>BNJT01002436.1_pt1 | contig 308954 bp, 339 predicted proteins | sample 8540491 | NCBI WGS metagenome assembly BNJT01 (sample SAMD00202455, study PRJDB9452) | human saliva metagenome | host: Homo sapiens | reverse complement strand
CGAAGCAGGCTTCTTCAAATACCGCGTGGACTTTGACGCGCTGGAAAGCCTGCCCGAACTCAAAGCAGGCAAAATCGGCGCGATTTGCTGTTCGCGTCCGACCAACCCGACCGGCAACGTGCTGACCGACGGCGAAATGGCGCGGCTGGACGCTTTGGCGCAAGAACACGGCATTCCGCTGATTATCGACAACGCCTACGGAATACCGTTCTCCAACATCATTTACAGCGACGTGACGCTGAATTGGCACGAAAACATCATCCTCTGCTTCAGCCTTTCCAAAGTCGGCTTACCGGGCGTGCGCACCGGCATCATCGTTGCTGCGCCGGAAGTTGTCAAAGCCGTCAGCAGCCTGAACGCGATTGTGAACCTGTCGCCCACCCGTTTCGGCGCAGCCATCGCAACGCCCCTGTTGCAGGACGGTCGTCTGAAACAGCTTTCGGACAACATCATCCGGCCGTTTTACCGCACGCCGTCTCGCTGCTCAAGCGCGAGCTGGGCGCGTATCCGCTGAAAATCCACAAGCCCGAAGGCGCGATTTTCTTGTGGCTTTGGTTTGAAAACCTGCCCGTTTCGTCGCAAACTCTGTACGAAATACTCAAAGCCGAAGGCACGCTGATTATTCCGGGTGAGCATTTTTTTGTCGGTATTTATAGGCAAGACTATCCGCATGCCCACGAGTGCATACGCATGAGCATTGCGCAGGACGCGGAAACGCTGGAAAAAGGCATCGCCGCCATCGGCAAGGTGGTGCGCGGTTTGTATGATGCGGCGTAAACGGTAAAGTTGACAGCCATTCAGTCAAAAGGTCGTCTGAAAACAGTTTTAGATGACCTTTTATCATTTATTTATTTTTTTTTGAAATAAAATTAATTTTCTTTTAAAATTAACTGTTACGATCGACTTTTGAAAGAAAATACAAATGACTAAGCCCGCTTCCAGACTCAGCATCCTCAGCCTCTCCCTCCTTGCCGTTTCGGCGGCATTTGCCTCAGACGAACCCCAAGCCCGAGAAATCGACGAATTCGAAACCATCACCGTAACCGCCAGCGCGGACGCATCCAAGGGCGGTTTGATTCCTGCATTTAAAGGCGGACAGGTGGCGCGCGGCAGCCGCGTGGGTATTTTGGGCAATAAAAAAAACCTAGAATCGCCGTTCTCCAATACTGCTTACACCAATAGGCTGATTCAGGACAAACATGCGCGCAGCGTCGGCGACGTACTGCAAAACGACCCGACCGTCCGCGTTGCGCGCGGTTACGGCAATTTTCAGGAATCGTATTTCATACGCGGCTTTGCCGCCGAATCGGACGATACCATGTACAACGGCCTTTACGGCATCCTGCCGCGCCAATACATCGCCACCGAGCTTTTCGAACGCGTGGAAGTCCAGCGCGGCGCATCCGCCTTCTTAAACGGCATGGCGCCGGGCAGCAACAATATCGGCGGCACGGTATCCGTATTGCCCAAACGCGCGCCCAATGAAGGATTGAACCGGCTGACTGCCAATTACGGCGCGGGAAAACGCGGTGGTTTGGCGGCGGACGTGGCGCGCCGTTTCGGACAAAATCAGGAATTCGGCGTGCGCGTCAATGCGGCGCACCATAACGGCAAAACCGCAATAGACGACGAAAAGTCCAAACTCAGCCTGGTCAATGTCGGCCTAGACTGGCGCAATGAAAATGCCCGCCTGTCCGCCGATTTGGGCTGGCAGGACAACAAGCTCAAAGCCACGCGTACCAATGTTACCCTGTCAGGCATGACCGCCGTGCCGGCCGCGCCTGATGCCTCGTCCAACTGGGCGCAGCCGTGGACGTATTCCAACGAGCGCGACTGGTTCGGCACAATGCGCGGCGAATACGATTTCAACGACAACCTGACTGCCTACGCCGCCTACGGCTTCCGCCGCAGCAAGGAAAACAATTCTCTGGCAAACCTGACTGTCGGCAATGTCAACGGCGACGGATCGATTTACCGCTTCGACAACGCACGTAAGGATAAAATCGACACGGGTGAAATCGGTTTGCGCGGCAAATTCAATACGGGCGCGGTAGAGCACGAATGGACCGCCGCCGCCAACCGGTTCCAATCCTCGCGCAAAAATGCTTACATCATGGATTGGGGCAACCAATATACGACCAACCTCTACAACCCGTCCCGCTATCCGCAACCCGCAGCCGCCAACCCGCTGTATTCGGGCAACGACATGGGCAATCCTGCTGTTACCGGCAAAACACGCCTGACCAGCTTCGCCTTGGGTGACACCTTCAGCCTTTGGGACAAACGCCTGCAATTCATGCTCGGGGCGCGCTGGCAGCAGGTGCATAACAAGGCTTACGCCTATAATACGGGCGCACAAACCGAAAATTACAAAAAATCGCGCCTCAGTCCCGCCGCCGGCGCGGTATACCGTATCACGCCGAATTGGTCGGTGTACGGCAACTACATCGAAAGCCTGGGACAAGGCGCGACTGCAGGCTCGACTGCCTCCATCAACGGCCGGGTCTACGCCGTCAGCAATACCGGCGAATCGCTCAAACCCTATGTTTCCAAACAAAAAGAAATCGGCACGAAATTTGAAGCCAACGGCTTCGGCGCGGGATTGGCCCTGTTTCACACCGACAAACCGCGTTCGCTTTACGTTGCCGAAAGCGACAACACCGCCCGCTTCACCTCCGAAGGCAAAGACCGCCACCGGGGCGCGGAAATCACCGTTTACGGGGAAGTCGCACAAGGTGTGAGGCTCTTGGGCGGCATTACCCTGCTCGATGCCAAGCAGAAATCTACCGGCTCATCTTCAACTGACGGCAAACGCACTATCGGCGCGGCTAAAACCCAAGCCAACATTGGCTTGGAATGGGAAGTGCCGAAAGTGCAGGGTTTGGCATTTGACGGACGCATGGTTTACACCGGTTCTTCCTACGCCGATGCGGCCAATACGCTTAAAGTCGGCGGCTGGACGCGCTTCGACATCGGCGCGCGCTACCACACTCAAATCGGCAGGCACGAAGCCACCTTCCGTGCCCGCCTCGATAATGTTGCCAACAAGAAATACTGGGCATCCGTCGGAGGATACCCTAACAACGGCTACTTGAACGCCGGCGCACCGCGCAGCTTCACCCTGTCGGCTTCGGTCGATTTTTAAGGGACGGGCGGCAAACGGCCTCCAACGGTCCAAAGGTCGTCTGAAACGTTTTCAGACGACCTTTGAGCCTGGGGCGTCCGACTTTGCCCTACGCTTTCGGACAACCGCCGTAAAACTCCGCCTTTGCGGCATCGGCACCGACAACGGGCAATGGATTTTGCTGCGCCGCCGCTTTCTCCGAATAACGTCAAACCCACTAAAAGGTCGTCTGAAACGTGTTCCAAATCCAAAACGCCACCTTCGCCATACCCGGCCGCTCGCTGCTGCACGACATCAGCGTCAACTTTCCCCTAACCGCGTGTACGGCCTCATCGGTCATAACGGCTCGGGCAAGTCCACGCTGTTGAAACTGCTCACCCGCCAGCATGAACCCGCAGGCGGCAGGATATTGCTGAACGACAAAGAAATACGCGCCTATTCCGCCCGCGCATACGCCAAAGAAGTCGCCTATCTTCCGCAGCAACTGCCCGCCGCTACCGCGCTGACCGCGCGCGAGCTGGTTATGATGGGGCGTTATGCCTGGAGCGGGCTTTTAGGGCGCACGAACGATGCGGACAGACAGGCGGTGGAACAGGCGTTGCGGCTGACGCATACGGAAAAATTTGCCGATCAAATCGTCGATACGCTGTCGGGTGGCGAACGTTCGCGCGTCTGGCTGGCGATGTGTCTGGCGCAGCAAAGCCGCTTTTTGCTGCTGGACGAACCGCTTGCCGCTTTGGACATCGCCCACCAAATCGACGTGATGGCACTGGTTCGCAAGCTGTCTCGCAATTTGGGTTTGGGCGTCATCATCATCATCCACGACATTAATCTGGCGGCGCAGTATTGCGATGAACTGGTCGCGCTCAAACAGGGACGGCTATTAAAAACGGGCAAACCCGCCGACATTATGACCGCAGAAGTGTTGAAAGACATTTACAGCGTCGATATGAACATCATCGCCCATCCTGAAAACGGCCGCCCCGTGGCATTGCCTTGACGCAGGCAAACCGTCCCACTGCATAAGTTCCGACCATAAAATCCGCCACCCGAATCCAAACCGGATGACATCGCAGACCATTGTGGAATACCTGTATCCGATATGTTTCAGACGACCCTTTATTCAAAAACCGAAAGACCTTCCAAGCTCATGTCCCACCGCTTTTCAGACGACATTCCCCGCCTTGCCGCACGGCTGTTTTTTACCGCAGCCCTCCTGTTTTCCCTGCCTGCACCCGCCGCACCGCGTGTGGCGACTTCGGACTGGACGGTCGCCGAAACACTGACGGCGATGGGGCATCCGCCCGTCAGTGTTGCCGACCGCCGCGTGTACGATACCTGGGTGAACTATCCGCCGCTGCCCGCTGCCGTCAAGGAAGCGGGGCTGCGCTTCCAGCCGAATTTGGAGCGGCTGTATCAGATAAAGCCTGATTTTTTCGTGCAATCTTCCTGGTATGCCGCCGCCAAGTCCCAGTTTGAAAAATCGCCCCGGTACGCGAAGTGGATTTCGGCACGGCAAAAGGCATCGAATATGCCCACACGGTCGAAGCCACGCGCAGGCTGGGTAAAATCATCGGCGACCCTGCCGCTGCCGAAAAGCTGATTGCCGGTACGGAAAACCTGTTTGCCCGCGCCAAACCCGCGCTTTCGGCATATCGCGGCCGCCCGTTTGCGGTGGTGCAGTTTGTCGACGGGCGGCATTTGCGGATTTACGGCAAGACTTCGCTGTTTCAGGCCGTGTTCGACAAATTGGGGCTGAACAATGCCTGGACGGGCAAAAGCAACGAATGGGGTTTCGAAAACATCACGCTTTTAGATTTGGCAAAGCTGCCGCCGGACACGCTGCTAATCATCGTCAAACCGCATCCTCAAAATACACGTGCAACGCTCGAAAAAAGCGCGCTTTGGCAACGCCTGCCGTTCTGCCGCCCTGCAAACCGCCGCATCTTCGAGCCGTCGTGGAGCTACGGCGCACTGCCGTCCATGCAGCGTTTCACTTTGCAACTGATGCGTTCGATGTCGTCTGAAAACCCGTCCGCACAAAAGGAAGCCGCATGGTAAAGATTTTCAGACGACCCCTGCCTATCCTTGCCGCCGCGTTGGCAATATCGTGCGCGCTGACGGCGTTTTGGATATTGAAGCTGGAATGGACGCTGCCGTGGCTGCGGCTGTTTGACCGTCCCGACAGCCTGCCTTTGGATGCGCTGATGGTGCAGAACAACACCCTGCCCCGCATGGCGATGGCGCTGCTCGCAGGCGGCAGTACGGCGACGGCGACCATGCTGATGCAGCAGTTGATGCGCAATCCGCTCGCATCCGACAGTACACTGGCAGTCAGCAGCGGCGCGCAGGCGGCTTTGGTGGCGGCGACCGTGTTCGCCCCTTCCTTCCTTGCCTACGGCACATCCGCCGTGGCGTTTGCCGGCGCAGCGGCGGCTTTGGGCGCGGTATTGCGGCTGTCGGCACGGCACGCCCTGCAACCGCTCAGCGTCGTGCTGGCGGGTTTGGTGGTCAGCCTGTATCTGGGTTCCCTCACCGGTATCGTGATGCTGTTTTTCAGCGAAGAGACGCGCGGCGTGATGCAGTGGGGCAGCGGCTCCCTGGTGCAGGACAGTTGGCGCGATACGTTGGGGCTTTTGTGGCGGATTGCCGTTGCCGCCATACTTACCGCCTTTTTAATCAAACCGTTAAACATCATGAGCCTGGGCGACACACAGGCGGAATCGGCAGGCATACCGGTGAAGAAAATCCGCCTGCTGTCTTTGGCGGTTGCTGCATTTTTGAGTGCGGGCGTGGTCGGCTTTGTCGGCATGATGGGCTTTGTCGGATTGGCGGCGGCGACGCTGGTGCGGCAAATGGGCGTACGCACGCTGTCCATGCGCCTGATTTGTTCCTTCATCGTCGGCGCACTGCTTTTGATGCTGACAGACAACGGCCTGATGCTGCTGAAACACTACCGCGGCACCGATCTGCCCGCCGGCGCTGTAACTGCCCTCATCGGCGCTCCGCTTTTGTTGTGGCTGACGGCGAAAGCACCTCCGCGTCCTTCGTTTCAGACGACCTCCGATATTTCAACCGCCGCGCCGCACGTCCCGCGCCTCTTGCGTTTTCTGCTGCTTATCGCCGTCGCCGTATCGGTATTGGCGTTTACGGTCAGACGCTATGACGAAACCCTGCGCCTGACCATAGACCCGGAATATTTCGTATTCCGCTACCCGCGTGTGCTGCTCGCCGCCGCCACCGGCACCATGCTCGCGTTGACCGGCGTCATACTGCAAAGGCTGACGCAAAACCCGATGGCGGGACCTGAACTCTTGGGCATCAGCTCTGGAACGGCATTCGGCGCGATGTCGGTAGTGATGATGTTCGGCATTACCTCGGGCAGCGGCTGGTTTTGGCTGACAGGTATCGTTTCCGCTCTCGTATCCTTGGGGCTGTTGATGCTGCTCAACCGCAAAAACGGATTTACTCCCGAAAAAATCCTGCTTACCGGCATGGCGCTGGCCGCACTCGCCGATGCCGCCATCCGCATTTGGATGGCAACCGGCGATTTTCGCGTACAACTGCTTTTATTGTGGATGTCAGGTTCGACCTATCAGGCAACACCCGAATCCGCCCTTACCGTCGGCCTCCTTGCCGCCGCCTCGCTCCTCCTCATCCTCACGCTGCAACGCTGGCTCGGACTGCTCAGCCTGAACGCAACAATCGCCCGCTCCGTCGGCATCAACATCCCCCTCGCACGGCTGGTGCTGATCGTCTCAAGCGCAGCGTTAACCGCCTTATCCACACTACTTATCGGCCCCTTGAGCTTCGTCGGACTGCTTGCGCCGCATCTGGCCCGTATGCTCGGCGCACGCCTGCCCAAACAGCAACTTGCCGCCGCCGCACTCATCGGCGCATCGGTTATGATGACGGCCGACTGGCTGGGCAGGCAGGTGATGTTCCCTTACGAAGTCCCCGCCGGAATGATGGCCACGCTCATAGGCGGCGCATATTTCATGATGATGATGCGCAAGCTTTAATGCGAACGGAGATACAAAAAGGTCGTCTGAAAACAGTTTCAGACGACCTTTTTGTTTAACATGTTTATTCGATAATAAAAATCTAACAAAAATAAAATCTCAATTAATAATAACAATATTAAATTGAAGTCATAGTTCCAATAGTCAAAACCTTTCTGTATAGTTCTTTTCATAGCTTAAACAAAAGGAAAAACAAATGTCGATACAAGAAATTTATGAGAATCAAGAAACCGGCTACGAATATGCTTTCGGCAAATCGTTTTATAAATCACTGACCATTTTGCAAAGGAAATCATCATGACCGTCTCTAAATGCCCTGTTACCCACCTGACCATGAACAACGGCGCGCCCGTTGCCGACAATCAAAACAGCCTGACCGCAGGCGCGCGCGGCCCTCTGCTGGCGCAGGATTTGTGGCTGAATGAAAAACTCGCCGACTTCGTGCGCGAAGTCATCCCCGAACGCCGTATGCACGCCAAAGGTTCAGGCGCGTTCGGTACGTTTACCGTGACACACGACATCACAAAATACACCCGCGCCAAAATCTTCAGCGAAGTCGGCAAGAAAACCGAGATGTTCGCCCGTTTCACCACCGTGGCAGGCGAACGCGGCGCAGCCGATGCAGAACGCGACATCCGCGGCTTTGCGTTGAAGTTTTATACCGAAGAAGGCAACTGGGATATGGTCGGCAACAATACGCCTGTGTTCTTCCTGCGCGACCCGCGTAAATTCCCCGACCTGAACAAGGCCGTCAAACGCGACCCGCGCACCAATATGCGCTCCGCTACGAACAACTGGGACTTCTGGACGCTGCTGCCCGAAGCCCTGCACCAAGTCACCATCGTCATGAGCGACCGCGGCATTCCCGCCAGTTACCGCCATATGCACGGCTTCGGTTCGCATACTTACAGCTTCTGGAACGAAGCGGGCGAGCGTTTTTGGGTGAAATTCCATTTCCGCACCCAGCAAGGCATTAAAAACCTGACCGACAAAGAAGCTGCGAAAATCATCGGAGACGACCGCGAAAGCCACCAACGCGACTTGTACGAAGCCATCGAACGCGGCGAGTTTCCGAAATGGACGATGTACATCCAAGTCATGCCTGAAGCCGATGCGGAAAAAGTGCCTTATCATCCGTTTGACTTGACCAAAGTTTGGCCGAAAAAAGACTATCCGCTGATTGAAGTGGGCGAATTTGAGTTGAACCGCAATCCCGAAAACTTCTTCGCCGATGTGGAACAATCCGCCTTCGCACCGAGCAACCTTGTTCCCGGTATCGGCGCCAGCCCCGACAAATGCTGCAAGCCCGTTTGTTCAATTACGCCGACGCGCAACGCTACCGTTTAGGCGTGAACTTCCGCCAAATCCCCGTCAACCGCCCGCGTTGTCCCATCCACAGCAACCAGCGCGACGGACAAGGCCGCGCCGACGGCAACTACGGCAGCCTACCGCACTACGAACCCAACAGTTTCGGTCAATGGCAGGAGCAGCCCGACTTCGCCGAACCGCCTTTGAAAATCAACGGCGATGCAGCGCACTGGGATTACCGCCAAGATGATGACGACTACTTCAGCCAACCGCGTGCCTTGTTTAACCTGATGAACGACGCGCAGAAACAGGCTTTGTTCGACAACACCGCCGCAGCCATGGGTGATGCGCCTGACTTCATCAAATACCGCCATATCCGCAACTGCTACCGTTGCGACCCGGCATACGGTGAAGGCGTAGCCAAAGCCCTTGGACTGACTGTCGAAGATGCCCAAGCGGCACGAGCCAACGACCCGGCTTTAGGTCAACCTGGTTTGCTGTAAGGAGGCATTATGTGGATAGAAATCGAAGAACTCTTATCTCAAGCTGTCCGATACAGCCGTTCAAGCAAAAAGTAACGGTTTAGATCATTAAACAGGCCGTCTGAAACGCAAAATAAAGTTTCAGACGGCCTTTTTTGATGATGAAGTTTATTTGATTGCTTCTGATTCAATGGACCTGGCTGCCCTTATTTCCCTGTGAATCATGGCATGCCCTCTATAACATCTCACGCTTCTTACTGGCAAATAAAAAACCGCACGGCTGCTTGCCATGCGGTTTTGCTTTTTGTCTGAAGGTTTCAGACGGCCTTACATCATGCCGCCCATACCACCCATGCCGCCCATATCAGGCATAGCAGGTTTTTCTTCAGGGATTTCAGCGATCATGCAGTCTGTGGTCAGCATCAGGCCGGCGATAGATGCGGCGTGTTGCAGCGCAGAACGGGTTACTTTGGCGGGGTCGAGTACGCCCATTTCGATCATGTCGCCGTATTCGCCGGAGCCTGCGTTGTAACCGTAGTTGCCTTTGCCTTCCAACACTTTGTTTACCACCACGCTAGGCTCGCCGCCTGCGTTGGCAACGATTTGGCGCAGAGGAGACTCAACGGCGCGCAAGACGATTTGTACGCCTGCGTCTTGGTCGGCATTGCCGGTGTGCAGGTTTTCCAAAGCAGCACGGGCGCGCAACAGGGCTACGCCGCCGCCTGCAACCACACCTTCTTCAACGGCTGCGCGGGTAGCGTGCAATGCGTCTTCCACGCGGTCTTTTTTCTCTTTCATTTCCACTTCGGTCGCTGCACCGACTTTGATCACTGCCACGCCGCCGGCCAATTTAGCCACGCGCTCTTGCAATTTTTCTTTGTCGTATTCGCTGGTTGCGGTTTCGATTTGTTGGCGAATTTCGGCAACACGTGCTTCGATTTGGGCTGCATCGCCGAAACCGTCGATGATGGTGGTGTTTTCTTTACCGATTTCGATGCGTTTGGCTTGACCCAAGTCGTCCAAAGTCGCTTTTTCCAGAGACAGGCCGACTTCTTCGGAAATCACCACGCCGCCGGTCAGGATGGCGATGTCTTGTAACATGGCTTTGCGGCGGTCGCCGAAGCCAGGGGCTTTCACGGCAACGGTTTTCAGAATACCGCGGATGTTGTTCACCACCAAAGTCGCCAAGGCTTCGCCTTCTACGTCTTCAGCGATAATCAACAGCGGACGGCTGGCTTTGGCCACTTGTTCCAAAACAGGCAACAAGTCGCGGATATTGCTGATTTTTTTGTCGAACAACAATACAAAGGATTGTCCAAAGCAGCGATTTGTTTCTCAGCGTCATTGATGAAGTAAGGAGACAGGTAGCCGCGGTCGAACTGCATACCTTCAACCACGTCCAGCTCGTTTTCCAAAGATTTGCCGTCTTCAACGGTAATCACGCCTTCTTTGCCGACTTTTTCCATCGCTTCTGCGATAATCGCACCGACTTGTTCGTCAGAATTAGCGGAAATAGAGCCGACTTGGGCGATTTCTTTAGAAGTGTCGCAAGGTTTGGCAATATTTTTCAGCTCGTCAACCAAAGCGGCAACGGCTTTGTCGATACCGCGTTTCAGGTCGGTCGGATTCATGCCGGCGGTCACGTATTTCATGCCTTCGGCAACGATGGATTGCGCCAATACGGTTGCAGTAGTGGTACCGTCACCGGCCACGTCGTTGGTTTTAGACGCAACTTCTTTCACCATTTGCGCGCCCATGTTTTCGAATTTGTCTTTCAATTCGATTTCTTTTGCAACAGACACACCGTCTTTAGTGATGTGCGGGCCGCCGAAAGCGCGGTCAAGTACCACATTGCGGCCTTTAGGGCCCAAAGTTACGCGTACGGCGTTTGCCAATACGTTGACGCCGTTTACCATTTTTTGGCGAACTTCATTGCCGAACTGTACGTCTTTTGCTGCCATATTTTATCTCCAGAAATTTTAATAATAAGTTAAGAATTTAGGCTGTCGATATGTGTTTGAATTTTTTTCCAAAGCTCCACATCTTTATGTTCATTTTGCGGACGAACAGTACCTGTGTGAAAAACATCTACGATCAAATCACTACCAGGAAAAGTAAACCGCTCAGCATCCTTAATGATACTTTTCTCAGCTTTTAATTTGTCAGTTAAGTAGGATTTCAGTAAATCAAGTTCTTTGCATTTGGTCATAACGTAAATCTCACTAGTTTATTCAACGATACCGAAGATGTCTTCTTCACGCATTACCAACAGCTCTTCGCCGTCGGCTTTTACAGTTTGGCCGCTGTATTTGCCGAAGATCACTTTGTCGCCGACTTTGACATCCAGCGGACGGCGCTCGCCGTCTTTACCGATTTTGCCCGCACCCACGGCGATTACTTCGCCCATGTCGGGTTTTTCAACAGCCGCACCTGGCAAAACGATGCCGGAGGCGGTTTTTTCTTCAGCTTCTAAGCGTTTGACGACTACACGGTCGTGTAAAGGGCGGATGGTCATGTCTTAATGCTCCGATAAATAAATAAATAGATTGAAAACAATTGTCTGTCGGACATGACAGACACGGTTTGCTTGGAAATAGCGACACGCTTATGGAAAGCCTGCCGTAATGGCGGGTAGATTTGGGTTGTTTGCGACAAATTCAAGGGAAAAAGTAAAAAATTCTATGCAGTCTTTCCAAATATTTTCATACGCAAAAATGCCCGATCACTTATTTTTCAGACGGCCTGATATACCAACTGCAAAGTTCGTTTAAAAACAACTCATTTCCTTTACAAATGCAACACAACTCTTTACAACTATTTCTTTTTAATGCATTATTATAAATGATGATTATTCTTAATTGCATCTTTTAAAGATAATTTCTCTTTATTTGCTTTTATTTTTTATTACTGTCATTTTATTAAGGACATTTCTCAATGAATACGCCCCTGTTTCGACTGAGCCTGCTGTCACTGACACTGGCAGCCGGTTTTGCACACGCAGAAAATGAAGCTAAAGACAATGTTGTGCTTGATACCGTTACCGTTAAAGGTCAGGCCACAAGCGCCACACACCGTGTAACGACGAAACGTATGGAAGAAACGACTTCCACTGATTTAAAAGACGTATTGTTCAACGAACCCTCTATCAGTTTCGGCGGCGGCAACGGTCAGTCGCAGTGGGTAACCATCCGCGGCATGGGTCAAGACCAAATAGACTATAAAGTTGACGATACCTACACCGACAGCCAGATTTTCCACCACAACGGCCGCTTTATGCTTGACCCCGCATTGGTAAAAGTCGTTGCCGTGCAAAAAGGTACGGGCTCGGCCTCCGCAGGTATCGGTGCAACCAGCGGCGCGATTGTTGCCGAAACGGTTGAAGCCAAAGATTTGCTGAGAGAAGGTCAAAACGTCGGTTTCAAAGTAAATGCCGGTATCAGCAGCAATAAAGGCTATTCACGCGGCGCAAGCGTTTATGGTCAGGCAGGCGGTTTTGACGCTTTGGTTTCAGGTAATTTCGTACGCGATAAAGAATACACAGCAGGCAAAGGCTACCGTAATCTGCTCGGAAGCGATAAGGTTTTAAACAGTGGATTGGGTTCACGCGGCTTGTTGGGCAAAATCGGCTATCGTTTCAACGAAGACAACCGCATTGAATTGAGCCACCGCCAAGAAAAACAATATGGAGAACGCGCCCTGCGCGAAGAGTTCGATTTCTCGCAAGTCTTCCAAACTGACCGCCGTACAGGTCAATACGTTTTGGATGCCAACGGCAACCGTATTCCGAATACCGCCAACAACGCGCCGCGTTACCGCACGCTGACCCAAGACACCACCAACTTGGAATTCAAAGGCGGAAACTTGGGCTTTATCGACAAAATCAAAGCCAATGTTTACCGTTTGAATACCAAACGCGACGAAGTCCCCAATCCAAATTATGAATTAGACGGCGAAGTACGGACATACGGAGCCAATCTGAATCTCGACAGCCGTCTATTTGACCGCCATACCTTGAAATACGGAGTAAACTGGCGCACTCAAAAAAGCAGCTCAAAAGGAGAAAACAGCGAGAAGAAAAGCGATGCCGGCGTATATGTAGAAGGCATTTGGGATTTCTCACCGGTTACACTGACCACAGGTTTGCGCTATGACCGTTGGAAAATGAAAACCAGCAGTAATACAGAAAATTCAGACGGCAACCTCAATCCAAGCATCGGGTTGGTTTATGACATTACCCCTGATTTTTCCATCAACACCAGCCTGAACTATGCAACCCGCAGCCCCCGCCTGTACGAAGCAGCTTTAGCAAACAACAGGCCGATTGTTTCATCGCCTGACTTGAAAGCAGAACGCTCGCGAAATGCAGAAATTGGCTTTAACTACCACTGGAATTCTGCCCTGACGCTCTCCGGTAGCTATTTCCATCAGCAAATCAAAGATGTACAGGCCATCCGCCAAGAAGGACGAAACAACGTCTGGTATAACGGCGGCAAGCTGAAAAACACAGGTTACGAACTGAACGCCGCCTACCGCTGGAAAGGTCTGACCGCACGTGCAGGCGTAGCCTACAGCAAACCGAAGCTGAACGGCGATACCGCCGACAAAGTAACGACCGCCATCCCGATGGGACGCACATGGACGACAGGTCTGTCTTACCAATTCGACAATCCGAATCTGGAAATCGGCTGGCGCGGACGTTATGTCCAAAATGCAGGCTATGCACCGACCTCGCGCGGCTCTGATGTGGCTCTGAATGTCGTCCGCGCAGGCTACGGCGTCAACGATATCTTCGCCAACTGGAAACCGACAGGCAAAGACGACTTGAACGTCAACTTCTCCGTCAACAATGTCTTTGATAAAAACTACAAGCCGCACAGCCAACGCGCAGGTGCCAATTCCCTGCCTGAACCAGGCCGCGATGTCCGCCTAAGCGTGAACTACCGCTTCTAAGCAATCAGCTTGAAAAAGCCGTCTGAAAACAAAAGTTTTCAGACGGCATCTAGCTTTATAATCCGATACAAGTTATCATTTCGATTTACTTTATTTCCGACCACGGAGAAACTCTATGTTACGTTTAACCGCTTTAGCCGTATGCTGCGCCCTCGCTTTGGGTGCGTGTTCACCGAAAGATTCTGCTTCCAATCAGGCGCAAACTGCTTCCGCTTCTGCCGCCCAAACCGAAGGTGCAAGCCTGACGGTGAAAACCGCGCGCGGCGATGCAAAAGTGCCGCAAAATCCGGAGCGTATCGCCGTTTACGATTTGGGTATGCTCGACACTTTAAACAAACTGGGCGTGAAAACCGGTTTGTCCGTCGATAAAAACCGGCTGCCTTATTTAGACGAATATTTCAAAACCACAAAACCTGCCGGCACGCTGTTTGAGCCTGACTACGAAACCTTAAACGCTTACAAACCGCAGCTCATCATCATCGGCAGCCGTGCAGCCAAAGCGTTTGACAAGTTGAACGAGATTGCGCCGACCATCGAGATGACCGCCGAAACCGCCAATCTGAAAGAAAGCTCAAAAGAGCGCATCGACGCACTGGCGCAAATCTTCGGCAAACAGGCCGAAGCGGATAAGCTGAAAGCGGAAATCGATGCTTCGTTTGAAGCGGCGAAAACTGCGGCTCAAGGCAAAGGCAAGGGTTTGGTGATTTGGTCAACGGCGGCAAGATGTCGGCTTTCGGCCCTTCTTCCCGTTTGGGCGGTTGGCTGCATAAAGACATCGGCGTTCCCGCTGTCGATGAATCGATTAAAGAAGGCAGCCACGGCCAGCCTATCAGCTTTGAATACCTGAAAGAGAAAAACCCTGATTGGCTGTTTGTTTTGGATCGCGGCGCGGCCATCGGTGAAGAAGGTCAGGCTGCTAAAGATGTTTTGAACAATCCTTTGGTTGCCGAAACAACTGCATGGAAAAAAGGCCAAGTCGTGTACCTCGTGCCGGAAACCTATCTGGCGGCCGGCGGCGCACAAGAATTGCTGAACGCTTCCAAACAGGTCAGCGATGCGTTTAATGCGGCCAAGTAATTCGGCACGGGCATAGCCGCTCGCCTCTTTCAGACGGCCTGAACGGTTTGATGATTCACAGGATCAAGCTGCTTGATCTGAAGTCATTGGATTTAGGCCGTCTGAAAATACATGGTGCAAATGGACAATTTTTGCCTGTTTGCATCGTTTTTATGATGGGCAAACCTGCCTTTTTCGCCAAATACCTTAACCCTTCTTTCAGACGGCCTTATTTTTTTCCGAACCATTTTATGTTTCACAAACCTTCATTCTTAAATGCGGCCAACGGCGTGGCGCTGCTGATATTGTTTGCCGTCAGCCTGTCGGTCGGCGTGGCCGACTTCAAATGGTCCACCCTGTTTTCGCTATCCGACAGCCAGCAGGTCATGTTCATCAGCCGCCTGCCGCGCACGTTTGCGATTGTGCTGACGGGTGCGTCGATGGCGGTGGCCGGCATGATTATGCAGATTTTGATGCGCAACCGTTTTGTCGAACCGTCGATGGTGGGCGCAAGCCAAAGCGCGGCTTTGGGTTTGCTGTTGATGACCTTGCTGCTTCCGGCCGCGCCGTTGCTGGCAAAAATGTCGGTTGCCGCCGTTGCCGCGCTGATCGGGATGTTGGTCTTTATGTTGCTGATCCGCCGCCTGCCGCCGACCGCGCAACTGATGGTGCCTTTGGTCGGGATTATTTTCGGCGGTGTGATTGAGGCGGTGGCCACCTTTATCGCGTATGAAAACGAAATGCTGCAAATGCTCGGCGTGTGGCAACAGGGCGATTTTTCCGGCGTGTTGCTCGGGCGGTATGAATTGTTGTGGGCAACGGGGATTTTGGCTTTGTTTGCCTATTTGATTGCCGACCAGCTGACGATTTTGGGTTTGGGCGAAACGGTGAGCGTGAACTTGGGGCTGAACCGGACGGCGATTCTGTGGTCGGGGCTGATTATTGTGGCGCTGATTACGTCTTTAGTGGTCGTGACGGTCGGCAATATTCCGTTTATCGGCTTGGTCGTGCCGAACATCATCAGCCGCCTGATGGGCGACAAACTGCGCCAAAGCCTGCCTGCGGTGGCCTTGCTGGGCGCGTCTTTGGTGTTGCTGTGCGATATTGTCGGGCGCGTGATTGTATTTCCGTTTGAAATTCCGGTCTCTACGGTTTTTGGCGTAATGGGGACGGCTTTGTTTTTATGGCTTTTATTAAGGAAACCTGCTCATGCCGTCTGAAAAAAATATCGGTTTTATGGCAGGAAGCAGCCGCCCGTTGTGGGTCGCCTTTGCGCTGTTGCTGGTTTCCTGCGTTCTGTTTATGACGCTCAACGTCAAAGGCGATTGGGACTTTGTTTTGCACCTGCGTCTGACCAAGCTTGCCGCGCTACTGATGGTTGCCTATGCGGTCGGCGTGTCCACGCAACTCTTCCAAACGCTGACCAATAATCCGATTCTGACCCCTTCAATTTTGGGTTTCGATTCGCTGTATGTGTTTTTGCAGACCTTGCTGGTGTTTACGCTCGGTGGCGTGGGCTATGCTTCCCTGCCGTTGACGGGCAAATTCGGCTTTGAACTGGTCGTCATGATGGGCGGCTCACTGTTGCTGTTCTACACGCTCATCAAACAGGGCGGACGAGATTTGTCGCGCATGATTTTAATCGGCGTGATTTTCGGGATTTGTTCCGCAGCCTGTCGTCGCTGCTTTCGCGCATGATTGACCCCGAAGAATTTACCGCCGCGCAGGCGAATATGTTTGCCACCTTCAATACTGTCCACTCGGAATTGTTGGGTATCGGCGCAGTCGTGTTGCTCATCAGCGCCGCCGTGATCTGGCGCGAACGCCACCGCCTCGATGTTTACCTGCTCGGCCGCAATCAGGCCATTAATTTGGGTATCAACTACACGCGCAATACCTTATGGCTGCTGTTGTGGATCGCCGCATTGGTTGCAACTGCAACCGCCGTTGTCGGCCCGGTGAGCTTTTTCGGCCTGCTGGTTGCCGCGCTGGCCAACCATTTTTCCCCGTCGGTCAAACATTCCGTCCGCCTGCCCATGACTTTTTGTGTCGGCGGCATCCTGTTGGTCGGCGGACAAACCATCTTCGAACACTTCCTCGGCATGCAGGCCGTATTGAGCGTGGTCGTCGAATTTGCAGGCGGATTGGTATTTTTATATTTGGTGTTGAAAAAGAAATAAATTAAACGTGCCCAAACGCTCGCAAAAATAAATTCAGGCCGTCTGAAATCCATGTTTTAAAAATATTTAATCCTTGAAATGAAACTAAATTTCTGACATGTACTCATAGTAAACATTACTGGATTTACTAAAATTACAAAAAATGAGCACGACATTAAAATACCGTCCGGACTTGGACGGCATCCGGGCGTTGGCAGTCTTGGCTGTCATTATTTTCCACATTGATGCCGCTTGGCTGCCCGGCGGTTTTCTTGGTGTGGATATGTTTTTCGTTTTGTCCGGCTATCTGATCACCACCATCATCAGCCGCGAAATGCAAAACGGCAGTTTTTCGTTTTTAGAATTCTACAAACGCCGCGCGAAGCGCATTTTGCCCGTTTTTTCCTGCGTATTGCTGTGTACGAGCTTGGCCGCCGCAATCTTTTTCTTGTCGTTTGACCTGCGCCAATACGTCAAATCGGCAGTGTTTGCATTGCTGTTTTCGGCCAACCTGTTTTTTGCACGGCGCGGCGGCTATTTCGATGCCGATGCGGCGGAAAAACCTTTGCAGCACATTTGGTCTTTATCGTTGGAAGAGCAGTTTTACTTTGTTTTTCCGGTGTTGCTGATTGCCTTTTTCCGATTCAGCAAAGGGCGCAACATCCGCCAATTCATCCTTTTGCTGATTGTATTGAGCCTGTTGTCCGTCTTCTTGCCCACCTTCGGCATGGACCCTTATTTCCTGCCTTATGTGCGCGCATACGAGCTGCTGATCGGCGCGCTTTTTGCCTTTATTCCGCCACCCCAAAACAACGACCGTTTCAGCACGCCTGTGGTCGGCTGGGCGATGATGGCAGTGATTGCCGCCATGTTGCTGCTTCCTTACGGCGTGTTGCCAGGCGAAGGCAACATCGAACGGCTGCTGTGCTGTACGGCGGTTGGCGGCTTGATTTACTCGGGCAAAACCCTGCAAACGCAAAGCGGCTTCAATACCGCCAAACTGTTGAGCCTCAAGCCTGTTGTGTTTATCGGTTTGATTTCCTATTCGCTGTATCTGTGGCATTGGGTGATCTTGGCCGTCATGCGCTATGTTTACATGGACAACGCTTTGCCGATGTCCGCGATTGTATTGGCAGTGGTGCTGATGTTGGGCTTGTCCGTTTTGTCCTATTACTTCGTCGAAACACCAGCGCGACGGATAAAGAATTTCACCACCAAGAAATTCATTGGGGTCATCGCCGCTTATTTTGCCCTGCTGATTCCTGCCGCCGGCTACCTGCTGACTGCCAAACCGGCCGAATACGAGGCAAACCTATATACGGTTGACGAAAGTAAAATCTGCGCGGATACCTTGACCAAAACCGACTGCGCTGTCGGCACGGAAAACCAAAGCAGCAAAGTCCTACTGATAGGCGACTCCCACGCCGCCCACCTGACGCCCTTTATCGATATGGTGGGCAAACAGGAAGGCTTTGCCGCCGACGTTATCTCGTCCAACAGTTGCGGTGTTGCCTTCGGTTTCCTCCTGCCGCAAAGCGACCGCCGTGCCAATCGTTGCAACCCTTACAACCGCTTTATCGCACAAAAAGTTGAAAACTATCCGGTGGTCTTTATCTCGCAACGTTGGTTCCTGCATACCGACAAGCCCGGTTTTACGGAGCATTTCGGCAAAATGCTCGATACTTTGGTTCAACAGGGCAAACAGGTTTACGTCTTTGCCGACACTCCGATGAACGCGCAACTGCCCCTGCGCCATTACTACCTGAAACAGCGTCTCGGCATCGATATGCAATACGTTTCCGAGCATAAAAAAGCAGAAATCGCCCGCTCCGCCGAAGCCGACAAAACCATAGAAAACATCGTCAAACAGCGGCCTGCTGTGCATTGGGTCAACATCATGGGTCCGATTCCGGCAGACAAAACCATAGACGGCCTGCCGATATATTTTGACACCAACCACCTCAACACCCACGGTGCGACAAAAACTGGCGGAAAAAAATTTATACAGGACAAACAAATACTCCTAAAAATAACACCGCAGTTTTCAGTCCGAAACCTTTGCCGCAATACTGACTGCAAATACCGCTCAAAGCGCAGCAAACAGTATGCTGCAAAGGTTTCAGGCCGTCTGAAACCTTCAGACGGCCTAAACAAACCCATAAAGGACAACCCTCATGACACCAGAACGCCTCCCTTTATTCTTCGATGACGCCCCGACCATTACCGTCCAAGACGCATTGGCCGACTTCCTCGGTGCAGCCGAAAACGGCATCCTCACTTATCACTACGCCGATGCCGTGCGCCTGTGCGGCCACTCCTGCCCGACCGTCGCCGGTGCCTACCTGATGGTGGTCAAAGGCCTGAAAGCCCTTTACGGCGCAGAGCTGCCGCAACGCGGCGACATCGAAGCCTTTATGCAGGGCGAGCGTGACGAAGGCACGACCGGCGTTACCGCTTCCGTTGTCCAACTCCTTACCGGCGCGGCACCCGAAACCGGCTTTGGCGGCGTAGGCCCTGCCGGACGCTTTGCCCGTCGCCATCTCTTGTCCTTTGGTGCAGGCGAAATCAACGGCACACTCGCGCTCCGCCGCCGCGACACCGGAAAAACCGTTGCCGTCAGCCTCAACGCCGCGCTCCAACCCTTTGCGCCGCAAATGCGCGACATCATGCCCAAAGCCGTCAGCGGCAGCGCAAGTGCCGACGAACTCAAACAATTCGGCGAGCTTGGCAAGAACGCGTCCGCGCCTTCCTGATTGACCAAGCCGACAATCCCGAATTTGTCACCGTCAGCGAAATCTAACCACACCATACAGGAATAAAATTCAGACGGCCTCTCGCTGAAAGGCCGTCTGAAACCTCAATTTCCATTTTCGGACCCGCCTATGATTACCATCCGCAACGTCAGCCATACCATCGGCAGCAACCCCATCCTCAACGACGTCAGCCTCGACATTCCCGAAGGCGGCATTACCGCGCTGATCGGCCCGAACGGCGCAGGCAAGTCCACCCTCCTCTCCTTTATGGCGCGCCTGCAGCCCTTGGTACACGGCGACATCAGCTACGCAGGCAAAGACATCAAAACCACCCCCACCGCCGAACTCGCCCGCACGCTCTCCATCCTCACCCAAGAAAACAGCATCATGAGCCGCATTACCGTGCGCGACCTGCTCATGTTCGGCCGCTATCCCTACCATCAAGGCAGGCCGTCTGAAACGGATAAAACCATCGTCGAAGAAGCGCTCGCCGAATTCCACCTGCAAGATTTTGCCGACCGCTACCTGACCGAACTTTCCGGCGGCCAACGCCAACGCGCCATGATTGCCATGGTGTTCTGCCAGCGCACCGACTACGTTTTGCTGGACGAACCGCTGAACAACCTCGACATGTATCATGCCCGCTCCCTCATGCAAATCCTGCGCCGACTGACCGACGAACACAAACGCACCACCGTCGTCGTCCTGCACGACATCAACCAGGCAGCAGCCTACGCCGATTACGTCGTCGCCATGAAAAACGGCCAAGTCGCCATGCAGGGCAAGCCCAACGATATTTTCACCGCCGAAAACATCAAAACCTTATTCGATATGGACGTCAACGTCCTCGATTACGAAGGTAAAAAACTGGTTATCCACCATATCTAAATCCGACAAAAAGGCCGTCTGAAACCCGATTTCCCAGGTTTCAGACGGCCTTTGTCTATTCAAAGCGTTTATTTTTTATCGTACAAACCACGCACCACGCGACCGATCGCGGCAATGCCTTTTTCCAGCGTTTCCGCGTCCTGAGCAATGCTCATACGGATGCACTCGTGCGCGTGCGGATAATCTTGCGTATCGATGCCGACAAAGAAATGCTCGCCCGGAATAATCAGCGTGCCTTCGGCCTTGAGTATTTCGTACAGAGTTTGTGACGAAACGGGCAGGTTTTCAAACCAAAGCCATAAGAAAATCGCACCTTCAGGCTTGTGGATTTTCAACGGATACGCGCCCAATTCGCGCTTGAGCAGGGAAACCGCCGTTTGCGCCTGCTGACGGTAAAACGGCTGAATCACTTCATCGGCCAGCTGTTTCAGACGGCCGTCGTTCAACAGCGGGGCCGCAATCGCCGCGCCGAAACGGGTTGGCGACAGGTTCACAATCGCATTCAAACTGCTGACAGCTTTGACCACTTCCGGCGCGGCAACAATAATGCCGGTACGCACGCCGGGCAGGCCGATTTTAGAAAGGCTGAAGCAGAGGATGATGTTTTCATGCCAATTCAGCGTCACATCGCTGTAAATAATATTAGGGAACGGCATTCCGTAAGCGTTGTCGATAATCAGCGGAATCCCGTGTGCTTGCGCCAAAGCGTCCAAACGCGCCATCTCGCCGTCGGTCAACACATTGCCGGTCGGGTTGGTCGGGCGCGAACAGCAAATCGCGCCGATTTTGCCCGCTTTCAATTCAGGCAGGCTCTCCAGCGCGTCAAAGTCCACGCGGTATTTGAAAAATCCCGCTTCGCCTTCGTGTTCGACATTTTCGATTTTCGGTTTTACCGAAATAAAATGCTGCCCTTCGACATGCACGTCGGCATAACCGATATATTCAGGCGCCAGCGGTAACAAAATGGCTTTTTCAGCCGTTTGGCCGTCTGAAAGATTAAACTTGCCGCCGAACAGGTTGAACAAATAGAAAAACGCATTTTGCGAACCATTGGTCAGCGCGATATTGTCCGCCGTCAGATTCCAACCGTATTCGCGGTTAAGAAACTCAGTCAAAGCCGCAATCAGCGCCGCATCGCCCTGCGGATTGGAATAATTGCCGATATTCTCAACAGCGTGTTCCGCCGCCAGCTTGGAAAACACATCGGCGAACACGGCATTGACTTCAGCAATCTTCGCCGGATTACCGCCGCCAAGCATATTGACGGGCTTGTCGCTTTTGAGCGCGTCGCCCAAATCGTCCATCAACTGCAAAATACCGCTGTGTTGTGTGAATTTTTCGCCGAATGCTGAAAACTGCATGGAAACTCCGTTGCTGGGTGTGTGGAAACAATAAACCGCTATTATAAGAACAAAGGCCGTCTGAAAACCAGTTATCCTGATTTTTCAGACGGCCTTGACTATTCAATCTTTCCTTTAACGGCCAAAATTCTCGCGGCGTTCGCGCCAGTCTTGGCGGATGGAGCCGCTTTTGCCGACAGGGGTATCTTGTTCGACTTCCCAAATAAAGTTCGTTCCGCCGCCAATCGGATGCGAACCGCGCAAACCGATGTGGCTGCCTTGGTCGGCAACGGCGGTTCGGCTGTATGTTTGGCCTCCGAAACGGGTTTGCGAGGTTTCGATGCCGCTTTTGATGCTGCCGTAAAGCTGTACGTCGGCATGTGCGGCAAGTGCGGCGGTGGAAAGTGCGGCAGTGAGGAGAAGTTTCAAGTTCATGGTTTATCCTTTTTGGAGAGGAATTGTGTGACGATTGTATCGGCCTCGTGCGTAAACAAGTTACAATTCTTGCAAAATCTGACAGGAGTTTTGATGATGCGCTCTTTACGCGCCGCCGCTGTGCAAATGGTGTCGTCCACCGACCTAGAAACCAATATTGCCACCATGAAGCGCCTTGTCCGCGAAGCTGCCGAACAAGGGGCGGATTGGGTGTTGCTGCCCGAATATTGGCCGCTGATGGGCAAAAACGATACGGACAAGCTGGCATTTGCCGAGCCTTTGGACGATGGACAAGTTGGCGAAACCTGCCACACCCGTTTTCAGACGGCCTTAAGCGAAACGGCAAGGGAATGCGGCGTGGTGTTGTTTGGCGGTACGGTTCCGTTGCAAAGCCCAAACGCTGGCAAGGTGATGAACACGATGCTGGTGTATGACCGCGACGGCAACCGAATCGGGCTTTACCACAAAATGCACCTTTTCGGCTTTTCCGGTTTGGGCGAACGCTACGCCGAAGCCGATACGATATTGGCGGGAAGCGACGTGCCGAAGTTAAGCGTGGACGATGTTCCGCTGGCGGCCGGCGTCTGCTACGATTTGCGCTTTCCTGAGTTTTTCCGCGCCCAGCAGCCGTTTGATGTTTTGCTGTTGCCGGCCGCGTTTACCTACACGACCGGCAAGGCGCATTGGGAATTGCTGCTGCGCGCCCGTGCGGTGGAAAACCAATGCTACGTCATTGCGTCGGCACAAGGCGGACTGCATGAAAGCGGTCGCCGCACATTCGGCCGCAGTATGATTATCGACCCTTGGGGCGATGTATTGGCGACGTTGCCGGAAGGCGAAGGCGTGATTTGTGCCGATTTGGATACTGCGCGCCTGCAAAGCGTGCGCACGCGCCTGCCTGCCCTGAAACACCGATTACTTTAAACACGCACTATGCCCCAGCTCCAAACCACACGCATTCTCGGCATCGACCCCGGCAGCCGCGTGACCGGCTTCGGCGTGATTGATGTCCACGGCCGCGAACATCATTATGTTGCTTCCGGCTGTATTAAAACGCCGACCGGCGCGTCGCTTTCCGAACGCATCGCCGTGATTGTCCGCCATATCGACGAAATCATCCGCCACTATCAACCCCATCAGGCTGCCATCGAGCAAGTGTTCGTCAACGTCAATCCGGCCGCAACGTTAATGCTCGGTCAGGCGCGAGGAGCGGCGATTGCCGCTTTGGTCATGCACGACTTGCCCGTATTTGAATACACCGCGCTTCAGGTCAAGCAGGCTGTGGTCGGCAAAGGTAAGGCCGCCAAAGAGCAGGTGCAGCATATGGTGGTCCAAATGCTTGCACTTTCAGGTACGCCGCAAGCCGATGCCGCCGACGGACTCGCCGTCGCCCTCACTCACGCCCTGCGCAATCACGGATTGGCTTCGCAACTCAATCCCGACGGCCTGCAAGTCAAGCGCGGCCGCTTCCAATGGTAAGCCGACATTCAGGCCGTCTGAAAGAGTGTTCCAGCCCGTTTTCAGACGGCCTTTCGGTTATAATAGCCCTTTGCCCACATACAGCGAGCCTTCATGAAAGCCGCCTTCCTTTTTCTCTACCTCATCCGCCTGCTGCCTTTTTGCGTGTTGCACAAGATTGCCGACGCGATTGGCATTCTCGCCTATTACGCGGTCAAACCGCGCCGCAAAGTCGGCGAAGTCAACCTCAAAAAATGCTTTCCCGAGCTAAACGACAGCCAGCGCACCGCCCTGCTCAAACGCCACTTCCAACACATGGCCAAGCTGATGCTCGAATACGGCCTCTACTGGTACGCACCTGCGGACAAGCTGCGCTCGTTGGTACGCTATCAAGACAAACACCATCTTGACGAAGCCCTCGCCGCCGGCGAAAAAGTCATCATCCTCTATCCGCACTTTACCGCATTTGAAATGGCGGTTTACACACTCAATCAGGATGTGCCGCTGACCAGCATGTATTCGCACCAAAAAAACAAAGCCCTGGACGAACAAATCCTGAAAGGCCGCTACCGCTACAACAATGTTTTCCTGATCGGCCGCACAGAAGGCCTGCGCGCCATCATCAAACACCTGCGCAAAAGCGATGCGCCCTTTCTTTATCTGCCCGACCAAGACTTCGGCCGCAACGATTCCATTTCGTCAATTTCTTCGGCATTCAGACGGCCACGATTACTGGCCTCAGCCGTATCGCCGGCATGACCAAAGCCAAAATCATTCCCGCTATCCCCACGCGCGAAGCCGACAATACCGTAACCCTGCGCTTCTATCCGGCTTGGGACAATTTCCCGACCGAAAATGTCGAAGCCGACACCCAACGCATGAACGACTTTATCGAAGAGCGGGTGCGCGAACATCCAGAACAATATTTCTGGCTGCACAAACGCTTCAAAACCCGTCCCGAAGGCGAAAACAGCTTTTATTGACTACATTAAATTACAATTTAAATATGCAAAAAGCGGCGAAATCCTTCTTTCACCGCTTTTTCATTTTAATCGAATCAAACCAAAACTCATGTTTGCTTCTAAACAATCAAATAATATTCCGCTTTAAATGCTTTAAAAACAACTTTTTTCATCGTGATTGAAACTTTCAAACAACCCTATATTTTTTCTCAAATAAAAAACATCAAGTCTAATACACTCTTTTCATTTATATGTTAAATTTAATTTCTTTTAAAAACAATATATTACAAAACAATTCATCCAAAAAAATACATTTCAATCATTCAAAATATGAAATTAAATTAAATTAAAATTTAAAAAAATAAAATAAATATCTAACTTTTTAACAATTATGAAATATAATTGCAAAAATATGACAATACCTGCAATTTATACTGAAGCATACCTCCAGAAAAAAATACTTGGCAAACTGTAAAAATTCGCGTAAATTTCACTACATCAAATTACAAAACGTTCAGACGACCTCGCTGGTTTTAGATACTTTTGTAAGCAGTTTTCTGATATTGCAAGAAATTGCGGTATTATTAGAGGATTTCGGTGCAATGCCCGAAATGAAAGTTTACCGATGCAGAGTTGAGCTGCATCTGTAAAGCCGCAGGTGAAAGCCTGTATTGTTTGTGAAGCGTAAATCTCTGATTTGAGGTATTGGGGCAATCCTGTGGGGGATTGCCTCTTTTTTTATCTGCGCCGTCATGCCACAATGACATCATCCCTTATCCAACCCGATCACGCCATGACTCCGATACTCGCCTTCGACATTGAAACCATCCCCGACGTAAACGGCATCCGCCAGCTTTACGATTTACCTGCCGATTTGCCCGACAACGAAGTCGTCCTGTTTGCCCAACAGCAACGCCGCGCCAAAACCGGCAGCGACTTTATGCAACACCATCTGCACCAAGTCGTCGCCATCTCCTGCTGTATGCGCTGGGGGCAAGACAAAATCCGCGTCAGCACCATCGGCGATCCCGAAGACAGCGAAGAAGTCATGATTGCCAAGTTCTTCGAGGTCATCGAAAACTATACGCCGCAACTCGTCAGCTGGAACGGCGGCGGTTTCGACCTGCCCGTCCTCCACTACCGCGCCCTGATACACGGCATCAGCGCCGCCCGCTATTGGGACATGGGCGACGGCGATTTTGGCGACAGCCGCGACTTTAAGTGGAACAACTACATCAGCCGCTACCACACCCGCCATTGCGACCTGATGGATTTGCTCGCCCTCTACCAACCGCGTGCCAGCGTGCCTTTGGACGATATGGCCAAACTCTGCGGCTTCCCCGGCAAATTGGGTATGGACGGCAGCAAGGTTTGGGACGCTTATTATGCAGGCCGTCTGAAAGACATCCGTGACTATTGCGAAACTGATGCAGCCAATACCTATCTCATGTATCAACGCTTCCGCATGATGAGCGGCGCGCTCGATGCCGATGAATACGAAGTCGAAATCAAACGCATCAAACATTATCTGACCGCACAAGCCGAAGAAAAACAACACTGGGCAGAGTTCGTCGCCGCTTGGCGTTAAACCAGGCCGTCTGAACAGCTAAACCAAAAAAACCAAAAGGGCGTGATCGACACGCCCTTTTTTATATTCCGACAAACCATGCCCACTAAGCAGGCAAACGCCCCAGCGTGACCCTGTCCAATCCAGCCAAATCCTGTTCGGTTGCCACTTCGGCAAAACCGTTCTCCAGCATAATGTTCCGCACTGCTTCGCCTTGGTCATAGCCGTGTTCAAACAGCAGCCAGCCGTCGGCCTTCAGGTATTTGGGGGCTTCTTGGGTAATGTGGCGGATATGGCTGAGGCCGTCTGAAAGTCGGTCAACGCATTTTGCGGTTCAAACCTCAAATCGCCCTGCGACAAATGTTCATCTCCGTCCTCAATATACGGCGGATTGGAAACAATCACATCGTATCGGCCTTCAGACGGCCTGTCGGTATCAAACCACGAGCCCTGCGCAAACTCGACTCTTGCGCCCAATTCGGCCGCATTTTGACGGGCAGTATCCAAAGCACCGACGCTGATGTCGGATGCGCGAACATCGGCATCAACGCGGTCAAGCGCGACGGTCACGGCAATGGCGCCGCTGCCCGTCCCCAAATCCCACACGCGGCCTTGCGGCGGCAAGCGTTTGAGTACGGCTTCCACCAAATGCTCGGTTTCAGGACGGGGAATCAGCACATGGGGATTAACGGCAAAGCGTCGTCCGTAGAACTCGCGTTCTCCCAACAGATAGGCCATTGGCTCGCCTTTCAGACGGCGTTGAACCAAAGCCGCCAAGGTTTGCAGGGCGGATTCCGCCAAATCGTCCGTACCGCGTGTAACCAACTGCGCACGCGTGTAACCCAGCGCATATTGCAACAACATCCGCGCTTCGTTTTTGGGTAGTGCCGATTGGCGCAACCATTCATCAAGCGTCATTTTTCGTCCCATCTGCCAGCGTTGTGGCTTTTCTTTCCTTATTCTTTCCGGCAAACGTGCCGATGGTGACAACCGCAAATGCGGCATACCACAAATAAAATCCAGCACCGTAGCGCACGATATCCGCCGTATTCCCTGCTTCATCGACGTGTACGGCTTTCACACTGAAAGCCACCAGCGCCAACCCCCAAAGTGCCGCATGGACAGGCACGACCTTCTTCCGCAACGCCAGCAACACAATGGCCGCCAACCAAACATAATTGGCATAGGTCGCACAATACCTGATATCCAAAGAAGCAAATATCGACCCCAAAATTAAAACGGTCAAACCCTTCATGCTTTCATGATTGCCCAAATAAAATGCAACATTGGACAAAGACGCTATCCACAAGGCAACCGACACCAGCAACATCACGATGGGAAAAACTTAATTTCCGATTCTGTTCCTGCATGGTTTTATCCTAATGTAAAAGGCCGTCTGAAAACCTTTCAGACGGCCTGCCGTTTAAATTTCGCTACCGCCGACGGTCAGCCCGGCATCAATCCGCAGGGTCGGTTGTCCGACACCGACAGGAACGCTCTGTCCTTCTTTGCCGCAGACACCGATACCGCTGTCAAGCGCGGTGTCGTTGCCTATCATGGAAACGTGTTTCAGCACTTCGGGGCCGTTGCCGATGATGGTCGCGCCTTTGACAGGATATTGCAGTTTGCCGCCTTCCACCCACCACGCTTCGGATGCGCTGAACACGAACTTGCCGCTGGTAATGTCCACTTGTCCGCCGCCGAAGTTGACCGCGTAAATGCCCTTGTCGATGGACGCGATGATTTCTTCCGGCTCATATCCGCCGTTTTCCATAAAGGTATTGGTCATGCGCGGCATAGGCGCAGAAGCGTAACTTTCGCGGCGGCCGTTGCCGGTCGATTGCGTACCCATCAGGCGGGCGTTGGTTTCGTCCTGCATATAGCCGACTAAAATACCGTCTTCAATCAATACCGTGCGGCGGGTTTCGTTGCCTTCGTCGTCGATATTGAGCGAACCGCGTCTGTCGGCAATATCGCCTTGATCCACAACGGTAACGCCTTTGGCGGCCACGCGCTCACCGATTCGGCCGGAGAAAACGCTGGTTTCTTTGCGGTTGAAATCGCCTTCCAAACCATGTCCGACCGCTTCGTGCAACAACACGCCCGGCCAGCCGTTGCCCAAAACGACGGTCATCTCGCCGGCAGGCGCAGGACGGGATTCGAGATTGGTCAGGGCTTGTTTGACGGCGGAATCGACAAACCGATGTACCAAGTTTTCATCGAAATACGCCAAATCATAACGCCCGCCGCCGCCCGCGCTGCCCTGCTCGCGACGCTCGCCCTGCTTGGCAATGACGGTTACATTCATGCGCACCATCGGGCGGATGTCCGCAGCGTGTTTACCGTCCAGACGGGCGATGTACACCATGTCGTATTCGCAGGTCAAACCGGCCATCACTTGCACGATACGCGGATCGGCGGCTTTGGCCAGCGTTTCGACTTTGTTCAACAGCGCAACTTTGGCAGCGGAATCGAGGCTGGCAATAGGGTCTATCGCCATGTGGACAGGCTTGCCGTAGGCAGGTGTCGGCACTTTGACGCTGGCCTCGCCGCCGGCCGCACCGATCACGCGCACGGCTTTGGCAGAGCGGTTGATCGAATCGATACACAGGCTGTCGGCGTAGGCAAAAGCGGTTTTATCGCCCGAAACGGCACGCACGCCCACGCCCTGATCGATTTGGAAGCTGCCCGATTTGACGATGCCTTCTTCCAAATGCCAACTTTCATAGGCAGTGCGCTGACAATAGATGTCGGCATAATCGACATGGTTGGCGCCGATAATGCTCAGGCTTTGGGCGAGCAAATCGGGGGAAAGATAGTTGGCTTCGAGCAAATCTCGCTGTACGGCGGCGTAGGTTTGTTGCATAATTTTTCAGACGGCCCGACAAGCAGGCAAAGTTAATTTGGCCTTGATTATACGGTATTTTATATGGCTTTGGATATGTTGATTGCTTGGGTTTATGAGTGATTGAAACAAATCAAAAGGCCGTCTGAAATATTAGGGTTGAAATGTTTGCCTTATCCTAGTCAGCCGCGTAATGAAGATAACAAATCATCGTAGGATTGATGCAGCGCAGGCTGATAAAGATTCAAATAATAAATAGATTGGAATTAAAATGAAAGTTACTTGTTGTATTGCTAGGACTGGCAAGCCTTAATGTTTATGCCAACGGCTGCGGCGGTGAATACCAACCGGCAACCGGAACCTGTCGTATTATCGACAGCTCAGGTCGACAGATTCTATATAATGTAGGAAGACCTAACTCTGCTGCTCAGGGTCAACCTAGAGTTGTCAATATCGAGGTTCCTTCAAAATACGGAGCTTGGGCAATTAATCCTAAAACAGGTATAGCAGGTGGAGCACTTGAGATGAACTCACCTGCCGAAGCAAAAAAACAAGCCATTAAAACCTGTGAACGCGGTGGGAAGAATAAACCATGTAAAGTTGTGATTTGGGTGAGGAATAGTTGTATCGCCGTTGCTCAAGGAAAAGATGGTATGCTTTATTATGGTACAACCCCTCCAGGTATGGCTGAAGCGGAAGCATTAAGAAAATGTCAAGAAAATGGAGCTTTACAATGTAGAATTATTGCCACCGAAGGCTGCTCAATGCCTAAATTCTAATAGACAAAAGGCCGTCTTCATTCAGACGGCTTTTTCAATCATGGTAAAGCCAATACCGAAATTTAATTTCCATATAAAACAAATCATTACGACAAAACCCATTATTTTTTCAATTTTGCTATTGATAATAGTTATTATTAGCGTATAATCAAAACCACTCGGAAGACGTCCTAATCCGAGCCATTAAACGACAGATTTTATCCCCCTCTTCCCCATTATCTCTTGATACTCGGAGTGCGCATATACGAAACATACCTGTTCCCCTTTATATCAGATACTCAAAACCGAAAAACATGAAACCCACTGCCGATACAGTGGGTTTCGTGTTTTGCGGCGTTCGGTTTATCAGGTTTAGCCGACTACTGATCAGGCCGTCTGAAACCGAATAGATCTGATTATCGGCAGGTTTTCATGTTCAACTTGCCATAACGGCCGACAATATTTCTGATGTCTTGGGCATCGCGCTCGTCGACCGCCATGAAGACCACGGTCATGCGCGCCACGCTCAAACCGGTATCGGGTGCGCTTCTGTCTTCCTGTTCAACAATGCGCGCGCCGCCGAAACCTGCGCTGGACAAGCGTGAAATCAAAACTTGGGCGGAAGAGCGGCTGCGTGTTACGTCAATACTGATTTCGCCGTTGTGAATGCTGCCGCTAAAGCCGCGGCTGCCCAAGGCATCAAGCTGGGCGGAAGTGTCGCCGTCGGCGGGCAAGACCACGCGGAAGGTTTTGGAAGAAGTCTCGCCACCGGATGCGCCGTTGCGTTTTTCGATACTGCGGCTGGCCGCATGAGGCCATTTACCCAACAGGCCTTTGATGCGGTGGTAATCATCTTCATCCATCACCACAGTGGCGCTGCTGGTACACAAGCGTTCCACGCCGGCCGCGCCCATCTCTTCTTCAGCGGCGCGGCGCTCTTGCGCCTCTTTCTCGCGGCGCATTTTTTCTTTTTTCTCTTTCAACTGCTGCGCTTCTTGCTTTTTACGCAAGGCTTCCGCTTCTTCGGATTCAGGTTCAGCCATAATCAGGCCGTCTGATTCAACCACCACCCAATCGGGTTGCGATGCCTGCTGAGGCTCGGCTTTAGGCGCGTCCAAAGAAGACGGGCGCAATAATTCGTGCGTGCCGCCTTCCAAAGCAGATTCGGGTTTGGCGGTTTTATGTTGTGTCCGATAGGCAACCATGCTGCCAAAAACAATGATGTTGAGTGCGACCAAGACCGCAAACAGCCATTTCATGATGCGTTTTCCTTTATTGTCCGTTGCGATGGGCAATCCAATGCAAGAGCCCGTGAATCACGAGATTATCGACGATTTTCACTTGATTGTCATGAACGAATGACTCCGGCAGCGCCTGCACGACTCTGGCCGCGCCGCCGCCCGTGATAATAATATCGACCGGTTTGCCCCCGCCCGTTTTGTCTTTCAGACGGCCATGCATCATCATCAACGCGCCGCAAACGGCATCCATCATGCCGCTGGCAATGGCATTCGGCGTTGTGGTCGGGAACGGATATACCTTGCCGATGGGGCGGTTGAGGTTGGCGGTTTTGAGCGCCATCGCCTCTTTCATCAAGTGAAAACCGGGCATGATGGTGCCGCCGAGATAATGATTGTCTTCCGTCAGCGCGTCGGTGGTTACGGCGGTGCCACAGCTGACGACAACGCAGGCGTTTTGCGTAAAGCGGCGGCTGCCCAGCGCATTAAACCAACGGTCAGAGCCATGTTCCTCAGGGCGGCGGTAATGGTTGCGGATACCCAAAGCCTGCGGCATGGAAGATAGCCATTCGATCGGACGGGTTAGTTGTTCTTCAACCATCGCTTTTTTTACCGAACCGCACACGGCGCAACCGACAATCTTCACATCATCATCGGCAAATTGCAGCCATTCTTCGCCCAGCTGGGTCAAATCACGATACGGCGCGCGGCCGACTTCGGAAAATGTGCCGTTCTCTACCCACGCCCATTTCAACTGACTGTTGCCGCCGTCCAGCAGCAAAAAGCGTTCCGGTTTCGCAGCGGCAGGTTGTGCCGGGCGGTTATCCGGGCGCAAACTGATCTCACCGCTGACAATGGTTTTTTCGCCCTTGTCCGTCAGCAAACGCAACGCACCTTGCGCATCCACGCCTTTGACCACGCCTTCGTGGACAACACGTCCTTCCTGAAGCAACAACACCGGCCTGTCCGTATCGCGGTTGGCGGCATCGTATTCGCCGACACATGACGAAAATCCGTTTTGCGCGTATTCGTTCAACAGCGCATCGAGTTGCGCCAATACCGCATTCAACAAGGTTTTGACGCTTACGCCCTGCTTAGAGGCCGTCTGAAACAAAGCCTGCACGGAAGTGGCGTTTTCAACTTCTTTCGGCAATACAAAATTGATGCCGATGCCGATGACGGCGACGGTTTTATTCTCTACCCGCGCCGTTTCAATCAAAATACCGGCCAATTTATCGTTGGCCACAACCAAATCGTTCGGCCACTTGATATTTACGTCCAAACCAATATCGGCAAGCGCACGGCGGCAAGCCAATGCCACCACCAACGCCAGCGAACCCAGCTCATACTGCGGCTTGTCAAACACCCAGCCCAAGCTGAACATCAGACATTCGCCCTGTCGGTTGACCCAACTCCGCCCTTGCCGTCCGCGTCCTTTAGTTTGGAAATGCGCCACACACAAGGCCTTATGCGCCAAATTTGCAGACTGACGCGCCAAAGCCATGATTTCATCGTTGCTGGATGAACATTCGTGTTTCAACTGCGCACGAAAACCCTGTTTTCCGGCCATTTGCTGCAGAGATTCTTCGGAAAACACAGCCAAAGGACGCACCAAGCGCCATTGCCCATCGTGCTGGCGCAGCAAACCGCGGATATGGCCCGGCATCTGCTGCCAGAATCCGTTTAATTGTTGCGGCTTCATACCGACCACTCGCGCCAACTGAGAAACGTGTTGCGGCAGGCCGTCTGAAAGCGCGGCGAGCAAGGCCCAATGGCGGCTGTTCAAATCCGTCATTCGCCTCCTCCGGCTTCGCGGATTTTCGCCAAAGTTTTGGTGGTCGAAGTCTGGTGTAAAAACGGAATCGAAAACACTTTGCCGCCACGCGCAAACGTCTCTGCCGCACCGACAATCTTATCCACAGGCCAATCGCCACCTTTAATTAATACATCGGGTTTGACCATTTCAATCAACGCGGCCGGCGTATCGTCATCAAACCATGTGACCAAATCCACGCTGGCCAATGCCGCTGCCACTGCCGCGCGGTTTTCCAAAGGATTAATCGGGCGGTCGTCGCCTTTGCCCTGACGGCGCACCGAAGCATCGGTATTCAACGCCAGCACCAAAGCCGCACCGGCCGAACGCGCCTGCGCCAAATACGTTACATGGCCCCTATGGAGAATATCGAAACAGCCGTTGGTAAACACCAGCGGACGGGGCAATGCCGCCAAACGCTCCGCCAACTTTTCGGGCGGACAAATTTTGGATTCAAATTCTGGAGCTGACCATTCGGACATGATGCGGTTCCTTTGGGAATGAAACAGAAAATAATCGGGGTATTATAAAGGATAACGGCGAAACGCCATAAAAAGATACCGAACGGTACAATATTCGGGCTTGATTGCGTATTCATTGATATTTGATATCACGGCAAACGCCATTTTTGCCGATGCCATAATAAAACGGTTTGATAAATACTTTTTTGAAACCCAATTAAATCTGAAGTAAAATTCGGGTATAAACGGAAAAAAGCCTGCATACAATATGCAGGCTTTCATCTGGGGTGGCTGATGGGGCTCGAACCCACGACAACTGGAATCACAATCCAGGGCTCTACCAACTGAGCTACAGCCACCGTAAAAATTGGCACGCCCGACAGGAATCGAACCTGTAACCCCCGACTTAGAAGGTCGGTGCTCTATCCGGTTGAGCTACGGGCGCTCATGCCGATTCGTGCTAAGAATTTTGTGGTCGGGGCGGTGGGATTCGAACTCACGACCCTCTGCTCCCAAGCAGATGCGCTAACCGGGCTGCGCTACGCCCCGACTGAAGACCTGAACTATACAGACCCTTTTCAACCCGGTCAACACTTACTTTGCTTTATTTTTTCATTTTTTGGTTATCTTATTATTTTTAATCGTTATTTATTTTTATGTTTCGTAATTAGGGCCACTCTTTTGTGTCAGGCCGTCTGAAAAATGCGATAATTTAAACACAATATTTGTCCCTATTTAGGAGGAAAAATCATGGCTGCACAACTTATAGACGGAAAAAAAATCTCCCAGCAACGCATCGAGGCGGTCGCGCAGGTGGTAAAAGCGCGTCAGGAAAAAGGTTTGCACACGCCTTGCTTGGCGGTGGTATTGGTTGGCGACGACCCTGCCAGCGCGGTTTATGTACGCAATAAAAAACTGACCTGCCAAAAAAGCGGCATAGAATCGCGCTCTTATGAGCTGCCGTCTGAAACCACGCAAGACGATTTGCTGAAACTGGTGGACGAATTGAACGGCGACCCTGCCGTCGACGGTATTTTGGTGCAACTGCCGCTGCCGGCTCACATCGACAGCCAAGCGGTTTTGGAACGTATCGAGCCGCATAAAGATGTGGACGGCTTCCACCCTTACAACGTCGGCCGCCTGGTCGTCAAAATGCCACTGATGCGCCCTTGCACGCCCAAAGGCGTGATGACTTTGTTGGAAGCCTACGGTATCGACCCGAAAGGCAAAAAAGCCGTCGTCGTCGGCGCATCCAATATTGTCGGCCGCCCGCAGGCGTTGGAATTGCTGCTGTCCCGCGCGACGGTAACCATCTGCCACAGCGCCACGCAAAACCTTGCCGATGAAGTTGCGGCCGCAGATATCTTGGTGGTCGGCGTGGGTATTCCGAATTTCGTTAAAGGCGAATGGGTCAAACCCGGCGCCGTCGTTATCGATGTGGGCATCAACCGTTTGGACGACGGCAGCCTGTGCGGCGACGTGGAGTTTGATGTCGCCAAAGAACGCGCGTCCATGATTACGCCCGTTCCCGGCGGCGTCGGCCCGATGACGATTGCTACTTTGTTGGAAAACACGGTACACGCGGCCTCATTGCACGATTAATCGCTGTCATTAAGTTAGGCCGTCTGAACATGGTTTTTCAGACGGCCTGACATGTTTTTTTGCTTTTTACCTTATTGGCTTCACATGTCCTTACTCTCTTCCCACACCGACAACCCGACTTTCCGCAACGCTTCCTATATCTTGATGGGCTTGGCCTTGCTGATTGTCTTGCACTACCATTTTCTGCCGCTGCTGCTGTCGGTTATCCTGACCTATATCTTTATTACGCGCACCAATGGCGTGATCCTCAAACTCCGCCGCCATGTTTTGCCGCGCAACACGCGGCTGCATAAATCGCTCAACGCGCACAATATCAACCTGATTTCCACCACGCTGACGCTGGCCATCGTATTCAGCATCATCACGATGATGTCTTTGGGCATTTACCACCTGATACACGGCGGCCATGTCGGCTTCATGCTGGCGAAGCTGGCGGCAATTTTGGAAGACACCAAAAACAGCCAAGACCTGCCAGCGGCCATTCTCAATATGCTGCCCAACAATATGGCCGAAATCAAAGCCTCGGCAATCAAGCTGATTGAAGAATACCGCGCTGCGCTGACCCGTATCAGTAAAAATAGCATCACATCCTTCGTGTACATCCTCATCGGCATCATCATCGGCGCCATGCTCAGTTTCCACCGCCTGAAAATGCGCAAAAACCGCCACAAAATGCCGCTGTTTAAAGCCGAATTGATACGGCGCATCGTCAATTTTGAAACCAGCTTTGAACGCGTGTTCCTCGCCCAAGTCAAAATCTCGCTGATCGACACCTTCCTGACCGGCCTGTACCTCTACTTGGTTTTGCCGCTGTTCGGCGTTGACCTGCCGTTTAAAATGACCGTCCTGATCGTCGCCTTTATCGTCGGCCTGATTCCGGTGGCAGGCAACCTGATTTCCAACACCATCATCATTATTTTGAGCTTCGGCGCATCGCTTTACGTCGCCCTAGCCTCGCTGGTTTTCCTCGTTGTCATCCACAAGCTCGAATATTTCCTCAACGCCAAAATCATCGGCTCGGAAATCGAATCCAGCGCGTGGGAATTGCTGGTAGCGATGGTCGTCTTTGAACGCATTTTCGGCATCGGCGGCATCATCGTCGCGCCGGTTTATTACGCGTATCTGAAAAACGAATTGAAACTGAGAAAATTGATTTGATCAGTTGCGTTTATACACATCAAAGGCCGTCTGAAAACGACAATCGGGTTTTCAGACGGCCTTTGCTTTACCTTTTCTTACACTTTACGGCATAATGGCAGCCACGCATTTCTAGAAGAAAGATAAACAATGTCCACCAAAACCCCTTCCCTATTCGGCGGCGCGATGATTATCGCCGGTACGGTTATCGGCGCAGGCATGCTTGCCAACCCGACCGCCACATCCGGCGTATGGTTTACCGGCTCGCTGGCCGTGTTGCTGTACACCTGGTTTTCCATGCTATCCAGCGGCCTGATGATTTTGGAAGTCAACACCCATTATCCGCACGGCGCGAGCTTCGACACCATGGTTAAAGACCTGCTCGGCCCGGTTTGGAACGTCATCAACGGCGTTGCCGTCGCTTTCGTTTTATACCTGCTCACCTACGCCTACATCTTCGTCGGCGGCGACCTGACCGCCAAAGGCATCGGCAGCGCGGTAGGCGGCGAAATCTCACTCACCGTCGGCCAACTCGTCTTCTTCGGCATTCTCGCCTTTTGCGTTTGGGCATCCGCACGCTTGGTTGACCGCTTCACCAGCATCCTCATCGGCGGCATGGTATTGACCTTTATTTGGGCAACCGGCGGCCTGATTGCCGATGCCAAAATGCCTATCCTGTTCGACACCCAAGCCCCTGCCGGCACCAGCTACTGGATTTATGTCGCCACCGCCCTACCCGTCTGCCTTGCCTCATTCGGCTTCCACGGCAACGTTTCCAGCCTGCTCAAATACTTTAAAGGCGATGCGCCCAAAGTAGCCAAATCCCTGTGGGCGGGTACGCTGATTGCTTTGGTGATTTACGTGCTCTGGCAAGTCGCTATCCAAGGCAACCTGCCGCGCAGCGAGTTTGCACCGGTTATCGCCGCCGAAGGCCAAGTTTCCGTCCTGATCGAAACGCTGTCCAAGTTCGCCCAGACCGGCAATATGGACAAAGTGTTGACCCTGTTCTCCTACATGGCGATTGCAACGTCCTTCCTCGGCGTAACGCTCGGCCTGTTCGACTACATCGCCGACATCTTTAAATGGAACGACAGCATCTCCGGCCGTACTAAAACCGCCGCACTGACCTTCCTGCCGCCTTTGATTTCCTGCCTGCTCTTCCCTACCGGCTTCGTTACCGCCATCGGCTACGTCGGCTTGGCCGCCACCATCTGGACAGGCATCATCCCCGCCATGCTGCTCTACCGCTCGCGCCATAAATTCGGCGTCGGCAAAAACTACAAAGTTTACGGCGGATTCTGGCTGATGGTTTGGGTCTTCCTCTTCGGCGTCATCAACATTGCCGCCCAAATATTGAGCCAAATGGAACTTGTTCCCGTATTTAAAGGTTAAATTCCCTTAAGGCCGTCTGAAACACCCTCTTTCAGACGGCCTAATTCATTATTTTCCGCTACAATACCCCCTTTCCCCCAACGAACACCGTCCATGTACGACAATATCCGTTTCCATCTCGACGAAGACTACCCCGACCAGCTCCCGCCCGAAAACGCCGCCACCCACATCGGCATGTACTGGCAGTGGGCGGCGCAGGCAGGCTCGTCAACCCCGTCTGGCAAACCGCCCCCGAAACCGCAGCCGACTTCGCCGCCATGACCTCAGGCAAAATCAGCGGACGGCACTTCCTGCTCAAACACATGGACGGTGCACTGACGGCGAACGACTTTACCGAACTCGGCCAACGGTTTACCGAGTTCTACTACACCGACGAAGAAGACGGCTACGGCGCATTTATGGAAGACTACGTCCTCGCCCTCGACACGCCCTCGCTCGGCGGCTTCTATCACGTCAAAAACACCCCGGAAACCTTCGCCAAACTGACATCCGTTTTTCAGACGGCCTTTGAAAAATGGAAAAGCAGTTTGAAAGCAGAAAAATAAGAGCCCACACCATGAAACTCATCATCCTCGACCGCGACGGCGTCATCAATCAAGACCGTGACGATTTCGTCAAATCCGTTGACGAATGGATTCCCATCGAAGGCAGTATGGATGCCATCGCCTTTTTAACGCAGGCAGGCTACACCATCGCCGTGGCCACCAACCAATCCGGTATCGGCCGCAAATACTTTACCGTGCAAGACCTGACCGAAATGCACGCGAAAATGCACCGCCTTGCCGTTCAAGCAGGCGGTACCATCGACGGCATTTGGTTTTGCCCGCACACTGCCGCCGATAACTGCGAATGCCGCAAACCCAAGCCCGGCATGATTATCGACATCATCGAACGCTTCAAGGCCAATGCCGCCGAAACCTGGCTGGTCGGCGACAGCCTGCGCGACCTGCAAGCCATTGAAGCGGCAGGCGGCAAATCCGCACTTGTTCTGACCGGCAAAGGCAAAAAAACGCTGGCCAAACACGAACAAGACCTACCCGAACACACCCAAGTCTTCGACAACCTGCTTGCTTTCTCGCAATACATCATGCGTGAAAACACACGAATCGAAGAAGCCGCGCAAGCCATCCTATAAACGATAGGCCGTCTGAAAACTGCCGACAACGGTGTTCAGACGGCCTTCAAACGACAGACTTTTCCCCGATATGCTGATTATCCGCAACCTGATTTACTGGTTCATCCTTTCCTCCAGCATTATTTTGCTGTTCCCCTTTATGCTGCTTGCCCTGCCCTTCCAAGGCGGTGCGCACAAAATGGCGCAAATTTGGGTACGCATCCTCAACTGGTCGCTCAAGCACATCATCGGTTTGAACTACACCTTAAGCGGCGCGGAAAACATTCCCGACCACCCCGCCATCATTTGCTCCAAACACCAAAGTGGCTGGGAAACCCTCGCCCTGCAAGAGATTTTTCCGCCGCAAGTCTATGTTGCCAAACGCGAACTCTTCAAAATCCCTTTCTTCGGCTGGGGCTTGAAGCTGGTTAAAACCATCGGCATCGACCGCAGCAACAGCCGCGAAGCCAACAAACAACTCTTAGAACAAGGCCTTGCGCGTAAAAACGAAGGTTATTGGATTACCATTTTTCCCGAAGGCACACGCCTGCCGCCCGGTGAAAAAGGCCGCTACAAGCTCGGCGGCGCACGCATGGCAAAAATGTTTGAGATGGACATCGTCCCCGTCGCGCTCAACAGCGGCGAGTTTTGGCCGCGCAACTCCTTCCTCAAATATCCCGGCACGGTCAGCGTCATCATCGGCAAACCCATTGCCCACAACAACGGCAATGAAGCCAAACTCATGGCCCAATGCGAGCAATGGATTGAAAGCCAGCAGCCCCTGATTACCGGACAAGGCCCGTTCGCGCCCCAAACCAAATAAATCCTTCCATCGGGTGGGCCGCTATGCCCGCCCTTTCCATGCCGTCCCCAATATTTCCATTAATATCATGCCCCGCCTCCATACCCACACCCTTTCAGACGGCCTCACCATTCATATCCAGCTCAAACGCAGCGCCAAGAAAAACCTCATCTTGCGCCCCGTTTCCGCCGATACCGTCAGCATCAATATCCCTCCGTTTGTTACCCAGCACACCTTTACCCAATGGCTGAACGACAACGAAGCCATCCTGCGCCGTACCTTAAACAAAACACCGGCCCGACAAACACCCGCCGACTCGCTTCCCGAATGGATTTGGTATCAAGGCGTTCAGACGGCCTTGTCCGTCCACGCAGCAAACCACATCCAAATCAGGCCGTCTGAAATCCTGTTGCCCGAAAAAGAAAACGCCGCCCAACTTACCCATTTGCGTCGTTTCCTACACGAGCGTGCGCACGAATATCTGCTGCCACGCCTTGAAGGCCATATCCGAACCACCCGCCTCACCCCGAGCGCCATTTCCCTTTCTAACGCCAAAACCTTCTGGGGCGTTTGCCGCCACACCACCGGCATCCGTCTCAACTGGCGGCTCATCGGTGCGCCCGAATATGTCGCCGACTACGTCTGCCTGCACGAACTCGCCCACCTGCGCCATCCCAATCACAGCCCTGCATTTGGGCTCTGACCCACTCGCTCACGCCGCATGTTGACCAAGCTGAACAATGGCTGAAGGCGCACGGCAGCGAATTGTTCCACCTCGGCTAAGTCTTATCCGGCAGCATTTTTTTGCAAGCAAACACCAGCCCAAAGCAAAGAATCAACGCCCTCCAAACAAATCATGTAGCCGCGCGTAAAATCAAGTTTATCCGCTTGCCGCCCCTCATACCTGCCGATAAGATGATATCGTTCTCAAAACCCTTTTCAGAAAGGAAAACCGATGACCAAAGCAAAATCGTTACTGGCCACCGGCATTTTGGCTCTTTTCTCCGCCACGGCATTCGCCTCTCCGCTGCCTTCCGAAATCTACCGTCCGGATGGCGCGCACACCATAAAAGCCGATCATCAAGGCAACGGCGAATTTGAATACGAAGCCGAACTCTCCGGCCAACGCAATTCCATTCCTTCCCTGGCCAAAAAAGTGATCGCCCACGCGCGCAGCAAGGGTTTCCATGTGGTTGAGTCTGAAATCAAACACGACGATGCCGATCTGAAATTCAAACGCGGCAAACAAGAGCTGGACGTTTCCATCGAAGACAAAGGCCAAGGCCGTATCGAATACAAAGCCGATTTGGACTTGGACCAAAACTAAATCCGACTCGCAAATAAAGGCCGTCTGAAATCCCATCGGGTTTCAGACGGCCTTTTGTCGTCTTTATCAGATAAAATGGCAATCGGTTTGCAAAATTTCCGACTCAAAACATTGTACAATCTGCCCACTTATACCGATAACATCCCAAACATTGCCATGAAAAAACGTCTGTTCCTCCTTACCATCCTTCCCCTCTCCCTTCACGCCGCTGATGTGCCGCCTAACGTAAAACCCGAACTTCAAGTCAACACCGCCGAGCCCCAACAACCCGAAACGCACAACATTCCTGCCGAGCAGACAAACAGGCCGTCTGAAAAAATCATCAACGTCGATGCCGACACCCTGCTTGCCAACACCGAATTACTGGCACGCGCCATGTATTCCGCCGTTGTCGCCCACAATATCCCCGGCATCAAAGCCGTTTTACCCATTTACGAACAATGGCCCGAACACGACCGCGCCATGGCACGCTATGCCAAAGGTTTGCTTGCCCAATCCGAAGGGCGCGCCGCCGAAGCCATCGGCCATTACCGCCGCTTTATCGCCGAGCAGCCCGATGCCTCCGCCGTCCGCTGGCAGCTTGCAACCGCCTTATTTGAAGACAAACAAAATGAAGCCGCAGCCGACCAGTTCGACAAACTGCAAACCGAATCCCTCCCGCCCGCCTTGCAAGAACGCCTCGAAACCTACCGCAAAGCCCTGCGCGAACGCGACTCATGGCAATTCAACGCCGGCCTGAACATCACGCGCGAACAAAACATCAACCAAGCCCCCGGCCAACGCCGTCTGGGCAACCACCTGAGCGATGAACAATGTCGCGCCGTGCGCCTTGCCTATCCTGATGACGACTGCTTCCGAGGCTGGACATTCCCCGAACCCATCGATGCCACCGCCATCCACTACCAAATCGGCGCAGAAAAAAAATGGTCGCTGCCCCGCGGCTTCTATGCCACGGCAGGCGCAGACCATTACGGCAAAATCTATCCCAAACACACCAACTACAACGACCTCACCACACGCTTCTCGGCAGGCATCGGCTATGCCGACCAGCGCAACGATATCGGCATGACTCCGTTCCACGAGCGCCGCTTCTACGGCAACGATCCCTACACCTACACCAACGGCGCACGCCTCCACTACAACCATTGGTGGCAACCCAAGCTGCAAACCCTCAGCGCATTTGAAGCAGGCCGTCTGAAAAACAGCCGCCGCGAGCATTCCAACAATACCAGCCAACTGCTCAGCAACTCCATCGTGTACTACCGCAACGCGCGCCAATACTGGGTAGCCGGTATCGACCTCTACCGCGAACGCAACCGCGACGACAAAAGCGACAGCTTCAACCGCTACGCCCTGCGCACCACATGGGGACAAGAATGGCCCAAAGGCCTCTCCACCGTCCTACGCCTCAGCGCCGCCCAACGCCGTTACCAAGCCCCCAGCTTCTTCAGCAACGAACAAAACCGCCGCGACAAAGAAGCCTCCGCCTCCCTGAGCGTATGGCACCGCGCCCTCCATTTCAAAGGCATCACCCCGCGCCTGACCATTACCCACAACAAAACATGGAGCAACGACAAGTTCTACGAATACGGCAAAACCAGAATGTTTGTCGAATTGAGCAAAACGTTCTGACAAGCAGAACCAATCTGTGAAGAAAGCAAGAATGCCAGTCCTGCATACTGATTTACAAGGCAGATTCAAACTTTTACAGATACCGGATAAATAGATTTTTAAGGCATAATGTCTTATTAAGTTCATATTTATCAAATAGATGAAATCCAAGCCAATATCACTTTATCAACGTAACGTACAACACTGCATAACGCTACAAAAAAATCAGGCCGTCTGAAACCCGACTTGGTGTTTCAGACGGCCTTAGTATTGGTTATCATATCCGTTCACACCTCTTCAGAAAGTATGATGATGAATGCCCTGAACAAAACCCTCTTATCCGTTTCTGTCGCACTGGGATTGAGCGCCTGCGCTTCCGTCAAAACCGCAGACACCTACGACCTAGACTTCTCCAAACAAAAATACACCGAACAAAGCATCGAAGTGAACGGTCAAGCCGTCAAATTCCGCGCTTACGAAGGCGTGGTGTACGTCCGCAATCCTGTCGATACCCGTTACGAAATCATCAATATTTATGTACCCGAAGCCTATTACAACGGCGGCGAGATAGACGGTTTCAACGCCGAAACCGCACCGATTTTCCTGCCCAACCAAATCGGCGGCTATATGCCGGCCGAACCAGGCAAACCCGCTTTAGAAGGCAAACGCGGCGAGCCTGAAGACGGCCAAAAATCGCCCAACGCCGCCCTGGTTGCCCTCTCCAAAGGCTACGTCGTCGCCTCCCCTGGCGCACGTGGCCGGACAGAACCCACCGGCAAAGCACCCGCCGCCATTGTCGATTTGAAAGCTGCCGTCCGTTACCTGAAAGCCAACGACAAAGCCATGCCCGGCGATGCCGAAAAAATCATTTCCAACGGCACAAGCGCGGGCGGCGCGATGTCCGCCCTCTTAGGCGCAACAGCCGACCAAAAAGATTACGAAAACCACCTCAAAGCCTTAGGCGCGGCGGAAGGCAGCGACAAAATTTTCGCCGTATCCGCCTACTGCCCGATTACCGATTTGGACCATGCCGACATGGCTTATGAATGGCAGTTCAACGGCGTTAACGACTACAAAAAAATGAACATTTCCATGCTCGACTACCGCGTCAAACGCGAGCTGGTCGCCGGCACGCTGACCGATGACGAGAAAAAACTGTCCAACCTCCTCAAACCCTTATACCCCGCCTATCTCAACAGCCTGAACCTGAAATCCCCCGAAGGCAAACCCCTGACGCTGGACGCCCAAGGCAACGGCAGCTTTAAAAACCATATTGCCGGTTTACTTGCCAAATCCGCACAAGCCCAGCTTGATGCAGGCAAAGACCTGAGCGACCGCACATGGCTGACCGTCCGCAACGGCAAAGTCGTCTCCGTCGATTTCGATGCCTACGCCAAAGCCGCCGGCCGCCAAAAAACACCGCCCGCCTTTGACGGCGTAGATTTAAGCGCAGGCGAAAACCAACTCTTCGGCACCAATACCGTCGATAAACGCCACTTCACCGCGTTCTCCATGCAACACAACACCGCTGCCAACGCAGAAATCGCAGATGAAGAAACCATCAAAATCATGAACCCGCTCAACTACATCGGCAAACCGGGCATAAACCTGCCGCAAAACTGGCGCATCCGCGTCGGCACCAACGACCGCGATACCTCACTGGCAGTCTCCGCCGTCTTAGCCGCCAAACTGCAAAACAACGGCCAAACCGTCGACTACGCCCTGCCTTGGGATGTCGGCCACGGCGGCGATTATGACTTGGACGAACTGTTTGCCTGGATGAAGCAAGTCAGCAGCTCTGCAAAATAATCGTTCGCAACATAGATTGAGATGAGATTTAGTATCCGTTTTAATTAAAGAAAGGCCGTCTGAATATTTCAGACGGCCTATTCTTGATTTACTCTTTACGCGGTGGCCAATAGATCTCTTCTTTTTTAACGATACCGCGTTTAAGGATATCGGCAGCAAGAGCAGCGGTATCAGGTGGATTTTGGTAGAACGCTGCGTCTTCTTTACTCATTGCGGAGTAGATGCCTTTCCAATGGGTTTTGGCTGGTGGAAGAGGGAGGACTTCGTCTAGGCGCGGGAAGGTGTAGAAGGGATTGCCGCTTTTGGTGCCTGTTCCCATAAGGGCTTTTTCTAGCTCAGTATAAGCTGCTTCACGAACAGGATCGGCTGGGGTAGTAGCAAATTGATACATAAGCTCCTTATCCTTAGCATAAATCATAGACATTTCTGAGGCTGCTTTACCCCCACCTTCACCACCTTTTCGTACCGCATTGTGCATTAGCAACAGTGCTTCTTTTAAATTACCATAGCGGATGACCTTTACCATATATAATTCTCTCATGGCAGCAGAAAAGCCCTGCCTAGCGGCACAATCAAGTAACCGTTCGCGCGTGTTGTAATCTTTAAATTGTTTATCGTAAATCCGCGCTAATTCGTATTGAGCCAGCGGCACACCCAAATCCACCGCTTTGCAGGTAAGCAAGACCAAGTTTCGGGTTGTGGCGGTAGCCCGCATTTCCTTCATACAGCGCATCAAACAACCAGTAGTTTGCCATTGCCCAATTTTTGTCTAAACCGTAATGTAGCCATTTGCGGGCGCGACTAGGCTGGGGAGCATACAAAGTACCACTTGCACCATGTCCATTGGTATAAAGTAAATAAAGGTTGTTGATTGCCTGATAATGCCCCTTCGACGCAGCCGCTTCATATAGGGTAATCATATCTTGCGCTTGACGTGTATTCTTGCGCCAACCTTCAGCATGAATCAGAGTGGCAGCGCGATACCAACGGTGTGATTCTGCATCAGGCGGTGATGGTGGTGTCCAAGTGGCGCAGATATATTGAGTGCGGTTGGAATCAAAAGCTTTTGGAGAAGGGTGAATCTGAGTGTAATCTCTATTAGACATAGGGACTCCTTGAAAATTGCAAGCATTTAGGCTAAATATGCTCAACAGCAATACAATTAATCTATTCATAATTATGCTACTCTGATTATTAGTGAGCTACGCTCATCTGAGAATGGAACAGCGTGACCGATAATCATCCTTTTATTTCTCATGTTCTCTTGGTTCCATTCAATCAGTTTTTTAAATTTCCCAAAATACACGTCCATTATCGCATGCTCTAGAGGCTGCCCAAACAATCTACCATTGTAACGCTCGAGTAAAGTTTTACGGAACTGGTATGCCACCCTTTCATCATCACAGAGCAGGTTTAGTTCAGAATCCACTGCCATACTGCGAAAATTAAGATTTGCCGAACCAAGGGTAAAAAAGTCATCATCGATAACCATTAGCTTAGCATGAATATAAATATCTTTTGGAGTCACGCCATCAACTTGAGTTTTTAAATTGCAGAACACCGTTTCAATACCCATGTCTGCAAGCTGTTGGCGAGTCTGCTTTGCAGTTGCTCCATTCAGCCAGCCCCACACTGTACGACGGTAGCTACCGTCCTCATTTTGGTGATAAAGCTTTTGATCCATTTTTTCAACTTGGTCACTGACTCCAAGCTCATTTGCCATTTGGTGAGTACGGAACATCATTCCTGAATTTTCCGGTTCGCAAGTAAAGGCAAAAACATATAGAGTCGATTTTACTGTACTCCCTTGTTCTTCCAACCATTTTCGGTTTTTCACATACCATTTCTTCAACTCTCTAACCCAGCGCGGATATTGTAAATACTGATTGACAATCAGCACATAACGACGAGGATTTGCTGCTACCTGCAAATAAGCGCGACGAATTTCAAGTTCTTTACTGCCGTTTAACTCTTTGTCAGGTCGAGTACGAACAAGCTGAACGGAAGAGCCTGTCGGATAGCATAGCGCTTCCATTTTTTTGCTTCTTTTTTTCATTATATGCAATTTTATCGTAAGGCTTTTTTTAGTGATACTTCTTTTTTTTCGCAATTGTCATTCCATGATTCACAAAAAAATTAGCGTTCAAATCTATTAAAGCCGACCCTTTGATACCAATCGAAAAATCATGATAAGGCGTTTCTCCTGCTTCTCCTGCTTCTCTGAGTGGTTCGTCATGTCTCATTTCCACAGTATCCCAATAGGCAGTTAGACTATTTTGCCCCATTACATAACCATGTGCGTTATCTCTTCCATAATCCACTATAAGAGCTTTCTGATGATCGGTTGCAACGCCTAAGAAAAGGCTCTCCATTATACTTCTGTCATCTTCATCATCAAGCGGGCCTTGATCTTTAATTTGCCGAAATACAACTTTAATATTGGGATATCGGTTGTTAGCAATATCTTTATACCAATTGTGAGCATAATCATTGGCCTCTACACTCCTGCCTTTTACACTAACCCCACTTACTCCAACAACATTATCTTGAATCCAGTTACCTACCCCTGTATGCCAAATCAACAGTCGGATTTCTATATCTGCATGGGCATTTGCAGCTTCTGTCAAATGATGACCGTAACTATCGGCTTCTTTCCATTTCCAATTATCTCCTTCTCGAACAATCGGCATCGCCGGATCAAACCCCCAGCAAATGATGTCTATCGATTTTTCTGCATTTTTAATAGATTCTGCGATTGCTGCAAAAACCTCTTGCCCACTAAAATACAATGTTAATTTGTTACCGTTGCGCTGCTCATAACGTGATTTACACAAATACCAACGCGACGAAAGTACTGCTGAACCCGCTTTGGTACAAGTAACTTGTTGCATATTCTGATCACTTGCCTTTGGCATTTTTAATTCCTTAATCAATGTTCTTTTTATCAGATTGTTTGAAATAACGAATAAGGGACGTATCCTTATTTACTGTCTTTTCGTGCTCAACATGCCGATAACCTAAAGCAGTCAGATTTTGAGCAAGTTGTTTCTTCACATTTTGTTCCTGCTGTTTATCAGGCGGAGTAATGTCAAATACGGCACCGTTGCTCAACTCCACTTTATATTTAGACTTATCATCATGTTCATACTCTATCGCACCCAAGTCATCGGTCAGTCCTTCTTTTAGCAGCGCTCCATCCTTATAGAGTTTGTAGGGTTCATTAGTGTAAACAAACCCATGACCGTGTGGTTTGGATGAAAGTACAAATCTGCCTTGTTTTAATGTTTTAGCAATGGTCTTTACCTGCTCTAACTGTAGGCTACTTGGTCCCGTTACCACCAATGGTGATCGAACTCGCAATACCTTAGGGCTACCAAATTCAATTTCTCCATTGGAAAACTTGATATATGCCCCCTTGCAAGTAATCAAGTTTTCCTCCTTCGCCGCAATGGTGATTTTCCCTGCGCTACTGGTCAGGGTGGCGTCTTTTAAGGCGTTCAGCTGCAGCTCGTCATTCTGTGCCTGCACTTCCACTTTACCCTGGTTGGCCTGCATCTTGATGCCGCTGCTTTGCGCAAACAGGTTCAGGCTCTCTGCCGCATGGGCGGTCAGGCTTTGACCGGCAGTAATGTCGGTATGGCTGCCGCTGACCAGGTGAATGTTTTCATTGGCAGTGTGTAGTTGGCTTTGCTGGGTTGCAGTGGCAATACCGGCCGGGGCGGTTTGGATTAAACCGGCCTCTTTCAGGTCTTTGAGGGCGTCTTTCAGACGGCCCCTTTGGGTTTCTTCATCGGTGTTGTGGTTGTTGGCCGTTTGGGCGGCTTTGTTCAGGCTTTTGGCTAAGGAAAGCGCCTGTTCGATCTGTGCGATGGCATCGTCCATATCCAGCACTTTGCCGTTGGCATCCTGGTTTTGTGCGCTGACGAGTATGCCTTTACCTGCCCGTACGGCGCCCCAGCCATCGGTCCTAAGTTCGAAGCCCTCGCCGTTCTCTCCGCGTTTCTCACGATTTGAATCGACGATATGGCCGAGGTTGAGTTGGGATTTCTGATAGTCGGTAGCAAGTTTGATGTGTTCCTGTCCCTGCAGGTCTTCCATCCTCAGTTTGTTGTTCGCCCAGGTACGGATGACGTTTCTTGTGTTCCAATCGGCAGGGATATGGTCGGTATGGGCACTGTCGTGCATGACGCCGGAGATATACGGACGGTCGGGATTACCCTGGACGAAGGACAGCATCACTTCGGTGCCTTCGTGTAAGGGGAAGTGAATGCCGTATTCGGGACCTGCATAGGGTTTGGCCAGTCGGACGGGACGGCTTTCCCCGCCCGGACTCCATTCGTCCAGATCAAATGGTAACTTGACGCGGTAGCGGCCCATATCGTCGATATAGGCGTAGGTGCAGTTCTCCGCCGCGGTTACCCGTGCCGGCAAGGTACCGTCGATATGCGGACGCGGGGTGGTGCGTTCGGGACGGTAGGCGAGTTGGGCGGGGATGGCGGTAAAGGTATGGCTGTAGGCGGTATCGCGGCTGCCGCTGTGTTCCATGGAAAGTACCAGCCAGCCGTCGGGGGCTTCGGGGAAGGAGACATCGGTTTGGAACACCTTCATCGGTGTCATGGAGACGACGTTGCCGCTGCCGGCTGCGACGGTTTGACGGCAGAGGTTGGCTTCGTTCAGCAGGGCCGTCTGAACTTGGGCTTCGTCGGTTGTTTTGGGATGAAGGCCCCAATGCTGCTGTTTGCCCAATAAAACGGTATTGTCGGCAGATTCTTCGGACTGTTTGTTGTCGGTTTCGGCAAAGAGGTCGGTATCGGCACTGCGGTAGTTGTAGTCGGCCGTGCGTATGCCTTCGACGATGGGGTTGTGGCGGATGCTTAAGTTAAAGAGTGCTTCGGTACCGACACTCTCCAATCCGGCATGGGGGCGGTAGGATACGGGTAAGCCTTGGCTGCGCCAATAGTGTTCGGGACTGTCGCCGAAGACGACTACGTCGCCATGTTGTTCATGCTGTTCGAAGGCATACCAGATACCCTCTTCTTCACACAGACGGTTGATAAAGTCGAAGTCGCTTTCGAGATACTGGGTGACATACTCGCGTACGCTGTAACTGCGGCTCTTTTGGAAACGGTAGTCGACACCGGAGAAGCCGTGGTGTTTGAAGACGGCGGCAACGATGTCGGGGACGGTTTGGTGTTGGAACAGCCGGGAGGTTTGGAAATGTTTTAAAGCCGCGAAACGCGGCTTTAAAACAAAGCGGTAAACGGTTTCATCCTTGGAAACCGACAACTTCTCGCATGAGGTGATAATGCCCTGCCATTGCTTCGCCGGAGGGTCGTCTGAAGCAGACCCGAATGCACCGACCACTTCCGACAGTAAGCCTTCCTGCGGACGAATCTCAAACGCTGCGCGCTGATTGAGGTAGGAAGACAGCGGCAGCGAGGAATCGGTTGAGGTGGCGGTAATTTCGACATGGTAAGCGGCATTGACTGCTTCGGATGCGCTGAAGGAGCGGACGGAAAGTGAGGGAGAGAAACGGGCGAAGGTAAGGTGGTAGGATTGGCAGGCAGTCATGACGAGACAATTTTAGAATGACAATGAATTTGATATATTAACTTGGATTATGCCGATGGTAAAGCGAATGGGATGAATGGGAAAAGGCCGTCTGAAAGGTACCCGCCCCATCGGCTCCCCTTCAGACGGCCTTTAATCCGCATTACTCAAACAAAACGTCTATACCTTCTTCCCCAACCTCCAAGCTCGCTCGCTCCGGCATATGACCCGCCGTCTGCTGCCATTGTAAAAAGCTTTGGGCTATCGCCGGCATCACCTGACGGTTCAGTAGATGGTCGATGTTGCGCGCACCGCTGTCGCCGGTCGTACAGGAATCAGCCAGCAGCGCCGCAAAATCCTCACTGTAGCTGAGGCACGTTTGATGGGCTTCATACAGCCGGTCGGCAATTTTATCCAACTTCAATCTGACGATTTGGGCCAATGCTTCTTTTTCCAACGGACGGTAAGGAACGACCTGCATACGCGCCAACAATGCGGCCTGGAAGTGGTCCGTCAGTATCGGTCGGATGGCTTCCGCCAGTTCTTCCAAGCTGTATTCGGATGCTTCTTCGGCTTCGGCAGGGCCGTCTGAAACCTCGGTGTGCTCAGACGGGGTTTCCGGTATTTGTGCAGAAAGTTCTACTTCGGTATCGGCGATCTGTTCTTGTCCGTTTGCTTCTTGGTTTTCTTCTGCTGCGGCTTCTTCTGCCTCTTCCGGCTCTTGCGGTTTCAGCAACTGGGTCAGTTCGTTTGCGCCCAAGTTCGAAGTCATCAGGATAACGGTGTTTTTGAAGTCGATTTCCCGGCCTTCGCCGTCACGCATCATGCCTTTGTCGAAGACTTGGTAGAAGAGGTTGAGGATGTCTTTATGGGCTTTTTCGACTTCGTCCAGCAATACGACGCTGTATGGTTTTTGACGTACGGCCTCGGTCAATACGCCGCCTTCGCCGTAGCCGACATAACCCGGAGGCGAGCCTTTAAGTTGGGAAACGGTGTGTGCTTCGCGGTATTCGGACAGGTTGATGGTAATCAATGATTTTTCGCCGCCGAAGAGTGCGTCTGCCAATGCTAGGGCGGTTTCTGTTTTGCCGACACCGGATGGGCCGCTCAACAGGAATACGCCCAACGGGGAGTCGTTGGTTTTCAGGCCGGCTTTGGCGGCCCTTAAACTTTGCGCAATCGCATGGATGGCTTCGCTTTGTCCGACTACGCGTTGCTCAAGCAGGCTTTCGAGCTGCAGCAGGTTGGCCAGTTCGTCTTTGAGTACGCTGCCTGCGGGCACGCCTGTCCAGTCGGCGATAATGTCGGCAATCACGGTTTCATCGACGCTGGTAAAAATCAGCGGTTTGCCTGCGACGACGGCATCCAGCTGTTGCTGTTTCTCGGTCAGGCTTTTTTGTGCGGCTTCCCGCTCTTCGGAAGCCAATTCTGTATTTTTGGCGGCTTCCATTAAGGATTGGATTTCGTCCGCCAATTGTTTTTCTTCCTGATAGCGGCGGTTCATTTCTTCGCGTTGTTCGTTCAGCTGGGCAATTTCCTGCTCGACTTGTCGGATGTTTTCTTCTTGCGACGCGTTCAGACGGCCCAGTTGTTTGTCGGCATCCAATGCTTCCAATTCCCGTTGCAGCGAGGAAGCCTGTGCCCTCCATCAAGCCGAAGATATGGGGAACGGTATCCAAGCTCATGCGGACGCGGGCGGCGGCCGTATCCAACAAGTCTACTGCTTTGTCGGGCAGTTGGCGGCCGGTGATGTATTTTCTGGAGAGTTGCACGGCTGCAATAACTGCAGAATCCTGGATATGGACTTTATGATAAGCGGCATAACGCTGTTTCAAGCCGCGCAGCATGGTGAAGGCGGATTCGTCATCGGGCTCTTCTACTTTGACCATTTGGAAACGGCGCTCCAATGCGGCATCTTTTTCAAAATATTGTTTGTATTCGCTCCAGGTTGTGGCGGCAATGGTGCGCAATTCTCCTCGTGCCAAGGCCGGTTTTAAGAGGTTGGCGGCATCTGCGCCACCGGCGCTGTTGCCGGCGCCGATTAAGGTATGTGCTTCGTCAATAAACAATAAGATGGGTTCTTCGGAATTTTGAACGGCTTCAATCACGTTACGCAGGCGTTGTTCAAATTCGCCTTTGACGCCCGCACCTGCCTGCAGCAGGCCTAAATCCAAGACCAATACCTGTGTGTTTTCTAATATTTTAGGCACTTCGCCCGAGGCGATTTTCAAGGCCAGGCCTTCTACCAGTGCGGTTTTGCCGACACCCGGCTCGCCGACCAAAATCGGATTGTTTTTACGGCGGCGCGATAAAATATCCATCATTTGGCGGATTTCTGTTTCGCGGCCAAATACGGGGTCGATGCCTCCTTGGGCTGCTTTTTCAGTCAGGTTGACGGTAAAGCGCGCCAATGCATCATTTTGTCCGGTTGCTTTAACCGGTTGTGATTTGGATTCGGCCTGAGTACCGTCCTGACCTTCTTCGGCAGAAGTTTGGGCAAACGTATTGTTGGTGCCTTCGATTGAGACTTCATCCAACCATGTTTTCAGACGGCCTATTTGGGTTTCCGTCAGACTCAACAGCGGCCATGCATCCTGCGTCATCAGACGGTAAGGGGATTTCAACAATGCCTGATACAGATAAGCGGAACGGATTTCCGATGCGCCTTCGTCACTTGCCAGCAGCCATGCGTCTGACAATAGGCTGACCAGTGATTTGGACAGTGAAGGATTACCGCGGACATTGCGCGGCAGTTTGTCCATCGTGTCCAGCAAAGGGTTCCAGATGTTTTCCGAATCAATTTCGTAACGTCTCAATAAGGCGCCGACATCGCCATCCCCTAATTCCAATAGCTTGATAAACAAATGGTCAACCGTAATTTCGGAATGACCCCGTGTTTGACATAAACCGGCGGCGGCTTCCATTGCCTGTTGGCAATGCGTATTCAGACGACGTAATAATAAGGCTTGATCATGTGCAGACATTTGATATCCCTGATGTAAAAATGTGTTATAAAAAAGTGCTACCTTTATCAGGCAGCACTTTATGTGGATGATTAAGCGCGGCTTTCGTTCCAGCTGTCGGAATGAATGATGTTGCCGTCTTTATAAGTCCAAGTGATTTTTTCGTAGCGCAATTCAACGCGTTCCAAGTGGTTGTAACGCTCGCGTGCAGGGTCTTTGATGTTGTGCATTACAGGACCTACTGCGACAACTTTAACGTTGTCCAGTTTGGTATTGAAGTACTCTTTCTCTTGACCGGATGCATCAATTTGATACCACTTGATTTCGACTTCTTTTAAAGTTTGACCGGTGGTTACGGCTTTGTACAAGTATGGAGAAGACGCATCGTATTCTTTGTACAATACGATAGGTTCATGAACGCGGGTACCTGTCAGTTTGCCGGTATTGGCATCTGTAGGAATGCGAACATTGTGTTGGAACTCAACGATCTCAACACTGTCTTCACGGCCGTGAACGTCAACGGAACCTTTAATAGCGGAACCGCCATCGTCTTTCAGCCACATATAAGCAGGAATTGCCATATTTTTACTCCTTAGTTTTATTAAAAACGCTTTAAGTTTTAAGGCTTAAAGCAACTTGTGCTGCATTGAATTACTGTGTTGCCGAGGGAATAAGGATAATCTCAACCCTGCGGTTCTTGGCCTTACCGTCTTCTGTCTGATTGTCTGCAATCGGTTTGGTATCACCCAAACCTTTGACTTCAAACCTGCCCTCCGGAACATTGGAAGAAATCACCAACCAGTCTTTGACGGATTGGGCCCGTTTTTCTGACAACTGTTGATTGGAAACAGGATTTCCGACATTATCGGTATGGCCTTCAATTAAAATGCGGGTATTAGGATGTGCTTCGATTGCCTTCAATACGCCAATCAATGCTTTATTGGCATTATTTTTTAATTCAAACTGTCCGGTTTCAAAGAGTGCCAAACTGTCCAGGGTAAGAACCACCGGCTCCGGCTTTTTGACAGGCTCGGGCGCTTTAGGAACTTCGGCAGGGATTAAGGCTTTTAATTTGGGGATATAGGCCTGTGCACGATACAGTCCCAAGCCCAAATATGCAGGAACACCGTGATCACGGTATCCTTCAAGCAATTTCAAGTCCTGCTTCAACAGCCCTATTTTTTTATTCTGTTCGGCTTTATCCGTTTCCATACGGAAGTCCGCTATATGCGTGCCGATTTGTTCCAACAAACGGCTATTGTTGACAGTTGAAAACGATGCGGCCAGAAAAAAACCGGCAACACCAATGAATAATACCTTAAAAATCATATCTGAAATATGATTTCTATGATAAACGGCATATTTATCCAGATATTCGGATAGGATGTATCTTACCGAACCATGTTGAACGCTTTTTGCCGTCGGAATAAGACCATCTGTATTTTTTACCAGATAAGCTGCCCATTCAGATGTATTTTGAAAATTTCCGCAATCGGCAAGGCTTAAACTGCATATGTCCACATACTCCCATCCGCTATCTGTATTTTTTAAGAATTTTTCTTCTAAAAAATTCAGCGCCTCCATCAGATAAACATATTGATGGCTATACTGGGCATTGCTGTCATGCAGGAATTTAAGGGACAGGGCGTTTTTCAGGTTCTTTAAGAATTCGTTTATCTGCAGACGGTTGTGTTCTTTCTTATTAATGATAGAAAAAACGGAATGACTGTTTTTTCTATCAAACAAAAAAGACACCGGCGTTTGAATCAACCAGTGCACCGGGATAGTCAAACCCGTGCTCTTCTGCAGAAAAAGTATATTACGCAACCATGTGCGCAAAGTGGTCGCAATATCGGTATTTCCCGCCGGGGAAAGCCACAGCTCCAGGCTCACAGAAACATACTTATGGGCTGTATTTTCAAGCAAATTGGAAACGACCGGATGCAGATTTTCCGAACCAGACATATTGATATAGACGGTTTCATTTACCCTCTCCACCAACTTTCTCGGCACAGAAGAGTCATGCAGACGAATGGTATAGCAACCCAAATCTCCGTTGGAATCCAATTCTTCTGCGATTTTCTTCCAAAAATCCGTATTAATTTGTTCGCGTTTTTTCTTTAGATAAAAACGCCAATAATAGAAGGCCGCCACAATGGACAATGCCCAAGCACAGCCTTTGATTATCCAACCTGTCTGCCAATATACTGCGAACACATACAGCAAAACGAGCTCAAAAACAGCCAGGGTCGCCAGAACTGAAATTTTCCGATAAGTCATTATATAAACACTTGAAATTACAATGCTTGTATTTGCTCAACCAAACCATCCAGATAATATCTAAATGCAAAGTATGCAACCGTTGCCACAACAATGCTTCCTACAAGCAGCAAGGCAGGACGGAGGCTGAATGCTTTTTTCAGCGGCGTTCCCTTTTGATCTATATAAAACAACTTACCGTCTTCCGATACGGCATTGCTTGGGAAGGCAGGTGTAATTTTTTTCAACTGTTCCTGTACGGTGTGCAATGCATCTTCATCCAGAACATATCGGCCCCTGAAGCCCAAATTAATCACACTCAGATAGGTTTCCGCCACCAAGGGGCTGGCATCCTTGTGGTTTTTACACAAAGATTCGATTCGGTCACACAGGATATCCCCTGCATTATATGATTGGAAAAAACAAACCTGCATAGGGTTTCTTTCCCATACTTCCCTGTCGTTACCTTTCAGCGTGCGCAGTGCGACCTCATCCAAAAGGGCGCATTGGGCATAGGAAACTTCTTCAATATCCGCCTCTTTCCATCCAAGCTCGGCTAATTTGGTCTTTAAATCCTGAATCAGATTTTTGCAATGAGCATACCATGATTCGGAATGGTCAGGTGTAAAGCCGGCAGATAATGCGGATACCGCCAAAGCAGTATCTCTCAAAACGGTTCTAATTAAGGGTTGGTTATTCATATTAAATACTCACTACTGCAAATAAGCTTAAATGTAAATCAGAAATAGAGGCCGGAACATAAATGCTGCATACTTGGGACTGCATCATCCTATCAAACGCGACATGCCGTTTATCCAACCTAAAATACACATTGTCCATTCTAAAAGGCAGGCCCGGCGGAGTTTGATGGAGGTAATGTAAAGGTACGCCGACCACTGCCGTATTAATTACACGCTCCACATCATCGGGCGCACCGATTTTGCTGACCAAAGGCAGCTGTTTTTGCAATTCCAAGAAGTCGACGGAGTCGGAATGGGCGGAAAGATAAAACTCTGCATCAGCATTGATTCGGTCATCAAATATCTGGGCGCGCCAATGCGTCGATTTCAGATGCTCCAGTGACAATTCGATAACAGGGGAAGGAATAACCTCATCCAGCAAATCACGGATCTTTTGTTCTAAACGGTTGAATGTTCCAAACAAATCAAAGTGATCATATGAGTCTATTTCTTTAACGGACTCGTTGGCTCTAAAGGTATACAGCATACCCAGCAGGCGTACCAAAAGTTTATAAAACTCTTCCGGATGTTTCTGCGGATAATCATTCAGGTGTTTCAATTCCGGATAAATGGTATTTAAGCCATGCAGAAACCAAAACAACATCGAGTCGGAAACTGAAAAATCAACGACACTTTCGCTCCGAGAGCGGCGGCGGGCGGACAAATTCTCTATACGGGATAATACCATCAAAGTGATGCGGTTAAGACAAGAGAATAAAGTTTCCGACCCTGTTATGGATAACAATGGCGGGATATAGTTTTTAGCCCAAACAAAAGCACCCGTCTCATCTTTCTCTATTGCACCGATAGGACAGGTAATATAGTCGTCATTTTGTTCAAAATCGAAACGAATAGTGAGATTCAATCCCTCCACCGCAAACTCTGTTTCTTCGGTAGAGAAAATATCCTCCACCTTCTCAAAGCTCTTAACAAAGCGCTTGGGCGCATCTTTGGTTTCATCCTCATCTACCAAGTTTGAAACATGTGCCTGATAGACGGGTAGTGCCAACAATACAACATTTCGTTGCTGTAAAGGCAGACCTTCAATATTGCGCACATTGACGTGGCGTCCGCCGGCCTGCAAGTCAATTAAGGTACCATCCGGCAAGCATGCCTGAAGTGTATCTAATTTGATTTTTCCAACTTCTAATGCCTGACGGTCAAATTCACATTGAAAACAGCCCCATCTAAAATCCCCCATCATTCTCATTAACAGGGCATGCATATGATTATTGAATTTGTCTTGTTGTTGAAAATGTTGAGGCGATAGGAGTACCCCCTCTTCCCATAACGGCTTGTGAAATTTCACTGAAAAACCTTTTTCCGGTAAATTTGAATACGATAGACAAGCTATCTGTCTAACATTTATACTAACCAATCAGGATATTTCCTGACCCCATACCTTGCATTTTATTTGAAAAAATGACATAAGTGTCATTTAATCTATCAAAAAAGGATAAATTTCATCGTGAGCAAAAGTTTTCAAAACGAAGTTCCGCCTTCCCGTATCAATATTAAATTGGACTTACATACCGGCGGCGCACAAAAAAAGGTTGAGTTACCGCTTAAGCTTTTGGTAACCGGCGATTACAGCAACGGCCAAGATAAACGCGATCTTGCCGAAAAAGAAAAAGTCAATATTAACAAAAACAACTTTGATTCAGTATTATCCGATTTCAATCCTAAAGCCAATCTGACCGTCAAAAACACACTCTCTCCTGCCGGCGGCGAAATGAATGTGAATTTGGATTTCAAATCCATGCGCGACTTCCATCCTGAGCAAATTGCCCAGAATGTGCCGGAATTGCGTGCCTTACTGGCTATGCGCAACCTGCTTCGCGATTTGAAATCCAACTTGTTGGACGACTCTGCTTTCCGTCGCGAATTGGAAGCCATTCTGCGTGACGAAAACCTGTCTGCCGAACTGCGCGACCGTCTTGAAAAAATCGCACCTATCAATAATAAGTAACATCAAAGGCCGTCTGAAATACCCGTAAGGATCCAAATATGCAAAAAAGCCAAAAGGCCCAAGCCCAAACTACAGTTATCGAACAAGAAAGCACAAACAGTGTTTATGAAGATCTGTGTAAAAAAATCAATCTGAATGCCGTTGACTCCGTCATCGATATCGAGCAATTCCAAAGTGCCGAGAAAATGTCGGAAGCCTCTGCCGACGAGCGTATCGCCGCAGCCGTCAGCGTCTTCATGAAAATGATCCAAGACTCTTCCCAAAAAGTGGAACGCCTGGACAAAAGCCTGCTCGATTACCACATTGCCCGTATCGACGAACAACTCAGCCGCCAACTGGATGAAATCCTCCATAACGAAGAATTTCAAAAAATCGAATCCGCATGGCGCGGTTTGAAATTCTTGGTCGACCGAACCGACTTCCGTCACAATGTCAAAATTGAAATTCTTGATGTTTCCAAAGAAGATTTGATTCAAGACTTTGAAGATGCGCCTGAAATCGTGCAAGCGGACTGTACCGCCACACTTACAGTAACGAATACGATACCCCGGGCGGCGAACCTATCGGTGCCGTGATTTCAAACTACGAATTTGACCGCAGCCCTCAAGATATGACTTTGCTGCGCAATATCTCGCGTGTTTCTGCTTCTGCACATATGCCATTTATCGGCTCGGTCGGCGCATCTTTCTTCGGCAAAGAAAGCATGGAAGAAGTGGCAGCCATCCAAGATTTGGCCAACTATATGGACCGTGCCGAATACATCAAATGGAAAAGCTTCCGCGAAACAGACGATGCACGCTATATCGGCTTGACCCTTCCCCGCTTCCTTGCCCGTTTGCCGTACGGCAGCGATACCGTGCCTGTCCGCAGCTTCAATTACGAAGAACAGGTAAAAGGTACGGAGCATAACCGCTATCTGTGGGCAAATGCATCATTTGCCTTTGCCGCCAATATGGTGCGCAGCTTCATCAATAACGGTTGGTGCGTCCAAATTCGCGGCCCGCAGGCCGGCGGCTTGATTGAAGATTTGCCTATTCACATGTACGACCTGGGCACCGGCAATCAAATGAAAATCCCGACAGAAGTCCTGATTCCGGAAACTCGCGAATTCGAATTTGCCAATCTGGGCTTTGTTCCGCTGTCTTTCTATAAAAACCGCGATTACGCCTGCTTCTTCTCCGCCAACTCGACTCAGAAACCTGCGTTGTATGAGACCAAGGAAGCAACCGCAAACAGCCGCATCAACGCCCGTTTGCCTTACGTCTTCCTGCTCTCCCGCCTGGCGCACTACCTCAAACTGATCCAGCGTGAAAACATCGGCACCACCAAAGACCGTCGCATGCTTGAGTTGGAACTGAATAATTGGATCAATACCCTGGTAACGGAAATGACCGACCCGAGCGACGAGCTGCAGGCAACACATCCGTTAAGAGAGGCAAAAGTATTGGTGGAAGATATCGAGGACAACCCGGGTTTCTTCAAAGTCCGCCTGTTTGCCCGCCCACACTTCCAAATCGAAGGCTTGGATGTCAACTTGTCATTGGTATCTCAAATGCCTAAAGAAAAGAAATAAGCAATTAGAGACCTTTGCAAAAATAGTCTATTAACGAAATTTGACGCATAAAAATGCGCCAAAAAATTTTCAATTGACTAAAACCCTCCTAATATTGAGCAAAAAGTAGGAAAAATCAGAAAGGTTTTGCATTTTGAAAATGAGATTGAGCATAAAATTTTAATGACCTATGTTATTGCAAAGGTCTCAATTAGGTAAACTTGAAAAATCCTCTTTCCAAAAAGGAAAGAGGATTTTTTTAATCACTCCCAACACTAGGCAGACTACTAATCAGAGCACATCCGCATGCAGTCTTGCAACCATCAACAGCAACTGCTTTACCTTCAAACATCATATACTGACTGCCTTCAATAATCGGATTGTCACCATGACCAGTTATAGGGCAACTAACTAAATCGCCAACTAGTGCCGCAGGTTTTCCTTCAATAGTCATTTGGGAAGATGCTTGAATGACCATACCACCATGCGTAGTAGAATCACCCAATCTAATAATACCCTTCATTTTTACATTCCTTTGCCGTCAAAATTCCTATAAACCAGATTGTAGATCTCAGACATTACTATAAGCCTGAATCAGACGCCCCATATAAAAACCATTATCTGTATTCCAACCAAATAACTGATTTTTCTGCTCAGTATTTTCAACAGCCAAACCTAACATGAGCAATTGATTTTCCGAAGCCAGAGGCCCCATAAAAAGTCCAGGATTATGTCTTAAAACACTATTTCTGTCGTAATGCCAGTCTCCTCCTGCTGCCTTAATACCATCCATATATTGCTGGATTTCCTCATGTGAGGAAGCAAACCATACTGCATCAACTGCTTCACCATGTAATCCATAATCCACATATTTTTTCAATAACTGTGTTTTTTTTCCATCATCCAGCGTAATAGGTCGTTGTACCCATGCACGAATTGGTAGATTATTCTGTTTAGCCAAATGCTGAGAGAAAAAAACTATCCAGGTTACTGTTTCAGTAAATTCTAAATCATCTACATCTGGATTTAACCAAGCCGACAAGACAGCATGAATACCTTCAGGTTCGGATTTCTCAAACCAATTATCGATAAATTCACTCATATTCTGCAGAGGCATTATGACTAGATCCAAGTTTTCTATACCAATAGTTTCCGACATATTGATTAGCTTATTTTGCCAGGCTTCATAAATATCATTATCAGGAGTATGGATATGTACAGTCAATTTTTTTGAAAACTCAGCCAAAGATCTAATTCTTTCTTCTAGTTGCCATACCGTTGTTTCATGACACAATGGTCGTTCAAAGTTATCTTCTTCATCAATAAAAGCAATACAATCAAATCTCTCATTACCTTTAGTTTCAGCAATTACATCATTCAATGCAATTTCAGACGGCAGAGCTACATAAGCGTCTATTACAGCCACCCTCTTACCAGCCCACTCTGTCCACTTCCTACGAATATTGTCTTTTTCTTTCTGCCATGCCTCCATAGCGGCATAACGATGGACTGAAGAAATATAGCGGTAAGAAAGTGCTGCAAACCATATAACAGGAAATGCCAACGAATAAATTGCATACTTTTTCAACAATAAAATCCATAGCAATGAACAGCAACATGCGAATGCCAAAGTAGCGACCCACATCCATGGCTTTCCCCACTTATTTTTGACTTCTGGAACTAATGTTGCGGGAACTTCAGGAATATTCCATTGCATTTTAAATAGCCTTATACTCAAAAAATCAATTATATATAAAAATAACCATATTGGTTAAATATTAGCACATAGATTCTTAATATTATCTATGTAACTATCTAACCATTTATTAACTAATTAAACGTTTAATATAGAACTATACAAGCTCTTCTAAAAAATTTTTACATCCTATAATCCTATATACAAGTCCATTTAACCATGGGCTTAACTATATGCGATATATCAAACTTATTCTAAGCTTCAAAAGCTTCTAAGTAAAAAGCTTAATCAGCTATTTAATAAATTAAATACGGCATTTAAAACTGAAAATTTTATCCTTAACCTAAAAATACTTATCTACTAAGACGGATTCTCCTAAATTTATTCCGATCCAAACAATAAGTTCTCTTTAATATTCCTAATTTTATCGCGTAACACAGCCGCTTCTTCAAACTGCAAATCCCTAGCCGCCTGCTGCATGGCTTTTTCCAGTTTGGCAATTTCTTTAATTGCGTCTTCTTCACTGTGAATTTCGCCGACTTTAACCTTGTTTTTACCTTTCAGACGGCCTTTGCCACTGTCTTCTTCGTGGTACACGCCGTCAATGATGTCTTTGATTTGTTTTTTAATCTGCTGCGGTATGATGCCGTGTTCTTCGTTGAATTTAATCTGTTTTTCGCGGCGGCGTTCGGTTTCGTCGATGGCGGCTTTCATGGAGTCGGTGATTTTGTCGGCGTACAGGATGGCGACGCCGTTCACGTTACGCGCGGCGCGGCCTATGGTTTGAATCAGGCTGCGATGCGAGCGCAGGAAGCCTTCTTTGTCGGCATCGAGGATGGCGACGAGGGAGACTTCGGGGATGTCCAAGCCTTCGCGCAAGAGGTTGATGCCGACAAGTACGTCAAACAGGCCGAGCCGCAAATCTCTAATAATTTCAACGCGCTCGACGGTGTCGATGTCGCTGTGCAGGTAGCGCACTTTGATGCCGAGTTCGCTGTAATAGTCGGTGAGTTGTTCCGCCATGCGTTTGGTGAGGGTGGTAACGAGTACGCGTTCGCCTTTTTGGATGCGGTCGTTGATTTCGCTCATTAAGTCATCGACTTGTGTGGCAACGGGGCGGATGATGATTTGGGGATCAACCAGCCCTGTGGGGCGGACGACTTGTTCGACCACTTGTCCGGCGTGTTCTTCTTCGTATTTGGCGGGGGTGGCGGAAACGAAAATGGTTTGCGGCATGACTTTTTCAAATTCGTGGAATTTGAGCGGGCGGTTGTCGCGGGCGGAAGGCAGGCGGAAGCCGTAGTCGACGAGGTTTTGCTTGCGCGATGCGTCGCCTTTGTACATGCCGCCGATTTGGGTAACGGTAACGTGGCTTTCGTCGATGAACATGATGGCGTTGTCGGGCAGATAGTCCATCAGCGTGGGCGGCGGTTCGCCTTCTTTTTTGCCGGAGAAATGGCGGGAGTAGTTTTCGATGCCTTTGCAGAAGCCCATTTCGTAGAGCATTTCGAGGTCGAAGCGGGTGCGCTGTTCGATGCGTTGTTGTTCGACGGGGCGTTGTTCGCGGGCGAAATTCGATGCGTTCGCGCAATTCTTCTTTAATGGACTCACAGGCGCGCAATACTGTGTCGCGCGGGGTAACGTAGTGGCTGGACGGGAAGACGGTGTAGCGGCCGACGCGCTGGATAAGGCTGCCTGAAAGCGGGTCGAACATATCGAGGCGGTCAATTTCGTCGTCAAACAGGCTGATGCGTAAGGCGTTTTCGGAGCTTTCGGCAGGGTACACATCAATCACGTCGCCGCGCACGCGGAAGCTGCCGCGTTTGAAGTCCAAATCGCCGCGTTCGTACTGCATGGAAACGAGCGTGGCGATGATGTCGCGTTGCTCGATAGTGTCGCCTTCTTTGACGGACAACACCATTTGTTGATACTCGGTCGGGTCGCCGATACCGTAAATAGCGGACACGGTGGCGACGATAATCACGTCGTCGCGCGTCATCAGATTTTTGGTGGCGGAAAGACGCATTTGTTCGATGTGTTCGTTGATCGCGCTATCCTTTTCGATGAACAAATCGCGGCTGGGCACATAGGCTTCGGGTTGGTAATAGTCGTAGTAGGAGACGAAATATTCCACCGCGTTTTCGGGGAAAAACTCGCGCATTTCGGCGTAGAGCTGGGCGGCAAGGGTTTTGTTGTGCGCCATGATGATGGCGGGGCGGCCGCTTTGGGCGATGACGTTTGCCATGGTGTAGGTTTTGCCCGAACCGGTTACGCCGAGCAGGGTTTGATAAGCAAGGCCGTCTGAAAGCCCTTCGAGCAGGCCGGCAATGGCAGTAGGCTGGTCGCCGGCGGGCGGGAAAGGCTGGTGGAGTTTGAAGGGGGAATTGGGATATTGGATAACTTCCATAAGACGGCCTGTTTTATGTTCAGGTAAAGAGAGGATTATAACAAAGGGCCGTCTGAAAATTGATAGTGTGCCAATCAGATAAGACTAAATATTTCATCTCCTTCCTTAGCTAACTGAGGTTGTTTGTGTTAAAACTACTCTCTCCCCAAAGGACGTGCCTGAGCACGTCCTTTTTCTTTATCCGCATCCTCCCTTTAGATCAGGTTTCTACCCCGTAAAAGGCCGGCACTCCGCATCATTGCCCCTAAATATCTCCTCACCGTCCGTACAGCTTCCCTTCCCCTTCATCTTCCCGCACACCACCGCCGTCAGCGACTCGTTCAAGCGCAATACCCTCGGTTCCGCCTCCCTGTCCAGTGCCACCGCCTTCAAAGTAAACTTCCCCTCCAAGATACCCTTAGCCTGACCGTTCATCCGAATGCAGAAGCCACCCGCCTCCTTGACCGGCAACTCCGGCCACTTCGTCGACGTCAGCTTAAAGCTGCCCTTTTTCGTGTAGAACTGCTCCATAAAGCGCGCATTTCCAGCAGGGCGGCATGCGCCGCACGCAGGTTGGCCGAGCGGACCGATTCCCGATAAGCCGTAAATGCCGCCATCGCCACTATCGAAACCAACAGCATCACCACCAACAGCTGTATCAAAGAGTAGCCCCTCTGCACAGTTGTCCTATCCCGTTTTCCGTCAAATGCATTTGAGTACATATCTTTATTCCCTTTATCTTTTCTATCCCCATCCAACAAGAGGCTATCCGTTTATCCCTTTACCCAATGTAAAGCCCCCATTGGTCCAAGCTCTCATTGCCGCCCCCATACAAAGCCGCCCGTCAGCCCGAACCGGCAAGCGGTTCGGCATCAGGGCGGCGTATACGGCACGATTGACCGTCAGGTTATTTTTTCACGGCAGGCTGTGCGGCCTTAGGCGCGGCAGAAGAAACCGTCGCCTCCGCCTTCAACTTGTTCAGCACCGCATCACCGATGCCCTTCACGTTTTTCAGCTCCTCCACCGATTTGAACGCACCGTTCTTCTGACGGTATTCCACAATCGATTTCGCCTTAGCCGGACCGATACCCGGCAAGGCCTCCAGTTCGGCAGAAGACGCGGTATTGATGTTCACAGCGGCCAAAGAGAACGCTGCACAAACAGCGGCAAATGCACCAAATAAAAATTTCTTCATCAGATTTTTTCCCATAACATATTTGATTGAATCAGTCATAAAGTCTACCGAATGGTTTTATCCCACTCCGTAAACACTGCACATACGCAGATAGGGCAACAGCCTATACCCGCATAAATGCTTACGACATATTAACGCAAATATCGTTTGATTTCAAATATTCTAAACAGTTAACCGTACCTTTCGGTATTTTTGTTCAAGAATAACAACAGGGTAATCATACAATACCTGTTACCTCCCACCAAACCGACAGAAACGACAGGCATGTAAAAAGCCCCCGACATCAGTCGGGGGCTTCAGAATGGGTGTTTGGCGGTGACCTACTTTCACATGGAAGAACCACACTATCATCGGCGCTGAGTCGTTTCACGGTCCTGTTCGGGATGGGAAGGCGTGGGACCAACTCGCTATGGCCGCCAAACTTAAACTGTTACAAATCGGTAAAGCCTAAATCAATTATTCGGTGATGACTGAATCAGTCAGTAAGCTTTTATCTTTTGAAGTTCTTCAAATGATAGAGTCAAGCCTCACGAGCAATTAGTATGGGTTAGCTTCACGCGTTACCGCGCTTCCACACCCCACCTATCAACGTCCTGGTCTCGAACGGCTCTTTAGTGTGGTTAAACCACAAGGGAAGTCTCATCTTCAGGCGAGTTTCGCGCTTAGATGCTTTCAGCGCTTATCTCTTCCGAACTTAGCTACCCGGCTATGCAACTGGCGTTACAACCGGTACACCAGAGGTTCGTCCACTCCGGTCCTCTCGTACTAGGAGCAGCCCCCGTCAAACTTCCAACGCCCACTGCAGATAGGGACCAAACTGTCTCACGACGTTTTAAACCCAGCTCACGTACCACTTTAAATGGCGAACAGCCATACCCTTGGGACCGACTACAGCCCCAGGATGTGATGAGCCGACATCGAGGTGCCAAACTCCGCCGTCGATATGAACTCTTGGGCGGAATCAGCCTGTTATCCCCGGAGTACCTTTTATCCGTTGAGCGATGGCCCTTCCATACAGAACCACCGGATCACTATGTCCTGCTTTCGCACCTGCTCGACTTGTCGGTCTCGCAGTTAAGCTACCTTTTGCCATTGCACTATCAGTCCGATTTCCGACCGGACCTAGGTAACCTTCGAACTCCTCCGTTACTCTTTGGGAGGAGACCGCCCCAGTCAAACTGCCTACCATGCACGGTCCCCGACCCGGATTACGGGTCTGGGTTAGAACCTCAAAGACACCAGGGTGGTATTTCAAGGACGGCTCCACAGAGACTGGCGTCTCTGCTTCAAAGCCTCCCACCTATCCTACACAAGTGACTTCAAAGTCCAATGCAAAGCTACAGTAAAGGTTCACGGGGTCTTTCCGTCTAGCAGCGGGTAGATTGCATCTTCACAACCACTTCAACTTCGCTGAGTCTCAGGAGGAGACAGTGTGGCCATCGTTACGCCATTCGTGCGGGTCGGAACTTACCCGACAAGGAATTTCGCTACCTTAGGACCGTTATAGTTACGGCCGCCGTTTACTGGGGCTTCGATCCGATGCTTGCACATCTTCAATTAACCTTCCAGCACCGGGCAGGCGTCACACCCTATACGTCCACTTTCGTGTTAGCAGAGTGCTGTGTTTTTAATAAACAGTCGCAGCCACCTATTCTCTGCGACCCTCCAGGGCTTACGGAGCAAGTCCTTAACCTTAGAGGGCATACCTTCTCCCGAAGTTACGGTATCAATTTGCCGAGTTCCTTCTCCTGAGTTCTCTCAAGCGCCTTAGAATTCTCATCCTGCCCACCTGTGTCGGTTTGCGGTACGGTTCAATTCAAACTGAAGCTTAGTGGCTTTTCCTGGAAGCGTGGTATCGGTTACTTCATGTCCGTAGACACTCGTCATCACTTCTCGGTGTTAAGAAGACCCGGATTTGCCTAAGTCTTCCACCTACCGGCTTAAACAAGCTATTCCAACAGCTTGCTAACCTAACCTTCTCCGTCCCCACATCGCATTTGAATCAAGTACAGGAATATTAACCTGTTTCCCATCGACTACGCATTTCTGCCTCGCCTTAGGGGCCGACTCACCCTACGCCGATGAACGTTGCGTAGGAAACCTTGGGCTTTCGGCGAGCGGGCTTTTCACCCGCTTTATCGCTACTCATGTCAACATTCGCACTTCTGATACCTCCAGCACACTTTACAATGCACCTTCATCGGCCTACAGAACGCTCCCCTACCATGCCAGTAAACTGGCATCCGCAGCTTCGGTTATAGATTTGAGCCCCGTTACATCTTCCGCGCAGGACGACTCGACCAGTGAGCTATTACGCTTTCTTTAAATGATGGCTGCTTCTAAGCCAACATCCTGGCTGTCTGGGCCTTCCCACTTCGTTTACCACTTAATCTATCATTTGGGACCTTAGCTGGCGGTCTGGGTTGTTTCCCTCTTGACAACGGACGTTAGCACCCGCTGTCTGTCTCCCGAGGAACCACTTGATGGTATTCTTAGTTTGCCATGGGTTGGTAAGTTGCAATAACCCCCTAGCCATAACAGTGCTTTACCCCCATCAGTGTCTTGCTCGAGGCACTACCTAAATAGTTTTCGGGGAGAACCAGCTATCTCCGAGTTTGTTTAGCCTTTCACCCCTATCCACAGCTCATCCCCGCATTTTGCAACATGCGTGGGTTCGGTCCTCCAGTACCTGTTACGGCACCTTCAACCTGGCCATGGATAGATCACTCGGTTTCGGGTCTACACCCAGCAACTGTTCGCCCTATTAAGACTCGGTTTCCCTACGCCTCCCCTATTCGGTTAAGCTCGCTACTGAATGTAAGTCGTTGACCCATTATACAAAAGGTACGCAGTCACACCACAAGAGTGCTCCCACTGTTTGTATGCATCAGGTTTCAGGTTCTATTTCACTCCCCTCCCGGGGTTCTTTTCGCCTTTCCCTCACGGTACTGGTTCACTATCGGTCGATGATGAGTATTTAGCCTTGGAGGATGGTCCCCCCCCATATTCAGACAGGATTTCACGTGTCCCGCCCTACTTTTCGTACGCTTAGTACCACTATTGAGATTTCGAATACGGGACTATCACCCACTATGGTCAAGCTTCCCAGCTTGTTCTTCTATCTCGATAGTTATCACGTACAGGCTCCTCCGCGTTCGCTCGCCACTACTTGCGGAATCTCGGTTGATTTCTTTTCCTCCGGGTACTTAGATGGTTCAGTTCTCCGGGTTCGCTTCGCTTATCCTATGTATTCAGATAAGGATACCTCCTAAGAGGTGGGTTTCCCCATTCGGACACCGCGGGATCATAGCTTTATTGCCAGCTCCCCCGCGCTTTTCGCAGGCTTACACGTCCTTCGTCGCCTATCATCGCCAAGGCATCCACCTGATGCACTTATTCACTTGACTCTATCATTTCAAGAACCTCTTTGACTTCGTTTACCTACCCGTTGACTAGGGAAGTAAACTTGAAATTCCTACTTTGATAAAGCTTACTGCTTTGTTGTGTCTTAATCCTGCCTTTTGTGTTTCAGGATTAAGTCGATACAATCATCACCCAAATACTGTGTTTGTTTTCTTTTCTCTTGCGAGAGATTTTTATCCTTTGCAAAGAACAAAAAATCAAAACAAACTCATTGTCTTTGTTTGTTGATTTCGGCTTTCCAATTTGTTAAAGATCGATGCGTCGATATTTCACTTCGCAAATCAAAATAAGCTGCTAAGTATAGCAGGCTTCCTTTGATTTGTAAAGTTCTTGGTGGAGGCAAACGGGATCGAACCGATGACCCCCTGCTTGCAAAGCAGGTGCTCTACCAACTGAGCTATGCCCCCGTTCTTGGTGGGTCTGGGAGGACTTGAACCTCCGACCCCACGCTTATCAAGCGTGTGCTCTAACCAGCTGAGCTACAAACCCGGATTCTCTTCTTAAGCAAATCTTGTCTTCACTCAAGCTTTTCTCTTCCGCATCTTTTACAGTTTACCGATAAGTGTGAATGCATCAGACCTCTTCTTTCTCTAGAAAGGAGGTGATCCAGCCGCAGGTTCCCCTACGGCTACCTTGTTACGACTTCACCCCAGTCATGAAGCATACCGTGGTAAGCGGGCTCCTTGCGGTTACCCTACCTACTTCTGGTATCCCCCACTCCCATGGTGTGACGGGCGGTGTGTACAAGACCCGGGAACGTATTCACCGCAGTATGCTGACCTGCGATTACTAGCGATTCCGACTTCATGCACTCGAGTTGCAGAGTGCAATCCGGACTACGATCGGTTTTGTGAGATTGGCTCCACCTCGCGGCTTGGCTACCCTCTGTACCGACCATTGTATGACGTGTGAAGCCCTGGTCATAAGGGCCATGAGGACTTGACGTCATCCCCACCTTCCTCCGGCTTGTCACCGGCAGTCTCATTAGAGTGCCCAACTAAATGATGGCAACTAATGACAAGGGTTGCGCTCGTTGCGGGACTTAACCCAACATCTCACGACACGAGCTGACGACAGCCATGCAGCACCTGTGTTACGGCTCCCGAAGGCACTCCTCCGTCTCTGGAGGATTCCGTACATGTCAAGACCAGGTAAGGTTCTTCGCGTTGCATCGAATTAATCCACATCATCCACCGCTTGTGCGGGTCCCCGTCAATTCCTTTGAGTTTTAATCTTGCGACCGTACTCCCCAGGCGGTCAATTTCACGCGTTAGCTACGCTACTAAGCAATCAAGTTGCCCAACAGCTAATTGACATCGTTTAGGCGTGGACTACCAGGGTATCTAATCCTGTTTGCTACCCACGCTTTCGAGCATGAACGTCAGTGTTATCCCAGGAGGCTGCCTTCGCCATCGGTATTCCTCCACATCTCTACGCATTTCACTGCTACACGTGGAATTCTACCTCCCTCTGACACACTCTAGTCACCCAGTTCAGAACGCAGTTCCCAGGTTGAGCCCGGGGATTTCACATCCTGCTTAAGTAACCGTCTGCGCTCGCTTTACGCCCAGTAATTCCGATTAACGCTCGCACCCTACGTATTACCGCGGCTGCTGGCACGTAGTTAGCCGGTGCTTATTCTTCAGGTACCGTCATCAGACAGGGGTATTAACCCTGTCCTTTTCTTCCCTGACAAAAGTCCTTTACAACCCGAAGGCCTTCTTCAGACACGCGGCATGGCTGGATCAGGCTTGCGCCCATTGTCCAAAATTCCCCACTGCTGCCTCCCGTAGGAGTCTGGGCCGTGTCTCAGTCCCAGTGTGGCGGATCATCCTCTCAGACCCACTACTGATCGTCGCCTTGGTAGGCCTTTACCCCACCAACTAGCTAATCAGATATCGGCCGCTCGAATAACGCAAGGCCCGAAGGTCCCCTGCTTTCCTCCTCAGAGAATATGCGGTATTAGCTAATCTTTCGATTAGTTATCCCCCATTACTCGGTACGTTCCGATATGTTACTCACCCGTTCGCCACTCGCCACCCAAGAAGCAAGCTTCTCTGTGCTGCCGTCCGACTTGCATGTGTAAAGCATGCCGCCAGCGTTCAATCTGAGCCAGGATCAAACTCTTATGTTTAATCTCTAACTTATAACTTCTGGTCTGCTTCAAAGAAACCGACAGGACAATGTCTAAAACATCATCTTGTCTGTCTTTCAAACAGTGTGAGGCCTAATGCACTCACACTTATCGGTAATCTGTTTTTTAAAGAGCGAATCGAATTATACAGTACATTTAGCAAATGTCAACTAAAATTATCGAAAATTTCAACTAACTGTGTTATACTGTCTGCTTCGTTTTCTTCACCGCGTCAGCAGCGAAGAACCGAACTATACGCCCCAAAACAAAACCAGTCAACACCTTTCTCGGAATTATTTTCAGAAATTTAACCACCGCCCTGTTTTAACAGGGTTTTTATTTTATAAAAAACTCCAGCAACCTTCCTATACAATCCATACATACAAAAAATACAAACTAAAGGCCGTCTGAATTGCTCTTTCAGACGGCCTTTTTTTATGGTTTCTATTTATCCAATACGTTGAAGGACAATTTCTAGGACAAATTTACTGCCTACATAGGCAAAAATCAGACTGACAAATCCGACAATAGTCCAAACGGCAGCTTTTTTGCCGCGCCATGCGGTCATGCTGTGTTTCAGCAATAATGCACCATAAATCAGCCACGACATAATACTGAAGATGGTTTTATGCGTGAAAGTCATCGGCTTGCCGAAAATGGTTTCTGCAAAAAACGTACCGCTGATAACGGAATAGGTCAATAAGACGAATCCTGCCCACATACCTTGGAACATGAGTTTTTCCAAACTCAATAATGGCGGCAAGAAGCTGACCAATGCGGAAAAACGGCGTTTGTGCAGATTGCGGTCGAGCAAAAGGATCAGGATGGCAAATAAGGTAACGATGCCAAACAATCCGTATGCGAGCAATGATGATGCGATGTGCGACAGAGGCAATAAGTCTACGATTTGACGGCCTGAAAAATCCCCCGGGAAAAGGAAACCCAACAATAAAGTCAATGCGGCACAGGGATACAATAAGAGCTGTACACCGCGCAGACAATAAAAGAAGCTGCCCAGGCAGTACATCATCAGCATCAGCCAAACTATCAGACTGAGCGAATAGCCAAAACCGGTAATCAATACCCGATCCTGCAATACCGGGAACATCAATGCTGCACCATGTACCAATAATGCGCCACTCAAAATCAGCAGCTCGGTTTTCAGCGGGTAAGACTTATTATTGTGCTTTTTATGTTGCAACCAGGAAATGCGCCCAATCCGGCATACACCAGCATAAGGCAGATTAAGACAATCGGCATAAATATCTTTCTCAATAGACATGTGAACACTTGACGGACACCCGACAGGGTTTCAGACGGCCTTGGTGTCGTGTTTGTGTTCTTGAAGCATAACTTCGGACTATCGTGTAAAATAATCCGAATTTTATTTTAACAAAGAATGCCCTGTATTGGGCAGCTATTCTCATTATCAAGGATAAGTATGTTAGACAACCTGACCAACCGCTTCAGCAAGGTACTTAAAAATATTCGCGGCCAATCAACGCTGACCGAAGACAATATTAAAGAAGCCTTGCGCGAGGTTCGTCTTGCCCTGCTGGAAGCCGACGTTGCATTGCCCGTCGTTAAAGAATTCGTCAACACAGTCAAAGAACAAGCCCTTGGCCAAGAAGTCGTCGGCAGCCTGACGCCTGACCAAGCCTTTATCGGCGTGGTCAACCAAGCCTTAGTCGAACTGATGGGCAAGGAAAACAAAACGCTGGATTTGTCTGTTTCACCGCCTGCCATCGTTTTGATGGCCGGTTTGCAGGGTGCCGGTAAGACAACAACCGTCGGCAAACTCGCCCGCCTGCTGAAAAACGATCAGAAGAAAAAAGTCTTGGTGGTATCTGCCGACGTTTACCGCCCTGCCGCGATTGAACAACTGCGTCTGTTGGCCGAACAGGTCGGTGTGGACTTTTTCCCATCCGATACCAACCAAAAACCGGTTGAGATTGCAACTGCCGCCGTCGATTACGCCAAAAAACATTTTTACGATGTCTTGATGGTCGATACCGCCGGCCGTTTGGCAATCGATGAAGAGATGATGAACGAAATCAAAGCGCTTCATGCTGCGGTCAACCCGATTGAAACTTTGTTCGTTATCGATGCCATGCTGGGTCAGGATGCAGTGAACACTGCTCAGGCATTTAATGAAGCCCTGCCGCTGACAGGTGTCGTATTGACCAAGATGGACGGCGACTCACGCGGCGGTGCGGCATTGTCCGTACGCCATGTAACCGGCAAACCGATTAAATTTATCGGTGTCGGCGAAAAAATCAACGGCCTCGAACCTTTCCACCCCGACCGTCTTGCCAGCCGTATCCTCGGCATGGGCGACGTATTGACCCTGATTGAAGACGTTCAAAAAGGTATTGATGAAGAAGCTGCCGCCAAAATGGCGAAAAAGCTGCAAAAAGGCAAAGGCTTCGACCTCAACGACTTTAAAGAACAAATCCAACAGATGCGCAATATGGGCGGCTTGGAAAACCTAATGTCGAAAATGCCGGGCGAACTGGGTCAAATATCGAAACAAATCCCCGAAGGAACGGCTGAAAAAGCGATGGGCAAAGTAGAAGCCATCATCAACTCGATGACTCCAAAAGAACGCGCCAACCCTGCCCTGCTCAAAGCCAGCCGCAAACGCCGTATTGCGATGGGTGCGGGTACGACCGTGCAGGAAGTGAACAAATTGCTCAAACAGTTTGAACAAATGCAACAAATGATGAAGATGTTCAGCGGCAACGGTTTGGGCAAACTGATGCGCTTAGCCAAAGGCATGAAGGGAATGAAAGGCATGTTCCCAGGTTTGTAAGCCGATTTGACAGAAAACGCCGTCTGAAAAGTTTCAGACGGCGTTTTGGTTTTGCATTCTGATTTAAAACCATAAGGCTTTAAGCAACCATTTCTTTCTATAACATCTCATATAAAAGGCCGTCTGAAATCCTATTTTCAGACGGCCTTTGCTTATTCAACCTTCAACTTATTGCGGCTTTTTCTGCTCTTCGCGTACTTTATCCACCAACTGGTCAATCGTGGTCATGCCGGACTGCCAGTCTTTAAATTCAACTTGGTATTTGCCGCCGACGATCACAGTCGGCGTGCCGCTGATTTGAAATTTATTGGTCAATTCTTCCATTTGAGCCGCACGCGCTTGGCTTTCAGGAGCCTCAAATGCAGCCAATACTTTTTTGCCGTCAAACGCTGTTTGTTCGGACAGCCATTTTTTCAGGGTATCGGTATCGGCCAAGTTGATTTTTTGGTTAACCATCGCATCGAAAATATGGCTGTTGGCTTTATCTGATTCACCGGCCATTTCCACTGCGGCCGCCAAACGTGCCAAAGGTTTCATTTCATCACCCCACACGACATGCTCCCGGCGCATATAGGTATCGTCTTTAAACGTTTTGATGTGCTCGCTCAAGACAGGCTCAAGATGGGCGCAATGCGGGCAGAAGTAGCCAAAGAATTCCAATACTTCGATTTTGCCGGCCTGCTGTTGCGGAATCGGATTGGACAATACGGTGTAATTGACACCTTCGGTCAATGGGGCTGGCGCTGCCGGAGCGGATGCGCTGCTTTGAGCGCTGTCTGCCGGAACGCTGGTTTCAGCCTGTTTGCCGCAAGCGGCCAATGCCAACAGGGTCAATGAAGTCAAAGCTAAGGTTTTCAGTTTCATAGGTATCTCTTTACATTCAAATCAATGGGCCGATTTTATGGCATTTTGTTGAAGGCGTGTTCAATTTGAGTGAAAAAATGTGTTTAGTTTTATTTCAGCCTTTATAAAGGTCGTCTGAAATATGGCTTAGATAATTAGCCTTATTTTCAGACGGCCTTTGCCTGATTTCATCAGAAACGGTAATTTACCCGAGCAGTATAGCCGCGCGGATTACCCGGCATAGAGTCCGAACGCCAATATTTTTGATTGAGCAGATTGGCCGCGGCAAAGGTAACGTTAACATTTTTATGGTTCCAGCCGAGCATGGCATCAACTCGGGCAAAGCCTGGAAGCGTGGTCACTTCTTTATTTCTTGAGTCGTAGCCGTAACGTTTGCCTGTACCGGTTACGCCGATTTCGCCGTAGAGGTTTTCAGTCGGCGTGTAACGGAAAAACAGGTTGCCGGTAACGTTGCTGGTGTTTTCTAAATGGATGCCCACACGGTTTGGATTTTCCTTGTCTTCAACCACTTTCGCCTGCATCACGCCCAACGATCCGCGCAGGTAGAGTTTTTTGGGGATGATTTGTCCGATGGCGGACAACTCCACGCCGCGCGAACGGTGTTTGCCGCCGACTGCCCAAGTGTAGGGATTATTTGCGCGTCGGGGCGGTAGCGGATATTGAAGCGTTCGATTTGGTAGGCGGACAATGTGGTGCTGAGGCGGTCGTCCAGCCAACTGCTTTTGACGCCGGTTTCGTATTGGCGGGTGTACTCGGGGTCGGCGTTGAACACGGCGGCAGACGAAGTGTCGATACTCAAATAGCCGCCGCGTCCGCCATAAGGCGCGAAGCCTTTGTTATACGAGGCGTAGAGCGTGTGGGCGGGCGTTACGTTCCACACTGCGCCGATGTTGGGGCTGAACGAGTGGCCGCTGTATTGGCGGCTGCTGCCAGTGAGTTTGTTTTCGGAATTAAAGGTGTATTTGTCGTAACGGCCACCGAGGACGAATTTCAAATCGGGCGTGGCGGAGAAGATGTTTTGCACGAAAATGCCGTAGGAGTCGGCTTTGTGGCGGTTTTGGGTGAGGATGGGTTGCAGCCTGCCCGAAGCCGGCCAGCTTGCGCGGTCGTATGGATTGATGGAGGCGGTAAAGGCTCGACTGTAACCCAATGTCGGGTTGCGGTTTTCGCGGCTGTAATCCAGGCCTACGGTCAGGTGGTTTTCAAAACGGCCGATGGTGTAGTCGCCGTTGAGTGTGAAATTGGACGACAGGGTTTTGTTGTCGGTCTGCTGCCAAGCGTAGTTGCGTTTGATTCGGCTGCCGTTTTCGCTGCCTGCATAAAAATGGTCGAAATCCTGCGCCGCCGTGCGGTGGGCAAGCTGCCATTGGGCGCGCCATTTGTCGTTGAAGGCGTATTCGAGGTCGGAACGCCAAACTTGCAGCTTGTCTTTGACAAAATCGTTTGGGTGGGCGAAACCCATGCGGTAAGGTAATCCGAAGCGGTCGTACACGGACTTGGTCGAGCTGCGGTCGGGTGTGCGCTCCACATTGTCGTAGGTGTATTGCCCCGTCCATTTTAAGCCGTTGGCGAGTTTGACGGTAATGCTGGGTGAAACCATGACGTTTTTGCTGTCTATGCCGCTGCGGAACGAATTGGCGCGCCCGACTTCGCCGGTAAGACGGATGGCGACGTTTTTGTTCAGCATTTCGTTGATGTCCATATTCAGGCTGCGGTTTGCCCACGAGCCATAAACTGCACCGATGTTGCGGCTTTGTTTGAAGTTGGCGTATTTGCTGACCATGTTGATGACACCGCCACCGTTGGTGCGGCCGTAAAGCACGGAAGACGGGCCTTTCAGGATTTCCACGCGCTCGATGTTGGCAGTGCTGCGGCGCACCTGGCCGCTTTCGCGTACGCCGTCGCGGTAAATATCGGATGCGTCGGCTTGGAAACCGCGCAGGAAAATGCTTTCGCCGCGCATATCGTAGGCAGCATCGATGCCGGCATTGCCTTCGAGGATGGAACTCAAATCGTTCGTACCGTAATTTGTTTTTTTGGATGTTGAGCGTATCGACGGTTTGCGGCGTTTCTTTGATGAGCTGTCCGTTACGGGTAACGGCGGCTTCGTCGTAGTTGATGTAGCCTTTGAGTACGCTGGCATCGGACTGTCCGACCACAGAAACAGTGGGCAGAGTGGCGGTGTAATGTTCACCATTGTCCTGCGTATCGGCGGCAGCAACAGGGAAGGAAGCGATAATCAGCGTGGGTAATAAAGCCAAATGAAATGGTATTTGCATTTTTATACTCAATTTAACGAAACAACCGAATTATATTGCTTCAAAAAAAGAAATGAGAATAGTTTCTTTTAATTATATTTAACATGATATTTGTAAACAAAGGCCGTCTGAAACACATATCAGTTTCAGACGGCCTCTCTTCTTGATAGACACTTCTAAACTATTTACTCAACAGCATTTCCTGCATCAGCTTCATACCCCATTGCCAGCCGCCGAGTGCGCCGTTCAACTGGCCGGAATGCGGCGATTGAAGCAGGCGTGCATGCCAACGGTCAGCCTGTTCTTGCGCCCAATCGCGTGGCGTGCCGTTTTTTTCGGCGATAACCAGCGCTGTACGGCAAGGGCAGCGGACACGCTGGAACGTATGGATTTTGTCCTCGGGAAAAGCTTCTGGACGCGGCGAGACCAAAATAATATTAGTCAGGCGTTTTTGCGTCAGGATGTCGGCTTGATACAGCCATGCCAAAAATGCGGACACGCCGGCACCATGAGCCACGACGGCAATATTGCTGCTGACGATATGATCGAAGGCCGTCTGAATGGCGTGTTGCCATTCGGAAATGGTTTGCCGACTATCGGCTTCGGCAGTTTGAACAATCGGATAGCTGACCGCCCAGCGGTCTATCCACATTTCCGCTTCATCCGCATCGCGTATCAGAAACAGTGCCATTTCTTCGAGTTCGAAGCTCTGCATTTCAGACGGCCTATTTGAGCAAGTCGTTGAGTGTAAATGCAATCAGCAATGCGGCAGGCACGCTAAGGATGGCACAAGTCGCCAGACAAAGTACGATGTTGGCAATCAGCCGCCAACCCTTCCAAGCAAAGCATTTGGCCGCAATCAGCAGGCAAGGCAGGGAAAACAGCAGCCATACCAACGCCCAAGTCGGATTGGCCTTGGTCGGCGCAACCCAGCCGGACATCCGCGCCAGCATAAACACCGCCCACACCAGCATAGGCAGCACAAATGCTGCCACGACCCACGCCGCGCCTACGCCGGTTTTGCCGTTTATATTCCAATCATATTTACCCAAAACCTTATTCGGCAACATAGTCATACTCCACAACTAAAGGGGCGTGATCCGAGAATTTTTCGTCTTTATAAACATGTGCGGAAACGGCTTTGGCGGCCAACTCCGGCGTAACCATCTGATAATCGATGCGCCACCCGACATCTTTCGCATACGCTTGTCCGCGGTTGCTCCACCAGGTATAGCCCGGCACATCGGGATAAAGTGTGCGCCACATATCCGTCCAACCAAGCTTGTGGATGACTTTGCCTATCCATTCGCGCTCTTCAGGCAAGAAGCCCGAATTTTTCTGATTGCCCTTCCAGTTTTTCAAGTCGATATTTTGGTGGGCAATGTTCCAGTCGCCGCAGACAATGATGTCGCGTCCTTCGTTTTTCATGGCTTCGAGCATGGGATAGAACGCATCCAAAGCGGTATTTCACTTGTTGGCGCTCTTCCGCGCTGCTGCCGCTGGGCAGATACAGCGAAATCACCGACAACTTGCCGAAATCGCAACGGACAAAACGGCCTTCCCTGTCAAATTCTTCAATGCCCATGCCGATTTGCACATTGTCGGGTTTGCGTTTGCTGTACACCGCCACACCGCTGTACCCGCGCTTTTCGGCGCAATGCCAGTAGCCGTGCATACCGTGCGGATTTTTCATATCGTCTGACAGGTCGGCCTCTTGAGCTTTCAGTTCCTGCACGCAGACGATGTCGGCACCGGAAGCGGCGATGTATTCATAAAAACCTTTTTTATAGGCGGAGCGGATGCCGTTGACGTTGGCAGAGATGATTTTCAACATAAGATTTGAGTAATTTTTAAAAACGGATAATAGGATTGAGGTTTTCAGACGGCCTGCAAGTCATAAACAAATACTTTGGAATTGCGGCCGTTGGCATTGTATTCCTGCCGGCGTTCGGCAGGCAGGTCATCGGCTGAGGCCGTCTGAAAGCCCCGTTCGACAAACCATTCGCCCGTATGCGTGGATAAGGCGAAAAGCGTTTTGATATTTAAAGCGCGTGCTTTTTGAAACAGATGTTCCAACAGCAATTCGCCGTAGCCGCCATCGCGCGCTTCGGGCGACACCACCAGACAGGCCAATTCGCCGCAGTCCGGCTCGGCAAAGGTTTTCAACGCCACGCAGCCGTAAATGTTTTGATCGTGTTCCAATACGGAAAAACTGGAAATATGGTTTTCCAGATACTCACGGCTGCGGTGTAACAAGATGCCTTGTTCTGCCAGCGGACGGATTAAGGCAATGATGTGCGGGATGTCGTCGCTGCGTGCCTGACGGATGGAAACAAACGGCTCACGCGCAATAGATGTACCGCTGCCCTCGCGGGTAAACAGCTCGCGCAACAGGCTGCCGTCTTCACGGCCGTTAAGAATCTGCACCCGCGATACACCGTTTTCCAACGCGCCTACCGCCGCATGCAGCAAATCGGCCGGCGCATCGGGATTATCGTGTATCAGTTCCTGCACTTCGCCGACAGACAAAGTATTGGCCAACGAGCCGTCGGCACGACGAATACCGGCTTCTTCGGTTAAGAAAACCAGTTTCTCCGCCTGCAAAGCCATGGCCACTTCCTGAGCGGTTTCGCACATACTCAGATTGAAGGTTTTGCCGCTGTACGAATGTCCCAAAGGACTGATAAGCACCACCGCGCCGCCATCCAAACGCAAACGGATTTCTTCCGCGTCGATTTTGCGGACGGTACCGGTATAGCCCATGTCCACACCGTCGATAACGCCCAACGGACGGGCGGTAATAAAGTTGCCGCACGCGATAACCGGCGGCTTGCTCCGTTGCTGCGCAGATACGCTGCTGAACAAGGCGGCTTCCACATCGCTGCGGATAATCCCCGCCACCTGCTTCACTTCCATCAGGGTCGCTTCATCGGTAATCCGACGGCTGCCGCTGTATTTTGGAACAAAATTCCGACCCGAAGCCAATTTGTCGAGCAAATGCCGCGAACCGTGTACCAAGACCAAACGCAAGCCCAAGCTGGCCAACAGATTCAAATCTGCGGCCAAACGAATCAGGGTTTCGCCTTCCAACAGGCTGTCGGTCACTCCGACCACCATGGTTTTGCCGCGCAAATATTGGATATAGGGCGCGGCCTCACGAAAGCTGGCGACAAAATGGGCGATGGCACTCATAGCAGGGCAAGATAAAAGAGTTGCATAATCAAAACCGTCAGCGCAATCAGCGATGCCAAAGTCCAGTTGAAACCGTCCTTGCGCGTTTTGACCGCCACCTGCTCTTCCGCCTTAGGCTCTTCTTTGAGCGCACTATTGAGCAAATCGGAAATTTCTTTGCGCGAGAGTTTGGAATGCTTGAGGATTTGCGCACCGATGTTATGCACGAGGCGCACATCCGTTACCGCCACAGGCAGATGGGCCGGATCGGCCGGCAGGTTGCCCGACAGATAATCCTTGGCCTTAAACATCCCCGAACAACGCGTGCAGACCACGAAACCCTGCGCCACGTTCAACTGGGCATCTTTCACCCAATGCGGTGTTTTACAATGAGGACAAGAACAAGCAGGCATGAGTATTTTCCGTAAGTGTATTGAATCAAAAATATATTTTAGCCAATGTTTCAGGCCGTCTGAAAACTGTTTCAGACGACCTGAGCATGATGTTATGGTTTAAACCGCGCCGTAACGTTCGCGATAGGCTTTGACCGGCTCGAAAAAGCCGCCAAATTCGGCATTGTTTTGCAAGAGCGTGAACAAGTCGTTCAGGTTGGCAATCGAAACCACCGGCAGGCCGTATTGTTTTTCGACTTCCTGAACCGCCGACAATTCGCCAGTGCCTTTTTCCATGCGGTCGAGCGCAATGGCCACTGCGGCAGGCGTTGCGCCTTCGGCCTCAATCAGTTTGACCGACTCGCGCACGGATGTACCGGCGGAAATTACATCATCGATAATCAGCACGCGGCCTTTCAAAGGCGCACCCACCAACACACCGCCCTCGCCGTGGTCTTTGGCTTCTTTGCGGTTGTAGGCAAACGGTACGTTTACGCCTTTTTCCGCCAACATCATCGCTGTTGCCGCCGCCAAAATAATGCCTTTATAGGCTGGGCCGAACAGCATATCGAACTTCACGCCGCTGGCAATGATGGCCTCAGCGTAAAACTTCGCCAGTTGCAAAGTCGATGCGCCGTCATTGAACAAACCGGCATTGAAAAAATAAGGCGACTGACGGCCTGCCTTGGTCGTAAATTCGCCGAATTTCAACACGTTTTGTGCCAAAGCGAATTTGAGGAAGTCTTGACGGAAATCGGACATTTGGGTTCTCCCGAAAGATGTTGATTTATCAAAGAAACGATTATAAAGGATTCATGCGGAAAAATCAGGCCGTCTGAAAACAGGTTCAACCCCGCTTTAAACCGACTTGCCCTATTCCCTTTCAAACCGACAAGGCGGCATTGCCTTCTTATCCCAGCAATCAAAACGGATTATTCCCGATGATACGGATGGTTGTGCAAAATCGAAACGGCGCGATAAAGCTGCTCGGTCAATAAAACGCGCACCATGCCGTGCGGTAAGGTCAGGCTGGAAAGGCGCATCATTATGTTTGCCTGCTGTTTCAAGCGGTCGGTCATACCGTCTGCACCGCCGATAATAAAGCAGACGTGTTCGCCGTTTTGCTGCCAGCCTTTCAAATGTTGTGCCAATTCGACCGAAGTCGGCGCTTTACCGCGCTCGTCCAATACCACCAAAAACGCGCCCTGCGGTATGGCTTCCAGCAGGCGTTTTTCTTCAGCCGCCATGCCCTGAGCCGCATTCACACCCGCGCCGCGTTTTTCCGGCTTGATTTCTTTCAGAGCATAATTGACATCGCGCCCGAAGCGTTTGGCGTACTCGCCGACGGCTTCATCCACCCAACGCGGCATTTTTGTGCCGACAGCCAAGACGGTGATATTCATGGGATATCCTTTTGTTGTCGAATTGTCGGTTGGGCATTATGGTCAAGCAAGTTCTCAACCTTTTCAAACCATGAGCCAATGCCCACGCAACCGACTGAAAATAAAAGGCCGTCTGAAAGCCGAATGTATCCCGTTCGGCTGTTTCAGACGGCCTTTCAATGATTAGCAGTGAACCAGTGTACCTTCGTTTTCGCCGGTTACCACGCGTTTGAGCGAGCCTTCTTTGGCAATACCGAATACCACGATATTGAGTTTGCGTTCGCGGCAGAGGGCGAAAGCGGTGGCATCCATCACTTTGAGGTTTTTCAACAAGGCTTCGTCAAAAGTAATGGTTTCATAGCGTGTTGCTGATGGATCTTTTTTCGGGTCTGCGGTGTACACGCCGTCGACATTGGTGGCTTTGAGCATCACGTCGCAGTTCATTTCCGCACCGCGCAATGCGGCGGCAGTGTCGGTCGTGAAGAACGGATTACCGGTACCGGCGGCGAAATCACGACTTTGCCTTCTTCCAAATATTGAATGGCTTTAGGACGGGCGTAAGTTTCAGCGATTTGCTGCATAGACAGTGCGGATTGGACACGCGCTTTGATGCCCAAGGTTTCAAATGCGTCTTTGAGCGCCAAGGCGTTCATGACGGTCGCCATCATGCCCATGTAGTCAGCAGTGGCGCGGTCCATGCTGCCTGCTTGAGCAGATACGCCGCGGAAAATGTTACCGCCGCCGACAACGATACCGACTTGCACGCCCATTCTCACGATTTCGGCAATTTCGCCGACAGTTTGAACGATGGTATCGTGATTGATGCCAAATGGATCAGAGCCCATCAGGGATTCGCCGGAAAGTTTCAGTAATACGCGTTTGTATTTGATTTGCTGTGTCATGGGATACCTTGCTTTCTTGAATGTCGTCGGTCGGGGGGCGGGCCGTCTGAATTTTCAAACGGTCGGAATATTAATGATAGAGTGTGTTGGTTTATTATTGTTTTGGTTTTCAGACGGCCTTTATATTCGGCCGTCTTAAATTAGGTACCGTAAACGGTTTTCTCAAAAAAAAGCACCCTGATTCGTTTGGAATCCAGGTGCTTTTTTTTCATAAGTGCCTTACACTTTAGCAGCGGCAGCAACTTCGGCCGCGTAGTCAACAACGGCTTTCTCAATACCGTCGCCTACTTTGTAGCGTACGAAGCTGATTACTTCAGTGCCGTTTTCTTTAGCGAATTGGGCAACAGTTTGGTCAGGGTTCATCACGAATGCTTGGCCGTTCAGAGTGATTTCAGCCAGGAATTTACGGATACGGCCTTCAACCATTTTAGCGGCGATTTCGGCAGGTTTGCCGGAAGCAATGGCTTGCTCGGTGTAGATGTGGCGTTCTTTTTCGATGGTTTCGGCATCCACTTCGGCTTCAGATACGCATTGAGGTTTGGCAGCAACGATGTGCATACCGATTTTGCGTGCTACGTCTTCAGAGCCTTTGTACTCAACCAATACGCCTTCGGTAGCCAAAGCACCGTGGATGTAGGCAACCAGTTGGTTGGCAGTGTCGATCACTTGGAAGCGGCGAACAGACATGTTTTCGCCCAATTTAGCGATAATGGCTTTACGTTCTGCTTCAACCAATTCGCTCAGTTCTTCAACGGTAGCCGGTTTTTTCTCGGCAGCAGTTTTCGCAACGAAGTTGGCAAATTCTACGAAGCCGGCGTCTTTAGCAACGAAGTCGGTTTCGCAGTTTACTTCAACCAATGCGCCGACATTGCCGTTGATCGCATAAGCCAATACGCCTTCGGCAGCAGTACGGCCGGCCAGTTTACCGGCTTTCGCACCGGATTTAATACGCAGGATTTCTTCGGCTTTGTCGAAGTTGCCTTCAGCTTCAACCAAGGCTTTTTTGCATTCCATCATGCCCAGGCCGGTAGCGGCGCGCAGGTCGGCAACCATTTTTGCAGTAATTTCTGCCATTTTGAATCTCCTAGATTTTTGGAAACACGGCCATTGCCGTGTTTGGAAATAGTGGCCGTCTGAAACGGATTTCAGAACGGGATTTGAGAAAAGGGGCATAACGCCCCTCTTCTGTATACCGAATTACTCGGCAGCAGCTTCTTGGGCAGCGGCTACAGTTTCTTGCAGCGCTTGGTTTTTGCCTTCCAAAACTGCGTCAGCGATGCCGCGGCAGTACAGGCGGATGGCTTTGGCGGAGTCATCGTTACCAGGGATAACGTATTTCACGCCGTCAGGGCTGTTGTTGGTATCGACTACGGCGATAACAGGGATGCCCAGTTTTTCAGCCTCAACCAGAGTACCTTTTTGGTAGCCGGTATCGATAACGAAAATCGCGTCAGGCAGGCCTTTCATGTTTTTGATACCGCCCAAAGAACGTTCCAGTTTTTCAACGTCGCGTTGCATTTCCAGAATTTCTTTTTTGTTGAAACCGCCTTCGGCAGCGTTTTCCAGAGCAGCAGTTTTTTCTTCCAGGCGTTTGATGGATTGCTTAACGGTTTTGTAGTTGGTCAGCATACCGCCCAACCAACGGTGATCAACGAAAGGCATACCGGCACGGGTAGCTTCTTCGCGGATGATGTCGCGGGCTTGGCGTTTGGTACCTACGAACAATACTGTACCTTTGTTGGCAACCAGACGACGTACGGCTTCTTGCGCCTCTTGGAACATCGGCAGGGTTTTTTCCAAGTTTACGATATGGATTTTGTTGCGCGCACCGAAAATGTATTGAGCCATTTTCGGGTTCCAGAAACGGGTTTGGTGACCGAAGTGAACACCAGCTTCAATCATCTGACGCATAGTAATTTGAGACATGTTATTTCCTTGAAAGGGTTAAAGAGCACACATTCAATCGCATAGAACTTGATAGGCGGCGCCTATTGTCAAGCACCCTTCGGCGAAAGTGGGCATAAGTTTTAAAAAATAAAAGAGTGTTTCCGAAATGGAAAACTGACGGATTATAGCGGATAAGAGGCCGTCTGAAAAGGGATTTTATACCTTTCCGTCCTGTTTTTCATCCGCCTGTACCGCCTTTTGGCGGGCCGCCTCAAACTCCGCCTGCTCCTGCCGTTTCATCAGGCGGTTGCGGCGGCGGATGGTCACGACGAAGACCGTGAACACGGTGGGCAACACTGCCCAAAAAACCAAATAAATCAACGCGCGCGCAATACTCGGCTGCGCGGCGGAAAACATCACGGCAACAAAAAGATAGCCGATGGCGACAATGTGCCACATTGTGTGCGTCCTGTTTGAATGTTAACAAAATCGTTATAATCGCAACATTCTACCGCAATCCCGAAAGGCCGTCTGAAAATGAGGAATCCCGAAAAATCGGCACTACGCAAACAGTTCCGCCGCGCACGCGCCCAAATGAGCGCCGACGAGCGAAACGCCGCCACTGAAACCATCAACCGCCTGCTCAAACCCTACATCAAAAAAGGACGGAAAATCGGCGTGTATTGGCCGATGGGCAAGGAATTGCGATTGGACGGCTTTGTCCGTGCTGCACAAACGCGGCGCAAAACTCTACCTGCCCTATATCGAACCGAACACGCGGCGGATGTGGTTCACCCCCTACCCTGCCGACGGCGCCAAACAAGAACGCAAACGCGGCCGCGCCAAATTGCATGTCCCCCAATTCACCGGCAAAAAAATCCGCGTCCACCAACTCAGCCTGCTGCTGGTCCCCATCGTCGGCATCGACAAACGCGGCTACCGCCTCGGACAAGCCGGCGGCTATTACGACGCCACCCTCTCCGCCACGAAATACCGCCTGCAAACCCAAACCCTGGGCGTAGGCTTCGGCTGCCAACTGACCGACACACTGCCGACCGAACCCCACGACATCCCCCTAAACGGCTTTGTCTCCGAGCTTGGCGTATTGAAATTCAGACGGCCTCGATAGGACAATTATCGGTTTATTAAAATGATTAAAGGCCATCTGAAAACCTGATTTTAAGGTTTCAGATGGCCTTTTTTTGTTAGTTAAGACTCTGGGGAAATGAAGATATGTTTGAAATTGTTGCTTAATGTGTAGGTTTAGGAAGCCTGAACGAGAGAAAGGCCACCTGAAAAAAGGTTGGATTATCAATCTGATAGTTGTTACTTGCTGTTTGAATAATTGTGAATTTTTGTTAGAATATAGTAATATTTTTAACTACACGAGAGAACGAGAAGATAATGCGTTTAATCCGAGTGCTGGCAGGAGACTTCCCAAAAGCTACTGTTGCTTACAATGATTCATTTATTGTTTTCAACCGTAAAACAAAGATTTATCTAATTGATATCGAATCATATAATGAAAAAAGTGGCGAAGTAATTGAAGTCTACCTTTTTGATGGTAGACGACTTCTTATAGAACAAAATGATCGGTTTATCAAAACATTGCGTACCGCTTTATTTAATGAACCGCAAGATTTGGAGGTACGTAGGCAAAACTGGCTACAGCGACAAAGATCAGATTCTGCAGGGACTAAACAAAAAAATCCTATGAAAAAGGTGCTTTGGATACTTTTTGCAAGCTTTGTAATTTTTTCACTTGTTAGAGGTTGCGATGGTAGAGACTCTTCTAGTGACAGCAGCCAACCTTCCACTATCTCACCAGAATCCAAAATCTATCCAGATATTTTAAATTTCAAGTATACGAAAAAAGACAATCCGAAACTTTATCAGCGTTGGGGCAAGTCAGGTATTGCAAAAATTAACGAACTCATTCCAAAAGCAGCACGACTCATAGCCAAAGAATCCAGTTGCGACAGAGTGGAGCTTGTAGAAGTTTCTGACAGTAAAAGCAAACCTCGCAGCAAAATTGTATTCTTTGCTGATTGCACCAACGGTAAACGTTTCTATGTTTCCGAGGATGATATTAAAAACCAAGCCCATGTTACAGCTGTGCAAGATAAGCAGATTGATGAAGCTGCTGCTATTAACCTATGCGATGTCGCCATTAAACAGCAATTAGTAAATCCGTCCACGTTTAGAGGGCATGTTCTCGATACAGGGACATTCCTCGGAATAACAGAGAATATCGTAGTTACTCGTGGCTTTACCGCAAAAAATAACGCTGGCATGGAAATAGAGTACCGTGCTCGTTGCATTATTACTGATACAGACGTCGAAGTCAGTATGGAGATGAAATAACAAATATAGACACAAGTGTGGGTATTGCTCACATAAATTACAAACATATTCTGCTCTGACAATAAATTGCCTGCCAGAATAAGCCTTATTATTCGACAGGTTTTGGGTATGCAGTAGATCAGATTCTAGATTCACGCCTGCACGAGAATGACAGCAGGGATACGTTCTATTTTAATCTACATAAATATGTGTCAGTTTTAAAAAGGCCGTCTGAAAGTTTCAGACGGCCTTTATTCGGATTAAACCTTACTTAGCATCTTTAAACCCGCGTTTCAAATGCACCATCAGTAATGCGACGGCGGCAGGCGTGACGCCGGAAATGCGGCTGGCTTGGCCGACGGTTTCGGGTTTGTGCTGATTGAGCTTTGCTGCACTTCTGCCGACAAACCTTTGACTTTGCTGTAATCGATATCCTCTGGCAGCTTTAAGGTTTCGATGTCGCGGCGGCTGTCGATTTCTTCGTTTTGGCGGTCGATATAGCCTTGGTATTTGACTTGGATTTCGACTTGTTCGACCACGCTGTCGGCAAGTGCGGTTTCAGGTTGGGCGTCGGGCAGGGTCATCAGCGCGGCGTAGTCGAGGTTCGGGCGGCGCAGGAGGTCGTGCAGGTTGGCTTCGCGGCTGAGTTTGGCCGAATACGCGCAGCTGCTCTTCTTCGGCGAGTTTTTGCGGCGTGTACCACGTTGTTTTCAAACGTTGGATTTCGCGTTCGATGGCTTCGCGTTTTTCGTTGAACATGCGCCATTGCACTTCACCCACCAAGCCGATTTTGTAGCCGTCTTCGGTCAGGCGCATGTCGGCGTTGTCTTCCCTGAGTTGCAGGCGGTATTCGGCGCGGCTGGTGAACATTCGGTAAGGCTCGTTCACGCCTTTGGTGATGAGGTCGTCCACCAATACGCCGAGATAGGCTTGTTCGCGGCGCAGCAGGAGCGGGTCTTGTTCACGGACGTATTGCACGGCGTTCGCGCCTGCGAGCAGGCCTTGTGCGGCAGCTTCTTCGTAGCCCGTTGTGCCGTTGATTTGTCCGGCGAAGAAGAGGCCTTGGATGGTTTTGGTTTCGAGGCTGGCTTTGAGGTTGCGCGGGTCGAAGTAGTCATATTCGATGGCGTAGCCGGGGCGCAGGATATGGGCGTTTTCAAGACCTTTCATGCTGCGCACGAGTTGGATTTGAATGTCGAACGGCAGGCTGGTGGAGATACCGTTTGGATAGTATTCGTGTGTGGTCAGGCCTTCGGGTTCGAGGAAAATCTGGTGGCTGTCTTTGTCGGCGAAGCGGTTGATTTTGTCTTCGATAGACGGGCAATAACGCGGACCGACGCCTTCGATTTTGCCGGTGAACATCGGGCTGCGGTCGAAGCCTGAGCGGATGATGTCGTGGGTTTGCGTGTTGGTATGCGTAATCCAGCAGGACACTTGGCGCGGGTGCATATCGGCGCTGCCGCGTACGGACATTACGGGAACGGGTGTGTCGCCGGGCTGTTCGGTCAGTTGGGAGAAGTCAATCGTGCGCCCGTCGATACGCGGCGGCGTACCGGTTTTCAGACGGCCTTGCGGCAGCTTCAATTCGCGCAAACGGCCGCCCAGCGATTTGGCGGCGGGATCGCCGGCGCGGCCGCCTTCGTAGTTTTCCAAACCGATATGGATTTTGCCGGACAAAAACGTGCCTGCGGTCAGCACAACGGCGCGTGCTTTAAACTCCACGCCCATCGCGGTAACCACGCCGCTGATGCGTTCGCCGTCAAGCGTTACGTCTTCGACGGCTTGTTGGAAAAGCTCCAGATTTTCTTGGTTTTCCAGCATTTCGCGGATAGCAGCTTTATATAGGATACGGTCTGCCTGCGCGCGTGTGGCTCGCACTGCTGCGCCTTTGCTGGCATTCAATCGGCGGAACTGGATACCGGATTTGTCGGTGGCCAACGCCATTGCGCCGCCCAATGCGTCGAGTTCGCGCACTAAATGGCCTTTGCCGATACCGCCGATGGAGGGGTTGCACGACATTTGACCGAGGGTTTCGATGTTGTGTGAGAGCAGCAAGGTTTGCGCACCCATGCGTGCGGCGGCAAAGCGCGGCTTCGGTACCGGCATGGCCGCCACCGACAACAATCACGTCGTAGGTTTTGGGGTAAATCATGTAAGTCATTTTTATGTGTTCTATAAAGGTTTCAGACGGCCTTTTGTTGATCAGGCCGTCTGAAAAGTGGAATCAAATCTTAAAACCAAGCTTAGAAGGTATAGCCTGTTTCCAATTCGTCATCGCCGACCAATTCGACCAGCAACGCATAAAGCGGCGCCAAATCGTTGTAACGGCGGGATACGCGGCGCAAGTAGTTCAAGAAGCGCGGAATTTCAGGGCGGTATTTGTCTTTGCCGTCGCGGTAGTACAGGCGGGCAAAAATGCCGGCCACTTTCAAATGGCGTTGTACGCCCATCCATTCAAACCAGCGGTAGAACTCGTCAAACTCGGCAGGCACAGGCAGCTCGGCAGCGCGTGCTTTTTCCCAGTAACGGATGACCAAGTCCAATACAAATTCTTCTTCCCATTCGATAAATGCATCGCGCAACAGCGACACCAAATCATAGGAAATCGGGCCGTAAAGCGCGTCTTGGAAGTCCAACACGCCCGGGCGGCCTTTTGCCAGCATCAGATTGCGGACGATAAAGTCGCGGTGGACATACACTTTGGGTTGAGCCAACAGGGGCGGTAACAGCGTATCGACGGTTTGTTGCCACAACTGGCGTTGCTTGAAGGTCAGCTCGCGGCCCAATTCTTTGGCTACAACCATTCGGGGAACAAGTTAATCTCGCGCAGCATGACTTCGCGGTCGTATTCCGGCAGTTTGCCGGGTTGGCTGGCTTTTTGCAGTTCGATCAGTTCGTCGATGGCTTCGAGCAGCAGGGCTTTGTGGGCGGTTTCGCTGTTTTCCTGATTCATGGCGGTCAGGAATGTGGTATTGCCCAAATCGTTCAACACCATAAAGCCCAACGCTTCATCCACATGAAGCACTTGCGGCACGTTGACCATGTTAAACAGTTTTTGCACTTTCAAATACGGCGCAACACTCATCTTCTCAGGAGGCGCGTCCATACAGATAACGGTCTGGCCGTCTGAAAACGTCGCGCGGAAATAACGGCGGAAGTCGGCATCGGCTGCCGCAAAGCTCAATTCAAACGGCTGGTTCGGGTAAACAGACTCCAGCCAGTTTGTAATTCGGTTTGTCGTTGCATAGCGGTATCGCAGAATTTCAGGTTACAATAACCGCTATTCTAACTGGCAAACCGATTTAAGGGGCGATTTTGGCTCGTTTATTTTCACTCAAACCCTTGGTACTCGCCTTAATTATGGGCTTTGGCGCAACAGCCGTGCGCGCGGAAGATGCTTCTGTTCCGCAGGCAGAAGACTATACCCCTGCCCACACCGCTGCGTCCAAACCGGCACAAACCAGCCAAAGCGAAGCCGATCCGCTTTCTTTGGGCAGCACTTGCCTGTTTTGCGACCACGAAGATGCCAAGCCGGCCGAAACCGCCGAAATCAAACGCAGCGGCGAGCCTGCCCTGCCTGCTGATTACACCCGCGTCAACGCCGATAAAATAGAAGGTCAGACACAAGTCGGCGTCCGTGCCGAAGGCGACGTCATTGTCGAGCGCAATGCCGATGTTCTCAACGCCGATTGGGCGCAATACGACCAAACCACCGATACCGTTACCGCCGGCGACCGCTTTACCCTGTATCAAAACGGTTCGACCGTATCCGGCGACCAATTGGTTTACGACCTCAAAGACCAAACCGGTTCCGGCACTGCCGTGCGCCTCAATACCGAACAAGGCGGCCGCCGCCTTCAAAGTGTCAGCGAAAGCCGAACTCAAAGGCAAAGGCCTCTACAAACTCATCAATACCAAATTCAACACCTGCTCGCCCGGTGATGCCAGCTGGTATATCCAAGCGCAAAGCATTGAAGCCGATGAATCGACAGGCATCGGCGTGGCCAAACACGCTTCGCTCGTATTCGGCGGCGTACCCGTCCTCTACACACCTTGGGTGGACTTCCCCATCAACGGCAACCGCAAAAGCGGCCTGCTCGTTCCGACCATTGCCACAGGTTCAGACGGCCTTGAGCTGAGCCTACCCTACTACTTCAACCTTGCGCCGAATTTGGATGCCACCATCCGCCCGGGCATTATCAGCAAACGCGGCGTGCAACTGGGCGGCCAAGTCCGTTATCTGCAACCGAATTACAGCGGCGAAGTCGATGGCGACTGGATGCCGAACGACCAAAAAAGCGTCCACAACAACCGCTATCAGTTCAAATGGAAACACCAGCAGCAGCTGAACAGCAAAATCAGTGGCGGCATCAACTACAACCAAGTTTCCGACGACGATTACTACCGCGACTTCTACGGCCGCGAAGACATCGCGCGCAACGTCAACCTCGACCGTCAGGCATGGCTCAATTACAGCGACAAACTGTTGGGCGGCAGCTTCGACGGCTCGTTGCGCGTACAAAAATACCAAACGCTGGCCAACCAAGACGGTTATAAAGACGAGCCTTATGCCATCATGCCCCGCCTGACCGGCCGTTGGCAAAGCCATTTCGGCAAGGCGCAACTCAACGTATTCGGACAATTCACCCGCTTTGACCACGATACCAAGCAAGACGGCAGCCGCGTGGTACTCTACCCGAGCGTCAAATGGGATTTCCACAACCAATGGGGCTACATCCGACCTAAAGTCGGCGTACATGCCACTTATTACAGCCTCAACAGTTTCAACGGTCAAAGCGGTCGCAATGTCAGCCGCGTTCTGCCGATTATCAACGTCGACAGCGGCCTGACTTTCGAGCGCAGGGCTCGACTCTTCGGCGGGGAATACCTGCAAACGCTTGAACCGCGCCTGTTTTACAACTACATCCCGACCAAGTCCCAAAACGACCTGCCCAATTTCGACAGCTCCGAAAACAGCTTTACCTATTCGCAGCTGTTCCGAGAAAACTTGTATTCGGGCAACGACCGTATCAATTCGGCCAACAGCCTGACGCTGGCCACACAAAGCCGTATCCTCAACCCCAACACCGGTGCGGAACTCTTCCGTGCAGGTATCGGCCAGAAGTTTTATTTCAAAAAAGACAACGTCCTGCCTGACGGCAACGTCAGCAATTATCCGCGCAGCCAATCCGACTGGGTAGCCTTTGCACACGGCAACCTTACCCCGAGCACCCGCATTGATTTGGACATCCACTACAACCAAAACCTAAGCCGTGCCGAAAGCTACGCCGCAGGGATTACCTACAACCCCGAACCCGGCAAAGTCTTAAGCGCGCGCTACAAATACGGACGCAACGAACGCATTTATCTGCAAGCCAACGGCGACTATTTCTACGACAGGCTCAGCCAAGTCGACCTTGCCGCCCAATGGCCGTTGAGTAAAAACCTGTACGCCGTCGCCCGTTACAACTACGAAATCGAAGCCAAAAAACCGCTGGAAATGCTTATCGGTGCAGAATACAAAAGCAACTGCGGCTGCTGGAGCGCAAACTTGGTCGGCCAACGCTATGTTACCGGCGAAAACAGCCACAAAAACGCCGTATTCTTCAACCTCCAACTCAAAGACTTGAGCAATATCGGCAACAACCCATTCGAAAAACTCCGCTTAGCCATCCCCGGTTACAGCAAAACCAACGAGGTAGTCAAACAATGAACTTCAAACCCCTGATTCTCGTCGCCGCACTCACTCTCGCAGTAGGCGCACACGCCGCTCCTAAAGCCAAAGCGACCAAAGCGCGTGCCAACAAAACTCCAGTCGTCAGCGCCACTACCATGCCTGCCGTACAAAGCGGCGTACATCTTTCAGACGGCATTGCCGCGGTTGTCGACAACGAAGTCATTACCCACCGCCAAGTAGCGCAAGCCGTAGCGCAAGCGCGCCAAACCATGCCTAAAGGTACGCAAATGGACGCCAACGAGCTGCGCCAACAGGTTTTGGCACAAATGATCAACCAATCCCTGATCCTCCAAGCAGGCAAACGCCGCAACATCCAAGCGACCGATAGCGAAATCGAAGCCGTTATCGCGCACAACCCCAACATCAAAAACCCGTCTGCCGCTGTCCGTCAAGACATCGCCGACAGCATTATTGTTGAAAAAGTGCGCCAACAGGCCATCATGCAAAACAGCCGTGTCAGCGACTCCGAAGTGGCACGTTACATCGAGCAGGCCAAACAACAAGGCGTGACCTTGCCTGAAGCAGACCCTGTACGCCAATACCATGCCCAACACATCCTCATTAAAGCCGACAACGACAATGCCGCCGTCGGCGCAGAAAGCACCATCCGCAAAATCTACTCACAAGCCCGCAGCGGCGCAGATTTCGGCGGTTTGGCACGCCAATACTCGCAAGACAGCAGCGCCGGCAACGGCGGCGACTGGGCTGGTTTGCCGACGGCATGATGGTTGCCCCATTTGAAGAAGCCGTCCACAAACTCAAACCCGACCAAATCAGCGCCCCTGTTCGTACCCAATTCGGCTGGCACATCATCAAGCTGAACGACGTCCGCGAAGCAGGTACGCCTGAAGAGCGCCAACAAAACGCCGTCCGCCAATACCTGTCCCAACAAAAAGCACAACAGGCGACCACCAACCTCCTGCGCGAACTGCACAGCAGCTCATACGTTGACGTACGCTAATCGCGCGTATTGTTAAAAAAGCAGAAATCCGTACAATAAGGCCGTCTGAAATCCATTGTTCAGACGGCCTTCTCTCCTTTTACTTAAGCAACCCATTGATTAAAGCACCCCATCATGCCCATCCGTCCCAACTGGCAAACCGCCACCCTGCTGCAAGCCGAAGAAACCTCCGTTACCTCCGCCCACACCGGCCGCACCTACCGCATTCAAGCCGCGACACTCGGCGAGCGTCCGGCAGGCGGCTATCCCGTGCTGTATATTCTTGACGGAGATGCCTTTTTCCCCGCCATCCTCAATATGGCGCAATCCCTGCTCATCAACCCCATCACCAAAAGCCATGCCGCCTGTCTGATTGTCGGTATCGGCTACACCGGTGGCAACATCCGCGACTTAAGCCAACGCGCCCTCGACTACACGCCGCCGCTGCCCGACAATGCGCCCGAATCCGAACGCAAACAATACGGCCAAGCCGACCGCTTCAGCCGCTTTATCGATGACGAACTCTCCGCACTGCTCGACAGCAAATACCGCATCGATACCCAAACCAAGCCGTCTTCGGCCATTCGTTCGGCGCACTGTACGGCCTCTATTCCCTGTTCACCCGTCCCGAACGATTCCGCCATTATTTGCTGGTTTCGCCGTCTATCTGGTGGCAAGACCGCCGCGTGCTCGATTGGCTGCCCGACGCTTTGCCGCAAGGAATCGGCATCCGCCTCGGAGCAGGCGAGCATGAAGGCAGAAACAACCGTCCCGACCAAACCAGCCGCGGCATGGTCGCACAAGCCAAAATCCTTGCCGGCACTTTGCACCACCTCGGCGCAGATGTCCGCTTTACCCTCTACCCCAACGCCAATCACGGCAACGCCCCGTTTTACGCCCTGACCGACTGCATCGAATATTTGCGCAGCGCATGGCAGCGTTGAAGCAGGTTTGCCAAACATCGAGGCCGTCTGAAACGCAAACTTAGAAGCGTATTGAACCTATTGGATCGATCTAAAATCCAATTATAAAAAGGCCGAGACCTTTGCAAAGGTCTCGGGGCATGAAAAAGGGAGAGGCTACCTGAAAAATAGATTTTCAGGTAGCCTCAAACCGGTTTGGCATGCATCCGAAACGGAAAATTTGAGCGGTTACATACCTTGGGTTGGTGGCAGTGTTATTTCAACTTGGCTGCCAATTTGTCGAATTTTTGTTTGATGTCGGCCTTGAAGGCTTCCACTTTCTCTTTGCGCTCGGCTTTGCGCTGTTTTTTCCAAGCTTCGTGTGCCTGACGTGCCACTTCTTCCTGCGCTTCTATTGCTGCCAATACGTCCTGTTGGGCAACGGCTGCATCTTGCCGGAGAATAACGGTTTTGAAACGGTGGAAGAAAGCATCCAATACAGCCTCGTCGGATTCTTGCGCCAAAATAATGATTGCAGTACTGCCGTTATCCAGTTTTTTGGCTGTATTTTCCAGCAACGCCCCCCTCTTCCAATGTTTGGGCAGTACCTGCATCACTGCCGATGAGTGCGCCAGTAGCTCCACCCAACAGAACACCGATAGGACCGCCGAGAATGCCGACCAGTGAACCAATGAGGCTGCCCGTCCATGTGCCTTCGACCGTATTGGCGGTAAAGTCGGTGCTTTCTGCTGGGATAATCAGACCATTTTCCTTTTTAATCAAAACGGCTTGTGCCACCAAAGCATCTATTGTCTGCGAGTAAGCTTTCAATTCAGAAAAGGCTTGATAAGCTTCGCTGGAGATGTTGAATAAGACAACGATGATGTTTTGTTTCATAAGTCTACTCCCGTGGGTTGAAAGATTTAAGAACATACTAGTTGTATGCGGTGTCAGTGTAAATTGCAAGGGGGGAGCAATGCGGCAAACAAAACTTTACCTATGTAAAGCCTGTAGAACCGGCAAACGGATAACGAACAATACCCAGCCTTGCCTGTAGGAAATCGTCGCATCGTTCACACCACAGGTTGAGAGAAATAAGCCTGCAAGACCTCAAGCATCGTCTGAAATCCGTTTCCACTCCAACGCTAAATCGTACAAGGCTTTTTTGCTTTCGCCGGTAATCTTGGCGGCAAGCTCGGCGGCTTGTTTGGTCGGCAACTCGGCCGCAAGGATTTTCATCGTGTTTTGCGCCGCCTCGGGCAAATCGCTGTGTTTCTCTTTCACCGCAGGGTGCAACACCAGCACCATTTCTCCACGCGTTTGGTTGCTGTCGTTTTTAAGGGCGGCTTGGATTTCAGCAACCGTGCCGCTGAGGAAGGTTTCAAACGTTTTGGTGATTTCGCGCGCCAAAGTCAAACGGCGTTCGGGGAACTGCGCGGCCATATCCGCAAGGCTTGCTTCGATACGGTGCGGCGTTTCAAACATCACAATCGGAAAATCGGCTTCCGCCCATTTGGCCAGCAGCTTTTGGCGTTCGCCGGCTTTAGGCGGCAGGAAACCGTTGAAGTAAAAATCAGATTCCGTCACCCCGGCCACGCTCAACGCCCCCATGACCGCGCTTGCGCCGACCACAGGCACCACTTTAAATCCGGCTTCACGCACGCGGGCGGCAAGTTTCGCACCGGGATCGCAAACCGCAGGCGTGCCCGCATCCGAAACTTGGGCGACGCTCAGGCCGTCTGAAAGATGGGCGATAATTTTATCGGCCATTTGCTGCTCGTTGTGTTCGCGCACGCTCACGAGTTTGCCCTGAATGCCGTACGCACTCAAAAGCTGGGCGGTAACACGGGTGTCCTCGGCGCAGATAATGTCGGCCTTTTGCAGAACGGCCAGCGCGCGCAGCGTTATGTCGGCTAAATTGCCGATGGGTGTGGCGACAACGTATAATGTCTGTTTTTCGATGCTGTCGACGGCTTTTTGCAGGTGTTTTGTGTACATAGATTCAAGGCCGTCTGAAACGGCGTCTCTTTAAAAACAATGATTATATAACGGGTAAACTTTTCATGCGCTTAAACCACAAACAGGGAGCGGCGGCCGAAGATGCGGCGCTGGCATTCCTGCTGGGCAAAGGCTGCTCGCTGCTGGCGCGGAACTGGCATTGCGCCTACGGTGAAATCGATTTAATCGTCAAAAACGGCGGTACGATTGTGTTTGTTGAAGTAAAATACCGCAAAAACCGAGGTTTCGGTGGTGCCGCATACAGCATCTCGCCGTCCAAATTATTGAAATTGCAACGAAGTGTAGAGTATTATCTGCAAAAGCACGGGTTAAACCATGCGCCCTGCCGCTTGGATGCGGTACTGATTGAGGGCGACGGCCAACCCGAATGGATTCAAAATATTACAGGTTAACCTCATGACAACATTACAAGAACGCGTTTCCGCGCATTTTGCCGAGAGCATCCGCGCCAAGCAGGAAGCCGAAAAAGTACTGGTCGAGCCGACCGCACAGGCTGCCGAGCTGATGCTGCAATGCCTGATGAACGACGGCAAAATCCTGGCCTGCGGCAACGGCGGTTCGGCTGCCGACGCGCAACACTTTGCCGCAGAAATGACCGGCCGTTTTGAAAAAGAACGCATGGAATTGGCCGCTGTCGCGTTGACGACAGACACTTCCGCCCTGACCGCCATCGGCAACGACTACGGTTTCGACCATGTATTCAGCAAACAAGTGCGCGCGCTTGGACGTGCTGGCGACGTATTGGTCGGCATCTCCACCTCCGGCAATTCCGCCAACGTTATCGAAGCCATCAAAGCGGCACACGAGCGCGACATGCACGTCATCGCCATGACCGGCCGTGACGGCGGAAAAATCGCCGCCATGCTCAAAGATACTGACGTTTTGCTCAATGTCCCTTATCCGCGCACTGCCCGCATTCAGGAAAACCATATTTTGCTAATTCACGCCATGTGCGACTGCATCGACTCCGTCCTGCTTGAAGGCATGTAACCCTTTCTTTTCAGACGGCCTATCCCTTAAAGGCCGTCTGAACACCCAACCGTCCATACCCAAGGAAAAGGATATGAAGAATATCAAACGCTACGCCCTCCCCGTTCTGACTGCGACCCTCTTGAGCCTGAGTCTGAGCGGCTGCGTCGGCGCACTGATCGGCGGTGCAGCCGTCGGCACCAAATCCGCCGTCGACCGCCGCACCACCGGCGCGCAAACCGACGACAACGTTATGGCACTGCGCGTCGAAACCACCGCACGCTCCTACCTGCGCCAAAACAACCAAGTCCAAGGCTACACGCCCAAACTGAACGTGGTCGGCTATAACCGCCACCTGCTCCTGCTCGGCCAAGTGGCTACCGAAGGCGAAAAACAATTTGTTGAACGCATCGCCCGTTCCGAACAAGCCGCAGAAGGCGTTTACAACTACATCACCGTTGCCTCACAAGCGCGTTCGTTCGGCGATGTAACCAACGATACTTGGGGCACATCCAAAGTCCGCGCCTCCCTGTTGGGCCTCAGCCCGGCCACCCAGGCACGCGTCAAAATCGTGACTTACGGCAACGTGACCTATGTGATGGGCATCCTTACGCCCGACGAACAAGCCCGCGTGACCCAAAAAGTCAGCACGACCATCGGCGTACAAAAAGTCGTGACCCTCTATCAAAACTACGTTGCCAACTGATTTACAGGCATCCCGGGCCGTCTGAACATTCAGACGGCCATTCCTCCAACGATTACCTGCCACATCATGTCCAAGAATAATAAAACCCCTTTCCAACTTAAGCCCAAACACCTAATCCGCGCTTTATTCCTTGTCAGCTTTATCGCCGTCACAGCCCTGGTTGCCGGTGTATTCAGCACCCTACACTCTAGTAAAACCGACGTCCCCGAAAAAAGCCCTGCCGAACAAAACGACACACGCATTGAAGTTTGGCGTCCAAACGGCACTGTCGAACCTGAAACCGTTCAGCCTGCCAAAGACGGCGACGCAAAAACCGCCTCCGCCAATCCTGTCGTCCCACAAGACGAAAAAGGCGAAAAAGCGGAAGAAGGTGTAAAAAACGACCGCCCCGCTGTACACCGCAGCAAACGCACAGAAAACAAACGCACTGAAACCGACAAATCAGAAAACACACAATCCGACAACAGCAGCTCTGCCGCTCAAAACAAACCTAAAGCAGACAGCCAGCCGGTAGAAAACAAAGCCGCAAGCAACAAACCTGCCGCACAAGCGGTAGAAAACAAACCGGAAAAAGCCAAAGCCCCCGAGTTCAAACCGACTCCGAAAGCTGAGCCTGAGGCAAAACCACAAGCCAAACCGCGCAATAAAGACAATCTCGACAACCTGTTTTAAACAGACGGCACACCCGTCCCGTTCAGACTGCCTCCATGCCGTCTGAAACAAGAAGGAAACCTCATGGACAAAGTCATCATCAAAACCCCCGAAGAAATCGAAAAAATGCGCGAACTCGGCCGCTTGGTCGCTGAAGCCCTCGATTACATCGGCCAATTCGTCAAACCCGGCGTAACCACCAACGAAATCGACAAACTCGTTTACGACTACCACGTCAACGTTCAAGGCGGTTATCCAGCCCCCCTCAACTACGGCAACCCGCCCTACCCGAAATCCTGCTGCACCTCCGTCAACCACGTCATCTGCCACGGTATTCCCGACGACAAGCCGCTGAAAGAAGGCGACATCGTCAACATTGACCTGACCATTAAAAAAGACGGTTTCCACGGCGACTCCAGCCGTATGTTTACCGTCGGCAAAGTCTCCCCGATTGCCCAACGCCTGATCGACGTGACCCACGCCTCCATGATGGCGGGTATCGAAGCAGTCAAACCCGGCGCCACCCTCGGCGATGTCGGCTACGCCTGCCAACAGGTTGCCGAAAATGCCGGCTACTCCGTCGTACAGGAATTCTGCGGACACGGCATCGGCCGCGGCTTCCACGAAGCGCCGCAAGTAGTCCACTACGGCCGCAAAGGTGAAGGCCTCGTCCTCAAACCGGGAATGATTTTCACCATCGAGCCGATGATCAACCAAGGCAAACGCCATCTGCGCATCCTGAACGACGGTTGGACAGTGGTCACCAAAGACCGCTCCCTCTCCGCCCAATGGGAACACGAAGTTTTGGTTACCGAAACCGGCTACGAAATCCTCACCATCAGCCCTGCCAGCGGTAAGCCTTAACCTTGAAAAACCTTCAGGCCGTCTGAAAACATAGATTCAGACGGCCTGAAATTTATTCGTATTCTCAACCTAGAAAACCGAATAAAAACTCGAAATTAAGTTTTTACCCAAATTGAATTGTTTAATTATGTAAAAATTTGCTTACGCCATATTTAAGATAATCGCATAATTTGATGATTTATATAATGAAAATTTAATGAAATAATGAATTAAGAAATATTTACACAAATTATGGCAGACAGAGGAAAACTTCTTTCGAATATACTGTCTAATTATCTAGATCAGTCATTTGCAATACGCCCACATATCACCCCAAAAGCCTACAGGAAAGGGATGCCGGCATTCTTGCAGACCCATTTTTATGCCTAGAGGCATGCAACAAATACCACAATAAGGAAGATTCATGAAATCGTTCGAAAAAATTGAAAACATCCGCGATATCCGTAAAAAACTCGGCCTGAACCAAATGGACTTCTGGAGCCGCATTGGTGTGACTCAATCCGGTGGTTCTCGTTACGAATCTGGCCGCAATATGCCTAAACCTGTACGCGAATTGCTGCGTTTGGTACACATCGAGCGCGTAGACTTGGCTAAAGTTAACCGTGACGACTTGGCCGTTGCTTCCCTGCTGAAAAACCGCGACCCTGAGTTGTACGCTTCTCTGAAAAAAGAAGCCAAAGCCGACAAAGGCAAATAATCAGGCTATTCAAAAGGCCGTCTGAAATTCGTTTTCAGACGGCCTTTTTACTTTCTACACCTTAAGGGCATGTCTGCACATATGCCCTTTTCTATTTACGGCTGATACTGTTTGAAATAGTCCAACACGGTTTGCGGCAGCCATTGCAGATTCAGACGGCCTTGATCGCGGCTGACAAAGCCGACATGCCCGCCGTATGCCGGTTGCAGCAGCGTAACGGCCGAGGACACGTCCCGCCCGGTCGGCAGGGCTTCCGGCGTTAGGAAAGGGTCGTTGACGGCATTGAGCAACAGCAACGGCGTATCCACGCCTTTCAAGAACGGTTTACAGGAATTGCGGCGGTAGTAATCGTGGCGGTCGGCAAAACCATGTAGCGGCGCGGTAAAGCGGTCGTCAAAATCGCCAAGCGTTTTGCAGTTTTGCTGGCTTAAGGCCGTCTGAAACCGGGGAATCGCTCGAGCTTTCGGCAACAGCGAATTTAAAAAATAGCGCGTGTAAATCAGTCGCGTCATGCCCTGATCAAAACGCGTACCGGCCGCAACGGCATCAACCGGTGCAGAAACGACGGCAGAAGCGCGCGGAACGGCATTGCTGCCCTGCTCGCCCAAATATTTAGCCAAAGCATTACCCCCCAAAGAAACGCCGACGGCGTAGATGGTTGAATAGCGTTGAGCCAGCGTGTTGAGCATAAAGGCGATTTCGGGCGTATCGCCGAGGTGGTAGAACACGGGCGCGGTGTTTTCTATGCCGCCGCAACTGCGGAAATGGGCAACCACGCCGTTCCAACCGCGCTGCTGTACGGCTTTCATCAATTCGACCGCGTAATGGCTTTCGCTGCTGCCTTCCAGTCCGTGGAACAAAACCACCAGCGGCGCATCGGGGTCGGCGCTGTCGACAAAATCGTAGGCAACTTGGGTTTTGCCGGTACTGTCGGGCAGAAGCTCGCGACGGTAGTCGGGCGCCTTGCCTTGCAGCAGCTTGGCAAACAGGGTGTCGGCATGACCGTTTTTGAGCCAATAAGGCGTGTTGGGTGAACGTGTATTCATGATTTATTTCTTCTATTTTTCAGACGGCCTGAAGATGAGCATATACACCAGCAAGGCAGTCAGCGTGCCGTTTGTCCAGCCTGCCCAAACATCGGTAGGATAATGCACGCCCAAATAAATGCGTGAAAACCCGGTCAACAGGGCAAAGGAAATACCGCCTATCCAAGCGGCGCGGCGGTAGCGCGTGCGACGGCAAAGCAATATCAGCATGACGGCAATGGCGGCGGAAAACGTACTGTGGCCGCTGGGAAAGGAAAAATTGCTCTCTTCAATCAGGCGCGGCCAAAGCAGCGGGCGTTCGCGGGCAAACCATACCTTCACAATCAGCATGTTCAAAGTCGGCACCAATGCCGCCAACACGCAAAACAGTGCTTCGCGCTTCTTATCGGCAAAATACAGGGCGGCGGCAACCGCGCCGATCAGCGGCACGGCAATCGCGGTTTTACCCAGATAGTGCAACACGGTGGCAATCGGGTCAAACCATGTTCCCGCGTGGGCATGGATGGCGTGCATCAGTGGCGGTTCAAAAGCGAAGCCGCCATATTGCGCCAGCCAAATGCCGATGATGAGGGTTGGCGGCAAAAACAGCAAAGAGGCAAAGTCAGTGCGCGTCTGGATTGGGCTGGGGATAAGTGCATTACTCCACCGTTTCTTTCAAAGTCGCGCCAATCGCCTGCAAACCCTGCAACGCATCTTCCCATGCCGCATCCAGTAATCGGCAGGCCTCGCCTTCCGCTTTGATGCCGAACTCGATATGCGGCGGAGTATAACGGCCGTCTGAATCAGTACGGCCCACGGTGGGCAGGCTGTACGAACGGATACCGGCGTAGGTATGTTCAAGATGTTCCATAATCGGCGTAATGCGCGACTCGGGTTGGTCGAACACATACACGCTGCGGCTGCCGCGTTCGGTTTGGTTGAAGCGGTCGGCGTAATAAGTTTCCAATACCCATTCCGCCATCGGGTGCGCCATCACGGGGAAACCGGGAAAGAAATAGTGCTCGCGGATGGAAAATCCGGCGATGTTGTTAAACGGATTGGGCACCAATTCCGCGCCTTCGGGAAAATCCGCCATCTTCAGGCGTTGGGCGTGCTCCGGCGAATCGAGCGGTTCGCCGCGTTTCCGGGTAACGCCTTCGATAAACTTGGCGGCTTCAGGATGGCGGACGACAGGCAAATCCAAAGCGGCCGCGGCGGCTTGGCGCGTATGGTCGTCAGGCGTAGAACCGATACCGCCGGTAACGAAAGTCGGCAGGCCGTCTGAAAAGCTGCGGCGCAGCTGTTTGACCAGCAAATCGGGTTCGTCAGGCAGATATTGCACCTGATTGAGCTTCAGCCCGTGCGATTCCAATAAGGATTTAAAAAAGGCGAAATGCTTGTCTTGACGGCTGCCGTGCAGGATTTCGTCGCCGATGATGATGAGGTTAAAAGCGTTCATGATGAGGTTTCTTTAATACGGCCCTCCAAACATTCAGACGGCCTAATTGCTGACAATGTATTCCATTTATAAGATAATGGTTTCAACTTTTCAAGTCTGGAGGAATCCCAATGAGCCAAAACCATACCATTTTACAAAATCTCCCCATCGGTCAAAAAGTCGGCATCGCCTTCTCCGGTGGTCTTGATACCTCTGCCGCGCTGTTGTGGATGAAACTTAAAGGCGCACTGCCTTACGCCTACACCGCCAACCTCGGCCAACCTGACGAAGACGATTACAACGCCATTCCTAAAAAAGCGATGGAATACGGCGCAGAAAATGCCCGCCTGATTGATTGCCGCGCGCAGTTGGCACACGAAGGCATTGCCGCCATCCAATGCGGCGCGTTCCACGTTTCCACCGGCGGCATCGCCTACTTCAACACCACGCCTTTGGGCCGCGCCGTGACCGGCACCATGCTCGTTTCCGCCATGAAAGAAGACGATGTGAATATCTGGGGCGACGGCAGCACCTACAAAGGCAACGACATCGAGCGTTTCTACCGCTACGGCCTCTTGACCAATCCGGCACTGAAAATCTACAAACCTTGGCTCGACCAACAATTTATCGACGAGCTCGGCGGCCGTCACGAAATGAGCGAATTTCTGATTGCCAACGGCTTCAACTACAAAATGTCGGTTGAAAAAGCCTACTCTACCGACTCCAATATGCTGGGTGCCACCCACGAAGCGAAAGACTTGGAATTCCTCAACAGCGGCATCAAAATCGTTAAGCCCATCATGGGCGTTGCCTTCTGGGACGAAAGCGTCGAAGTCAAACCCGAAGAAGTCAGCGTGCGCTTTGAAGAAGGCGTGCCGGTCGCATTGAACGGCAAAGAATACGCCGATCCTGTCGAACTCTTCCTCGAAGCCAACCGCATTGGCGGCCGCCACGGCTTGGGCATGAGCGACCAAATCGAAAACCGCATCATCGAAGCCAAATCGCGCGGCATCTACGAAGCCCCGGGCATGGCATTGTTCCACATCGCCTACGAACGCTTGGTTACCGGCATCCACAACGAAGACACCATCGAACAATACCGCATCAACGGCCTGCGCCTCGGCCGCCTGCTCTACCAAGGCCGCTGGTTTGACAGCCAAGCCCTCATGTTGCGCGAAACCGCCCAACGCTGGGTTGCCAAAGCCATCACCGGCGAAGTCACCCTCGAGCTGCGCCGCGGCAACGACTACTCGATTCTGAACACCGAATCGCCTAACCTGACCTACCAACCCGAACGCCTGAGCATGGAAAAAGTCGAAGACGCAGCGTTCACACCGCTCGACCGCATCGGCCAACTGACCATGCGCAACCTCGACATCACCGACACCCGCGCCAAACTGGGTATTTACTCGCAAAGTGGTTTGTTGGCATTGGGCGAAGGCTCCGTATTACCGCAGTTGAATAATAAGGAGTAGAATCAGGGGGCTTTAAAGCCCCCTTGTTTTTAAAGGAATAAAATGAAAGAATATAAAGCCGTCATTTATCAAGAGAACCTGCTGTCCAGTTTGGTTTTCGGCAGCGCCAAAATCAATCCGGTCAAATTCAGCGATTTCCTCAACAGCCACGCTTCGCAAGGCTGGAAGGTCGTTACCATGGAAAAAGACCAGCGCCGCATGCTGCTGTTTTTCGTGCGTGAAGCCTACGTCGTCATTTTGGAAAAAGAACGTGTTTAAACTCGGCGTCTATGCCTGTCTCGGATTATTCGAAAGATTGGAGCCATGACAATCAACGATTTTTGGAACATCATTGATCAAGCACGTCCTGAATCTCGCAATATTGGGGAATTCAACCAAAACTTGAATCGGTTATTGGAATCTTTACCAGATGAGGATTTATTATATTTCGATTATTTCTTTAAGATGTACGAATGCACAATTATTGCCAGTCCCAATAGATTAATTTGGTCTGCGCTATCTTTTGGTGTACGGTGGTAAGCATAAATACAATACTTATGGCTTCGCAGCTTGGCTGATTTTTGCAAGGTAAAAGCCACTATCTTGCTGTTTTTACATGATGCCGATCGGCTGGCTGATACTGAAGCTACTCAAAACTATTGCAGTGGTAGTTTGAAGGGGCATGAGCATGAGTTTCCTGAACAACGTTACTTGGCAGGCAGAATATACAGCAAGAGAAACCGCATTGGTATTCGCGCATTCGAAAAAACTACCAAAGAATTCGCTCCAAAAGCCAACACAGAGTGGCAAAAAATCGAACAGCAAGAATTAAACTCTCCCACCTTTCAGTCCAATAGAAATTGGACACTGGAAGACCTTGCTGTGATACTACCCAATACCTATCAAAAATATATATGTGTATGAATGTACAATTAAATACATATCCGAAAAGAAAATGAAAGACGACGGATTTATCAACTGATACCGCTTTAAAAACACCCTATTTTGAAAACTTAACGCAACATCCTTGTTTAATAGACGAGGCCGTCTGAAATGTAAGTTTCAGACGGCCTTATTACCCTTCCCAAATTTATCAAATACCATGAAATTCTTTTCTCACTTTTATCTTGAAAATCATATGTATTTCCACGACTACTTGAAATATATCCTGATTTTCGCCGCCCTCGTCATCCTCCTGCTCACCGTATCGCAATACCTGCGCCACCGCATGGACACCAAATACCGCGATCTGAGCATTATTGCGCTGTTGTTGCTCATCCTCATCTGCGGCACGCAATATCTTTCATACAGCGAGCGTCAAAACTTTGCCGCCGATACTTCGCGCATGGTGGGTTTTCTCAATGCCTTGATTGAAAACCAAAAAGTTGAAAAACAAGACATCATCGTCAACAGCACGCGCCTGTTCAACGGCATGATTATCGGCATCAAAAACCAATACTACGAAGTCCATTTCAATCAAGACTTCTCCGCCTACACGCTGACGCCCATCAATTTGGTCAACAACAATATCGAACTCATCGATAAAGAATAACAGGATACACACACATGGAAGCATACTCCCTGCTCGCCCTCAAACTACTGATGGGTATTTTAGGTTTGATTTTGCAAATCAACCTCTTAGGTAAAGGCAACCTCGCGCCGACCTCCGCCATGGACCAAGTGCAAAACTATGTACTCGGTGGCATCATCGGTGGCGTGATTTACAGCGACAGCGTCGGCCTGTTGCAATTTTTCCTCGTGCTGATTTTGTGGACGCTGTTGGTCTTGAGCCTGAAATTCATCAAAAACCACAACCGCTGGGTCAAATCCATCATTGACGGCAAATCCGTCTGGGTTATCGTCAACGGCAAAATCCAAACCGATGAATGCATGAAAAACGGCATCAGCGCACACGACCTCATGTTCAAACTCCGCGCCGCCGGCATCTACGAAATCTCTGCCGTCAAACGTGCCGTGATGGAACAAAACGGCCAGCTCGCCGTCATTAAGTACGGCGACGAAAGCCTGCGCTATCCACTGATTACAGACGGCCAAGTTGACCCCGACATCCTCGAAATCATTAAGCGTGATGAAGAATGGCTACAACAGGAACTCGACCGCCTCCACCTTGAAGCCTCGCAAGTCTATATCGGCGAATACATAGACGGAAAATTGGTGGCACACCGTTATCCTTCTTGATTTGAAATAAGCAGGCCGTCTGAAACCTTGGTTTCAGACGGCCTTTTTTGTATTCGGTTCAAATACTGTTTTTTAATCACGATATTCAAACGATACACCCAAAAATTGAGCCAGCGCAGAGACGTGGGAATGTCGAAGGTCTTTGACGGCGGTCAGCAATAAAATATTGCCGTGCTGTTTTTCCAAATCCAGCAGCCGTTTGATGGCTGCCTGCTCGGTATCGCCTTGCAGCTCTTCATGATAACGGCTGACAAAACCGTCAAAATTCTCAGCCGGATTTTCGTGATACCAGCGGCGCAGGTTTGCACTGGGCGTAATGTCTTTCAGCCAGAGCGCAGTGGCAAAAACCTCTTTGCGGACGCCGCGCGGATAGAGGCGGTCGATAAAGACGGCGGTCTGCTCGGGATTCGGCTGATAAGCGTAAATGCGTTGTACGGTAAACATTATGTCTGCCTTCAAATCGATTCAGGCCGTCTGAAAATTCAGACAGCCTGATGTTTTTAGGGTTTAAAACAGTTTTTTGACTTCGGCTTCGATATCGTCGGCTCGCATAAAGGTTTCGCCGATCAGGAAAGTATGCACGCCGTGGCTGCGCATGAAATCGACGTCTTCTTTGTTGCGGATGCCGCTTTCGGTTACAACGGTCTTGCCGTTCAATTCAGGCAAGAGGTCGAGGGTTTGTTGCAGGGTCACTTCAAACGTACGCAGGTTGCGGTTGTTGACGCCCCACAACGGCGTGGTCATGTTGCGGCATTCCAGCTCGGACGCATCGTGCAACTCCAACAAGACAGTCATGCCCAATTCGTGGGCAACGGCTTCAAAACGCTCAAGCTGCTCGGCTTCCAAGGCAGCGGCAATCAGAAGAACTGCATCCGCACCCCACGCGCGCGCCTGATAGATTTGGTATTCGTCGATGATGAAATCTTTACGTAAGACCGGCAGCGCCACGGCCGCACGCGCCTGTTTCAAATACTCGGGCGAGCCTTGGAAATAAGGTTCGTCCGTCAACACGGACAAGCAGGCTGCTCCGGCTTTTTCATAGGCAACAGCGATTTCGGCAGGATGAAAATCAGGGCGGATCAGGCCTTTGCTCGGGCTGGCTTTTTTGACTTCGGCAATAATGGCAGGCAGATTCTTCGCGTGTTTTTCACGGATCGAGCCGATAAAGCTGCGAACCGGCGCAGCAGCCTGCGCTTGGGCTTTGATGTCTTCCAAGGAAACGGCGGCTTTTTGGGCGGCCACTTCTTCTGCTTTGGTGGCAAGGATTTTGTTGAGAATATCGGTCATGGCGTTTTTCTATTGGGGCTGATTTTCGGGTTTGAATCGTGCAACATGCTGCCGCAGATTAGATTTCAGACGGCCTGAATGCCGCTATTTTAATGGTTTGAAAAAAGGCGGGCAAGAATGCCCGCCTTTGTGTCTGCTTCCATTTAGTGATGAATGCCCAAAACGGTTGCGTTGTGACTGATGATTTCGTCCGCCAAAGTCGGATTGTCGTTCAGCTTGATACCGTAGCCGGGCACCAATTCTTCAGACGGCCTGACCATGATTCGGCATGATCTGGGAAGCATTGGTTGATCAGCTTAATCATCAAAGGCACGGCGGTTGATGCACCTGGGGACGCGCCCAGCAATGCGGCCAGCGAGCCGTCGGCATGGGCGACAATTTCGGTACCGAATTGGAGTATACCGCCTTTTTTCGGGTCTTTTTTAATGATTTGTACGCGTTGACCGGCGGTAATCAGTTCCCAATCGTCAGGATTGGCTTCCGGATAATACTCTAAGAGCGAATTAAAGCGTTCTTCTTTGGTTTTACGCAACTCGCCCAAGAGATATTTGGTCAGCGGCATATTAGCCCAACCGGCGCGGAGCATAGGATAGAGGTTGTCCATTTGGATGGACATCGGCAAATCCATGAGCGAGCCTTGTTTGAGGAAGTTTGGGCGGAAGCCTGCATACGGGCCGAACATCAAATGGCGTTGGCCGTCCACGTTGCGGGTATCCAAATGCGGAACGGACATAGGGGGCGCGCCGACGGAGGCTTGGCCGTATACTTTGGCATTGTGTTGCGCGGCCGTTTCGGGATTGCTGTTGCGGAAGAAGAGGCCGGAAACCGGAAAGCCGCCGTAGCCTTTACCTTCGGGGATACCGGATTTTTGCAGCAGGGTCAGTGCGCCGCCGCCTGCGCCGAGGAAGACGAAACGGGTACGGAGTGTCAACGGGTCGTCATCGTCTTTGGTGCTGCTGGTTTTCAGCACCCATGCGCCGTCCGATTCGCGGTTGAGGTCGTCGACATGACGGTTGAATTTGATTTTTACGCCTTTGTTGCTCAAGTATTTGACCATCTGGCGGGTCAGGCTGCCGAAATCGACGTCTGTGCCTTCGGCGGAGTAGTTGGCGGCAATGGGTTGGCTTTCATCACGACCGTTGACAACCAGCGGCGCCCATTCGGCGATTTTGGCGCGGTCGGTAGAAAACTCCATTTTTTCAAAGAGTTTTTGGTTTTTGAACACGTCGAAACGTTTTTGCAGATAACTGCAATGGTCGGCGTTCATCACCAGCGACATATGGGGGACGGAATTGATGAAAGAACGGTCGGTCAGTTTGCCTTCTTCGACCAAAGTCGCCCAAATTGGCGGCTGATATGGAATTGTTCGGCAATATTGAGGGCGCGGGTCGGATCGATCGTGCCGTCGGCAGTCAGGGGCGCATAGTTCAATTCGCACAGCGCAGAGTGTCCCGTACCGGCATTGTTCCATGCATTTGATGATTCCAACGCTACATCTTCCAAGCGTTCGATCAGGGTGATTTCCCAAGATGGTTCGAGTTCTTTGAGCAATACGCCCAAAGTGGCGCTCATAATGCCGCCGCCTACTAATACGACATCGGTTGCTTCAGCCATGGTTTTACTCCTACTAAAGTCAGGCATGGTTTGCCTTGTGGTTATCTATCATTATAAACAACTGATTTCAGAGGAATTATTTTTTGGTTTTGTTGTGTGTGAAACTTTTTGCCTGCTGAGTTTCCGAGCGTAAATGGCGGAAGGCAGTTTCGGTTTGGGTTCCAGATTTCAGGTCTTTATAATATGTTATTAAGAATTTAGTAGATTTTACGGAGAAATGCAAAGATTTTCTGTTCGGTTCATATAAAAATAATAGATTAGTCCGTCTGAAAACGTTTTCTTACCCTTTATTTGCCAATGTTTGCCAAGAAAAAAGAATTTTTCATTTCTTTTTTAATTGACTGTTTTTGTCAGCAATTTCGGTGGCAAACTAACGTGAATCAACCGCCGATCTGCTATCATTTCAACTTATTTCCCCAAGGCAAGCCGCCATGTACCTGACTCAAGAAAAGCCCTACCGCCCCCTATTGGTGGCACTGATGTTCCTTACCCTGCCGCTGGCGATGATATTGCACAATATCGTGCAAATCGCCTTTTCAGACGGCCAAGGCCTGTTGGTCACGCTCAAAGACGGCGCGTGGGCATGGCAAAGCGGTTGGCAGGATTCCGTCGCATGGTTTGTCTGCGGCATGTTTGCCTTCCTCAACCTGCCGATTGCCGGCGGACTGACCAAGCTGGCGTATAAAAAAATGATGCGCCGGCATTCGCGTTACGCCATCTTCCTTGCCGGTGTCGCAGCGTGTGCCTCGGCGGCGGCAGGCTTGATTTTTGAAGCCATCTTAGGCAATGCCGCATTGGCCGGTATGCGCGGGCAAGGCGTGTTCTACTACACCCTCTCCGTGTGGATTATCGCCATGCTGACCCTGCCCAAACAGCTCACGCGCGCACCGGAGCAGCCCATCGTCTTTCACAAAATGAAACGTTGATTCAACAGGCACAAACATTTTCAGACGGCATGCTTTCCGTTACCATTACATCCAACGCGTTTTAACCAATAAGGAATAACAAATGAATCAGGCGCAACAGCTCCGCGACGGCATACAGGCACTGGGTTTGGACATCGACGAAGCCAAACAGGCCAAACTGCTAGACTATGCCGCCCTGCTGCAAAAGTGGAACAAAACCTACAACCTGACCGCCCTGCGCGATCCCGCCCAAACCGTCAGCCATCATCTGCTCGACAGCCTGACCCTCCTGCCCTATACCGAACACGCCCAAACCATGCTCGACGTCGGCTCCGGCGGCGGACAGCCCGGCATACCCACCGCCATCTGCCGCCCCGACCTCGACATCACCCTCCTCGATGCCAACACCAAAAAAACCGCCTTTCTGCAACAAGCCGTCATCGAACTCGGCCTTAAAAACGTCCGCGTCATCAGCGGTCGCGTAGAAGCCGCCGCCGACTGCCGCGCCGACGTCATCACCAGCCGCGCCTTTGCCGAACTCGCCGACTTCGTCAACTGGACCGAGCACCTCCTCAAAGACGGCGGCTACTGGGCGGCCATGAAAGGCATATACCCGCAAGAAGAAATCGACAAACTGCCCGAAAGCGTCGCCGTCGAAAGTCGAAGCATTGCACATCCCCCAACTCAATGCCGAACGCCATATCGTCATCATCCGCAAAAAGGCCGTCTGAAAACAACCCAAGCATACCGAATAACGGTACAATCCAGCCATCCACACTTAACACGACAGCAAAGCACATGAGCGCACAAATCCTCGCCGTCGCCAACCAAAAAGGCGGAGTCGGCAAAACCACCACCACCGTCAACCTAGCCGCCTCCCTGGCCTCAAAAGGCCGCCGCGTCCTCGTCGTCGACCTCGACCCCCAAGGCAATGCCACCACAGGCAGCGGCATCAACAAAGCCACCATCGAAAACGGCGTTTACCAAGTTGTCCTCGGCGAAACCGACATTCCCAACGCCGTCGTCCGCAGCAAAGAAGGCGGCTACGACGTATTGGGCGCCAACCGCACACTGGCCGGCGCAGAAGTCGAACTCGTCCAAGAAATCGCACGCGAAATCCGCCTCAAAAACGCCCTGCAGCTTGTTGCCGACGACTACGACTACGTCCTCATCGACTGCCCCCCGTCCCTGACCCTGCTCACCCTCAACGGCCTGGTCGCCGCCAACGGCGTCATCGTCCCCATGCTTTGCGAATACTACGCCCTCGAAGGCATCTCCGACTTAGTGGCCACCGTCCGCAAAATCCGCCAAGCCATCAACCCCGACCTCGACGTAACCGGCATCGTCCGCACCATGTACGACAGCCGCAGCCGCCTCGTCGTCGAAGTCAGCGAACAGCTCAAACAACACTTCGGCAACCTGCTCTTCGACACCGTCATCCCCCGCAACATCCGCCTCGCCGAAGCCCCCAGCCACGGCCTCCCTGCCCTCGCCTACGACGCCCACGCCAAAGGCACGCAGGCTTATCTGGACTTGGCTGATGAACTGATTGCACGTTTGGAAAAATAAACAGAAATATGAATATAAAAAGGCCGTCTGAAAGGTAGAAAGTACTTTCAGACGGCCTTTGGTTTGATTGGAAAGAACATTTTAAAAAAACCGCGTGCGTGCGTACCGCACACACCCTACAGACGGGTTTTGTGAGATTGCAGCCCAAAGGCACGCACGCGGTTGCAGGCTACGGCTTGCTGATTGCACGGTTGGAAAAATAAACAGAAATATTGAATATAAAAAGGCCGTCTGAAAGTTGGGAAATACTTTCAGACGGCCTTTGGTTTGATTGGGAAGAACATTTTAAAAAAGACCGCGTGCGTGCGTACCGCACACACCCTACGCATAAATTTCAAATTCTTTGTGATTCATAGGTAGGGTGTGCACCCGAAGGCACGCACGCGGTTTGATGCAGGCTACAGCTTGCTATTTAGAAAGATCTATTACAAGGTATAGATGAACAGCTTTCTCCTAAAACCCCGCCCGATCCAATTCTTCCAACAGCGCAGGCCGGCGCGGTTTTTCGCTATATCGTTCCCTGATTTCGTCGGCAAAGTCTTCCATCGCCTGCCGTTGAGCGGAATATTGGCGACGGAGGGTCTTTAATTGGTTCAAGAGCTGGCGGTATTGCTTACGGTTGCTTGCCTTATTGATTTCAGCCACAAAGATTTTCAGGTAGCAAGCTACGATTTGGTCGTGATACGGCTCGGGGAAAGACGGGGCAAAACGATCCATCGGGTACAACAACAAGAGGTGTTGCTGTAATAGGGCAAGCAACAGGTCGAATTCCTGTTCATGCTCCAATATTTCGGCTTGCAGCGAATATTGACCCGACAAGCGCGCAAGCAGGCGGTTAAATTCATACGGCCATTCGGCGGCGGAAAACGTGGCTTTCCACGCCTCGTAATGCGGCAATGAAAGGCTGGTGGAAAACGCCAAATCCGCTGCGATTTCGCGTACATTTTTACCGGTTTCCTTCAATACATCAAAAAGTTGCAGCTTCCACTTGTGCAGTGTGCCGAGTGTTCCTTCATCTTCGGCAATGCTGATGCCTTCGCGCAAGAGACGCTCCGCTTCCACCCAATCTTGCTGCCCGACAGCTTGTTCTACCGCAATTTGTCTGAATTTCGGCAGGCGCAGATGTCGTCTGAAATAATCCTGCGCGGCAGCAGTATCGCCTTTCGCCTGCAAAACCTGCCAACCCTCGAATGCCCAAAATTCATAATCCCAATCCCATTTGGCAACCGCCAAACGTTTAGCCACATAGTCTTGCCAAGCCTGCCATTCGCCGCGCAGCCGCCAGATTCGGGCGCGGATTTGGTAGATTTTGTTGCCCGCCTCAGAGGAATCAAAATAGCGGCTGTCATCCAAACATTTGTCCAAAAAATTAATCAAACGCTTTGGGACGTTTTCCATGACCGCCTCTTCCAGCAGATCGATTGCCATATACATAGCATCGCCCAACATACCGTCCGAATCGTCCGCCTTTTCAAAAGCATCCTGCAAGCGCGGTATCAATAGAGGCAAAGCCTGCTGCAACGCCGCCGTTCCCTCCTGCGCCACATCTTCCAACCAGTTTTGCAGCCTGAAGCCCAAATCAGCAGCTTCGTAGTAATCATAATATCGGGTTCGGGAAAAAATTCGGGAGAGCTGCTGCCGATACGGATTGCCGCCCTTTTTAGGCTGCTGCGCGTCAGATTCGTCAGGCTGCCCGACCGGCGTTTGGGCGTGCACCGCGTACCACAACGCCGCCATATGCTTGCACGCCCCGCCATAAGGACAATCGCAGCCCCCATCCTTAATGTATAAATCACTATCCAGCTTCAGCCATACCGAATAGTTTTCCGAACCGCACACCTCCGCCCGATAACGCCCTGCGGAAGTTTTTTGGACATCGCGAACCTTGTCCTGCTGAAAATACAGCAGTCCGCGTTCGGCGATGTGGGGCGGAAATAGGCGGGGTAAGTAGATACCGGACATGGTTTGCTTCCAAGAAGTTGTTGAAACATGGGGAGTTTACTGGTTCGAGCGATGTTTGGGGAGAGGGTGGTGGGAATTCTTGTTTGGCTGACAAGCGAAGTAGTTTAGAAAGACCGCGTGCGTGTATACCGCACACACGCTACGCGCGGATTTCAAGTTTTGAGTGATTTATTAGGTGGAGTATGCTGAAAGCTAAGCATACAGTTTGATGTAGGCTACAGCTTGCTTACTTGATAAACTAAACCTCTTGACCTATAATCTCAAAAATTGTTAGTGTCAAGTCTTGACAAAAGGTACTTATCCCCAATATGAAACATTAGGGGTTTGTTTTATATCTGTTTTGGTATTTCTTTAGGAAGAAGGAGGTTGACATGTCAATATCTGCTATTACAGTTGCCAATTTCTTTGTTAGGAAAGGGATTGAGGAACAAGACAGTGGGATGACACCAATGAAAGTATTAAAGCTCACATATATTGCATATGGATGGTATTGGGCACTCTATAATTCTCAACTATTTAATGAACCTATCCAAGCATGGCAATATGGTCCAGTTATTCCCTCTGTTTATAGGGCCTTTAAAGAGTACGGTAATGGTCGTATTACAGAGCAATTTTTCAGTGGTGAAACCATTTCTGATCCTCAACTTTTAAAGTTTTTAAATAAAATTTGGGAGGTTTATAAGGTATATTCTGGTTGGCAACTAAGCTCAATTACCCATCAGCCAAACACTCCTTGGTCGTTAACTTGGACTGGAATACCTAATACTGTAATTCCTGATGAAATTATTCGAAATCATTATCTAGAATTATCATCTGGGAAATAAAATGGATCAAGTTACTGAGCAAGGATACAGTGAAAATACTCAACTTGATAAAATTCACGCAAATTACCCTGATACTATTTTCAATGAAGCTAGCCAAAAAAAAGCCTATGAGGAGGATAATTGGCTATTTGGAAAGAAGCTCAACAGTCTTTTCATAAAGTTAGTGCTTGGTATGTAAAGGTCTTAGGTTGTGTACTTTTGGCAGTTATCGTTTCGGTATTATTAATAAGGGTATGGCATTTATTAGCTCCAGATTGTTGGAAATGGCTATCTGAATCGACGACAAATAAAATTGACCATATCTTATTGGGTATATTTGCTGGTATATCTGCTCGTTTTTTCCCTTCAACCAAACAGCCTAAAAATGAATAAAGGCTACCTGAAACATTCAGGTAGCCTTTAATTCATCTTATCCCCTCCCACTCCTTCAACAACCTCTTCATCGACACCGGATACGGCGTCTTCAATTCCTGCGCAAACAGCGACACTCTCAATTCCTCAATCATCCATCTAAACGCGGCGAGGTCGTCTGAAATGGGTAGTCCTTGTTTCACTAAGCCGTCGGTTTTTTCCTGCCACATTTGTTCCAGCTCTTGAATATCGGCTTCGCGGGCTGCGTCGCGGGCGGGGTTGCCGCTGTATTTTTCGAGGCGCAGGGTCATAGCTTTGAGGTAGATGGGGAGGCGCGGCCATTGTGCCCATGGGGTATGGCTGGCGAAGCCGGGGGCAAGCAGGGTTTGCAGGCGTTGGCGCAGGAGGTGCGTCAATGGGTGTTTGCCGAGTTTGCCGTTGAGTTCGGCGTAGGCAGATGCGGTTTCCTGCAGGTAGCGGCTGAGGGCTTCTTTGACGGCGGGCAGGCGGCTTCGGGCGCGTTTGATTTGTTCTTTGAAGGCTTTTTCGTTGCGCGGCAGCTCGTCTTCGCCGATAAAGGCGCGGTCGCAGATGGCCTGTGTGAGGTCTTCGAGCAGGGTGTCGGCGTTGATGTGTTTGAGCAGCATGGCGGCTTGGGTGAAGCCTTGGATGCCTTTGTTCAAATCTTTTACCTGCTCTTTTAATTGCAGCTTCATCAATTCGATTACGCCTTGACGGTGTGCCTGCTCTGCGGCTTCGGTGGTGTCGAACAGGCGCAGGGCGATGCGGCCGTCTTTTTCTTTTTGCAGGCCGAGGTAGCCGGTGAGCTGTTGTTTGCCGCGTGCGAATTTGATGGATTCGGGCAGGTGCCGATGTCCCATGTTGTCACGTTGTCGCGCTCAAATTCTTGGGTGTTGTCGCGGAAGGTAACGGCGGCGGCTTGGCCGAGTTGTTGTTGCAATTCGTGCAGTTTGCGGCCGCCGGCAAGCTCTTGTCCGCCGTCGTCGATAATGCGCAGATTCAGATAGCAGTGTTCAGGCAATTCTTGCGCCGCCCATGCGTCTTGGTCGATTTGCTCGAGAATCCGCATATCGCCGGCGCTTTTGGCGATAAAGTGTGCCAACTGAGGAATGATGGCCGCTTGGCGGTCGGGATTGCTTTCGAGAAATTTGGTGATGAAATCGGGTACGGGCACGCAAATGCGGCGGATTTGCTTCGGCAGTGCTTTAATCAGCAGCTGGATTTTTTCGCGCAACATACCGGGCACCAGCCATTCGAGCGACGGCGCGTGCAGGCGGTTGAGGACGGTCAGCGGCACGGTCATGGTCACGCCGTCGAGCGGATGGTGCGGCTCGAAGCGGTAGCTGAGTTTGAATTTGCCGTCTGCGGTTTGCCAGAATTTGGGGAACTGTTCTTCGGTAATGTGCGCGGCGGCGTGTTGCATCAAATCGTCGCGGCTGAGGAACAGCAGGCGCGGATTGTCGCGCTCGGCTGTTTTGAGCCAGGCTTCAAAGGTGCGGATATCTGCAAGGGGCAAAGGTTTCAGACGGCCTTTTTGAGATGCAGGCTGCTTTTTGGGCTTGAGGTCGTCTGAAACTGTTGAAGCTGCAGCACTCTGTTCCCTCTCATGTGGAAGAGGGTTAGGGAGAGGGTTTGTTGAGGTTGCGGAAAAGTTAGTTTGAGCGGCAACTGTTTTGCCCTCTCCCCGACCCTCCCCCACAGGGGAGGGGGTAGTTTGCTGAGTATCGTAGGTTGGGTTGTCAAACCCAACAGTTTTTGCGGTTGCGGCTAATGTTGGGTTTTCAACCCAACCTACGGTGTTGCCGTGATTTTCATTTTGGCGAGACCCATTACGCTTGTTTTTACGAAACTCGTTGCGCTCATTTTCAGACGACCTTTCGGCTTTGTCGGATTCAATAAGCCGTACGGAATCTTCGCTTCCCCAAACGCCACCTTTCGCATCTTTCCACACCAGCTCGGGCAGGCGTTCGTTATAAAACGCAAACAGGGCTTCGTCATCGACCAATACATCTTGCTTGCGCGATTTGTGTTCGAGTTCGGTAATTTCTTTAATCAGCTTTTTATTGTGGACAAAAAGGCTGTCTGAAGATTGCTTTCCTGCGCCACCAATGCGCCGCGGATAAAGATTTCGCGCGCTTCTTCGGGCGCGACTTTGCCGTAAGACACGGGGCGGCGCGGCAATACGGTCAGGCCGTAAAGCGTCACGCGTTCGCTGGCGACGACTTCGCCGCGTTTTTGTTCCCAGTGTGGCTCGAAATAATGATAGCGGACGAGGTGCGGCGCTTCCTGCTCTATCCATTCGGGCTGGATAACGGCGACGTCGCGCGCGTAAAGGCGCGTGGTTTCAACCAATTCTGCCGCCATCACCCATTTGGGTTTGGCTTTGAACAGGGCTGAGGCAGGAAAAAGGTGGAAGCGGCTGCCGCGCGCGCCGGTGTAGTCGTTGCCGTCGGGCGATTTCATACCGACGTTGGCGATAAGGCCGGTCAGTAGGGCGCGGTGGATTTGTTCGTAGCCGGCTTCTTTGGCGGCACGGATTTGGGCGCGGTGTTGTTTCTTGTCCAGTTGTTTGTTTGAGTTTGGCCGCCAAATCTTGGTCGCCTTGACTTTCAGACGGCCTTAATTGCTCTTGGGTAGGAGGTTGTCGAAACGCGGCTTCTTTGGTGGTCAAGCCCATTTCAATCGCGGTTTGGGCAAGCTGGTGGTGCAGCTCGCGCCATTCGCGCATACGCAGGTGCGACAGGAAATATTGACGACACCATTGCACCAGCTGCTTGTTGGACAAACCTTTGTCACGCTCACGCTGGAAGCTGTCCCAAATATTCAGATAGGCAAGGAAGTCGGATTGCTTGTCGGTAAAGCGTTCATGTGCCTTAGCCGCAGCATCGCGCGCTTCCAGCGGCCGCTCGCGCGGGTCTTGAATCGACAGCGCGGACGCAATCACCAATATTTCCGCCATGCAGTCGTGTTTCTTCGCCGCCAGCAAAATGCGCGCGATTTTCGGGTCGATAGGCAGACGCGCCATTTGTTCGCCGAGTTTGGTCAGGTGGTATTTTTGTAAGAATCTATCTTGCATATTTATTGAAGAGTGTAGTCAAACCTATGGTGCAACTGGTGTAAATTCTATACAAAAACCTCGTTTTTCTTCCCCTTGTTTTTGTAGACATTGAATTAAATCATCATGCTGCTTCTGAATATGCTTTTTTACCAGCTTATATTTTTTATCAAATTGAGAAGCATGATTTAATAGACCAATCAGATGATTAATTAATTGTCTTAAAGTATCTTCTTCCATTTTGGATTTACCATTTTTTATTTCAGCATAAATTTGATTAAATTCTGCTAATTTATTGTGTAACTTTAAATAAAATCGATTAGGAGGAATAGGACTGTCACCAGCTCTATTAATAATCAAACCTGTAATTTCTTTATGAGAATTAGCCTGATATAGTCGTGTTTTCTTTTTATTCATGGTATGACCATGCTCTGACATTATCTGTGCGACTTGTTGACGAAACCCAGCAGGAATTTTTGCACCCGAAAATGTAATATCGTCAACATAAACTGTCATTACCAAATGATGTTCTTGAGCAAGTTGGTTTAACTGCTCAAACATATCTGAATTTGCCCAAAAGGCTAGAATCATACTAAGCTGACTGCCGGTTGGTAACTTTCCTTCTAGTGTACATAATTCTGCTAAAATATTAGCAACCTTATGGCTACATTGCATTTTATTTCTAAAAAATTTAAAAACAATAGCTTGAGTTGTAGCCGAATAAAACCCCAAAATATCCGTTTTGAATGTTTCATAATAAACCGAATGCACACGGGCATTATCCAAATAAGATAAACCTTTTACTCCAGAATAAAGATACCTAGGCTTTTTTATACGTACTAAAAATTGAGCTAAACGAGAATGAAGCCCTTTTAATTCATAACAAGGCGTATGACATACTCTCCCTTTTGTCTCAATCATATTATAATAAATGTTCTTATTATCAATAATAAAGAATATCTTATCTGTTGTCCTCAGAACTACAAATAATGCTTTTTCATACCGAATCTTAAATAGCGGGCTATTAAACCATTCGTATGATTTGGAGTGGCTTAATTTTGGTTTGAACAAACTCTCTTCTTGCCTATATGCACATGCAGGTACAGCAGGAGCAAACAAAATATCCATAATTATCCTAAAAAAAAGGCAGCCTGAACGGCTGCCGCTCTGGAAAAGCGTCCTTCTCCAGCTTGGGAAATACCTAACAATTTTCAATTGCCCAAACCTAATGTACATTAGAGCCCTATTCATCAATGATGGATTAAGCGCTATCTCCAACAATGATTTCTCACCAAATAGAACCAATAAAAGTTTGAATATTTCCCTATTTCTAATTTTACAACATCAGTAATGGGCGAAGCCCACCTGGTACATGCTTTCCTATTAGGGCAATAGCCCCAAGCAAATATTTTGCTTAAAATATATTGTGAGACTTATTGATATACATCTCTTCTATTCTAGCTAAAATTTAAACCTACCGCAAGATAAATAAGATAATTTGTCTTTATTGTTTTTCACGCCGCTTATTGCGGATAAACATATTCCGCCTTGCCGTCGCGAATGTTCAAGCTGCCTGCATCGCCTGTAATCAGGTTGCCCGTTACCGAGCCTTCGCTACAACCTGAAACCTTCATATCGTAGCCCAGCGTATGAATCAGAAACGTTGAAAGCTGCTGGTGGAAGGCAATCTCGCAAGGTGCAAAAGCCTGGTTGGCAGCCTGTTGCACGGCCTTATCCGGGCTGTACAACACCAGCGGCACGAGATAGCTGTCGGGCTGCACCGTGCCTTGATTGTAGGTATCTTGGCGCACATACTGGCCATGATCGGAGGTATAGGCAAACAGCCAGTTGCCGTCAGGCTGCTTTTGCAGCTGCTCGAATACGGTTTGAATCATTTGGTCGGTTTTGTGGATGGTGTTGTCGTACTTATCCACAATATTGGCTTCGCCGAAAACTTTATCTTGAGGCTGCAACAATGCGCCGTATGGGACGTGCGAACCGCGTTGGTGCAACACAATAAAATGCTTGCTCTGCTGCAAATTGATTTTGTCAAACAGCGGCAGCAGCTTCTCATCAGGCATATTGTCGCCGTTGCCGTAGCCAAGCTGCGTCGGCTGAATCAGATGGTCGATCCATTTCTTACCGATTAAGTTCAAAATCGCCATCTCGTTTTCTGCTTGTGCGCTGTAAAAATACGTTTCGTACCCCTGCTCTTTGGCGAGGCGGAACATATTGGTATCGCCGCTGCTGATTTGCTCATAGCCGTTGGCATGCGGTATCGCATTGAAAAAGCTGGGCAGGGACACAGCCGTCATCAAAGCGGCGGAATAGCTTTGCTTCACAATCGGCTTAAAGTCGGCTTGCGAAAGCTGGGTTAAAAACGGCGAAGTTTCACGTCCGTAGCCAAACAATTTCAAATGCGCCGCACTTTCACTCTCACCCATAATCAGGACGATATTTTGAACACTGCCCTGCCCGATTTTGCTTGGTGCAGGCTGTTTGAACACAGGGATTTTGCTTAAATCAAACAACTGATACGGCAACACGCGCCCGATAAATAGCCGAAGCTGAAATAATTGGCTTTAATACGGCTGTATGTCGGTTTGGGCGAAATACCGTGTTCCTGTGTCGTACTGAATGAACGTCCAAAAATCAGCAACATCGCCGCAGCGAACAATATATCGGCGGCAAAATGCGTCTTACGGCGGAACTTGGCAAGGCTGCAAAACAGCATGACTTCCGCCACACCCCACAACGCAGGCAGCCACAACTTATCCAACATCGACGCGCCCGCGCTGCCGACTTCGTTAATCTCTTTCAGCATCAGCCAATAATTGATGCCTGTCATCCAACTTTGATAAACCGCATAATGCACATTGTTGGCAATGATGCTGAGCGCGAAAAACAGCGCAATCAGCAACCGTGAAGCCTTATAACGCGCAAACAGATACAGCGCAGCAATCACAAATGTCAGCGCAAACGTTTCCGCAATTTTTGCCGCCGGCAGAGTTTCAATCCCGAATACAAAGCGATAGGCGATTTCGCTGGTAGTCAATAAAGACGAATACAGAACAAGCGTGAAGAAAGATTTTTTCATCATTAATATTCACAATAAAAAATTTACCGATTGAGTTTTAAAACCCAATATTCCCTTTCCAATAGTTTTTAGTTTCTCAATGATTTAGGCCGTCTGAAAATGAAACATGGCCTGCCATTTTATGAAGAAAGATTTTATTTTCAGACGGCCTCTACCGCCCCCAATTTCAGCAACACCTGAAAACCGTCATTGATATACCGCGAATCGGGCATTTCTAAAAATGGGAATGCCGCCAATAAAATACAGGGCATTCCAGGTCAATGAGCAGTCGTGCATTTATTCGACAAACTTGTTCAGGCACTATCAAGAAAGCTAGAATCAGTTTTCAGAGATCATATAGATTTCAATCACATGAGAAATTTGACATATCGAGTTAGCTTCTTCTTTCTAAAGCTTCATCAAATAAAAACTGCCCACCTTGAATTTCTCCATTTTCAATTTGCAAAATCGCTTTAAAGGGCATGGGTTCTGTAACTGACGTGGCAATTTGCGTTAATTGTTTGTTCAATTTTTGCTAGTGTAGTTTGAAACCTTCAATACACCCGTCAAATAATGCTTCATATGCCAGCTCGCTACTTTCAAAATTAGTAACACCTTTGGCTTTCCCATAAGCTTGCTGTAAATATTTTTTTATTTGAGTAACTTTTCCATTCATAAATTTATCAGTATCACTCACAAATTCTTTCAATGCATTAGCATAATATTCTTTGCTTGCGTTATTAAAACTATTTGCATAAAGAATAGCATATACCATCATCACAACATTACAGCATAGCCGGTACGATTCATAGTTTTCTTGCCATTTTTTCATTTGTTTAATCAGAGCTTGGACGTCGCTGTTATTATTTCGTCCCATAAAGCTATCAAATTTAATATTATTCATTTGATTATAGGTATCACCTAAATCTTTTTCTAAGTGGATTTTTATTGATCGATTATCATCTAGACATCGTTTTAATCTGTCTTTAAATTCATCAAAATCAGGTACCTCTTGTCCATATTTAGCCATATGCTTGCTTACTTGCTCAACCAGCTTAATGGCTGCCTCAATTTTGCTGCGTCGTTCATTATTGAGAAAACCTTTAATATCATCAAGATTTTTTTGGATCTCTTTCAATTTTTCGTTAATATCAGCTAAATGTTTTTGAGCAACAACAGTAGAAGCTAAATTAAGAATAACACCTGAATTAACAACTTGTCTCAAAGTATCAGCTTCAAAAATTCTTACATTTTCTGTAATGCCAAAATGTCCATTTTCGTTATAGCCATGAACCATGCCACGTAAACCATTTCCATCTTTGGCAGGTGTAAGTTTTCTAGGGTCTATATTGATACTCACTACGTGGCTTCTCATCATTTCTAATTTATTTGCTAACGTTGGAAAATTACTAACTAACTGACTAAATATAGAAATATTAGATGAGTTAAATTCATTTTTTATTTTAGGTGGTTCAGAGTATTCCGTTAGCGACAAAATAGCGTCATTATCATCATTACCTGCAACAATTAAATCTTGGTTTGATAAAATTTTTACTGGTTTAGTCTCATGTTTATTTTGCTGATTTTGTTTCATCATTCTCAGCCATGCGATTTGAGCAACAAAAGGCATGGTAATCCGTGTAGCTTCCCCAGCAATACTTGTTACTAAACTTGCTGGCATTGTTATTGGATTGGTTCTCATAAACAACTTTAATCCTAAATTTATCAAACCACCACCTATTACTCCATCAGTTACATTTTTGAAAATAATTTTTCCCATAGCTACGCTTTTTTCATATCTTTCTGGAAAAGGCATGGATTCCCATTTATTAGAAAATAGAGTTTGAACAATTTTTCGTTCTTTTTCTTCATCTGTAAATTGGCTTGTATCTCCAACTGAGAGTAACAGCTTAAATACATCATCTAAAATTTCATGGTATGAAACTAAGTTATTTTTATTTCTAAATACATTAGCAAAAGTATTCCCCCCATATTTTTGAAATTCAATCAATAACAAATCAATCTCTTTTTTTGTGAATGGTCGATTTGATTCTTTTGCAGAAATTAAAACATTTTTGACTGTTGCACTTAATGTGCCACGTCCTTTGCCGAAATCAGTTAATATATCAACTAAATCACTAACATGTTGTTTATCAAGAGTTAAAAGAAAATCCACTAATTTTTGTCTTGCCATTTCAAATCTCCAAATTTTCGTTAAAAAAACAGTATTTTATCAATTTTCTGTTTTCGCAGCCCCAATCTCCTCCACAGCCCCCAATTCCAGCAATACCTGAAAACCGTCATTGATATACCGCGAATCGGGCATTTCTAAAAATGGAAATGCCGCCACATCGCCCAGGTTCAGCGATGCCATGCGCAGGATGACGGCAGCGAGGTTGCTGCGGACGATTTCTGGGTCGGTGAATTCTGGGCGGCTGTTGAAATCTTCTTCTGAAAACAGTCGGATACAGACGCCTGCGGAAACGCGGCCGCAGCGGCCGGAGCGTTGGCGGGCGGCGGCTTGGGAGATTTTTTCTACATGAAGCTGCTCCACTTTCGCCCGTGCGGAATAGCGTTTGACGCGCGCGAGGCCGGTGTCGATGACGTATTTGATGCCCGGCACGGTGAGTGAGGTTTCTGCAACGTTGGTTGCCAGCACGATGCGGCGTTTTGCGCCTGAGGGGTGGAAGATTTTGTGCTGTTCGGCGTGGGATAAGCGTGCAAACAGGGGCAGGATTTCGTCGTTGCGGCGCAGCGTGGATTTGCGCAGGGCTTCGGCGGCTTCACGGATTTCGCGTTCGCCCGGCAGGAACACCAAAATATCGCCTTCGCCATATCGTGCCAATTCGTCGGCTGCATCGACAATCGCGTCGGTAAGCTCGACTTCTGCATCGTCTTCGTCTTTGCTGGTCAACGGTCGGTAGAGGATTTCGACAGGATACGTCCGTCCGCTCACTTCTAAAACGGGCGCGCCGTTGAAGTGTTGGGAGAAGCGTTCTGCATCTATCGTTGCCGAGGTGATGATGACTTTCAAATCAGGGCGGCGCGGCAGCAGCTGTTTCAAATAGCCCAAGAGGAAGTCGATGTTCAGGCTGCGTTCGTGTGCTTCGTCGATAATGATTGTGTCGTAGGCTGCGAGATAACGGTCGGTCTGGGTTTCTGCCAACAGGATGCCGTCGGTCATCAGCTTGACGCAGGCATCGCGCGAGGTGTGGTCGGTAAAACGCACTTTATAGCCGACCGCGCTGCCGATTTCGGATTTCAGCTCTTCGGCAATCCGCTCTGCCACGGAACGCGCGGCCAAACGGCGCGGCTGGGTATGCCCGATCAATCCTGCCGCCCCGCGCCCGAGTTCCAAACAAATCTTGGGCAGCTGCGTGGTTTTGCCCGAACCGGTTTCGCCACAGATAATCGTTACCTGATTCTCGGCAATGGCTTTTTTGATTTCGTCGAGTTTTTCGTGAACGGGCAGCGTGTTGTCGAATTCGGGCTTGGGCAGTTTGGACAGGCGTTGCAGATAGAGGTCGTGCGATTTTTTGTATTTTTCCTCGACCTTGGCCAAGCCGCCGTATTTATTGGGGTTTTTAAAGGCAGATCGCAGAAAATGGCGGTCTTTGGAAAGGGTTTGGGCGAAATCGGGTTGCGGCATGATGGTGCAATAAATTGAATAATGTGAAAAGAATGGAATTATAGCAAAAGGCCGTCTGAAACTTGCTTGCTTTCAAGTTTCAGACGGCCTTTGTATGGGTAAACCGTTTTAGTCGGCGGCGTGCCAAGGTTTTTGCATACCGGCGTGGAAACTCGGTTTTTCTCCGCCCCACAAGGTGTCGATGTCGTAGAAGTCGCGCACTGCAGGGAGCATGACGTGGACAACGAGGTCGCCTGCGTCGACGAGCGTCCATTCGCCGGTGTCGCCTTCGGTGCTGAGGATTTCAAAACCGGCTTCTTTCAAATCGACGGCAACGTTGTTCGCCAGTGCTTTTACTTGGCGTGTGCTGTCGCCGCTGGCAATAATCATGCGGGCGAACAGGGAGGTTTTGTCTTGGGTTTCCAAAACAGAGATGTCTTTGGCTTTAATGTCTTCGAGGGCGTTTACGGCCACTTCGACCATTTTTTGCAGGTCTTGCAATTCTTGTTCGTTCATTGTTTTCCTAGTTGAAATGTTTTCAGACGGCATTATAGCTTATCTGCCTGAATAAACGCTATTTTTCATAGAGTTTGTGTTGGCGGATGTATTGGGCGACGGGTTGTGGCAGGCCGTCTGAATGGTGCGTTTTGGCGAGATTGGCACGGATTTGGGTGGAGCTGGTGTTGTGCAGCGGCGCGTTGAGGATGCGGACGCTGCCGTTTTGCAGGGCTTCGCCGAGCCATGCGTGTAATTCGCGCGGGGTTTTGTTGAGGTTGTCGCCTTGGCGCATGGCGATGGCGATATTAGTCTGGCGCACGAGGGTTTGCCATTTTTTCCATGTGTGCAGCTGCATCAGGCTGTCGCTGCCCATCAGCCACCACAGTTGCGCGCCGGGAAATTGCTGGCGGAAGATTTGGACGGTGTCAAACGTATAAGTTGCGCCGTCGCGGACGATGTCGCAGTCGCTGGCGGCGAATTTCGGCTCGTCGGCGATGGCGAGTTCAACCATATTGAGGCGCTCTTGTGCCGGCGTGCGCGTGCTGTCTTTGTGGTACGGGTCACCTGCCGGCAGGAAGACGACAAGGTCCAAACCGATTTCGTCGGCAAAGGCGCGGGCGATGTGGAGGTGGCCGTTGTGGATGGGGTCAAACGTGCCGCCGAATAATCCGATGTTTCATTTCGTGGTGGTGTCTGCGTTAGATGTTTTGGTCGTCTGAAGCAGGCAGGCTGCCGTCAACAATCAGGTTGAGCTTGCCTGTGGTCGGGTGGATGACCAGGCCGTGGATGGCGATGTTGTCGGGCATCAGTGGATGTTTGCGAATCAGCTCGACAGTATGGCGCACGCTGTCTTCGACGTTGTCAAAACCGGTCAACCAGCCGTCCAAATCAATACCGGCATTGCGCAGGGTTTCGATGCGGTCGTCGGGGATATTGCTGTCGTGTACGCGTTGGAGGAACTCTTCGGCGTGTAATCCGCGCATACCGCAGTCGTGGTGGGCAATGACCATGATTTCTTTGACTTTGAGTTCAAATACGGCCACCAACAAACTGCGCATTACCGAACCCCAAGGGTGGGTCACCAGCGCGCCGGCGTTTTTGATGAGCTTGGCATCGCCGTTTTTCAAGCCCAAGGCATTGGGCAACAATTCGATAATGCGTGCGTCCATGCAGGAAAGGATGGCCAGCTCGCGGCCGGGGTATTTGTTGGTGAAATATTTTTCGTACTCTCCCGATTCAACGAAATGTTGGTTGTAGGAAAGGATATCGGTCAATTCACTCATGATGATGTGCTCGTTTCGGATGGTTTACTCTATTATAGCGGTTTTCAGGGGGTATGGTTGTTTTGCAAATTCGCCGTAAACGGCTAAAATCGACGTATCTTTGGTTCTTTTGGAGGATGCGCCATGTCTCAGTCTTTCCGTTTTGAACAGGTATTCGCGTCCGATGTCCACGACGCATTGTGGGATTGGGCGCAGACAAGCTATGGCGCATCCGACGATTGGTGCATTCTGTATCTCAACGGCCTGCCTTAGGCCGTCTGAACCCGTTATGGCGCGAACGCCTCGGGCAAGATTGGACAGGCAGGCAGTCAACCCTTTCAGACGGTCTGAATTTGGAAACCGACAGCTGGGCAGAAATGAGCGACAGTTTGCAAACGCTGGCGCAACAATGGCGCGAGTGCGGTTGGCTCAAAGGTTGGCGCGATGAAAAGTTTGACATCTGCGACCAGTCGGGCAAGCCTTTATGTGCACTCGAACGCGCCGCCTTCCGCCCGTTCGGCCTGATGAGTCAGGCAGTGCATTTGAACGGATTGGTCGAAACAGAAGACAGTCTGCGCTTTTGGATAGGCCGCCGCAGTCCGCACAAAGCCGTCGATCCGAACAAACTCGACAATCTGACCGGCGGCGGTATCAGCAGCGGCGAGAGGCCGTCTGAAGCCGTCTGCCGCGAAGGCGAAGAAGAAGCAGGCATTCCCGCTTCGTTAACCCCCCATATCCGACCGACTGCCCAAATATATAGTTTGCGCCCCGTTAATCGCGGTGTCCACAACGAAATCCTGTATATTTTCGACATCGTCCTGCCCGAAGACTTCCAACCCGCCAACCAAGACGGCGAAGTCGCCGGTTTTGAACTGATGGACATCCCCACCCTGCTTGATGCCATGTTGGGCGGACACATGATGCACGATGCCCAGTTGGTCACGATCGAAGCCTGCCGTCGATACGGCCTGATCGACCCCAAACATCCGCTGTCCGCATGGCTCGACAGCATCCGTTGCCGACCCCATTTTTAAAGGCCGTCTGAAACCATGTTGCAACTCAAAAACATCAACAAACGCTTCGGCAGCAAAACCGTTGCCCAAGACATCAACCTAAACGTCGAAGCAGGCGAAATCCTCGCCGTACTCGGCCGCTCCGGCTGCGGCAAATCCACCCTACTCAAAACCATCGTCGGCCTGGTGCGTCCTGACAGCGGCGAAGTCTGGCTCAACGGCGACAACATCACCGACATGCCGTCTGAAAAACGCAATATCTCGCTGATGTTTCAAGACTACGCCCTTTTGCCGCATTTAACCGCCCTCGACAACGTCGGCTTCGGCCTCAAATGCGCCGCCTGCCCAAAGCCGAAATCGAAGAACAATCCATGCAGGCCTTGCGCGACATCGGTTTGGAACACGAAGCGCAACGCAAACCCGAAAGTCTCTCCGGCGGCGAACAGCAACGTCTCGCCCTCGCGCGCGCCCTCATCACGCGCCCGTCGCTGTTGCTCTTGGACGAAGCCTTCTCCAGCCTCGACACACACCTGCGCCACCACCTGCGCACCCTGACCGCCGAGCGCATCCGCAGTCAAAACATCCCCGCCATCCTCGTGACCCACTCCGCAGAGGAAGCCTGCACCATGGCCGACACCATCGCCATCATGCACGAAGGTCGCATCCTCCAACACGGCACGCCGGAAACCCTTATCCGCCGCCCCGTCAACGCCCAAGCCGCCCTGCTGCTCGGTTTGGCCAACACCGGCGACACACGCTACATTCCCCAACACGCCATCCGATTCGACCCGAACGGCACAGCCGTCCGCATCAGCGAAGCCGTCCCCCTCGCCGAAGGCACACGCCTCACCCTCGTCCATCCGCAATACGGCGATTTGATTTGGTATCTCCACGCCGACCACAATGTAGACAAACCGCAAACCGGACAGGAAATCCGCATCAGCGTGGATGAAAATCAGATTGTTTGGTTTGATTGAATTTGAGGGAATGGAGAAAAAGAAAAAGGCCGTCTGAAATTTAAGTTTCAGACGACCTTTGTTATTATCAAGTACAATTAAGAGACCTCGTATATAGTCACACAAGGGATACCTGCAAATTCAGCAATTTTCTTGCACAAGCTGCTATCTGACACTTCGCCAACTCCCGGGAAAACAACAGCAAAATCGGAATAAGCCATATCGGCATCAGTGGTATTCGACGGTAAAAAGCAATAATACCAATCTTCAGTTCCACAAACAGAACAAGTAAGACGACCACCTTCGTCATCAAAATCAAACGAAGGCAATAGGTCTTCTATATTCATCTCTTCACCTCGAGCATAATGCTGACTGCAATGCGGACAAATAAGCTCGCCGCTTCCAAAGTTTCCAAAGCAGTGAACAACGTCGGCTCATCTTCAATCTGAAAGTAGACGCCATGGGAATATTGGGCATTTTTTTCACCTACAAATTCAATAATTCCTTTGTTGGTAAACGTATAACCTAGTTCTCCATAATAAAAAACTTCTTGCAACTCAGGATAAATCCAACCTTGCTCCAGCATATAATTTCGAATCTGTTCTGCAAGCTCCTTTTTTTTCTTACCTACGGGAGATACAGGAACTATATAGTAGCGATGATCAGACATTTTTTTCCTTTCTTAAAAGAGGCCGTCAGAAAAAACATTTTTCAGACGGCCTTATCTATTCAATCAAAATCAGTCTTTCAACTTCGCCAACTGAGTTTGAACTTTCGCCATTTTGTCTTCCAATTCCGCCAAATCGGCTTTGTCTTTTTCCACCAAATGCGCAGGGGCTTTTTCGGTGTAGCCGGGTTTGGAGAGTTTGGCATTGAGTTTGTCCAAGGCTTTTTGCAGCTTCTCGGCTTCTTTGCTCAAACGAGCGGTTTCGGCGGCTTTGTCGATTTCGACTTTCAGCATCAGGCGCGCGCCGTTGCAGACGGCGACAGGTGCGTCTTCCGCTTCGGGCAGGTTGTCCACCAGCTTGGCTTCGGTCAGTCGGGTCAGCGACGGCAAGTATTTGAGCAGGCCTTCGAGTTCTGCACTGCCTTCGACAAAGAGCGGTGCTTTGACGTTTGGCGCGATACCCATTTCGCCGCGCAGTTTGCGCACTTCTTCCACCAAGTCTTTCAATGCGGCCATTTTGTCGAAGGCCGTCTGAACGATTTTTTCTTTATCGGCTTGCGGATAGGCGGACAACATGATGCTGTCGGCAGTTTTGGCATTCGCCAGAGGAGCAACAACCTGCCACAGCTCTTCGGTAATGAAAGGCATGATTGGGTGCAGCAGGCGCAGGATGGTTTCGAGTACGCGCACGAGGGTGCGGCGTGTGGTGCGCTGGGTTGTCGGGCAGCCGGTTTGGATTTGCACTTTTGCCAGCTCGATGTACCAGTCGCAATATTCGTTCCACACAAATTCGTACAGCGTTTGCGCGGCAAGGTCGAAGCGGTAGGTTTCAAAGGCTTCGGCAACCGCGGCTTCGGCTTGTTGCAGTTTGCCGATAATCCATTGGTCGGCAAAGGTAAACGCCAACGGTTGCATTTCGTCTTGACCGCAGTCTTTGTCTTCGGTGTTCATCAACACAAAGTTGGTGGCGTTCCACAATTTATTACAGAAGTTGCGGTAGCCTTCGGCGCGTTTGAAGTCGAAGTTGACGCTGCGTCCGAGGCTGGCGTAGCTCGCCATGGTGAAGCGCAATGCGTCCGCGCCCATGCTCGGAATGCCTTCGGGGAAGAGTTTTTTGGTTGCTTCTTCCACTTTCGGCGCGGTTTCGGGTTTGCGCAGTCCGGTGGTACGTTTTACCAGCAGTTTTTCCAAGTCGATGCCATCAATCAAATCCACAGGGTCGATGACGTTGCCTTCGGATTTGGACATTTTTTTGCCTTCGTGGTCGCGCACGATGCCGTGGATGTACACGTCTTTAAACGGTACTTTGCCGGTAAAGTGGGTAGTCATCATAATCATGCGCGCCACCCAGAAGAAGATGATTTCGTAGCCGGTTACCAAGACATTGGACGGCAGGAAGGCTTTGAGTTCGTCGGTTTCAGACGGCCAGCCCAGTGTAGAGAAAGGCACGAGCGCGGAGGAGAACCATGTATCCAATACGTCTTCTTCGCGGGTCAAGCCTGTTTTGCCGGCTTGTTTTTCGGCTTCTTCCTGATTGCGGGCGACATAAACATTGCCTGCTTCGTCGTACCACGCAGGGATTTGATGACCCCACCACAGTTGGCGCGAGATACACCAGTCTTGGATGTTGTTCATCCATTGGTTGTAAGTGTTGACCCAGTTTTCAGGGATAAAGCGCACTGCGCCGCTGTCGACGGCTTTTTGGCTTTGTCGGCAAGGCTCAAGCCTTTGAACTCACTGTCAGGCTCGCCGCCGTTTGGCGTGGCAGACATGGCGACAAACCATTGGCTGGTCAGCATCGGCTCAATCACTGAGCCGGTACGATCGCCTTTCGGTGTCATCAGCGTGTGCGCTTTGATTTCGACCAACAAGCCTTGTTCCTGCAAATCGGCAACCATTTGTTTGCGCGCGGCAAAGCGGTCCAAGCCTGCGTATTTTTCAGGCAGGGCAAAGCCTGGTTGCGCTTCGCCTTTGAAGTTGAACACTTCGGCGTTTGCCAGCACTTTGGCTTCCAAGTCAAACACATTAACCAAGCGCGTGTCGTGGCGTTTGCCGACTTCGTAGTCATTGAAGTCGTGTGCAGGCGTGATTTTCACGCAACCTGTGCCGAAGTCTTTTTCAACGTATTCGTCGGCAATCACGGGGATGGTGCGGCCGGTCAGCGGCAGGATTAATTCTTTGCCGATTAAGTGGGTATAACGTTCGTCTTCAGGATTGACGGCAACGGCAACGTCGCCCAACAGCGTTTCAGGGCGGGTGGTCGCGACGATAACGGCTTCGGCAGGATTGTCCGCCAGCGGATAGCGGATGTGCCACATAGAGCCTTGTTCTTCCACGCTTTCCACTTCCAAATCAGACACTGCGGTACCCAATACCGGATCCCAGTTCACCAAGCGTTTGCCGCGGTAAATCAAGCCTTGTTCAAACAGGCGTACGAACACTTCGGTCACGGTTTCAGCACGCACGTCGTCCATCGTGAAATACTCGCGCGTCCAGTCGGCAGAGCAGCCCACGCGGCGCATCTGCTGCGTAATCGTACCGCCGGAAACTTCTTTCCATTCCCACACTTTTTCCAAGAATTTTTCGCGGCCCAAGTCATGACGCGACACGTTTTGCGCGGCAAGCTGACGCTCGACCACAATTTGAGTGGCGATGCCTGCGTGGTCGGTACCAGGAATCCAGGCGGTGTTGCAGCCTTTCATGCGGTAGTAACGGGTCAGGCCGTCCATGATGGTTTGGTTGAAGGCATGGCCCATGTGCAGCGTGCCGGTTACATTGGGCGGCGGCAGTTGGATGGAGAAAGACGGTTTCGTCAAATCCATATCAGGCTGGAAATAACCCTGCTCTTCCCAGTTTTGATAATGTTTGGATTCGATTTCGGCTGGATTGTATTTGTCTAACATAATGGAACTTTGTGAAATTAAGGTTATTTGATGTGCGGATTATAACGCAAAAAGGCCGTCTGAATCATTTCAGACGGCCTTTGGCATACGGGTTTTAAAAATGGAACAATACCAGGCTAACGGCGATTACCGCCATACCCGTTGTCAGGCCGTAAACGGTTTCGTGGCCGTCTGAATAACGTTTGGCAGCCGGCAGCAGCTCGTCCAACGCCAAAAACACCATCACGCCGGCTATCACGCCGAATACCGAACCAAACACGGCAGGCGACAAAAACGGCTGCAAAATCAAATAGCCCAAAGCCGCACCCAAAGGCTCGGCCAGGCCGGATAACAGACACGCCCATACCGTTTTCTTACGGCTGCGGGTGGCAAAATAAACCGGCGCGGCGATGGAAATGCCCTCCGGAATATTATGGATGGCAATCGCCAAGGCCAAAGGCATCCCGACCGCCGGATTTTCCAAGGTGGCAAAAAACGTCGCCAAGCCTTCGGGAAAATTGTGCGCAGTAATCGCAAACGCCGCCATCATGCCGACTCGCGCGATGTGGCGGCGTTTGCTTTCTTGAAACGACGGATCTTGCGCGTCTAAAGTTTCATGCGGGTTCGGCACCAGGCGGTCAATCAGCGCAATGCCGCCCATCCCGGCCAAAAATGCCATGGTCGCCGCTGCAAACGCGTGGTCTTTATCATAAATTTCAGCGAACGCCTCACTGGATTTACTGAAAATCTCCGTCAGGGAAACATACACCATCGCACCGCCGGCAAATGCCAAACCAAACGATAACACACGCGGATTGGGCGTTTTGGAAAACATCACCAAGCCGCTGCCTAATACGGTAAACAAACCGGCAGCCAACGTGATGGAGAAGGCAACGGCCAAATTGGACATCGAAAAATCGGGCATGAGAAAACCTGCGCTAAAAGCTGGGACAGGTTCAGACTAACACTTTTTAATGAATATGATAATAGTTATTATTTATTTTATTGATTGGATACACGGATTTTGAAACAAAAGGCCGTCTGAAAAATGGTTTTCAGACGGCCCTTAAGTTTGAAATGTCACTAAACCTTATCGCTTTCCAGCTTAAGCCTGATAGCGCGACAGTCTCAAATCGTCGCTTCGGATTTCGGTGTCTTTACCGCTCACGATATCGGCGGTTAGTTTTGCCGAACCCAGCGACATGGTCCAGCCCAAAGTACCGTGGCCGGTATTTAGGAATAAGTTTTCAAAGCGGGTGCGCCCGATTAACGGCGTGCTGTCGGGCGTCATCGGTCTGAGTCCGCTCCAGAACAATGCTTGGTTCAAATCGCCACCCTCGGGGAACAAGTCGTTGACGACCAAAGCCAAGGTTTCGCGGCGTTTTTCGGGCAGTTTGATTTCGTAGCCCGACAATTCCGCCATGCCGCCGACGCGGATTCTGTTGTCAAAGCGCGTGATGGCGACTTTGTAGCTTTCATCGAGAACGGTGGACACCGGCGCGCCGTCTGAATTTGTGACCGGCAGGGTCAAGGAATAGCCTTTGACAGGATAAATCGGCAGATTGAGATCCAACTGCGCCAAAACCGTCCTGCTGAAGCAGCCGAGCGCGCAGACAACGGCATCTGCTTCAAACCGCCCTGTTTCGGTTTCAACGGCTTTGATGCGCAGTCCGTTGTGGTCGATGCGGCTGATGGTTTGGTTGAAATGAAACTGTACGCCCTTTTCCTGACACAATTTGTATAGGTTTTCAGTGAAGAGGTGGCAGTCGCCTGTCGCATCTGCAGGCAGGTACAGGCCGCCGGCAATTTTGGCGGTAACGCGTGCCAGCGCAGGCTCAAACTCTGCACATTCTTCGGGTTTCAGACGGCGGTACGGCACACCGTATCGTTTCAAAACGGCAATGTCTTGTTCTGCCGCTTCGACTTCTTTAGTTTGGCGGAAAATCTGCAACGTCCCTTTTTTACGTCCTTCAAAATTCATGCCGGTTTGCGCTTCAAAACGGCGGAACATTTCTCGGCTGTATTCGGAAATCCTGACCATGCGCTCTTTATTGATTTGATAGCGCGCTGCCGTGCAGTTTTGCAGCATTTGCCACAGCCATTCGATTTGATACAGGCTGCCGTCAGGGCGAAACAGTAAAGGCGGATGGCTTTTAAACAGCCATTTCAGCGCTTTGATCGGGATACCGGGTGCAGCCCAAGGCGTGGTATAGCCGTAAGAGAGCTGGCCTGCGTTGGCAAAACTGGTTTCCATCGCCACGCCCTCGGCGCGGTCGATGACCGTTACTTCATGTCCTGCCTCTGCCAGATACCACGCGGAAGATACGCCGGCCACACCAGCACCTAAAACAAGCACTTTCATTTTTCTCCTCCTCTGACTTTTTTCAAAACAAACTTAATATACATTGGGCCGTCTGAATGTTCAGGTTCAGACGGCCTTGGATATTAATGCGGCAATTCGCCGTTTTTGATTTTTTGTTTGAAGTCGCGCGTTTCATTGACGATGACTTTCGCCATCAACAAAAGCGCAATCAGATTAGGCAATGCCATCAAGCCGTTGAATGTGTCCGAAGCCAGCCACACCAAATCAAGGCTCAACACGGTACCCAGCATGACCGAAGAAACATAACCGACGCGGTACAGGGCGGCAAACTTCTCGCCGAAGACGTAAACCGCGCATTTCTCGCCGTAATAACACCAGCCGAGAATGGTTGAGTAAGCAAAGAAAATCAGGCCGATGGTGACAATCCAGCCGCCGATGCCGGGCAGCATTTTTGGAAAGTGACGGTTGTCAGCGCCGCGCCGCTCAATTCGGGTTTCACAAACTCGCCGCCTGCGCCGAGCAGACCCATGACCAACACGATACCGGTAATCGAGCAGACAACGATGGTGTCCAAAAAAGTACCGGTCATGGAAACCAAAGCCTGACGGACGGGGTGGTCGGTTTTCGCGGCTGCGGCGGCAATCGGCGCAGAACCCATACCTGCCTCGTTGGAGAATACGCCGCGCGCCACGCCGTAGCGGATGACCGTACCGATGGCGCCGCCTGCCACAGCTTGCGCGCTAAATGCATCGGAGAAAATCAGTTTGACGGCAGGCATCAGCACATCGGAATTAATCACGATAATGGCAATACCGCCTACTACATAAAACACAGCCATGGCAGGTACGATAAAGGACGCGGCTTTGGCGATGCCCTTAATGCCGCCCAAAAGTACAATGGCTGTTAATACGGTCAATATCAAGCCGGTGTAGGCAGGTTCGACGCCGAAGCTGGTTTGCACTGCCTGCGCAACCGAGTTGGACTGCACCGAGCTGCCGATACCGAAGGAAGCGAATGTGCCGAACAGCGCAAACGCGACGGCCATCCATTTCCAGTTTTTGCCCAAGCCTTTTTCGATGTAATACATCGGGCCGCCGGACATTTCGCCTTTGGAATTGGTGACGCGGTATTTCACCGCCAACACGCCCTCGCCGTATTTGGTGGCCATGCCGAAAATGGCGGTCATCCACATCCAAATACCGCGCCCGGGCCGCCGGTTACCACCGCAGTCGCCACACCGGCGATGTTACCCGTGCCGATGGTGGCGGAAAGCGCGGTCATCAACGCCGCAAAATGGGAAATATCGCCTTCGTGGTCTTCGCAGTCTTCATGCTTCTTTGACGGCACAAACGCCTGCTTCAGCGCATAACCCAACATGGTGAACTGCAAGCCTTTCAGCAAAACGGTCAGCAAAATGCCCGTACCGACCAGCAGCATCAACATAATAGGTCCCCAGACCCAGCCGCTGATGGTTTCGAAAAAGGCTTTGAGATTGTCTAAAAAAAATTGCATGGCTTTCTCCTTTGTCTGTTTTATTTTTTATGCACTACTTTTTGTAGTGTCATGTAATTTCAGCACAGAATATTCAATAAGACAATATCTTTCTTTTTAAAAAGATTTTTGAGGTTTTACCCTAAAAAGATATCTATTTAGACCGACCAGATTGTTTACAATCCGCTAAAAATAAAGGCTGCGGCCGAGATAAAATGCCAAATGAAAGTTAATCAACCATCAATTAAGACTGCAACAATTAAAATGACACAATCGACAAATGGCACATTATTGAAAAATACAAATGCGCAAATCTTGTTTAAAAAAAGCCTCAGGCCGTCTGAAAGATGGTTTTCAGACGGCCTGAGGCTTGCTATTTATATTGATAAAGTCAGGTTGATGAATGTTGCCCAAGCAACTGCGTCAACACTCGGGCAAGCGTTCCGTTGCGCCTTCGCTGGTGTGCAAATACAGGGCAGGTTCGATGAGTTCTAATTCATTGAGCAGGAAGGTGTCGCCGACCAATGTACCGTCCACTCGAGCGTAAACCGGCATTTGCGGCAAAGCGGCCAGTACGTCTTGCGCGGCACGGACGGCAAACTCGGGCGGCTCGATACCGAACACTGACACGCCATAGGCCGAGTTGGCGCGCCATTCGCCTTGTGGCGGCTGACGGCGTACGGCATGGCTGAATGCGCCGTTGAAAAACACCAGCGAGGTTTCGCCTGCTGTTTCGATTTCGCGGATATAAGGTTGAACAATCATGCCTTGCGGATAATCCGCCATGTTCACGTCCAATACATCCGCACAAACTTTGACTACCCCTTTGCCGCTCTGCCCGAATGCCGGTTTGATGACCGCTTCTATCCAACCTTGTTGGTTCAAAATGTCGGCCAACTCGGCTTTTTGCGGCGGAACGAACACGCTGGGAATCACTTGCGCGCCGCGCGCCGCCAAATCGCACAAATAAGTCTTTTCCATATTCCAAGCCATCAGCTCGGGCGGATTGATAAAACGCTGCCCCGCCTGCTCGGCTTGCTCCAACCATTGGCGGAAGGCTTCGGGCTCGGCGGCATAATCCCATGCACACAAAGGCAGCAAAAATGGCGCGGACGGATGGTTTTGCCACGCATCAAATACGGTTTTCACGCCCATGGTTTCCAAGCATGCCGCCAATGTTTTCAGGTTGTCCGATGGTTCGGGATAGGTTTGGCAGGTAATGAGTGCCAAAACGGTTTTCTCGGTCATGATTGCCGCCTCATTGCTAAAACCAAAATTATATAGCAAAATCAAACCAAAAGATTTTTCAGACGGCCTGATACATGAGGCCGATTCTGATAAAATGGTCTCCCCTTTTTCGTCGGAACATGCTCATGAAATCTGCTCACGTCCTTGTCTGGTTCCGCCGCAACCTCCGCCTGCACGACAATGCCGCGCTTAATGCCGCCGTTGCAAGCGGTTTGCCCATCGCCTGCGTCTGGGTCAGCCAAAGGCCGTCTGAAAACCACAATCCGCGTCAAAGCTTGTTCCATTATCAAGCCGCACAAGAGCTGCATACCCGTCTGGCGGCGCACCATATTCCTTTATATGTCATCGCTTCCGACGAAGACCTCCTCCCCCTTGGCTGCTGCGCTCAATGCCCATACCGTCATCACAGACGAAGCCTACACCGAAGCCGAAATCCGCCAAGACAACCACCTCTGGCACAATTTCGACCGAGCAGGCATTACCCTGCAACACGCCAACGACCGCGGCATTTTGGCCAAATCCCCCCTCATGGATGCCAACGGCCTGCCCTACACCGATTTTGCCGCCTATAAACAAGCATGGTTGCAGGCTTATTCAGGACAAAGGCTGTCTGAAACCGAATTGCCTGTTCAAACCGGACAAAACGTTCCACTGTTCCCAGCCCATACCGGCGCGGTATTGCCTGCCTATCAACAGGGCGGCGAAACCGCAGCCTTAACGCAATGGCACGCGTTCAAACAGAATTTGGTTCACTACCCGATTACCCAAAACTTTCCGGCACGAAAAAACACCAGCCTCCTCAATGCCTACCTGTCCGCAGGCTGCATTTCCCCGCGCCTGCTGGCCGCCGAAGGCTTGGCAAACCGACATTTCGAATGGCTGGACAAGCTCATTTTCCGCGACTACTGCTACCAACTCGCCTACCACCGTCGCCTGCCCGAAACAACCGATGCTGCTCCGGTACGCGAATACTGGCGACACGGCCAAACCGGCGTACCCATCATCGACGCCTCCATCCGCGGCCTCGAAGCCACCGGCCACTTACACCCCGTTCTCCAGCAGCTGTGCGCCCACTATTTCTGCCATGCGCTCAACCTCAACCCCAACCAAGGCATTGCGTGGACAGCCTCCGTCCAAACCGGCACCGACCCCGCGCTCAACCAAGCCAACTGGCACCTCGCCGCACAAGACACGTCCACCGTCCGCTATGCCCACCGTTCGCATCAAATCGATCCCGACGGCAGCTACATCCGCAGTTACATCCCCGAATTGGCGCACCTGCCGTCCACCCTCATCCACACGCCGTGGGCCGCCGCCGATGACATCGACACACACGGCTACCCCTTTCCCAAGGCCGTCTGAAACCTGGGTTCACACCAAAAAACCACACTAAATACAGCTGAAAAACGTTCAAACAAAATATTTTGGTTTCAGACGACCAAACAGATTGAATAGCCAAGATTTACACGGTAAACTTACGTCATTAAAAAATTTTATTATTTCATGACAATGAAACCCGCATTCGACATAAACGTCACGTTTGGACGTCTTATCCATCCATCTGCACACCGCAGATTTAACCGAATTGGAAGAATTCCTGCGCCAACTGGCAGGCCAATCCCAAGACGAATTCGTTCCCTTCATTTTAGACGTACAAGATTTCGACCACCCCGAATCCATCGATTTGGGCGGCATGATTTCCCTGTTTGCCCGTTACGGCATGCAAATCTTAGGGCTGCACCACACCAGCGACACATGGGCGGCAGCGGCGGCGCGTTACCACTTGGTCTTCAAACAAGGCAACTCCACCCAGGCAGCCGACACACAGGCAGCACCTGCCCCGCGCCAAGCACCGCAGCCGCAAGACGTACAAGCCACCGTTATCAACAATCCGACCGTATTGGTCAGCACGCCCGTGCGTACCGGCCAGCAGGTTTACGCTGAAAACGGCGACCTCATCGTCACCGGCATTGTCAGCCAAGGTGCGGAACTTATCGCCGACGGCAACATCCATATTTACGCCCCCATGCGCGGCAGAGCGTTGGCCGGTGCAAAAGGCAATACCAACGCGCGCATCTTTATTCATTCCATGCAGGCCGAGTTAGTTTCCGTTGCCGGTATCTACCGCAACTTCGAGCAAGACCTGCCCGAGCATCTGCACAAAAAACCCGTACAAGTATCATTGCAAGACAACCGACTGGTTATCAGCGCAATCGACGCCGAATAAACATCAGTACTTAAAAAGGAAATATCGTGTCCAAAATCATCGTAGTAACTTCAGGTAAAGGCGGCGTAGGCAAGACCACTACCAGCGCCAGCATCGCAACCGGCCTGGCCCTGCGCGGCCACAAAACCGCCGTAATCGACTTCGACGTCGGTTTGCGCAACCTCGACCTGATTATGGGTTGCGAACGCCGCGTCGTGTATGACCTCATCAACGTCATCCAAGGCGAAGCCACACTCAACCAAGCCCTGATTAAAGACAAAAACTGCGAAAACCTCTACATCCTGCCCGCCTCGCAAACCCGCGATAAAGACGCACTGACCCGCGAAGGCGTGGACAACGTGATGAAAGAGCTGGCCAGCGAAAAATGGGCTTCGAATTCATTATCTGCGATTCCCCTGCCGGTATCGAACAAGGCGCACTGATGGCACTCTACTTTGCCGACGAAGCCATCATTACCACCAATCCGGAAGTATCCAGCGTCCGCGACTCCGACCGCATCTTGGGCATTTTGCAAAGCAAATCCCGCAAAGCAGAACAAGGCAGCACTGTTAAAGAGCACCTGCTGATTACCCGCTACTCCCCTGAGCGCGTAGCCAAAGGCGAAATGCTGTCTGTACAAGACATCTGCGACATCTTGCGTATTCCGTTGATCGGTGTGATTCCTGAATCACAAAACGTCCTGCAAGCTTCCAACGCCGGCGAACCTGTCATCCACCAAGACAATGCCGCAGCGGCAGAAGCCTACAAAGACGTTATCGCCCGCCTCTTGGGTGAAAACCGCGAAATGCGTTTCCTCGAAGCTGAGAAGAAAAGCTTCTTAAAACGACTGTTCGGAGGTTAATACATGTCACTGCTCGATATGCTGTTCGGCAGAAAGCCGAAAACCGCCACAGTCGCGCGCGACCGCCTGCAAATCATCATCGCGCAAGAACGCGCACAAGAAGGCCAAGCCCCGGACTATCTGCCGACCCTGCGCAAAGAGTTGTTGGAAGTCCTGTCCAAATACGTCAATGTATCATTGGACGACATCCGCATCTCCCAAGAGAAACAAGACGGCTTGGACGTTCTTGAGCTGAACATCACCCTGCCGGAACAAAAAAAGGCTTAACACATGACCTTGACCGAATTGCGTTACATCGTAGCCGTCGCACAAGAACGTCACTTCGGACGTGCCGCACGACGCTGCTTTGTCAGCCAGCCCACCCTCTCCATCGCCATCAAAAAGCTGGAGGAAGAGCTGTCGGTATCCCTGTTCGACCGTAGCAGCAACGACATCATCACCACCGAAGCGGGCGAGCGCATTGTCGCCCAAGCCCGCCGGGTTCTGGAAGAAGCGGAACTCATCAAGCACCTTGCCAATGAAGAGCAAAACGAATTGGAAGGCGCGTTCAAACTCGGCCTGATTTTCACCGTTGCCCCCTACCTTCTGCCCAAGCTCATTACCGCGCTGCGTGAAACCGCGCCGAAAATGCCGCTGATGCTGGAAGAGAACTATACCCACATCCTGACCGAGTCGCTCAAACGTGGCGATGTCGATGCAATCGTCGTTGCCGAACCGTTCCAAGAGCCGGGCATCGTGACCGAGCCTCTGTATGACGAACCTTTCTTCGTCATTGTTCCCAAAGGCCATCACTTTGAAGAACTCGATGCCGTTACGCCCCAGCTTTTGAGCGAAGAACAAGTGTTGCTGCTGTCCGAAGGCAACTGTATGCGCGACCAAGTGTTGGCAAGCTGTTCCGAATTGGCCTCCAAACAGAAAATCCAAGGTTTGACCAATACCCTGCAAGGCAGCTCCATCAACACCATCCGCCACATGGTTGCCAGCGGTTTGGCCATCAGCGTCATGCCTGCTACCGCATTGACCGAAAACGACCATATGCTTTTCAGCATTATCCCGTTTGAAGGCAATGCGCCGCACCGCCGTGTCGTTTTGGCCTATCGCCGCAACTTTGTCCGCCCGAAAGCACTGACTGCTTTGCGCACTGCTATTTTGCAATCGCAACTGACCGGTGTAACCTTCGTCAACGAATAAACCACAAAACAAAAGGCCGTCTGAATGTTCAGACGGCCTTTTTATTTTTAACCGAATAAAGGATTAGTAGCGAGTATGAACTTGGCTGCCGATAACGCCACCCAAAGCCGCACCACCCAAGGTAGAACCGGTATCGCCACCAATCAAGTTACCTGCCACGCCACCCAATACCGCACCAGCAGCAGTGTTGCGTTGGGTTTGAGTCATATTGGCACATGCACCTAAAGAGGCGGCCAGCATGATCAAGGTCACAGTTTTTGCAAAAGTTTTCTTCATGGTTTGATTCTCCATCAGAGGTTAAGCTGTATATGGAGCAGTATGGCACAACCTTTCATTAATATATTTTCTGATAAGTAAAGACAGATTAAACTAAGATAATGCTTTTGATGAACGGTTAACTTTAAAAACAAACGGAAATTCCAATAGAATATTTATAAAATTTAATATATTTGGCATAAAATTGCGCATATATCAACCGCATTCGGTAGTGATACAATGACGACTTGTCTGAACTACCGGAAACACCCGTCATGAGTACCTACGCACTGGCACACATCATCCACGTTTATTGCGCGATTGCCTTTGTCGGCGGCGTATTTTTCGAAATGCTGGTTCTCTCCGTTTTGCACACCGGCCGCGTTTCGCGCGAATCGCGCCGCGAAGTCGAACGTGCCATGTCCCATCGTGCCGTCCGCGTGATGCCGATTGTCGTCATCACTCTTTTCATCAGCGGCATCGTTATGGTGTACAACCGTTATCTGCCAATGCTGCACCATCCTCTCGACAGTTCCTTCAGCATTATGTTGAGCATCAAAATCCTATTGGCAGTAAGCGTTTTGGTGCATTTTGCCATCGCCGTTGTCAAAATGGCCCGACACACGCTCACCGTCGGCTGGTCGAAATACATACACGCCGTTGTATTCAGCCATATGCTGTTTATCGTCTTTTTTGCCAAGGCGATGTTCTACCTGTCTTGGTAAACCTTACTCATACCCCACACACAAGGATTTTTTATGACCCAATACCCGTCCGTCGGCTCGCCGATGTTTTACGGCATCTTCTTTATTGCCGTCTTAATCATGATCGCCATCGATATGGTATCGCTGAAAAAAAACGGCGCCCACAAAGTCAGCATCAAAGAAGCCCTCGCCTGGAGCGGCATTTGGGTGGCCGTATCCTGCGCATTTGCAGGCTGGCTCTATTTTGAACTGGCGGGCAACCCGACTTACGGGGCCGTTGTCGCCAAAGAAAAAGTCCTCGAATTCTTCACCGGCTATGTACTTGAAAAATCCCTTGCCGTCGATAATATCTTCGTTTTCCTGATGATTTTCGGCTACTTCAAAGTCGAACCCAAATTCCAACACCGCGTCTTACTCTATGGCGTATTCGGCGCCATCGTCCTGCGCGCCATCATGATCTTCATCGGCGCAGCCTTGGTACAACAATTTGAATGGATTTTGTACCTCTTCGGCGCATTCCTCTTATACACCGGCATTCACATGATGAAGCCGGAAGCCGAAGCTGAAGAAGACCTTTCCCAAAATAAGATCCTGACCCTGCTCAAAAAAGTCATCCCGACCAGCCAACAGTTTGACGGTGAAATTCTTTACCATCGAAAACGGCAAACGCATCGCTACGCCGCTTTTGCTGGTATTGATTATGATCGAATTGAGCGACGTCATCTTCGCCGTGGACAGCATCCCCGCTATTTTTGCCGTAACGACCGACCCTTTCATCGTCCTCACTTCCAACATTTTTGCCATCTTGGGCCTGCGTGCCATGTACTTTTTGCTGGCAGACTTTGCCGAACGCTTTATTTTCCTCAAATACGGCTTGGCTTTCGTGTTGAGCTTTATCGGCATCAAGATGCTGATTATGCACTGGGTACATATCCCGATTTCCATCTCCCTGTCCATCGTCTTCGGCGCACTGGGCGCGTCCATCCTGACTTCTTTGGTATATACGAGTCAGCAAGAGAAAAAATAATCTACCGATATAAAAAGGCCGTCTGAACATTTCAGACGGCCTTTTCAAATATCAAACACTAGCTTATTTAGCAGCATCTTTCAATTTGTCGGCAGCTTCTTGAGTCGCATCGGCTGCTTTACCCATAGCGTCTTTAGCTGCGTCTTTGGCAGCATCTTTAGCATCAGAAACCGCTTCTTTAGCTTCTTCAACCGCTTTACCGGCAGCATCTTTAGCGTCAGAAACTGCTTTATCCGCAGTCGCTTTAGCATCTGCAGCAGCGTCTTTAACATCAGAAACAGCTTGCTCAGCCGCACCTTTGGCTTCAGAAGCAGCAGCATCAACAGAAGAAGCTGCATTTTCAGCAGCAGCGTTTACATCGGAAGCAACAGCAGAAGCCGCCTCTTGGGTTTCTTTTTTCGCTTCTTGTGTACACGCAGCCAAGCCGGCTACCATCATTGCAGCAATCAATAATTTTTTCATGTTGTATATCCTTTGGTCTAAAAAATATCTGTCAAAACTGACAGACCAAAAAATCATAACATAATAAACGCTCAAAAAAGGAAGAATTAACGCCAAATAACAGCCGATTTACGTTTTTTGAAAAAAATTTCAAAAAAACAGTTGACGAAAAGAAACAAGCTACCTATAATGCACAGCTTATCGGGTCGTTAGCTCAGTCGGTAGAGCAGCGGACTTTTAATCCGTTGGTCGAGCGTTCGAATCGCTCACGACCCACCAAATATGAAAACCTGCTTTGAAAAAAGCAGGTTTTTTTATATTCTCTATTAAGCCTTTCTTCACCTAATACCTTTCTCATCATCAAAATCAAGCAATATTCGAGCTTTTTCACAATGCTGTTATAGATGTAACTCAAAGCATCACAAACCTCTTAAATCAATCAAGCCCAACTCACCACACATCATCTTTTTCTAAAAGCTTCCAAACACCTACCATCAACCCACGCTAAATCCTCTTGTATGCCAGACAATTTAGGCATAGACTAAAACTACATCCAACTACAACAACAGGAGAAGGTTTGATGAAACAACTGTCTATGTATATCAACGGCCGCTTTGAAACCGACTTTAACGGTACATGGCGTGATGTATTGAATCCGGCAACCGAAGAAGTCATCGCGCGTGAGCCTAAAGGTGGAAAAGCCGATGTTGATCGTGCCGTTGCCGCAGCCAGAGATGCGCAAACTGCATGGGAGCGTTTGCCTGCCGTTGAGCGCGGCGCATACCTGCGCAAAATTGCCCAAGACATCCGTGAACGCGCCGACGAGCTGACTGACACCATTGTTGCCGAAGGCGGCAAAACCAAAGATTTGGCACGCATAGAAGTTATGTTCACTGCCGATTATCTCGACTATCAAGCAGAATGGGCGCGCCGTTATGAAGGCGAAATCATCCAAAGCGACCGCCCGCGCGAAAACATTTTATTGTTCAAACGTCCTTTAGGCGTGATCGCCGGCATTTTGCCGTGGAACTTCCCATTCTTCCTGATCGCCCGCAAAATGGGCCCGGCTTTGGTAACAGGCAATACCATCGTCGTCAAACCAAGCAGCGTTACCCCGATTAACTGCTACATCTTTGCTGAAATCGTCCATGCCTCAGGCTTACCTGCAGGCGTATTCAACGTCGTCAACGGCCCGGGCGCAGAAATCGGCAATGCCTTGGCATCACATCCGCAAGTCGATATGGTCAGCCTGACCGGTTCTGTCGATGCCGGTCGCCAAGTGATGGAAGCCGCCGCCGCCAACATCACCAAAGTTTCACTGGAACTGGGCGGCAAAGCCCCTGCCATCGTTCTGAAAGATGCCGACTTGGATCTGGCCGTCAAATCCATCTTGGCTTCACGCGTGGGCAATACCGGCCAAATCTGTAACTGCGCCGAACGCGTGTATGTCCACAGCAGCCTGAAAGACGCGTTTATCGAAAAAATGACCGCCGCCATGAAAGGCGTACGCTACGGCAACCCAGCCGAAGCCGAAGCAGGCGCGCTGGAAATGGGTCCGCTGATTGAAGAGCGTGCTGTCAAAGCCGTTGCCGAAAAAGTGGAACGTGCCGTCAAACAAGGGGCGACACTGGTCTGCGGCGGCAAACGTGCCGACGGCAAAGGCTACTTCTTCGAACCTACCCTGCTGACCGATACCGACAACAGCATGGACATCATGAAGGAAGAAACCTTCGGCCCCGTCCTGCCGGTTGCCACTTTCGACACGCTCGATCAAGTCATCGCCTTGGCAAACGACAGCGAATTCGGCCTGACCAGCTCTGTCTATACCACCAATCTGAATGAAGCGTTTTATGTAACCCGTCGTCTGCGCTTCGGCGAAACCTACATCAACCGCGAAAACTTCGAAGCCATGCAGGGCTTCCATGCCGGTTGGAAAAATCAGGTATCGGCGGCGCGGACGGCAAACACGGTTTGGAAGAATATCTGCAAACCCAAGTCGTTTATTTGGAAACCGATATCTAACTGCCCTTCATGAAACAAAAGGCCGTCTGAAACCGATTTTTCAGGTTTCAGACGGCCTTTCTGCCTTTATAGAAAAAAACACTGACATCGCGTAAAATAGAGCCAATTTTTCACTTTATTCAGGCCGTCTGAAAACTCCGGCAGCCTGACTCATTTTTCCGGAAAACACCATGAGCGAACAAAACAATCCTCAAATCGAGCCGCAGTTGGACGAAAACCAAATCATCGCCCTGCGCCGCGAGAAACTGCACAACATCCGCAAAGAACGCAACGCCTACCCTAACGATTTCAAACGCGACAGCTTTGCCGCCGACCTGCACACCCAATACGGTGAAATCAGCAAAGAAGAACTCGACCCGCAAGGCATTCCCGTCAAAGTAGCCGGCCGCATGATGCTCAAACGTCAAATGGGCAAAGCCAGCTTCGCCACCATTCAAGACGTTACCGGTCAAATCCAGCTTTATTTGAACAACAAAGGCGTGAGCCAAGAAGTTTTGGACGACTTCAACCACTGGGACTTGGGCGACATCGTCGGCGCGGAAGGTACTTTGTTCAAACCAACCACGGCGAATTGACCGTGCGCGTGTCCAACATCCGCCTGCTATCCAAATCCCTGCGCCCTCTACCGGACAAACACAAAGGTTTGAGCGATCAGGAAACCAAATACCGTCAACGCTACGTCGATTTGATTGCCAACGAAGAATCGCGCAATACCTTCATCAAACGCAGCCAAATCATCCAATCCGTGCGCAATTTCATGGTGAACGAGCATTATCTCGAAGTCGAAACCCCGATGATGCACCCGATTCCCGGCGGCGCGACGGCGAAGCCTTTCGTTACCCATCACAATGCCTTGGACATCCCGCTTTACCTGCGCATCGCCCCTGAGTTGTATCTGAAACGCTTGGTGGTCGGCGGTTTGGAGCGCGTGTTTGAAATCAACCGCAGCTTCCGCAACGAAGGCATGTCCGTGCGCCACAATCCCGAATTCACCATGATTGAATTCTACGAAGCCTTCTCCGACTACGAACGCATGATGCAGATGGCGGAAGATATCATCCGCAACGCATCGCGCACGGTAAACGGCACGGCGAAAATCAGCTACAACGGCAAAGAAGTTGATTTGGAAAGCCCGTTTGAGCGCCTGACCATTCTTGACGCCATCAAAAAAATACAATCCGCACTACACCGACGAGCAGTTGAACGATGCGGAGTGGCTGAAAAAAGAAATCGTCAAACACGGCGAAAGCCTGCCGCCGTCTCCAGGCATCGGCAGCCTACAACTTGCCCTGTTTGAAGGTTGCGCCGAGAGCAAACTGTGGAATCCGACTTTCATCGTCGATTACCCGGTCGAAGTTTCCCCGTTGGCACGCGCTTCGGATACAAAACAAGGTCTGACCGAACGTTTCGAATTGTTCGTTGTCGGTCGCGAACTGGCAAACGGCTATTCCGAGTTGAACGACCCTGAAGACCAAGCCGAACGCTTCAAAGCGCAAGTGGCACAAAAAGATGCCGGCGACGACGAAGCCATGCATTACGATGCCGACTACATCCGCGCCATGGAATTCGGCCTGCCGCCGACTGGCGGCTGCGGCATCGGTATCGACCGCTTGGTCATGTTGCTGACCGATTCGCAAACCATCCGCGACGTGATTCTGTTCCCACAAATGCGTCCCGAATAACGCATTGAAATAAAATCAAGGCCGTCTGAAAACAAGACTCTGTTTTCAGACGGCCTTTTTGTTCAAATATGTAAAACGGAAAAATTAAAATCGATAAATCCTTTACACCATAATAATAAAATCACATGATAATCAAAAAGATAATATAAAAAAGAATATGTAAACGTTTCAGTTTGTTGACAGTCTGCTAGAATACATCCAGTTACAGACAGCCTCCACACACAGGCCGTCTGAAAATGCAGAAACTCTGAAAGGTTTGTATGGATCAATTTTTCGAACAGCTTCACGGCTGGGTAAACACCATCAACGACCCAATGTGGTCGGGGTTGGTATATATGCTTTTAGGCGCAGGCCTCTTTTTCACCGTTACCACCGGTTTTGTACAATTCCGCCTCTTCGGCCGCAGTATCAAAGAAATGTTGGGCGGCCGCAAACAAGGTGATGATCCGCACGGAATCACACCGTTCCAAGCATTCGTTACCGGCTTGGCCAGCCGCGTAGGCGTGGGCAACATTGCCGGCGTGGCGATTGCCATCAAACTCGGCGGACCGGGCGCGGTGTTCTGGATGTGGGTAACCGCCTTAATCGGCATGAGTTCGGCGTTTGTCGAATCTTCACTGGCCCAACTCTTTAAAGTCCGGGACTACGACAACCACCACTTCCGCGGCGGCCCCGCCTACTACATCACTCAAGGCCTGGGACAAAAATGGCTGGGCGTTTTGTTCGCCCTGAGCCTGATTTTCTGTTTCGGCTTTGTATTTGAAGCCGTACAGACCAATACCATCGCCGATACCACCAAAGCGGCATGGGGCTGGGATCAACACTATGTCGGCGTCGCCCTGGTCATTCTGACTGCCCCGATTATCTTCGGCGGTATCCGCCGCGTATCCAAAGCCGCGGAAATCATCGTTCCGCTGATGGCAGTTTTATATCTCGTCATAGCACTCTTCATCATTGCTACCAATATTTCCCTGATTCCTGACGTGTTCGGTCAGATTTCTCCAACGCGTTCAACTTCGATTCGGCTGCAGGCGGTTTCCTCGGCGGTCTGATTTCGACTACCATGATGCAGGGTATCAAACGCGGCCTGTATTCCAATGAGGCGGGTATGGGTTCCGCGCCGAACGCTGCAGCCGCAGCCGAAGTGAAACACCCCGTCTCCCAAGGCATGATTCAAATGCTGGGCGTTTTCGTCGATACCATCATCGTCTGCTCATGCACCGCCTTTATCGTCTTGACCTATCAACAGCCTTACGGCGACCTGAGCGGTGCAGCGCTGACCCAAGCGGCAATCGTCAGCCAGGTAGGCGAATGGGGCGCGGGCTTCCTTGCTGCCATCCTGTTTATGTTTGCCTTTTCAACCGTTATCGGCAACTATGCCTATGCCGAGTCCAACGTCCAATTCATCAAGAGCCATTGGCTGGTTACCGCCGTTTTCCGTATGCTGGTTTTGGCATGGGTCTACTTCGGCGCAGTTGCCAACGTACCCTTGGTATGGGATATGGCAGACATGGCAATGGGCATCATGGCATGGATTAACCTCGTCGCCATCCTGCTCCTGTCCCCACTTGCCTTCCTGCTGTTGAAAGACTACACAGCCAAGCTGAAAATGGGCAAAGACCCAGAGTTCAAACTCTCCGAACACCCGGGCTTGAAACGCAAAATCAAATCCGATATCTGGTAAAACCAAAGGCCGTCTGAAATTTCAGACGGCCTTTTTAATCCCTGCCATTTAGACAAAACGATGCCCCTTAAAGCAGAAACCTTAAGGGGCAGAGCGTTGCGGCACATCTTTTCAGACGGCCTTATTGTAGCAACGTTTCTCATTTCGCAGTGCAACAATATGGACAGATTCTAATTCCAAATCGGCACCCAGTCAAGCATTTCATTTGCATGGAAATACTTACCTAGGATATATTTATACTTACCAAACATCACATTACGGAGAAACTGATGGCTGCATTCAAACCCAATCCAATCAACTACATCCTCGGCCTCGATATCGGCATCGCATCCGTCGGCTGGGCGATGGTAGAAATTGACGAAGAAGAAAACCCCATCCGCCTGATTGATTTGGGCGTGCGCGTATTTGAGCGTGCAGAAGTACCGAAAACAGGTGACTCTCTCGCAGCGGCAAGACGCTTGGCACGCAGTGTTCGCCGTCTGACCCGCCGTCGCGCCCATCGCCTGCTTCGGGCCCGTCGCCTATTGAAACGCGAAGGCGTATTACAAGCCGCCGATTTTGATGAAAACGGCTTGATTAAATCCTTGCCGAATACACCATGGCAACTTCGCGCCGCCGCATTAGACCGAAAACTGACGCCTTTAGAATGGTCGGCAGTCTTGTTGCATTTAATCAAACATCGCGGCTATTTATCGCAACGGAAAAACGAGGGAGAAACTGCCGATAAGGAGCTTGGCGCTTTGCTTAAAGGCGTAGCCGACAATGCCCATGCCTTACAGACAGGCAATTTCCGCACACCGGCCGAATTGGCTTTAAATAAATTTGAAAAAGAAAGCGGCCATATCCGCAACCAGCGCGGCGATTATTCGCATACGTTCAGCCGCAAAGATTTGCAGGCAGAGCTGAATTTACTGTTTAAAAAACAAAAAGAATTCGGTAATCCGCATGTTTCAGACGGCCTTAAAGAAGGTATTGAAACCCTGCTGATGGCGCAACGCCCTGCCCTGTCTGGCGATGCTGTTCAAAAAATGTTGGGGTATTGCACCTTTGAGCCGACAGAGCCGAAAGCCGCTAAAAACACCTATACCGCCGAACGTTTCATCTGGCTGACCAAGCTGAACAACCTGCGTATTTTAGAGCAAGGCAGCGAGCGGCCATTGACCGATATCGAACGCGCCATACTTATAAATCAGCCGTATAAAAAGAAACTGACTTACGCACAAGCCCGTAAGCTTTTGGATCTAGACGATACCGCCTTTTTCAAAGGCTTGCGCTATGGTAAAGACAATGCCGAAGCCTCAACATTGATGGAAATGAAGGCCTACCATGCCATCAGCCGTGCACTGGAAAAAGAAGGATTGAAAGACAAAAAATCCCCATTAAACCTTTCTCCCGAATTACAAGACGAAATCGGCACGGTATTCTCCCTGTTCAAAACCGATGAAGACATTACAGGCCGTCTGAAAGACCGTGTACAGCCCGAAATCTTAGAAGCGCTGTTAAAGCACATCAACTTCGATAAGTTCGTCCAAATTTCCTTGAAAGCGTTGCGGCGAATTGTGCCTCTAATGGAGCAAGGCAAACGTTACGATGAAGCCTGCACCGAAATCTACGGAGACCATTACGGCAAGAAATACGGAAGAAGAGATTTATCTGCCGCCGATTCCCGCCGACGAAATCCGCAACCCCGTCGTCTTACGCGCCTTATCTCAAGCACGGAAAGTTATTAACGCCGTTGTGCGCCGTTACGGCTCCCCTGCGCGTATCCATATTGAAACGGCAAGGGAAGTAGGCAAATCGTTTAAAGACCGCAAAGAAATCGAAAAACGCCAAGAAGAAAACCGTAAAGACCGTGAAAAAGCCGCCGCCAAATTCCGAGAGTATTTCCCCAATTTTGTCGGCGAACCCAAATCCAAAGATATTCTGAAACTGCGCCTGTATGAGCAACAACACGGCAAATGCCTGTATTCGGGCAAAGAAATCAACTTAGGCCGTCTGAACGAAAAAGGCTATGTCGAAATCGACCATGCCCTGCCGTTCTCGCGCACATGGGACGACAGTTTCAACAATAAAGTGCTGGTATTGGGCAGCGAAAACCAAAACAAAGGCAACCAAACCCCTTACGAATATTTCAACGGCAAAGACAACAGCCGCGAATGGCAGGAATTTAAAGCGCGTGTCGAAACCAGCCGTTTCCCACGCAGTAAAAAACAACGGATTCTGCTGCAAAAATTCGATGAAGATGGCTTTAAAGAACGCAATCTGAACGATACGCGCTACGTCAACCGTTTCCTGTGTCAATTTGTTGCCGACCATATGCGGCTGACAGGTAAAGGGAAAAGACGTGTCTTTGCCTCAAACGGGCAAATTACCAATCTGTTGCGCGGTTTTTGGGGATTGCGCAAAGTGCGTGCGGAAAACGACCGCCATCACGCCTTGGACGCAGTCGTCGTTGCCTGCTCGACCGTTGCCATGCAGCAGAAAATTACCCGTTTTGTACGCTATAAAGAGATGAACGCGTTTGACGGCAAAACCATAGATAAAGAAACAGGAGAAGTGCTGCATCAAAAAACACACTTCCCGCAACCTTGGGAATTTTTCGCACAAGAAGTCATGCTTCGCATCTTCGGCAAACCGGACGGCAAACCCGAATTTGAAGAAGCGGATACCCCCGAAAAACTGCGTGCGCTGCTTGCCGAAAAATTATCATCTCGCCCCGAAGCCGTACACGAATACGTCTCCCCGCTGTTTGTTTCGCGCGCGCCCACTCGGAAGATGAGCGGGCAAGGCCATATGGAGACTGTCAAATCCGCCAAACGCCTGGACGAAGGCATCAGCGTGTTGCGCGTACCGCTGACACAGTTAAAACTGAAAGACTTGGAAAAAATGGTCAATCGGGAGCGCGAACCTAAGCTATACGAAGGACTGAAAGCACGTTTGGAAGCACATAAAGACGACCCGGCCAAAGCCTTTGCCGAGCCGTTTTACAAATACGATAAAGCAGGCAACCGTACCCAACAGGTAAAAGCCGTACGCGTAGAGCAAGTACAGAAAACCGGCGTATGGGTGCGCAACCATAACGGTATTGCCGACAACGCAACCATGGTACGCGTAGATGTGTTTGAGAAAGGCGGCAAGTATTATCTGGTCCCGATTTACAGTTGGCAGGTAGCGAAAGGGATTTTGCCGGATAGGGCTGTTGTTGCTTATGCAGATGAAGAGGACTGGACTGTAATAGATGAAAGCTTCAGATTTAAATTTGTACTTTATTCGAATGATTTAATAAAAGTAACTGCCAAGAAAAACGTATTCTTTGGTTACTTTGTTAGTCTAAATAGAGCCACAGGAGCGATTGATATCCGTGTACATGACACAGATAGCACCAAAGGGAAAAACGGCATTTTCCAAAGTGTTGGTGTCAAAACCGCCCTTTCATTCCAAAAATACCAAATCGACGAACTCGGCAAAGAAATCAGACCATGCCGTCTGAAAAAACGCCCACCTGTCCGATAAATTAATCTATCCCTGTTTCAGACGGCCTGAAGCAGGGATTTTTTATATCAAAATAAGGGGAAAAACATGACTTGGCGCAGCCTGCTTATTCAAAATGGCGGCAAACTATCCTTGCAACGCCGGCAACTACTGATTCAACAAAACGGCGAGTCCCACACCGTACCATTAGAGGACATCGCCGTTATCATCATTGAAAACTGCAAAACCCTGATTACCGCCCCGCTCTTATCAGCCTTAGCCGAATATGGCACAACCCTGCTGACCTGCGACGAGCAGTTCCTCCCCTGCGGACAATGGCTGCCTTATGCCCAATATCACCGCCAACTTAAAATCCTCAAGCTGCAACTGAACATAAGCGAACCCTTAAAAAAGCAAATCTGGCAACATATCGTCCGCCAAAAATCCTGAATCAAGCATTTGTCGCAGACGAAACAGGCAATGATCTTGCAGCCAAACGGCTGCGCACTTTGTCATCTGAAGTCCGTTCAGGCGATACAGGAAACCGTGAAGCCCAAGCTGCCGCCCTCTACTTCCAAGCCCTCTTTGGAGAAAAGTTTACTCGCAGTGACAACAATGCCGTCAATGCCGCATTGAACTACACCTACGCCGTACTCCGTGCAGCAGTTGCACGCACCCTGACCTTATATGGCTGGTTGCCTGCATTAGGCTTGTTTCATAGAAGCGAACTAAATCCATTCAACCTCGCCGATGACTTTATCGAACCCTTACGCCCATTGGCTGACCTGGTCGTTATACATTTGTATGAACAAGGCCGTCTGAAAACTGATCTGACACCCAATATAAAACAAAACCTTATCAAGACCCTTCACTGTCAAATCTGCATCGAACAGCAACATTTCAGCACCTTGGCTGCCATAGACCAAATGATTTCCTCATTTCAAGCCAGCGTAACCAATAAAAACGCCAAACAGCTGAAACTGCCTGAAATCTTGCCATTGAAAGAATACCAATATGAGTGAGGCCAAATTTATGAGGATTATTGTCTTCTTCGACCTACCGGTTACCACTGCAGCAAAACGCAAAGCCGCTAATCAATTCCGCCAGTTTCTATTAAAAGATGGATACCAAATGCTCCAGCTTTCCGTATACAGTCGTATTGTCAAAGGCCGCGATTCGTTGCAAAAACACCACAATAGGCTATGTGCAAACCTACCGCAAGAAGGGTCAATTCGCTGTTTGGAAGTAACAGAAAAGCAATATGCCACCATGAAGCTACTGTTGGGAGAGCTAAAAACCCAAGAAAAAAGAGTAAATTCAGACCAACTATTATTATTTTAAGTCCTATTTTTCAGACCAAATAAAATGGAAAACCCTTATAGAATAAGGGTTTCCCGTTGAGGTATTGTAGCACTGCGAAATGAGAAAGGGAGCTACAACTCTGTATCAATAACAACCGCATCGGCATTCATTGTAGCACTGCGAAATGAGAAAGGGAGCTACAACGGAGGGCTATTTGATAGCCCCTCGAAAACAATTGTAGCACTGCGAAATGAGAAAGGGAGCTACAACGATGGGGTTGACCTCTCCTATTACTGATTTATTGTAGCACTGCGAAATGAGAAAGGGAGCTACAACGGCGACGTTCGCCACGCGGCAGGGGAGCAGATTGTAGCACTGCGAAATGAGAAAGGGAGCTACAACTTTTCAACTATATACGCGTGCGGGGGGAGAATTGTAGCACTGCGAAATGAGAAAGGGAGCTACAACTCTAAACCAGTAATCTTCTTCCAAATATCTATTGTAGCACTGCGAAATGAGAAAGGGAGCTACAACCGATAAAACCTAATGAATATTTCCCATTCTATTGTAGCACTGCGAAATGAGAAAGGGAGCTACAACCGTGATGAGCTCGTGGGCTTCGATATTGGTATTGTAGCACTGCGAAATGAGAAAGGGAGCTACAACGCGCAAGTAGTGGACATAGCCAAAACACGAATTGTAGCACTGCGAAATGAGAAAGGGAGCTACAACCGTTCGGCTTGCTTTTGCAGCTTAGCCTCTATTGTAGCACTGCGAAATGAGAAAGGGAGCTACAACGTTTCTATCGATATTAGTTATGGTGGTTGTATTGTAGCACTGCGAAATGAGAAAGGGAGCTACAACTAAACAAAAAAATCAAAGACAAAGTTGCTAATTGTAGCACTGCGAAATGAGAAAGGGAGCTACAACTTCCGCTGAAATTAATAAAACAAAATAGAAATTGTAGCACTGCGAAATGAGAAAGGGAGCTACAACATGGGACGATGGCGATGATGTCTTTGAGCTATTGTAGCACTGCGAAATGAGAAAGGGAGCTACAACCCGGCAAGCCGCCCAATGTGCGCTCTTTGTATTGTAGCACTGCGAAATGAGAAAGGGAGCTACAACTGGGGTCATTATAACCGCTTTATTTTTGCTATTGTAGCACTGCGAAATGAGAAAGGGAGCTACAACCATTCAGGTTCTTGGATTGACACAATAATTATTGTAGCACTGCGAAATGAGAAAGGGAGCTACAACAAACTCGGCGAGCAAGTGGAAGGCATGGCAATTGTAGCACTGCGAAATGAGAAAGGGAGCTACAACGCTATATGCCGCCATTTAAAACTCCCTGTAATTGTAGCACTGCGAAATGAGAAAGGGAGCTACAACATGAATACAATGCCAAAATTGCATACATGAATTGTAGCACTGCGAAATGAGAAAGGGAGCTACAACGGCTGGGAATTGCTTAAAGCGAAATGGGAATTGTAGCACTGCGAAATGAGAAAGGGAGCTACAACTCAGCCAACATCCATTCGGTAGGAGTACCCATTGTAGCACTGCGAAATGAGAAAGGGAGCTACAACCAATTCAGCAAGCGGTGGCGTGCAAACTTCATTGTAGCACTGCGAAATGAGAAAGGGAGCTACAACATCATTCATGACACCCTTTGAACGTTTTAAATTGTAGCACTGCGAAATGAGAAAGGGAGCTACAACTCCCCCGAAATGTATGAACTTGTTCAGGCTATTGTAGCACTGCGAAATGAGAAAGGGAGCTACAACAGCAGCCAAAAGGTTTCGACCGCTCACACGATTGTAGCACTGCGAAATGAGAAAGGGAGCTACAACGAATTCACCTTCGTAAGTTAAAGATAGATTATTGTAGCACTGCGAAATGAGAAAGGGAGCTACAACACCTGTTGCACAGCCTGCAAAACCGCAAAAATTGTAGCACTGCGAAATGAGAAAGGGAGCTACAACTTATCCAGCCGGCCTTCCAACCTACGCGGTATTGTAGCACTGCGAAATGAGAAAGGGAGCTACAACCGGCCACGGCTGACTGTGTTTCATATCTGAATTGTAGCACTGCGAAATGAGAAAGGGAGCTACAACAGCATCTTCCGTCTGCCTTTAAGTACCCATATTGTAGCACTGCGAAATGAGAAAGGGTCTATCAAATAAAAAAGCACTACCTAAACAGGTAGTGCTTTCATATTAATTTGCTTATTCAGCAGAATCAGCTGCTTTATCAACCAATTCAACCAATGCCAAAGGAGCATTGTCGCCTTTACGGAAACCGTATTTCAGTACACGAACATAGCCGCCGTTACGAGCAGCAAAGCGTGGACCCAATTCGTCAAACAATTTAACTACAACATCACGATCGCGAGTGCGGTCAAAAGCCAAACGACGGTTTGCCAAAGAAGGTTTTTTACCCAAGGTAATCAAGGGCTCAACTACGCGGCGCAATTCTTTTGCTTAGGCAAAGTTGTCACGATGGTTTCGTGAGTCAACAAGGAATTCGCCATATTGCGCAGCATCGCAGCACGGTGGCTGCTAGTACGGTTTAATTTGCGGTTGCCATTACGATGACGCATGTCATTATCCTTTAATCTTCAAACTTACGGCTTTTCTAAGCCTACAGGCGGCCAAGCTTCTAATTTGGAACCTAATGTCAAACCTTTAGAGGCCAACACTTCTTTGATCTCATTCAAAGATTTACGACCCAAATTAGGGGTCTTGAGAAGCTCGGTTTCAGTACGTTGAATCAAATCGCCAATATAGTAAATATCTTCAGCTTTCAGACAATTAGCTGAACGTACGGTTAATTCCAAATCATCTACAGGACGCAGCAAGATAGGATCGATAGGAGGCGCTTTTTCTTCAACCTCTTCAACCGGAGTACCTTGCAGATCTGCAAAAATAGACATTTGGTCAATTAAGATACGTGCGGCACTACGTACAGCTTCTTCTGGATCAATAGAACCATTGGTTTCAATATCCAAAACCAATTTATCCAAATCCGTGCGTTGCTCTACGCGTGCAGGTTCAACTTCAAAGCTAACACGACTGATGGGCGAAAAGCTCGCATCCAACTGAATCGCACCAATCTGTTTGTTCTCATCACGCAATACGCGACGGCCTGAAACAGATTGATAACCACGACCTTGCTCTACTTAATTTCCATGTCGATTTGGCCATTGTCAGCCAAGTGGCAAATAACATGTTCAGGATTGATGATTTCCACATCGTGTGGCAAATCAATATCACCGGCCACAACAGCACCGGCACCTGTTTTTTTCAAAGTCAACTGAACTTGATTACGACCGTGAAGCTTGAATACGATACCTTTAATGTTCAAGAGAACGTCGACAACATCCTCTTGAACACCATCAATAGTAGAGTATTCGTGCAATACGCCAGAAATAACTACTTCAGTTGGGGCAAAGCCATTCATGGATGACAGTAAGATACGACGCAAAGCATTACCTAAAGTATGACCAAAACCACGTTCAAATGGCTGCATAGACACCTTGGCCCGAGTGGAAGACAAAGTATCTACATCGATTTGACGAGGTTTCAAAAATTCGGTTGTGCTATTTTGCATTTAACTGTCCCTCATTGAGCTAGCATTATTTAGAGTAGAACTCTACCACCAGCTGTTCATTAATATCGCCAGACAATTCTGAGCGATCCGGCATATTTTTGAATATGCCTTCCAATTTATCGGCATCAACGGATACCCAGCTTGGCAAGCCAATTTGAGTAGCCAGGCTCAATGCTTCTTGGATACGTACTTGTTTCTTAGCTTTTTCACGAACAGCTACAACATCACCTGCTTTAACTTGGAAAGAAGGGATATTAACAACTTGACCGTTTACGACGATAGCTTTGTGAGAAACCAATTGACGTGCTTCAGCGCGAGTAGAGCCAAAACCCATACGGTAAACGACATTGTCCAAACGAGACTCCAGCAATTGCAGCAGCAATTCACCGGTAGAGCCTTTACGACGATCTGCTTCCGCGAAGTAACGACGGAATTGACGCTCTAATACGCCATAAATACGACGGATTTTTTGTTTTTCACGCAATTGCAAACCGTAGTCTGACAAACGTGGTTTTTTTGCACCGTGTTGACCAGGTGCAGAATCCATTTTACATTTGGAATCCAAAGAGCGACGTGCACTCTTCAAAAACAGATCCGTACCTTCGCGACGTGCTAATTTACATTTAGGGCCAATATAACGTGCCATGTTTTAAATCACTCCAATATTAAATACGACGTTTTTTAGGCGGACGGCAACCGTTATGAGGCAACGGGGTAACGTCAGTAATGCTGGTAATCTTGAAACCAAGAGCGTTTAAAGCACGTACAGAAGATTCGCGACCAGGGCCAGGGCCTTTAATGCGGACTTCTAAATTTTTAACGCCATACTCTTGGGCAACTTTACCAGCTGCTTCTGCTGCAACTTGTGCTGCAAATGGTGTACTTTTACGAGAACCTTTAAAACCAGCGCCGCCAGAGGTAGCCCAAGACAATGCATTGCCTTGACGGTCAGTGATTGTAATGATGGTATTGTTGAAAGATGCATGAACGTGCACAATACCTTCGCTTACGGTTTTACGTACTTTTTTACGCACACGCGAAGCTGTGTTTGCTTTAGCCATTAATCAAATTCCTTAAAATTTATTTCTTACCGGCAATCGCTTTGCGCGGACCTTTACGGGTACGAGCATTTGTGCGAGTGCGTTGACCACGACAAGGCAAGCCACGACGATGACGGAAGCCGCGATAGCAACCCATATCCATCAGTCGTTTAATGCTTATCGTTACTTCACGACGCAAATCGCCTTCAACTTCATATTTAGCAACTTGCTCACGCAAAGCGTCTAATTGAGCCTCGTCCAAATCTTTTGCTTTAGTAGTAGGAGCAATATTTGCTGCCTCACAAATCAATTTAGCACGAGTCGCACCAATACCATAAATAGCCTGAAGGCCAATTACGATATGGGCATTATTAGGGATATTTACCCCTGCAATACGAGCCATATTTTTTCCTTTTTAGGGCAAAGTATGTCACTATACCACAAAATCAATAGTTAAGAAAACTAGCTTCTTAACCTTGACGTTGTTTGTGACGTGGGTCAGTACAAATTACGCGAACTACACGATTACGACGAATAATCTTGCAATTGCGACAAATTTTCTTTACAGAAGGTTGTACACGCATTTTATTTCCTTTTATCGTTTATCTTGCTCGGAAAACAATCCGAGCACGGGTTAAATCATAAGGAGTTAATTCAACTGTTACCTTATCACCTGGAGAAATACGGATATAGTGCATCCGCATTTTTCCAGATATATGACCAAGTACTACATGATCATTTTCCAGTTTTACTTTAAATGTTGCATTGGGCAAAGTCTCAAGAATTTCGCCCTGCATCTGTATGGTATCTTCTTTAGCCATAAGCCTATTTACGTGACAAAGATTTCATATCTGGACGACTCATCAAGTCTTCATACTGACTACTCATTCGATATGAATTGATTTGTGTCCTAAAATCCATTGTAACGACAACCAAAATAAGCAAAGATGTTCCACCTAAATAAAAAGGAACCTTCAATGCTGTCGTTAAAAATTCAGGTATCAGACAGATTATAGTGATATACAAAGCACCAAATAATGTCAGTCTCAGTACAACTTTTTCCAAATATCTAGAGGTTTGCTCACCTGGGCGAATACCCGGCACAAATGCACCACTCTTCTTCAAATTTTCAGCCATCTCTTTAGGGCTAAACACTAAAGCAGTATAGAAATAGCAGAAGAAGATGATAGTTGTGGCAAATAATACAATATACAAAGGCTGTCCGTGTTGCAGCATTGCAGCAACCTTATGAAGAACAGAATTCGTACTATTTGAACCAAACCAACCTAAAAGGGTAGATGGAAATAAAATGATACTGGAAGCAAAAATAGGAGGAATAACACCTGCCATATTTAGCTTGAATGGCATATGAATGCTTTGTCCCGGCATCATTCCAGAGCCAAACTGTCTTTTAGCATAATGCACAGGAACTTTACGCTGAGCACTCTCAAAATAAACTACAGCATAGATCAACAGCAAAATACCAATCACAATTGATACTGCCATCAACATACTCATGGAACCTTGTTCAGTCAAAGTTAACAACCGAACAATACCGGATGGAATACCCGATACAATGCCTGCTGTAATAATTAAAGAAATACCATTACCAATACCACGCTCGGTAATTTGCTCCCCTAACCACATCAGAAACATAGTACCTGTAACCAAACAGACTACTGTAGAAATATGAAACTCAAGCGAACTCGTTACAACAACACCTTGTTGATAAACAAATGTTGCAACACCAAAGCTTTGCAATACAGCCAATAATACCGTCCCATACCTAGTATATTTCGTAATTATTTTCCTACCAGCCTCACCTTCCTTCTTTAAAGCTTTTAAAGAAGGAACAATTTCAGAAGCAAGCTGAACAATAATCGATGCCGAAATATAAGGCATGATACCAATTGCAAATATACTAAAGCGCTCCAACGAACCACCCGAGAACATATTTAACATTCCGAATATGCCGTTTGCAGCGCCTTCGTATAACTTAGCTAATGCAACAGCATCTACGCCCGGTACCGGTATATGAGCACCAATACGGAAAACGACTAAAGCACCTAAAAGGAACACCAGACGTTTTTTCAGATCACCAAATTTGGATAATCCTGATAAAGATTGTTGATTAGCCACTGTAGTGCAAGCCTTATTCTTCTACTTTACCACCGGCAGCTTCAATAGCAACTTTAGCACCTTTAGTAGCTTTTACACCTTTCAAGGTAACTGCTTTTGAGATTTCACCAGAAGCAATAACTTTTACATTAGAAGCAGTTGCAGGAATCAGACCAGCTTGTTTAAGAACTAAGACATCAATCTCGTTCACAGCAATCAGATTTAATTCACTCAAACGAACTTCAGCATTTGTGGCAGCAGTCAAAGATTTGAAACCACGTTTCGGCAGACGGCGTTGCAAAGGCATTTGACCGCCTTCAAAACCTACCTTGTGGAAGCCACCAGAACGGCTTTTTTGACCTTTATGACCACGACCACCTGTCTTACCCAAGCCGCTACCAATACCACGGCCTACACGACGACTAGCGCGAGTAGCACCCTCAGCAGGTTGAATAGTATTCAAAAACATATTAAGACTCCACTTTCAACAAGTAGCTGATTTTATTGATCATGCCACGGTTTTCAGGGGTATCCAAAACCTCTACAGTATGTTCACGGCGGCGCAAACCTAAACCACGAGCACATGCACGATGAGATTCAATTGTACCGATCAGGCTCTTAACCAATGTAACTTTAATCTTTTTTTGCTCAGTCATGGTTAGCTCCCAAAATATCTTCTACTGTCAAGCCACGTTTAGCAGCAATATCAGCAGGGGTATACAGTTTAGACAAACCGTCTAATGTAGCGCGTACAATATTGTAAGGGTTAGTAGAACCATGCACTTTAGCTGAAATGTTATGGATACCCATAGCATCAAATACTAAACGCATTGGACCACCAGCTTTCACACCACTACCTTCTTTAGCAGGTTGCATAAATACTTTAGTAGCACCATGACGGCCAATAACCTCATGATGAATAGTACCATTTTTCAAAGGTACTTTAATCATAGAGCGTCGAGCTTGATCCATTGCTTTTTGAACAGCAACTGGTACTTCTTTTGATTTACCTTTGCCCATACCGATGCGACCATCACCATCACCAACAACAGTCAGTGCAGAGAAAGCCATGATACGGCCACCTTTAACTACTTTAGTCACGCGATTTACTGCGACCATCTTTTCAATCAGGCCGTCACCGCGTTCTTCAATTTCATGTTTTGCCATCTGAAAGTCTCCAAATATTAGAAGCTTAAACCATTTTCACGTGCAGCTTCAGCCAAAGCTTTCACACGACCGTGATATTGGAAACCTGAACGGTCAAAAGCAACTTTTTCAACACCTACTGCTTTAGCTTTTTCAGCAATACGCTTACCAACTACAGCTGCTGCTGCAACGTTGCTACCTGATTTCAGGCTACTACGTACTTCAGCTTCCAATGTAGAGGCTTGAGCCAATACTTTATCACCTTCAGCACTAATTACTTGAGCATAAATATGATTATTGCTGCGGAACACACATAATCTTACCATTTTCAAGTCCGCAATACGCGCACGGGTTTTGCGTGCACGACGGAGTCGGGTTGTATGTTTATCCATTAGTGAACCTCAATTATTTTTTCTTGGCTTCTTTCATCACTACTACTTCACCTACATAACGAACACCTTTACCTTTATAAGGCTCAGGAGAACGGAATGCACGGATTTCAGCAGCGACTTGGCCAACCACTTGTTTATCTGCACCAGTCAAAACGATTTCTGTTTGGCTAGGAGTTTGAACAGAAACACCTTCAGGCATTTCGTATACGATTGGATGAGAGAAACCCAGGGACAAGTTCAAAACTTTGCCTTGAGCTTGGGCACGATAACCCACACCAATCAATTGAAGTTTTTTCTCAAAACCTTCAGAAACACCCTTAACCATGTTATTAACCAATGCACGAGCAGTACCAGACATAGCATTAGCCTGTTTACTGTCATTTTTTGCAGCAAAAGTCAATTTACCATCGTTCAGTTCAATAGCAACATCGGAATGCAAAGGAAAAGACAATTCACCGTTTTTACCTTTGATAACCAATGCATCTGTTCCGAATTTTACTTCTACACCAGCAGGAACAGTCACTGGGTTTTTTGCGACGCGTGACATTTACTTTTCTCCACTAGGCTACGATGCACAACAACTCACCACCTACACCCTCAGAACGGGCTTTGCGATCAGTCATTACACCTTTAGAAGTACTAACAATAGCGACACCCAGGCCATTCATTACACTAGGAATCTCACTTGATGCTTTGTAAATACGCAAACCTGGACGTGAAACACGTTTAATTTGCTCAATCACAGGACGACCTGCATAGTATTTCAATTGAATTTCCAATACCGGTTTTGCATCAGCAGAAACCGCAAAATCCTCGATATAACCTTCTTCTTTCAGAACTTTTGCAATTGCACATTTCAGTTTAGAGGAAGGCATGGCAACTACTGCTTTATTAGCACGTTGCGCATTGCGAATACGAGTCAACATATCGGAAATAGGATCATGCATACTCATTATTTATACTCCTATTACCAGCTAGCTTTAACAACACCAGGGATCTCGCCACGCATAGCGATTTCACGGATTTTAATACGGCCCAAACCAAATTTACGGAAAGTGCCACGAGGACGACCTGTTAAAGCACAACGACGACGTTGACGTACAGGTGCTGCATTACGAGGAATGGATTGAAATTTCAAACGTGCTTCAAAACGTTCTTCTTCAGTCGCATTAGCATCATTAATAACAGCGAAAATTGCCTCACGTTTAGCTGCAAACTTTTTCGCCAATGCTTGACGTTTCAGCTCACGATTAATAAGTGCTTTCTTAGCCATGATTATCCTTTAAACGGAAACTTGAACAGTGACAACAAAGCTTTCGCTTCTTCATCAGTTTTTGCAGTAGTTGTAATAGTAATATTCAAACCACGCAAAGCATCGATTTTATCGTATTCAATTTCCGGGAAAATAATTTGCTCACGAACGCCCATATTGTAATTGCCACGACCATCAAATGATTTACCGCTTACACCACGGAAGTCACGTACGCGAGGCAACGCAATAGTAATCAAACGATCCAAGAATTCAAACATTTGATCACGACGCAATGTTACTTTGCAACCAACTGGATAGTTATCACGGATTTTAAAACCTGCGATAGATTTACGAGCAACAGTAACAACTGGTTTTTGACCAGCAATTTTCTCTAAATCAGAAACAGCATGCTCCATAACTTTTTTATCAGCAACAGCTTCACCTACACCCATATTCAAGGTGATTTTTTCAATACGTGGAACTTCCATTACTGATTTGTAACCAAATTGTTTAACCAATTCAGGAACAACTGTATCTTTATAAAACTCTCTCAAACGAGCCATGTTATCTCCTTATGCTCCAATGATAGAGCCATTTGATTTGAAGAAACGAACGCGTTTAACTTTGCCTTCATTTTCAATCAGCTTAATACCAACACGGTCTGCTTTATTAGTTTCCGGATTCAGGATTGCAATATTAGAAATATCCAAAGGCATTTCTTTAGTAATAATGCCACCCTCAATACCACGCATTGGATTAGGTTTGATGGCGTTTTACGACATTAACACCCTCAACAACAACTTTATCACCCAACACTCGAACTACTTGACCTTGCTTACCTTTATCTTTACCGGTAATCACTACAACCTGATCGCCTTTAATGATCTTATTCATCGCGCTATTCCTTATAATACTTCAGGCGCCAATGAAACGATTTTCATAAATCGCTCAGTACGCAATTCACGGGTTACCGGACCAAAAATACGGGTACCCAGAGGTTCAAGTTTATTATTCAACAACACAGCAGCATTGTTATCGAATTTAATTAACGCACCATCAGGACGACGCACACCCTTAGCAGTACGAACAACTACCGCATTGTATACATCACCTTTTTTGACACGACCACGTGGGGCTGCATCTTTAACTGCAACTTTAATAATGTCGCCAACAGAAGCGTAGCGACGCTTAGATCCGCCCAATACTTTGATGCACATTACGCGACGCGCACCAGAGTTATCAGCCACATCTAAGATGGTCTGCATTTGAATCATATTAGTACCTTTAAATTAACCAACTTAATTTACCACTTTCATATAACTCGCACCTTACTTTAAGCTGCTTATTAAATGAAACCATCACGGTTCTAGTAAACCAGTCTTGGATCCCGAAGGGAGAGAAACTTCCATAAGAAGCTGGAAGATAAGAAACGAAGTTTACACGCAAATTAACTTTGCTGCAAGACTTCGTTTCTTATTAAGCTACATTACTGTGTTCTAAATCAAACAGTACGGGCTTTCTCAACCAATTCTTTTACAACCCAAGACTTGGTTTTTGACAAAGGACGAGATTCCTCGATTACCACTACATCACCAATGCCATATTGATTGTTTTCATCATGAGCATGGATTTTAGTTGATAAACGAATAATTTTACCGTACAGAGGGTGTTTAACTTTACGTTCAACCAATACTGTAACAGTTTTGTCCATTTTGTCGCTTACCACTTTGCCTTGCAAAGTACGAACATTTTTAGCTTCGCTCATTACTTAGCACCTTTTTCAGTTAAAATGGTTTTAATACGAGCAATATCGCGACGTACACGTTTCAACTCGCTAGATTTACCCAACTGACCGGTTGCATTTGCATGCGTAAGCCAAACTGAGCTTTCAACAAGTCCAACAAATCAGAGTTTAATTGCTCAATAGATTTGTCTTTCAATTCATTTGCTTTCATTATTGACCCACCTGTCTTACTACAAAGGTTGTAGGAATAGGCAATTTGGCAGCGGCCAATTCAAATGCTTCACGAGCCAAAGACTCAGGAACACCGTCCATTTCGTACAATACTTTGCCTGGTTTAACTTCAGCAATGTAATATTCCACATTACCTTTACCGCCACCCATACGAACTTGGATAGGTTTCTCAGTAATTGGTTTATCAGGGAATACACGAATCCAAATACGACCGCCACGTTTAATATGACGAGTCATAGTACGACGAGCAGCTTCGATTTGGCGGGCAGTCAAACGACCACGGCCTACGGCTTTCAAACCGAACTCACCGAAACTTACTTTGTTACCGCGAGTAGCAATACCGGTGTTACGGCCTTTTTGTTGCTTGCGATATTTCAGTCTAGTTGGCTGCAGCATTACGTCCACCTGCCTTTCTTTGTTTCTTCTCATGCTCAGGTTTAGAAGATTTAATATTACCTTCTGTATAAACCCAAACTTTCAGACCCAGTACACCATAAGTAGTGTGTGCTTCGCTAGTTGCATAATCTACGTTCGCACGCAAAGTATGCAAAGGTACACGACCTTCACGGTACCATTCGCTACGAGCGATATCAGCACCATTCAAACGGCCTGAAGTCATGATCTTGATGCCTTTAGCACCAGAACGCATTGCATTTTGCATTGCACGTTTCATAGCACGACGGAATTGAACACGTTTTTCAAGCTGCTGGGCAATACCATCAGCAATGATTTGCGCATCCAATTCAGGACGACGAATCTCTTCAATATTTACATGAACAGGCACACCCATCAGAGCTTGCAAGTCACGTTTCAAGATTTCGATATCCTCGCCTTTTTTACCAATAACTACACCTGGACGAGCAGAGTGAATGGTAATACGTGCAGATTTAGCAGGACGCTCGATCACTACGCGACCAACTGAAGCATTGGCCAGTTTTTTACGCAAGTAATTACGAACATCAATATCTTGTTTCAAAACAGTAGAAAAGTCGGTGCTTTAGCAAACCATTTTGAAGCCCAGTCTTTAGTTACCGCCAGGCGAAAGCCTGTAGGGTTAATCTTTTGTCCCATAGCTTTTCCTTAGTTGCCCACTGTCACGTTAATATGACAAGTTTGTTTCTCGATGCGGTTACCGCGACCTTTGGCACGAGCTTGGAAACGTTTCAAGCTTGGGCCTTTGTCAACAAAGATAGTTACCACTTTCAGTTCGTCAATGTCAGCACCATTGTTGTGCTCGGCATTGGCGATTGCTGATTCCAATACTTTTTTAATCAGCTCAGCACCTTTTTTAGGGCTGAATGCCAAGATATTCAAAGCTTGGGCAACGTCTTTACCACGAATCAAATCAGCTACCAAACGAGCTTTTTGAGCTGAAATACGGGCGTTTTTATGTTGTGCACTTACTCTCATGATTCACCTTATTTCTTTTTAGCCTTTTTATCAGCCAAGTGGCCTTTAAAGGTACGGGTCAATGAGAACTCACCTAATTTATGACCAACCATGTTGTCGCTGATGAACACAGGCACGTGAGTGCGACCGTTGTGTACAGCGATAGTCAGACCAATGAAATCAGGCAAAATGGTAGAACGACGTGACCAAGTTTTAATTGGGCGTTTGTCGTTGCTTGCACGAGCAGCATCTACTTTTTTCAGCAAATGCAGGTCTACATATGGGCCTTTTTTTAATGAACGAGCCATACTAATTAACCTTTATTTGAGTAACGACGACGAACAATCATGTTATCCGTGCGTTTGTTATTACGAGTGCGGTAGCCCTTAGCAGGAGTACCCCATGGGCTAACCGGTTCGCGAGCCTCACCAGTACGGCCTTCACCACCACCATGTGGGTGATCAACAGGGTTCATTACAACACCACGAACGGTCGGACGAATACCACGCCAGCGGTTAGCACCAGCTTTACCGATTTTTTTCAGGCTTTGTTCTTCGTTACCAACTTCACCGATAGTTGCACGGCAATTTACGCTAATTTTGCGCACTTCACCAGAACGCAAACGAACTTGTGCGTAAGCACCTTCTTTTGCAAGCAATACCGCAGAAGCACCAGCAGAACGTGCAATTTGCGCACCTTTACCTGGTTTCATTTCGATACAGTGAATAGTTGTACCGACAGGAATATTGCGGATCGGCAGAGTGTTACCTACTTTGATAGCAGCTTCAGCACCGGAAACCAATACTGCACCGGCTTGAATACCACGAGGAGCAATGATGTAGCGACGCTCACCATCTGCATAGCACAGCAGTGCGATAAATGCAGTACGGTTAGGGTCATATTCGATACGCTCTACTTTTGCAGGAATACCGTCTTTGTTACGTTTAAAATCTACAACGCGGTAATGATGTTTATGGCCACCACCTTTATGACGGGTAGTGATATGACCATTGTTGTTACGACCGGCAGTAGAATTTTTCTTTTCCAGCAGAGGTGCATAAGGCGCACCTTTGTGCAAACCTTCTGTTACCACGCGAACCATGCCGCGACGGCCTGCAGAGGTCGGCTTCATTTTAACGATTGCCATTTTGTTTATTCCTTATCTGCAGCTGCAGCAGCGGCTTCCAAATCCAACTCTTGACCGGCAGCTAGGCTTACATAAGCTTTTTTAACATCGCTGCGACGACCTAAAGTGCGACCAAAACGTTTAACTTTACCTTTAATGGTAACAGTAGTAACGTCTGCAACTTGAACGCCGAACAGCAGCTCAACAGCCGCTTTAATTTCAGGTTTGGTTGCATTTGCCAAAACTTTAAACGTCATTTGATTACGTTTTTCAGCCAATACGTTGCTTTTTTCAGAAACGATAGGTGCCAAGATTACTTGAGTCAAACGTTGTTGATTCATACCCATTGCTCCTCTAATTGTGCAACTGCATCTTTAGTGATAACGACTTTTTTGTAACGCAGCAAGCTGTAAGGATCAACTTGTTGAGCTTCCAAAACCAATACGTTAGGCAAGTTGCGTGAAGCCAAGTAAACATTCTCGTCGAGCTGTTTAGTTACAAACAGAACTTGCTCCAAACCCAAATTTTTCACTTGTTCAGCAAAAACTTTGGTTTTAGGAGTTTCAGCAGTCAATGCTTCGATTGCAAACAAACGTTCATCACGAACCAATTGGGACAAAATAGTTGCCATACCGGCACGGTACATTTTACGGTTCACTTTTTGAGTGAAGTTTTCATCAGGTTTGTTTGGGAATGCACGACCACCTTTACGCCACAGCGGAGAAGAAGTCATACCGGAACGAGCACGACCGGTACCTTTTTGGCGCCATGGTTTTTTAGTAGAGTGGTTTACTTCGGCACGAGTTTTTTGAGCACGATTACCAGAACGGGCATTTGCCAAGTAGGCAGTAACCAGTTGGTGAACCAGAGCTTCATTGTATTCGCGAGCAAACAAAGCATCAGAAACAGCCAAGCTGCCTGATACTTGTCCTTTAGCGTCAATTACTTTCAATTCCATTACGCACCTACTTTCACGCTAGGACGAACCACGACGTCGCTGTTAACCGAACCCGGAACAGCACCTTTAACCAACAAGAGTTGGCGTTCAGCATCAACACGTACAACTTCCAATTTGAACAGTTGCTTTAGTGTTACCGTATTGACCTGCCATGCGTTTACCAGGGAACACGCGACCAGGGTCTTGTGCCATACCGATAGAACCAGGAACACGGTGAGAACGGGAGTTACCGTGGGAAGTACGTTGAGCACCGAAGTTATGACGTTTGATCGTACCAGAGAAACCTTTACCTTTAGAGGTACCGGTTATATCTACCAATTGACCAACTTCAAACATAGAAACGGTAATTTCATCACCGGCTTTCAATTTAGCCAGTTTTTCTTCAGTCAAAGCAAATTCAACTAAACCGCGACCAGCTTCAACACCTGCTTTAGCAAAGTGGCCGGCTTCAGTTTTGTTGACACGATTAGCTTTTTTCTGACCAAAGGTAACTTGTACAGCAGTGTAGCCGTCAGTATCTTTGGATTTTACTTGTGTAACGCGGTTGGCAGACATATCCAAAACAGTTACCGGAACAGAAACACCCTGTTCGTCGAACACGCGAGTCATACCAACTTTGCGTCCAACCAGACCTAAAGTCATGATTATTTTCCTTTTAAGTAAAGGGGCGGGCTACGATTGGCCTGCCTTTCAGACAAAGTTAAACTTGATACGGATGTACCAAGTCCGCCATTATAATTGACAAATCAAAGAAATATCAACAAAAATTTCAATTTAACTTCTTAAACCCATCATTTTTTTCGGATGAAGTGTTGCCAAATATCTGAAAATTTTCAGACGGCCTAAGAATTCTATAAAAAACCGAACAGCCAAGCTGTTCGGTTTTTCAGTTCTTATTGAACTTTAATTTCTACATCTACACCTGCTGGAAGATCCAGTTTCATCAGTGCATCAGTAGTTTTATCAGTCCAGTCCACGATGTCCATCAGACGCAAGTGGGTACGGATTTCCAATTGTTCACGAGAAGTTTTGTTCACGTGAGGGGAACGCAAGATATTGAAACGTTCGATTTTAGTTGGCAAAGGAATCGGACCTTTAACAACAGCGCCAGTACGTTTGGCGGTTTCAACGATTTCTTGCGCAGAACGGTCAATCAGACTGTAATCATAAGCTTTCAGGCGGATACGGATTTTTTGGTTTGCCATTTATCAATATCCCTCAATTAAGCGATTACAGAAGAAACCACACCCGCACCTACGGTACGACCACCTTCGCGAATCGCAAAGCGCAGACCTTCTTCCATAGCGATAGGCGCAATCAGTTCTACAGTAATGGTTACGTTCTCACCTGGCATTACCATTTCTACGCCCTCTTCCAAAGTAACTGCACCAGTTACGTCAGTAGTACGGAAGTAGAATTGCGGACGGTAGTTAGCAAAGAATGGAGTGTGACGACCACCCTCTTCTTTGCTCAGTACGTATACTTCTGCTTTGAATTTGGTGTGAGGAGTGATAGTACCTGGTTTAGCCAATACTTGACCACGCTCTACGTCTTCACGTTTGGTACCACGCAGCAATACGCCTACGTTGTCACCAGCTTGACCTTCGTCCAGCAGTTTGCGGAACATTTCAACGCCGGTACAAGTGGTTTTTTGGGTTTCTTTCAGACCTACGATTTCGATCTCGTCACCAACGTGGATGATACCGCGCTCTACACGACCGGTTACTACTGTACCACGACCGGAGATAGAGAATACGTCTTCGATAGGCAACAAGAAAGGTTTGTCCACAGCACGCTCAGGTGTTGGGATGTAGCTGTCCAGGGCAGCAGCTAATTCGAAGATTTTTTCTTCGTAAGCAGCGTCACCTTCCAAAGCTTTCAGTGCGGAACCTTGTACGATTGGGCAGTCGTCGCCTGGGAAGTCGTAGCTTGACAACAGGTCACGGATTTCCATTTCAACCAGTTCCAACAGCTCGGCATCGTCAACCATGTCGCATTTGTTCATGAATACGATGATGTAAGGTACACCTACTTGGCGAGCCAACAGGATGTGTTCGCGAGTTTGAGGCATAGGACCGTCAGCTGCGGAACATACCAAGATCGCGCCGTCCATTTGGGCAGCACCGGTAATCATGTTTTTAACGTAGTCGGCGTGGCCCGGGCAGTCTACGTGCGCGTAGTGACGGGTTTCAGTTTCGTATTCTACGTGTGAGGTATTAATGGTAATACCGCGGGCTTTTTCTTCAGGAGCGTTGTCGATTTGATCGTAAGCTTTTGCAGCGCCACCGAATTTTTTAGCCAAAATAGTAGTCAAAGCAGCAGTCAGAGTGGTTTTACCATGGTCAACGTGACCGATGGTGCCAACGTTTACGTGCGGTTTGCTACGTTCAAATTTTTCCTTAGCCATGAGCTAATTCCTTTACATATAAAGATCGATTAAAGAACAATGGCCGTCTGAAAATTTATTTTCAGTTTCAGACGGCCTTTTCTGATTAGCCTTTGCGGGCTTCAGTTACAGCAGCAGCTACGTGAGCAGGAGCTTCAGCGTATTTTTTGAACTCCATGGAGTAAGTAGCGCGGCCTTGGGTGCAGAACGCAGGTCGGTTGAGTAACCGAACATTTCTGCCAAAGGTACTTCGGCGCGAACTTTCTTACCGCCGATACCGTCATCATCCATACCCAATACAACGCCACGACGACGGTTCAAGTCGCCCATTACGTCACCCATGTATTCTTCAGGTGTTTCCACCTCAACTGCCATGATTGGTTCCAACAGAGCCGGATTGGCTTTACGCATACCTTCTTTAAAGGCTTGAGAAGCTGCTAATTCGAAGGCCAGTTGTGAAGAGTCGACATCATGCGAAGAACCGAAGATCAAACGTACACGAACGTCAACAACTGGGTAACCGGCAACGATACCGTTAGGCAGAGTATCACGAATACCTTTATCAACAGAAGGAATGAATTCGCGAGGAATCACACCACCTTTAATTTCGTCGATAAATTCGTAACCTGCACCACCCGGCTCCATAGGTTCCATTTTGATCACAACGTGACCGTATTGACCTTTACCACCGGATTGTTTCGCGTGTTTGTATTCAGCTTCAACTTCTTTGCGGATAGTTTCACGGTATGCAACTTGAGGCGCACCAATGTTAGCTTCCACACCGAATTCGCGTTTCATACGGTCAACAATAATTTCCAAGTGCAATTTCACCCATACCGGAAATAATGGTTTGACCGGATTCTTCGTCTGTACGAACACGGAAAGAAGGGTCTTCTTTAGCCAGACGGTTCAGGGCAATACCCATTTTCTCTTGGTCAGCTTTGGTTTTCGGCTCAACGGCAATATGGATTACCGGCTCAGGGAATTCCATGCGTTCCAAGATAATCGGCGCGCTTTCTGCGCACAAGGTTTCACCGGTAGTAACGTCTTTCAGACCGATAGCAGCGGCGATGTCGCCAGCGCGTACTTCTTCAATTTCAGTACGGTCTGCAGCAGTCATTTGCACCAAACGACCGATACGTTCACGAGTACCTTTTACAGAGTTCAATACGGTATCACCGGATTTCACGACGCCAGAGTAAACGCGAATGAAAGTCAGCTGACCAACGTATTTGTCGTTCAACATTTTGAACGCCAATGCAGAGAATTTCTCTTCATCGCTGGCTTGACGGCTGTCTGCTTCTTCAGTGTTAGGGTTAACACCTTGAACAGGAGGAATGTCGGTAGGAGCAGGCAACAATTCTACTACTGCGTCCAACATACGTTGAACACCTTTGTTTAAATGCAGAACCGCACAACATTGGTTGGATTTCACCTGCCAAAGTACGTTGACGCAATGCGCCTACGATTTCTTCTTCGGTCAGCTCTTCACCACCCAAGTATTTATCCATCAATTCTTCGCTGGCTTCTGCTGCGGCTTCAATCATGTTTTGACGCCATTCTTCAGCAGTTTCAACCAACTCAGCAGGAATATCGCCATAGGTAAAGGTTGTACCTTTATCAGCTTCATTCCAGATGATAGATTTCATTTTCAGCAGGTCAACAACACCACTGAAGCTATCTTCTGCACCAACTGGGATTACGATAGGTACAGGGTTTGCGCGCAAACGGGTTTTCATTTGCTCGACAACGCGGAAGAAGTTGGCACCTTGACGGTCCATTTTGTTTACAAATGCCAAGCGAGGAACTTGGTATTTGTTAGCTTGACGCCATACGGTTTCGGATTGAGGTTGAACACCACCTACTGCACAGTAAACCATTACTGCACCGTCCAATACACGCATAGAACGCTCTACCTCTACGGTAAAGTCAACGTGTCCCGGGGTATCAATGATGTTGAAACGGTGTTCAGGGAACTGTTTCGCCATACCGGACCAATAAGAAGTCACAGCAGCAGAAGTAATGGTAATACCACGCTCTTGCTCTTGTTCCATGTAGTCGGTAGTTGCTGCGCCGTCATGCACCTCACCCAACTTATGAGTCAAACCTGTATAGAACAGAATACGTTCTGTTGTGGTTGTTTTACCCGCGTCAATATGGGCAGAAATACCAATATTGCGATACAGGCTGATAGGGGTCTTACGAGCCATTTTGTTAGCCTTTCGATATTAGAAACGGAAGTGAGAGAATGCTTTGTTAGCTTCAGCCATACGGTGTACTTCTTCACGTTTTTCAACGCACCGCCACGACCTTCAGCCGCATCAATCAATTCGCCTGCCAAACGCAGGTCCATAGATTTCTCACCACGTTTACGGGCCGCATCGCGAACCCAGCGCATTGCCAAAGCCAGACGACGTGAAGGACGAACTTCAACAGGAACTTGGTAGTTTGCACCACCTACACGGCGGCTTTTCACTTCCACGATAGGTTTGGCATTTGCAATGGCTTCGTTAAATACTTCGATTGCTACTTTGCCGGTTTTTTTCTCAATTTGTTCCAGTGCACCGTAAACGATACGTTCTGCAACAGATTTTTTACCGTCAATCATCAATACGTTCATGAATTTAGTCAGCTCAACGCTGCCGAACTTAGGATCTGGCAGTACGTCGCGCTTAGGGACTTCTCTACGTCTTGGCATTTTAATTTCCTTTAATCTATTCAGTTGGGTCAATTCCCATGAATACCCAATTGAGTATTCACTTACTCGGCCGTTGTTCAGCTTAGGCGGCCGACGTGCCTATTTGAGTCCCGATAATTATTTAGGACGCTTAGCACCGTATTTAGAACGGGCTTGTTTACGGTCTTTAACACCTGCAGTATCCAAGGAACCGCGTACAGTGTGGTAACGTACACCTGGCAAGTCTTTTACACGACCGCCGCGGATCAATACGACGCTGTGCTCTTGCAGGTTGTGGCCTTCACCGCCGATATATGAAATGACTTCAAAACCGTTGGTCAGGCGAACTTTACATACTTTACGCAATGCAGAGTTAGGTTTTTTAGGGGTAGTTGTGTATACACGGGTACACACGCCACGTTTTTGCGGGCAAGCTTCCAGTGCAGGCACTTTGTTTACGTACACAGGCTTTTGACGGCCTTTGCGTACCAATTGGTTAATAGTTGGCATATTTTCTCGTCCTGTTGAGTTAAATACTTGCCGACACCATGTCGACAAGATTGGAATTATATTTTTACTGCAAGGGTTTAGTCAAGCAAATGACTGATAAAGTTTGGTGTTTTCCAATTTATGTCTAAATTTTGGAAACAAAGGCCGTCTGAAAGATTCAGACGGCCTTTGTCATTTTAAATAAGTCCGTAATTTGCTCTCTACTTATTTTCTCCATTGCTTTCCTTATTTATTCAGACGGCCTTAAACTCCACTCTCTTTTAAATCCTCTAAAAAAATAAAACCGCAAGACTGGCTTGCGGTTTTATTTTCACAATAATCCCTTGGGATTATTCGTCTGAAGCTTCGGTTTCAGAAGTTTCTTGATCAGCTTGCTGCCATTGTTGGTGACGGCTGCGGTGGTAGGTCAAACCTGTACCGGCAGGAATCAAACGACCGACAATCACGTTCTCTTTCAAACCGCGCAGCTCGTCTTGTTTGCCCATAATAGCGGCCTCTGTCAAGACGCGGGTTGTTTCTTGGAACGATGCCGCAGAAATGAAGCTGTCTGTAGACAAGGAAGCTTTGGTAATACCCAGCAACACGTTTTCGTAACGTGCTGGCTCTTTGTCTTCAGCCATGGCTTTTTCATTGGCAAGCATCACATCGCCACGCTCAACTTGCTCACCAGTAATGAACTCTGTATCACCTGAATCAACGATGTTCACTCGACGCAGCATTTGACGGATGATGACTTCGATGTGTTTATCGGAAATCTTCACACCTTGCAGGCGGTAAACCTCTTGCACCTCTTGAACAATGTAGCGGGCCAATGCTTCGATACCTTGCAGACGCAGAATGTCGTGTGGATCTACAGCACCGTCTACGATGGTTTCACCGCGGTTTACCACTTGACCGTCGTGTACCAGAATTTGTTTCTCTTTAGAAATCAGGGTTTCGTATGCTACACCGTCTACGTCGGTAATAATCAGACGCTGTTTACCTTTGGTTTCTTTACCGAAGGAAACTGTACCGGTAATTTCTGCCAACATACCTGCATCTTTCGGCACGCGTGCTTCAAACAATTCGGCTACGCGTGGCAGACCACCGGTAATATCGCGGGTTTTAGAAGACGCTTGCGGAATACGCGCCAATACATCACCCTTACCGACTTCCTGACCTTCACGGATGGTAATCACCGCACCGACCGGGAATGCCATAGAAACTGGGGTAGTGGTACCTGGGATGCAAATTTCCAGACCGTTTTCATCCAACAGTTTGACAGTCGGACGCAACAGTTTAGAAGCACCAGAGGAACGACGTTTACCGTCAATCACTACCAGAGTAGACAAACCGGTGACATCGTCGGTTTGTTTCGCAACAGTAACACCCTCTTCCACGTTTTCGAATTTCACCATACCTGCATGTTCGGTAATCATCGGACGGGTATGCGGATCCCAAGTTGCCAAGGTTTGACCAGCTTTAATGGCTTCGCCGTCTTGTACCAGCAGGATTGCACCGTAAGGTACTTTGTGACGTTCACGTTCGCGACCGATATCGTCGTGAATCACTACTTCACAAGAACGGCCGATGACAACCAACTCACCTTTGTTGTTGGCAACGTAACGCATTTGGCTGCTGAAACGTGCTGTACCGTTGGATTTAGCTTCTACTTGGCTGGCTGCTGCCGCACGAGATGCCGCACCACCAATGTGGAACGTACGCATGGTCAGCTGAGTACCTGGTTCACCAATGGATTGAGCAGCAATCACACCAACTGCCTCACCGGCGTTAACCAGTTTACCGCGTGCCAAGTCACGACCATAACAGTGTGCACACAGGCCATGACGGGTTTTACAAGTAATCGGCGTACGGACTTTGACTTCATCGACACCGGATTGGTCGATCATATCTACCAGTTTCTCGGTCAACAACGTACCGGCTTCAACCAAAGTCTCGCCAGTCGAAGGATCGACAACATCAGAAGCAGTAACGCGGCCCAAAATACGATCGCGCAAGGCTTCAATCACATCACCGCCTTGTACCACTGCCTTCATCACAAAGCCGTCTGAAGTACCGCAATCGTCTTCAACAACTACCAAGTCTTGGGTTACGTCTACCAAACGACGGGTCAGGTAACCGGAGTTTGCAGTTTTCAACGCGGTATCCGCCAAACCCTTACGCGCACCGTGGGTCGCAATAAAGTATTGCAATACGGTCAGACCTTCACGGAAGTTGGAGGTAATAGGCGTCTCAATAATGGAGCCGTCAGGTTTTGCCATCAAACCACGCATACCGGACAACTGTTTAATCTGAGCCGCAGAACCACGGGCACCAGAGTCAGCCATCATGTAAATAGAGTTGAAGGACTCTTGATCAACTTCGTTGCCGTCACGGTCGATGACTTTTTGTTTGGACAGGTTGTCCATCATCGCTTTAGCGATCTTATCGCCGGCACGACCCCAAATATCGACCACTTTGTTGTAACGCTCGCCATTGGTTACCAAACCTTGACGGTATTGATCTTCGATTTCTTTAACTTCGGCATTAGCCTCAGCCAGCAAGGCTGCTTTTTCTTTCGGAATTTCCATATCGTCAACTGCAATGGAAATACCGCCTTTTGCCGCAAAACCGAAACCGGTATACATCAGGTGGTCGGCGAAAATAACTGTTTCACGCAGGCCGCACAGGCGGAACGATGCGTTAATCAGTTTAGAAATTTCTTTTTTCTTCAGCGCTTTGTTGATGTACTCGAATGGTAGGCCTTTAGGCAAGATTTCACTCAACAATGCACGGCCGACGGTTGTTTCGTAACGGTTAACGACAGGCTCAAACTCACCTGCTTCGTTTTTCACCCATTCACGCAGACGTACGGTAATTTTCGTACCCAGTTCAACCTGTTTGGTATGGTATGCACGATGCACTTCTTTCACATCGGCAAACAGGCTGCCTTCGCCTTTGGCATTGATACGGTCTCGGGTCATGTAGTACAGACCCAATACGATATCTTGAGAAGGTACGATGATTGGTTCGCCGTTGGCTGGAGACAATACGTTGTTTGAAGCCAGCATCAGCGTGCGTGCTTCCATTTGTGCTTCCAAGCTCAATGGAACGTGTACAGCCATTTGGTCACCGTCAAAGTCGGCGTTAAATGCGGCACACACCAATGGGTGCAACTGAATCGCTTTACCTTCAATCAAAATAGGTTCGAACGCTTGAATACCCAAACGGTGCAAGGTCGGCGCACGGTTCAGCATAATTGGATGTTCGCGGATGACTTCTTCCAAGATATCCCATACTTCAGGTACTTCTTGCTCTACCAATTTTTTCGCTGCTTTAACGGTAGAAGCCAAACCTTGTTTTTCCAATTTGTGGAAAATGAATGGTTTGAACAGTTCCAAAGCCATTTTTTTCGGCAGACCACATTGGTGCAGACGCAGGTATGGGCCTACGGTAATCACGGAACGACCGGAGTAGTCCACACGTTTACCCAGCAGGTTTTGACGGAAGCGGCCGCCTTTACCTTTAATCATGTCTGCCAATGATTTCAGCGGACGTTTGTTGGCGCCGGTCATGGCTTTACCGCGACGACCGTTATCCAACAGGGAGTCAACTGCTTCTTGCAACATACGTTTCGTTACGAACGATGATATCAGGCGCATGCAGTTCCAACAGACGTTTCAAACGGTTGTTACGGTTGATAACACGGCGGTACAAATCGTTCAAATCGGAAGTGGCAAAACGACCGCCATCCAATGGAACCAACGGACGCAAATCAGGCGGCAATACCGGCAGCACGTCCATAATCATCCATTCCAGTTTCATACCGGAACGGTGGAAGGCTTCCAATACTTTCAAACGTTTGGCGATTTTTTTGATTTTGGTGTCAGAACCGGTAGATTCCAGCTCTTGACGCAGGATTTCGATTTCACCGGTAATATCCAAGGTACGCAGCAATTCGCGGATACCTTCTGCACCCATTTTGGCATCGAAGTCATCGCCGTATTCGTCCAGTTTGTTGTAGTAATCGTCTTCAGTCAGCAATTGACGACGTTGCAACGGAGTCATGCCGGGATCGGTTACTACAAATGCTTCAAAGTACAATACGCGTTCGATATCACGCAAAGTCATGTCCAATACCATACCCAAGCGGGAAGGCAGGGATTTCAAGAACCAAATGTGGGCAACTGGTGCAGCCAATTCAATGTGGCCCATGCGTTCGCGGCGTACTTTGGACAGGGTCACTTCTACGCCACATTTTTCACAGGTTACGCCTTTAAATTTCAAGCGTTTGTATTTACCGCACAAACATTCATAGTCTTTGACCGGGCCAAAGATTTTGGCGCAGAACAAACCGTCGCGCTCAGGTTTGAACGTACGGTAGTTGATGGTTTCAGGTTTTTTAACTTCGCCATAAGACCATGAGCGGATGGTTTCGGGAGAGGCAATACCGATTTTGATGGCATCAAACTCTTCTTCCATGCCGGCAGTTTGCAACGGATTAAATAAGTTCAACAAATTCATTTTTGCTCCTTGAAGGAAGTGTTTTTACCGCATGGCGGATTTTCGATATTGGGAAACGGTACTTTCGATTTCAGACGGCCTAAATGCCGATTGCTTCATTCTTATTCTGAAACCGCTTTTTCAGACGACCTTAAAAGGCCGTCTGAAAACTTCTGTTTAGTAGCGTTCCAAATCGATATCCAAGCCCAGTGAGCGAATCTCTTTAACCAATACATTGAAGGATTCAGGCATACCGGCATCGATTTTGTGTTCGCCTTTGACGATGTTCTCGTACATTTTGGTACGGCCGTTCACGTCGTCAGACTTCACAGTCAGCATCTCTTGCAGCGTGTATGCCGCGCCGTATGCTTCCAATGCCCAAACCTCCATCTCACCGAAACGTTGGCCACCGAACTGAGCTTTACCGCCCAGAGGCTGCTGGGTAACCAGACTGTATGGACCGGTAGAACGGGCGTGCATTTTTCGTCAACCAAGTGGTGCAGTTTCAGATAGTGCATCACACCGACTGTAACCTTGCGGTCAAATGCTTCGCCTGAACGGCCGTCATACAGCGTGATTTGAGTTTTACTGTCGTTGAAGCCCAGTTTCTCAACCTCAGGATCTTCGCTTGGGTAAGCCAAGTTCAACATTTCGCGGATTTCAGACTCTTTCGCACCGTCGAATACTGGAGAAGCGAAAGATGCACCTTTGCGCAGGTTGGAAGCCAATTCGATGATTTCTTCATCTGTCAGGCTGTCCAAATCTTCTTTCTTACCGCTACCGTTGTAGAGTTTATTCAAGAATTCTCGCAGCTCGCTGGCTTTGCGTTGCTCTTTCAGCATACGGTCGATGCGTTCGCCGATACCTTTTGCCGCCCAACCCAAGTGAACTTCCAAAATCTGACCGATGTTCATACGGGAAGGTACGCCCAATGGGTTCAGTACGATGTCTACCGGACGGCCGTCAGCCATGTAAGGCATGTCTTCCACTGGCAGAATGCGTGATACCACACCCTTGTTACCGTGGCGACCCGCCATTTTGTCACCGGCTTGCAGACGGCGTTTGATGGCGATAAATACTTTCACCATTTTTTGTACGCCCGGTTGCAGCTCGTCACCTTGGGTCAGTTTTTTCTTCTTGATCTCATACAACTCATCCGCTTCTTCGCGTTTTTGTTGCAGACTCAATTTAATCAGTTCCAGCTGTTTGGCCAAATCTTCATCAGCCAGACGGATGTCAAACCAATCATGTTTGCTGGACAGGCTTGCCAAATATTCGGTAGTAATTTCGCTGCCTTTAGCCAGCTTCATTGGACCACCATTGGCTTTTTGACCCACAATCATACGTTCGATACGGTCGAATGCGTCATTATCAAAAATACGCAATTGATCGCCCAAATCTTGACGGTAACGTTTCAATTCAGAATCAATAATGGATTGAGCACGTTTGTCGCGTTGGATACCTTCACGAGTAAAGACTTGAACATCGATAACGGTACCGCTCATGCCGGTAGGCATACGCAATGAAGTATCTTTTACGTCAGATGCTTTTTCACCGAAGATGGCACGCAGCAGTTTTTCTTCAGGAGTCAGTTGGGTTTCGCCTTTAGGTGTTACTTTACCTACCAAGACGTCACCGGCTTCTACTTCTGCACCGATATATACGATACCGGATTCATCCAAACGGTTTTGCATACGCTCAGATAAGTTCGGAATATCGCGGGTAATGTCTTCTGCACCCAATTTAGTGTCACGTGCAACAACGTTCAGCTCTTCAATGTGAATCGAAGTGTAACGATCATCCGCAGCCACTTTTTTTCTGAAATCAGAATCGAGTCTTCGTAGTTGTAACCGTTCCATGGCATGAAGGCGATGGTCATGTTTTGACCCAAAGCCAATTCACCCAAGTCGGTAGATGCACCATCGGCTACCAAGTCACCACGTTGCAACACATCGCCTGCTTTTACGGCCGGACGTTGGTTAATGTTGGTAGATTGGTTGGAACGGGTGAATTTAACCAAGTTGTAAATATCGACACCCACTTCACCGGCAGTCGCTTCATCATCATGAACACGAACGACGACACGGTTGGCATCTACATACTCAACCACACCACCACGGCGGGCAACGATTGCAGTTGCAGAGTCAACGGCAACAGAGCGTTCGATACCGGTACCAACCATTGGTTTCTCAGGGCGCAGGCAAGGTACGGCCTGACGTTGCATGTTGGCACCCATCAATGCACGGTTCGCGTCATCATGTTCCAAGAATGGAATCAGAGATGCTGCAACGGATACCACTTGACCGGTTGCCACGTCCATATATTGAACGCGGTCAGGCGTTGCCATAATAGTTTCGCCTTTTTCACGACAAGTAACCAAGTCGCCAATCAGATTACCGTCTTTGTCCAAATCGGCATTCGCCTGTGCAATCACATAACGGCCTTCTTCGATAGCAGACAAGTAATCGATTTCTTCAGTTACTTTACCATCGACAACACGGCGGTAAGGGGTTTCCAAGAAACCATAATCATTGGTACGCGCATAAACGGACAATGAGTTGATCAAACCAATGTTTGGACCCTCAGGTGTTTCAATAGGACATACACGGCCATAATGGGTCGGATGTACGTCTCGCACTTCAAAGCCTGCACGTTCGCGAGTCAAACCGCCCGGGCCCAATGCAGATACACGGCGTTTATGGGTTACTTCAGACAATGGGTTAGTCTGATCCATAAATTGGCTCAATTGGCTAGAGCCGAAGAATTCTTTAATCGCGGCAGAAACAGGTTTTGCATTGATCAAGTCATGCGGCATCAAGTTCTCAGATTCTGCTTGGTTCAAACGCTCTTTAACTGCACGTTCTACACGAGCCAAACCACTGCGGAATTGGTTTTCAGTCAACTCACCCACAGAACGAACACGACGATTACCCAAGTGGTCGATATCGTCTACTTCGCCATGACCGTTACGCAGTTCAACCAATGTAGCAATGGAAGCAACAATGTCTTCAACGCTCAGAACGTAACCGCCTTTTTCAGCTGCGCCAGCCAAAGTTTCGTTCAGCAAACGGCCATACCAAGAGTTTTGTTGTGCTTCAGACAATTTTTGCTCGTATGTGCGGGTATTAAATTTCATACGGCCTACGCGAGACAAATCATAGCTGTCTTCACTGAAGAACAAGCGGTTGAAGAGCTGCTCAACAGCTTCTTCGGTAGGCGGTTCACCTGGACGCATCATGCGGTAAATCGCTACACGTGCAGCCTGCTGATCAGCAGTTTCGTCTGTACGCAGAGTGCTGGAGATGTAACCACCTTGATCCAACTCATTGATATAAAGGGTCGTAATTTCTTTTACGCCATGGATATCAAGCTTGGCCAACAGTTCTTCTGTAATTTCATCATTAGCAGAAGCCAATACTTCGCCGGTTTCCGGATCAATCAGGTCAGCAGCCAATGCTTTGCCTATCAGGCTTTCTGGCTCTACATCCAAACGAGTCAAGCCTGCATTGGTAATATCACGGATATTTTTCGCAGTAATGCGTTTACCTTTGGCGACCAGTACATTGCCTTCTTTATCCAAGATATCAACTTTGGCAGTTTCACCTTTCAGACGGCCTGCAATCAGATCAGTTTGAACACCGCTTGAAGACAAATAGAAAGTTTCTTTGTCGTAGAAAATATCCAAGATTTGCTCATTGTTGTAGCCCAAAGCTTTCAACAAAATCGTAACCGGCATTTTACGGCGACGGTCGATACGGAATACAACAAATCTTTTGGATCAAATTCGAAATCCAACCATGAACCACGGTAAGGAATAATACGAGCAGAGAACAACAGCTTACCGGAAGAATGTGTTTTACCACGGTCATGCTCAAAGAACACGCCAGGAGAACGGTGCAGCTGGGAAACAATCACACGCTCAGTACCATTGATGACAAAAGAGCCACTTGGCGTCATCAATGGGATTTCGCCCATATACACTTCGTTTTCACGAACTTCTTTTACAGTCGGCTTAGATGCTTCTTTATCTAAAATCACCAAACGGATACGGGCACGCAATGGAGCCGCATAAGTAATGCCGCGCAATTGACATTCAGGAATATCGAACAAAGGCTCGCCCAATGTGTAATGTACAAACTCCAAGCGCGCATAACCATTATGGCTCACAATCGGGAAAATAGAATTAAATGCCGCTTGCAGACCATCATCAGTGCGTTGGTCAAAAGCATTTTCCAGCTGCAAAAATTTCGCATAAGAATCAATTTGGGTTGCCAGCAGGAAAGGAACATCTAAGACATTCTCTCGCTTTGCAAAACTCTTACGGATACGTTTTTTCTCGGTAAACGAATAGCTCATATACACTCCGAAAAGCAATTTTAAATAATAGGCCGTCTGAAACAACGGCATGCATCAACCTGATATTTACATTTATTTGCAATGATTTTATAAAGACTATGCAAATAAATGTAAACAATGCCTGATGCTTATTTTAAGAAGCAAATAAGGCTGGCAGAAAACTGCCAGCCTTCATGGGAAGCATCAAATTATTTGATTTCGACTTTAGCGCCAGCTTCTTCCAGTTGTTTTTGGATGTCTTCAGCTTCAGCTTTAGAAACACCTTCTTTCAGAGTTTTAGGTGCACCGTCAACGATGTCTTTAGCTTCTTTCAGACCCAGACCAGTGATAGCGCGGACAACTTTGATCACGCCAACTTTTTGATCACCGGCAGAAGCCAATACTACGTCGAATTCAGTTTTTTCTTCAGCAGCAACTGCACCAGCACCTGCAGGGCCTGCAACTGCAACTGCAGCAGCAGAAACGCCAAATTTTTCTTCAAAAGCTTTAACCAGGTCGTTCAATTCCATTACGGTCAAAGAACCAACGGCTTCCAAAATGTCTTCTTTAGTAATAGCCATGCTATTTATACTCCAAATATTGTATTAAAAATAATTGATTAAATGAAACAAAATTGATTAAGCGGCTTCTTCGCCAGCTTTTTTCTCTGCCAAAGCAGCCAAACCACGTGCAAAGCCTGATACAGGAGCTTGCATAACGAACAACAGTTTGGACAACAGCTCTTCGCGACTTGGAATAGAAGCCAACTCAGCAACCTGAGCAGGATTCATCACTTCGCCATTGTAAGAACCAGCTTTAACGATAATTTTGTCATCTTTTTTCGCGAATTGGTGCAGCACTTTAGCAGCAGCAACAGCATCTTCAGAAGCAGCGTAAACCAATGGACCAACCATTTGATCGGCCAAACCTGCAAATGAAGTACCCTCTACTGCGCGACGAGCCAGAGTATTTTTCAGAACGCGCAAGTAAACGCCTTCTTTACGTGCATTCGCACGAAGCTCAGTCATGCTGGAAACACTGATACCGCGATATTCAGCGACTACGAGAGTTTGAGCGTTAGCAATTGCTGCGCTAATTTCCTCTACGGCCACTTTCTTGGTTTCAATATTGAGACTCAAGGTCTACCTCCCACTGTTTATAAACAGGATACCGAAATGATATCCCACCAGCGCGGTAACCTAAAAAGACATCTTACAAGCAATCTTGCAATGTGTTTCAGGACTACCGTCTGCGTAGGGCAGTTACGATTAAATCTTACGATCCCTACGGTCTTGGACATCTACTTAATTTTAAGTAGCCCAAATTCAGGCAATCCAGAAAACTTGGATCACCTGAAAATTTCTTAGTTGTTCACGCTTGCAGTATCAACGCGAACACCCAAACCCATAGTGCTGGATACAGCAACTTTTTTCAGGTACTGACCTTTAGCAGCAGCAGGTTTGGCTTTAACGATAGCATCCAGCAACGCATTGAAGTTTTCTTTCAAGTCAGCTTCAGCGAAAGAAGCACGACCGATAGTTGCGTGAACGATACCGGCTTTATCTGTACGGTATTGTACTTGACCTGCTTTTGCATTTTTAACTGCTTCAGCAACGTTAGGAGTAACAGTACCTACTTTAGGGTTTGGCATCAGGCCACGAGGACCTAAGATGGTACCCAATTGACCAACGATACGCATTGCATCAGGAGAAGCAATAACAACGTCAAAGTTCAGGTTACCAGCTTTGATTTCAGCAGCCAGATCTTCAAAACCGACAATATCTGCACCAGCTTCTTTAGCAGCATCTGCATTTGCACCTTGAGTAAATACAGCTACGCGAGTTGTTTTACCGGTACCTTTAGGCAGAACGACTGAACCACGGATAACTTGGTCAGATTTACGAGGATCAACACCCAGATTGAAAGATACGTCAACAGACTCGTCGAATTTAGCAGTAGCAGCTTTTTTAACCAAAGCAATTGCTTCATCGATTGCGTACAGTTTGTTAGCTTCAACAGAAGAGCGCAGAGCTTTCAAGCGTTTAGATACTTTAGCCATTATACAACACCCTCCACATCCAAGCCCATTGAGCGAGCAGAGCCGGCGATAGTACGAACGGCCGCATCTAAGTCAGCAGCAGTCAAATCAGGCTCTTTAGTTTTAGCAATTTCTTCCAACTGAGCGCGGGTCAATTTACCCACTTTGTTAGTTAGAGGATTAGAACTACCTTTTTGCAGACCAGCAGCTTTTTCAACAAGATAGAAGCTGGTGGAGTTTTCATCACAAAAGTGAATGATTTATCTGCAAATGCAGTGATCACGACTGGAATTGGCAAACCAGGTTCCATACCTTGGGTTGCAGCATTAAATGCTTTACAGAATTCCATGATATTCAAACCACGTTGACCCAAAGCAGGACCAACTGGGGGAGATGGATTGGCTTTACCTGCAGGAATTTGCAGTTTGATGTAGCCGATAATTTTCTTTGCCACTTAAGGACTCCTAAAAACGGGTATAACGCGGAACCATTCCGCTTCCCAAACAGAATTTGTGATTATATCCGCTTAAAAAAAATTTTTCAAGCGAATTAAACCACTTAAATCTTTTCAACCTGACCGAACTCTAATTCAACCGGTGTTTCACGACCAAAAATCTGAACTGAAACACGCAGTCTATTACGCTCGTAGTTAACCTCATCAACAATCCCATTGAAATCAGCAAATGGACCTTCATTCACACGAACCTGCTGACCAACCTCAAATTCAACTTTTGGTTTTGGCTTCTCAACACCTGTTTTGGCTTGTTGCAAAATAGCATCTGCATCTTTTTGAGAAATTGGGATCGGACGATTTCCGCTACCACCTACAAAACCATTTACTCGAGGGGTACTCTTAACCAAGTGCCATGAATCATCGGTCATTTCCATTTCAACCAACACATAGCCTGGATAGAATTTACGCTCACTGATGGTTTTTCGGCCATTCTTGATATCTACCACTTCCTCTACAGGAACGAGAATCTGACCGAAATATTCTTCCATGTTTTCACGAGCAATACGCTCTTTCAATGTTTTTTGAACATTTTTCTCGAAACCGGAATAGGCCTGTACCACATACCAACGCTTTGACATCTTTACCCTTTCCTATTTAATAAAACATCAAAAAACAACCATGAAATAATTGTATCTGCCGCATAAATGAAGGCTGCTAAAACTGCAACGAAGATAATCACGAATACAGTCATTTTGACCGCTTCATCGCGACTCGGCCAAACTACCTTCTTAAACTCAGTCCAAGAGCTCTTAAAATATGCAAACAGACCTTCTTTCTTTTCAGGAGCCGGCTTATTACTTACCACAACTTCCTTTTTCTGATGGTCTTCTTTGCGTCCAGACGGATGTTCTGTCATCTTTACTCACTTATCAATACCCCACCCGCCTTCATTTTAGACAGTGGCATTGATCCATTAATTAATTTCAAATAATCTTAAAACTTAAGTACAAAAAAATTAACCGGCACAAGGCCGGTTAATTTTTTATTTGGCAGGCCAAGAGGGTCTCGAACCCCCAACCCTCGGTTTTGGAGACCGATACTCTACCAATTGAGCTATTGGCCTCTAAACTTAAGCGATTACAGAAGAAACCACACCCGCACCTACGGTACGACCACCTTCGCGAATCGCAAAGCGCAGACCTTCTTCCATAGCGATAGGCGCAATCAGTTCTACAGTAATGGTTACGTTCTCACCTGGCATTACCATTTCTACGCCCCTTCCAAAGTAACTGCACCAGTTACGTCAGTAGTACGGAAGTAGAATTGCGGACGGTAGTTAGCAAAGAATGGAGTGTGACGACCACCCTCTTCTTTGCTCAGTACGTATACTTCTGCTTTGAATTTGGTGTGAGGAGTGATAGTACCTGGTTTAGCCAATACTTGACCACGCTCTACGTCTTCACGTTTGGTACCACGCAGCAATACGCCTACGTTGTCACCAGCTTGACCTTCGTCCAGCAGTTTGCGGAACATTTCAACGCCGGTACAAGTGGTTTTTTGGGTTTCTTTCAGACCTACGATTTCGATCTCGTCACCAACGTGGATGATACCGCGCTCTACACGACCGGTTACTACTGTACCACGACCAGAGATAGAGAATACGTCTTCGATAGGCAACAAGAAAGGTTTGTCCACAGCACGCTCAGGTGTTGGGATGTAGCTGTCCAGGGCAGCAGCTAATTCGAAGATTTTTTCTTCGTAAGCAGCGTCACCTTCCAAAGCTTTCAGTGCGGAACCTTGTACGATTGGGCAGTCGTCGCCTGGGAAGTCGTAGCTTGACAACAGGTCACGGATTTCCATTTCAACCAGTTCCAACAGCTCGGCATCGTCAACCATGTCGCATTTGTTCATGAATACGATGATGTAAGGTACACCTACTTGGCGAGCCAACAGGATGTGTTCGCGAGTTTGAGGCATAGGACCGTCAGCTGCGGAACATACCAAGATCGCGCCGTCCATTTGGGCAGCACCGGTAATCATGTTTTTAACGTAGTCGGCGTGGCCCGGGCAGTCTACGTGCGCGTAGTGACGGGTTTCAGTTTCGTATTCTACGTGTGAGGTATTAATGGTAATACCACGGGCTTTTTCTTCAGGAGCGTTGTCGATTTGATCGTAAGCTTTTGCAGCGCCACCGAATTTTTTAGCCAAAATAGTAGTCAAAGCAGCAGTCAGAGTGGTTTTACCATGGTCAACGTGACCGATGGTGCCAACGTTTACGTGCGGTTTGCTACGTTCAAATTTTTCCTTAGCCATGGCAATATCCTATAATCTATAGCTTTTTGAAAGAAAGGGTAATAATGAGATGGTGCCCATGGGCAGATTTGAACTGCCGACCTCTCCCTTACCAAGGGAGTGCTCTACCCCTGAGCTACATGGGCGAAATTGTTTGGAGCGGGTGAAGGGAATCGAACCCTCACCGTAAGCTTGGAAGGCTTCTGCTCTACCATTGAGCTACACCCGCATACTCACTTTTTTGCTCCAAGTAAGAATTTTTGGTGGAGGGAGAAGGATTCGAACCTTCGAAGCTCACGCAACAGATTTACAGTCTGCCCCCTTTGACCGCTCGGGAATCCCTCCAAAAGAGAACGCTAGTTTATTGGCAACTCAGATTTCCGTCAAGATTTTTTTTCATTTATTTCTTTAAAAATACCCAAGCTTTTGCTTTTAAACACTATTTATTTAAACTGAATGATTTTTTCGTACTTAGCCATCAGTTCTTCATGCGTTTCAGGATGCTCTTCATCAATCAAGATACAGTCGACAGGGCATACCTGTTGGCACTGAGGCTCATCGTAATGGCCTACACATTGTGTACACAAATTTGGATTGATTTCGTAAATTTCTTCACCTTGCGAAATGGCATCATTAGGGCATTCCGGTTCGCACACATCGCAGTTAATGCACTCATCTGTAATAAAGAGCGACATTTCTATTTCCTTTTTTCTTAAATTATCAAAACCGATTGGGCGCGGATTATAGCACAAATGACGTCGGAACAATCCGTTTGAAAGAATGTTTTACACCTTGGGAATGATTCTCAAATTCCATACTATTCAGCAACTTGCGAATAGAGCAACAATTCAAACCTACTCATTCCCGCCTTTCCTTCCCGATAATTTTCCAGCCAATCCGGTTTTTCAGGCAGCTTCCCTGCTTCAATATAGACCATTGCCCCATTTTTCAAGTGGCTTTGCAATCGGATAAACAGATTTTGCCAATCTTCCCATGCAAACGGCGGATCAAGGAACACAACATCAAATTTTTCAGACGGCCTTGCCAGATAAGCCATGCCGTCTGAACACACGATTTCCACCTGTTTCAAACCTAATTCACGGATATTTTTCTGAAGCGTTTGAACAGTTTGGCGGTGGTTATCGACCATTACCACTTTTGCCGCATTACGAGAAGCAGCCTCCATTCCCAAAGCACCACTGCCGCTGAATAAATCCAATACTGTTTTACCGGTTAAATCCTGACCCAGCCAATTAAACAGTTTTTCACGCACGCTGTCAGGCGTTGGACGCAGGCCGTCTGCAGATAAAAATGTTAACTTTCGTCCCCTGCATTGCCCGCCAATAATGCGTACTTGATTGGTATGTTTGGAATGTTTGTTGTTTGCCATGATTTTTAAAAAGATGCCGAGTTTTCAGACGGCCTCAATTATATAGTGAAACTGCCATCAAGCCGTATTCACTCTATTCTTTTAGATACAACAAGGCCGTCTGAAAATCATTTTTCAGATAGCCTTGTTGTTTCGAATTTGATAGCATGAAATATTGAACTGCGCTTCACCGGTTGAAGTGCGTTTTAAACTTAAACTAGATAAATTACATTTACTTATTTATAATGAGTATTCCTCTGAGAAATATTTATATAAGGTTATTACCATGTCAGATCTGAATCTCAGTAACAGCATCTTCCAAGGTTACAACGACAAACATGGCTTAATGATTTGTGGCTATGAATGGGGCTGGAGTAAAGCCGATGAAGCTGCTTATCAAGCAGGTGAATACAAACTCTAAAAAATAAAATCGACCATACGGTGCCAGCAATCCCTCTATTTTGGTGAGCAGGCAAAAAAGTGGCGTTACGACAATACGATAAAAATTTGGTTTGAAATGTGGGGACACCCCTTAGACGAAAATCGATTGGGTGGTGCATTTGAAAAATCCCTGGTTCAAACCAACTGGGCTGCTACACAGGGCAACACTATCGATAATCCCGACAAGTTCACCTGGCCAGAGCACATCGATAATTTTCTCTACCATCGAAAACTGCGTCCGAAAGTCATCCTCATGGGCGGCAGGTTGGCGGATTTTTATTAAAAAGTACTGCCACGCTTCGAGCGGTTGATGGCGGACAAACCGCTGGGACGGTGCAAAAAAGAATTTAACAGTGCGTTTCAATGTCAAATTCAATCGTTTGAGATTGCGAAGTCGTCTGCTTTCCCATCCAGTGCCAGTCGCGGTCTATCTTACGTTACATCGCCTTGTTCGCGCCTGGGGCGAACCGGTTTTATCCGTTTTAAAACGACGCAGTTCAAATAAACCAATCACAGAAAAGTAAAGGTCGTCTGAAAATTTTCAGACGACCTTTCTAAACCAACCTAATCTCACTCTTTCAGTTGCAGGCGGTTCAATCTGTTCTTTCCAGCCGCATTCTTTTTTTGCGGGCAGACTTTTTCGACGCCCCAGCGTTTGGTGGTTTTGATGGTCAAGACCGGCCAATGCGCAGTTTTCGGACATTCTTCGGCGACGGGCGGGTTCCAGGTGGCGTAGTTGCAGTCCGGGATAGGTACTGCAACTGTAAAACAGTTTGCCGTAGCGGGATTTGCGCTCGACGAGGTTGCCTTTTTTGCATTGTGGGCATTGGACGCCGGTGTCTTTCGGTTTTTCCAACGGCTCAACGTGCTTGCATTTCGGATAGTTGGCGCAGCCGATGAATTTGCTGCCGGTTCGGCTGTATTTGTACACTAGGCGACCGCCACATTTAGGGCATTCGCGTCCGTTGAGTTCGGCTTGCTCGGCTTCCGCTTTGGCGATGCGCTCGGCAGCTTCTTCGGCAGTTTCGTTGACGTTGCGCGTGTAGCTGCACTCGGGATAACCGGCACACGCAACAAAACGACCCATTTTGCCGAATTTTATTTGCAGTTTGTGTTCGCCGCATTTCGGACAGGTTTCGTCAAGTTCCTGCGTGGTAAATTTGGCGCGTTCGATGCCTTCTTTTTCTTCCACTTGTTTGATGAACGGTTTCCAGAATTTGTCCATCACGGGGAATCCATTGGCGTTTGCCGTTGGCAATTTCGTCAAGCTGGTCTTCAAGTTTGGCTGTGAAGTGGTAATCGACATATTGGGCGAAGTGTTCGGTCAAGAATTTATTGACGATGTCGCCTGTGTCGGTGGGCATGAAGCGTTTTTGCTCAAGGGTAACGTATTCGCGGTCTTTGAGCGTGGAGATGATACTGGCGTAGGTGGAGGGACGGCCAATGCCGTATTCTTCGAGGGCTTTAACCAGCGTGGCTTCGTTGTAGCGCGGCGGCGGAGTGGTAAAGTGTTGCTCGCCGTAGAGTTTGTCCAAGGGCAATTTGTCGCCTTCACTCATTTCAGGCAGTTTTTTGCTGTCTTCGCTCTCTTCGTCGTCACTGCTTTCTTCATACACGCTCAAGAAGCCTGCGAAAGTCTGCACTTGTCCGGTTACGCGGAATACGCCTTTGCCGACGGTAATATCGACGGTGGTTTGGTCGAATTTGGCGGGCGTCATCTGACAGGCGACGGTACGCTGCCAAATCATTTGATAGAGTTTGAACTGGTCTGCGCTCAGGAAGGGTTTGACGCTTTCAGGGCGTGCGGTACACGGAAGTCGGGCGGATCGCTTCGTGGGCTTCTTGGGCGTTTTTTTGGATTTGGTTTTTGTACTGTTTGGCCGAACTCGGCAGATATTCTTTTGCCGATTTTGTTTTCGATGTAATGGCGGATTTCAGTTAACGCTTCATCAGCCAAATTCACGCTGTCGGTACGCATATAGGTAATCAGACCGATGGCACCCCTGCCCTACGTCTATACCTTCATAAAGCTGTTGGGCGGTACGCATGGTGCGGTCGGTGGTGAAAAGCCGAGTTTGCGCACGGCATCCCTGCTGCATGGTAGATGTGGTGAACGGCGCGGCTGGGATTGCGGCTGCGCTTTTTTTCTTTTCAATGGCGGTAACGACGGCCTCTTTGCCTTCGAGTTCTTTCAATACGTCGGCTTGCGCGGCTTTCGTTCGGCAGGTTGAACTGTTCGAGTTTCACGCCGTTGTATTGGGCGAGTTTGGCGGTGAACTTGCTGCGTCCTTTGTGGCTGTCAAGATGTACCGTCCAATATTCCTGCGCTTCAAACGCGCGGATTTCGTTTTCGCGTTCGCAAATCAAACGCAGTGCGGGGCTTTGCACACGGCCCTGCACTCAAACCGCGGCGGATTTTTTTCCACAACAATGGCGAGAGGTTGAAACCGACCAGATAGTCCAGCGCGCGGCGCGCTTGTTGCGCATCGACCAAAGTCCATTTCGATTTCGCGCGGATGGGCAACGGCATCGAGCACGGCGTTTTTGGTGATTTCGTGGAACACGACACGCTGCGGCTTGATATTTTTCAAGCCGCGTTTGGATTTGAGGATTTCCAAAAGATGCCAAGAAATGGCTTCGCCTTCCCTATCCGGGTCGGTTGCGAGGTAGATGTTTTCAGCTTCTTTGGCACCGGCGACGATGGCATCGACGTGTTTGCTGTTGCGGCTGATCAATTGGTATTTCATGGCAAAGCCATTATCGGGATCGACTGCTCCGCTTTTGGGTACCAAATCGCGGACGTGGCCGTAAGACGCCAAGATTTCAAAATCACCGCCCAGATATTTTTTCAGGGTTTTGGCTTTAGACGGGGATTCGACGATTAATAGGTTTTTCGCCATTGTTGTTCTCTTTTGGATGTATTGGGTTTATGTTTCAGACGGCCTTTATTATTGAGGCCGTCTGAAAAAAGGTTTAGTGCATCACGTTTTGTCCGGTCAACGCACTCATCAAGTCGTCGCCTATCAGGACGGGCAACTCGCTCTTGTGCATCCACAACACCAGCAATACCAACACTTTGGCGGTATCGAGGGTAATTTCGTCCGATGGAATGTGCATCAGGGCATGAATGACGATTTCGCGTTGCTCATAAGTAATTGCATGTTCGGTAACCAAATATTGCATCAAGCCCATGACTTCCTGCGGCAGGTTTTCAGCTTCTTCACGGCAGAATACGCGCAGGGAGTCGCTGTTAAACGGCTCGGCATAGAATTCGGACGTATTGAACAAGACTTCCATCATCATCAATGTATTGCCGATTTCTGTAGCATCAAAACCCGCATCTTCCAAGAGGCGACCCAAATCCTCCGGAGGCGGACAATTGTCGAAATCTTGGAAGTGTTCGATTAAATAGGCAATGACTTCGGTCATGCTGGTTCCTTAAATATAGATAATTTATGCTTTGACACGCTGATAACGGCCACCCGGCAAGGCAGCGACGATACCGTCAAGTTCGTATTCCAAAAGCTGTGCGTACACGTCTGCCGCTGCCGTATTGGTTTGTTGCGCCAAAATATCGGGATGTATCGGGTCGTAACCCATTGCTTCCAATAAAGCGCTTGTTGATGGGGCGGCAGGTGGGTTTTCAGACGGCCTTTGCGGTTCATCCGCTATTGTTTTGGGTTGCAGCCGTTCGGTTTGATCGTTTTTCGGTTTGACCGTCTTATTTATAGAATATGATGGAACATGCGTATTTTGCAATAGCTGCGGACACTCATGGAGGATATCGTCCAGACATTCCACCAATTTTGCCCCGTCTTTAATCAGCTTGTGACAGCCTTTGCTGTGCGGATTGTCTATCGAACCGGGTACCGCCATCACTTCGCGCCCCATCTCCGCCGCCAGCTTGGCGGTAATCAATGAGCCGGATTCCAATGCCGCTTCAACCACCAATGTCAGCTGCGATAATGCGGCAATCAGACGGTTGCGGCGCGGAAAGTTGCCTGCAAACGGACGCGTGTCCAAAGGGAACTCGCTGACAATCAATCCTTTTTCAGCAATTTCATAAGCAAGGTTTTTATTGGACGGCGGATAAATGCGGTCTATACCAGTTCCCCAGACGGCAATGGTGCCGCCATCTGCCTGCAATGCGCCCTGATGGGCGGCTGTGTCGATACCCGAAGCCATACCCGATACGACGGGAATGCCCTTTTCGCTCAACGCCCTGCCAAAATCTTTGGCAATCCGCATTGCCTGCGGCGTGGCATGGCGGCTGCCGACAATCGCGGCAGAAGGTGTATGCAGCAGCTCTGCATTACCGCGTAAAAACAAGACCGGCGGCGCGGTAATGCCTTGTGTTAGCATTTCGGGGAAATCATCATCTTGCAGTAGCAACAGACGGCAACCGTCCTGCATTTCCCATTGCAAAGCGGCTTCGGCAGACTGCTGCGCCAAAGCCCGTTTGTCCGCATTGCGCCACGATTCGGCCGCCTGTTTATGGCGTACCAACGCGGTAATGCTATCTACCGGCGCATTCAAGGCAGCTTGTGCGCTACCGAATTGCTGCAACAGCACCAAAAAACTTTCTGCGCCGATATAGGGCGTAAATGCCAGTTGCAACCAAGCAAAACGCTCGTTTTCCGTCATCAATCTGTTCCCTTTTCGTAATGGTTGTTCAGACATCCTGAAGTAAATAAAGGCCGTCTGAATATTTTATTGATATAAAACTTCTTTCAGCTTAAAAGGCAAAATAACCATGCCGAGCCATATCATTATTTTTATAAAGTCTTGCTTGTCTAAACACACCGTCAAATGACGATGCCGTCTGAAAAACCTAATGGCTTTCAGACGGCCTCTTTTATGTTTGAACCGATATTGCGCTTATTCTTCGGATTTGTCGGCGCTGCGGCGCGATACGCTGATACCGAGTTGTTTGAGTTTGCGGTAAAGGTGTGTACGCTCCAAACCAACCTTTTGCGCCACGCGGCTCATATTTTGGCCTTCTTGGGCGATATGGTACTCAAAGTAGCGGCGCTCGACTTCTTCCCTCAATTCGCGCAAAGGCATATTGAAATTGAAGCCGCCGATGATTTCTGTTGCCGTCGCGTTTTCCTTCTGACCCAAAGCCACGGCAACGGCCTGCTCGTCCACTTCTTTGCCGTCAGATTCCAACATGATGTTTCACCGTTTCGGCAAGCTGGTCGTAATTGCCCGGCCAATCGTATTGGCGTAAAACCACCAACGCGCTATCGCTGAATTTTACCGGTTGGATTTTTTGACTTTCGGCCAAATCGGTCATGATGCGGTTGATTAAAAAGACGATGTCGTCCGGCTGGCTGCGCAAAGAAGGAACATCGATGCGCTCTTTCAACAGCTCCGCCAGTCGGCCGGTAACGATGTCATCGGCGCCCTCGCCGCGTTTAAAACCGCATGAAGCAATCACACGGACATTGTAGCGGTCGGCTTTTTCCAGCAAGAAAGCAATGCCGTTTTGGATATTTTTACTGTAACGGGCAATATCGCCGACATACAAAATGCCACCTGATGCCTTTTGCAACAGCTCCATCGGCGTATCGACAATGTGTTCGACACGGTCGGTTGCCACCCAAGGCGTACCGCTTTTGTGCAGATAGCGGGCGACAATTTCAAACGGCGAGCCTGCCTCACCGGCCAACAACAACGGGCGGTTGTGTTTGGCAGCCGCTTCAATGCTGCCGTTCATTTCTTGAATGACGGGACTGTTGCCCAGTTTGTCCAAAGTCATACCGGAGGCCGTCTGAACTTCGCCATGTTTCAAGGCGCGTTCTACTGCGGACAAGAGTTTTTGCAGGGCAATCGGTTTTTCCAGAAATCGAGCGCGCCGATTTTGGTGGCTTCAACCGCAGTGTCAATGCTGGCATGGCCGCTCATCATGACCACAGGCATATTGAGTTGGCCGTTTTTCGCCCACTCTTTCAACAAAGTGATGCCGTCGCAATCGGGCATCCAAATGTCCAGCAACACCATGGCCGGACGCGTTTGATAACGCAATTGGCGCGCTTCTTCGGCATTTTCGGCCAAAGTGACGGTATAGCCTTCGTCTTGAAGGATTTCGGAGAGCAGGTCGCGGATGCCTACTTCATCATCTACAATCAAAATATCACTGCTTCGCATAAGTTTCTGCCATTTCCGGTAAAGCTATTTTGACGCACGCGCCGCCGCTGTTCTGATTGCTTAAGCTGATACGGCCGCCATGCTCCTCGATAATTTTTTTCACAACGGGCAAACCCAACCCCGTTCCTGTCGGTTTGTCGGTAACGTACGGCTCAAAAGCATTGTGCAGCATTTCTTTGCTGAAACTTTTACCGTTGTTGCAAACGGTCAGGAAAACCTGTCCTCCTTCGCGCCCTGTTTCGATGTTTACTTGCGGCGCTTCGTCCGACTCTGCCGCTTCTGCGGCATTCTTAAATAGGTTATGCAATACTTGGCGCATCGCCGTCGTATCGGCAACAATCGGCAGGGCGTCGGCACTGAGCCGTGCATTAAACTTGCACGCGCCGGCCTCATATAATACCAATACTTCCGACACCAAACCGTTTAAATCTTGTTTTTCTAAATTCAGCGACGGCGCACGCGCATAATTGCGGAATGCTTCGACCATTTCTTTCAGCGCGGCCACCTGTTTGACGATGGTATCGGTTGAACGGCTGAGGATTTGGGCGTCTTGTTCATCAAGTTTATCATGCAATTTCCATGCCAATCTCTCGGCGGAAAGCTGGATAGGCGTAAGCGGATTGCGGATTTCGTGCGCCAATCGTTTCGCCACTTCGCCCCATGCGGCCTCTTTTTGCGCCCGCATCAAGACGGTAATGTCATCAATCACCATCACCACGCCGTTATCGTTGTCTTCCGGCAGGATGGTAGCCTTGCCCAACAAGATTCGGGCATCATCGGGCGCGGCGTATTCGACTTGGACGGGTTTGTCGCTGTCGGCGGTTTCATTAATGGCGGCAAACACATCGGCCAACAGGGTTTGCTGCGGCGATTTGCCGTGCCATTGATGCCAGTTGCTGCCCCACAAAGACACCAGCGAAACACCCAAAATCTGTTCGGCGGCCTTGTTAAAGGTTTTCAGACGGCCATCGGCATCCAAAGTAATCACGCCTGTGGTCAAACTTTCCAACACGCATTCCAAATAATGGCGTGCGGCTTCTTCGCGCAAACGGTTGCGCTCGTCTGCCTCTTTGGCAATCGCCAATTGCTCGGTCATGTGGTTGAATAATTGGGTCAGACGGCCAAACTCATCATTGCGGAATACCGGCCGGGTCTGGCTGAAGTCACCCTGAGCCACCGCCCGCGCGCCCTCTGCCAACGACAATACCGGCGCCACAAAACGGCGGGCAAAATACAAAGCCATCACCAACGCCAAAAAGATGGCCAACAATGTCGCGACCAACAACGTGGACAGGAAAAAGGTTTGCAGGCCTTTTTTGGTATAACTCAGCTCGGCGTATTTGGCGCGGGCTGCTTCAATCAGCGTCGCGTCTTGGGCAACATCTTTCGGAATCGGCTGCCGGAAAAACAACGCATAATCCTGATTTTTATGCGTACCGATCAGCATCCAGCCTTGAGCATACAGCACGCCGCCGATGTTTTCCAAGCTGCGTACCGAGCCTGTCTGCTCCAGCTGCTCCCATCCTTCTTTGGTGAGTTCGGGTTGATTTAGTTTCAGGGGATTGATGCTTTTCTCAGCTTTATGGGTGGTCGCGTTATAAAGCGCCAGCTGGGCAAAGTCGGCAGTAAGCGCCGATTTTGCCAGCGTCTGCCCTAAATTGCCGTCCAGTGAAGCGGCGCTGATTAAGTCGATCTGCACCGGTGTGGCGTTGCTGACAGCGTTGTCCACCGCCAAGTTCAGCGCGGATTTGCTCAAGTTTAAGCTGCGCTCCAGAGCCTCATGGGTATCGTTGCCAAACCAAGAATTAATCGTACCGTTAATAAACTGGGCGGAAATGCCGAACAAAAACACACCCGGCAATACAGCAACCAAGGTAAACATCCCCGACAACCGACGCGCAATCTGCGAACCGAATACACTTTTGCTGTTGTCGCGCATCAAAAGCACGACATAGCGCACCAACACTGCTGCCAACACCAGTAACAGCAAGCCGCACAAAGCAACAATCCACCAAAAATAATCGGACAACACGTTGCTGCTGCCCGTTGCAACAGTCAGACCGTACAACAAAACAACGGCGAATACGGCGGCAATCAGAAGAAAGCGGCGCATGGTTTACTCCTGCACGACCGACAAGGACTTCCAACCGGAATCCAAATGCCAGTTTTTAGACGTCAGGGCATTGATTTGGAACGGTTTGGGCAGCTTGGCGGTTGTCAGCAGCAGGCGGATTTCAGCCTTCGTGTCTTTGGCGGCCACATCACTCAGCGCACCCTTGGACAAAACCTTCCAATTCGCGACCGCGCCCACTGCGCGCAAAGCTGTCTCAAGCGTGTCGTACTCGGTAGAAAACGTACCGACGGTAACGCGATAGCGGTTGGTCAGCGGATGGAAGGATAATTTATATTGAATCGTGCTGTCGTTGTTGAGCAGCTGGTCGAACTTGAATTTATAAGACGACATAGACGGCGCTGACAGCTGCCAACTCAAATTGAAATGCAGGGGGACGCCCTGTTTGAGTGCTTCTTTAAGCTGGTCGGGCAGGTCAGTGCGGAAACGGCTGCTGACGGAAAGCTGTCCGGCATGGGTCAGCTTTGCCTCGGCACGGGTCGCACTGATGCCCTCGCCCGCCGCGTTCAGCGACACGGCGAGCAAGAGCGGTACAATCAGCGTTTTACTGCTTTTTAATAAGCGCGTAATAAAAGCCATCTTGATGTTTGTTCGGTAAGAGCACATGCGACTCGATCAACTCGGCATCGGCATGGCGGTTAAGGAATTTTTGCAACTGACCGTCGTTTTCTTCGACAAAGACCGAGCAGGTAGCCAGCAACATCCTGCCGTTTTTCGTCAGGGTCTGCCACAGCGCGTCTAATAATGCTTCCTGTTGGCGTGCGGTTTTGACGGCATCGGTCGGTCGGCGCAGCCATTTGACATCGGGATTGCGGCGCGCCACACCCGAAGCGGTACACGGCACATCGGCCAGACAGCGTCAAAGGCCTTGCCATCATACCACGCTGCCAAGTCCTGCGCATCGGCACAAGTCAAAGAGGCCGTTTGAAAGCCTAAACGGTCAAGATTGCTCTTCACCCTGTTCAGACGGCCTTCGTCTATATCCAAAGCGGTAACATGACAATCCGCCAGTTCCAAGATATGGCCTGTCTTACCGCCCGGCGCCGCACAGGCATCGAGAATACGTTCGCCGTCTTTCGGGTTCAACAAATAGGCAGCACGTTGCGCACCAAAATCCTGCACCGATACCAGGCCGTCTGAAAAACCGGGCAGGCGGTTTACCGGCACGGCTTCTTCCAACATCACGGCGTATTCGTCCAACGCCCTGGCCGCAATACCTTCCGCAGCCAATTTTTCCAAATAGCTTTCGGCATTGCCGTGTCGGCGGTTGACGCGCAAAGTCATCGGCGGATGCGATTGCAGCGCGGTGGTGATGTTGTGCCAATGTTTCGGATAATGGTTTCTCAAGTAAGCCACCCACCACAGCGGCAAATTGTGTTTCGCCACATCGTCTTTTTTGCAGGAAGCCGCGAGCTTGTCGCGTTCACGCAAAAAGCGGCGCAAAATCGCATTGGCAAACGAGCGGAACTGGCCGCGGCCGATTTTGGCAATGCTTTCCACCGCCTCATTGACCACTGCATGAGGCGCATTGCGCGTGTAATGCAGTTGGTACATCGCCGCCAAAAGCAGGCTTTCGAGCTGAGGATTGTCAATCGGCTTCTTCAGCATTTGTCCAAGCATATATTTCAAACTGCCCAAATAACGTTGGCAACCGTAGGCAATATCCTGCAACGCGCCGTTTTCCTGCGCCGTCAGCTGCGGATGCGCCGCGCGGATTTCCGCCAAGACATCCTGAAGATTGCGCCCTTCGGCAACCGCGGCAACGCTGTCGGCGGCCAGTTTTTGGGCGAGGGACATACTCATATTTTTGCTTTCTGATTCATATTTGATTTCACGTGTTCGGAGGATTTCAGACGGCCTGTTCGGCTGCCAGCAATGCCCGATAATATTCGGCATCTGTTTTGGAAAAACAGCAAAAGATGATTTTTTCCACTGCCGGGCATTGCGGCAAGGTTTGTTGCAAACTCTCCAAAGCAATACGCGTGGCGGCTTCGGCCGGGAAGCGGTACACACCGGTGCTGATGCACGGAAAGGCGATGCTGTGAAGCTCGTGTTTCTGGGCAAGCAGCAAGGAATTGGCATAGGATTGTGCCAATTTGGCCTCTTCATTTTGCTGTCCGCCAAACCATACCGGCCCGACCGTATGAATGACAAAACGTGCAGGCAAACGATAGCCTTTGGTTATTTTGGCTTCGCCTGTGCGGCAACCGCCCAAAGTACGGCACTCGTCCAGCAGTTCTTTGCCCGCAGCGCGGTGTATTGCACCGTCTACGCCGCCACCGCCCAACAGCGATGAATTGGCGGCATTGACAATCGCATCGACTGCCAATCGGGTAATATCGCCTTCGACCACTTCAAAAACAGCCATTGCCTTCTTTCCTCTACATTGATTTCCAGCCTGTTACAAAACCGTTCCGACTTCAATCGTCCGGCCTGCCGCAAATGCCTGTATGCTCATGCGTTTGCTGCCGGAAGGCTGCAATTCGGTGATGTTCAGCGCATTTTCACCGCACGCCACCAGCAGGCCGTCTGAAGTGCAAGACAATACTTCGCCTGCCTTACCCTGCTTGGCCACGACTTCGGCACGCCAGATTTTCATCGGTTTGCCTTGATACTCGATCCACGCGGCAGGAACAGGTTGAAAGCACGGATTTTGCGCTCAATCACAGCAGCACTTTCATTCCAATCAATACACGCTTCTTCTTTGCTTAATTTCTGGGCGTAGGTAACGCCTTCTTCAGGCTGCTTAACCGCATTCAGACGGCCTTCCGCCTGCAGACGCTGTAAGTCGGCAACAATCGCTTCCGCACCCAAACCCATCAGCGCATCATGCACTTCGTTGGCGGTATCTGTAGGTTGGATGGCGTAGCGGTGTTCGCTGACCACATCGCCGGTGTCCAAGCCGATGTCCATCTGCATGATGCACACGCCGGTTTCGGCGTCGCCGGCTTCAATCGCACGTTGAATCGGTGCCGCGCCGCGCCAACGGGGCAACAGCGAAGCGTGGATATTGAGGCAGCCGTGTTTGGGCGTATCCAACACATCCTGCGGCAAAATCAAACCATACGCAGCCACCACCATCACATCCGCGCCTGTATCTTTGAGCATTTGCAGGGCTTCGGCGTTATTGCGCAACTTTTCCGGCTGCGCCACGGTCAAACCCAATTCCAAGGCAGCCTGTTTTACCGGCGATGCGGTCAACTGCATGCCGCGGCCTTTGGGGCGGTCGGGCTGGGTCAACACCAGCGGAATTTCAAAACCTGCGGCGGCGATGGCTTTCAAAGCGGCGGCGGCAAAATCAGGCGTACCGGCAAAGATGACTTTCATGTTGTGTCCTTGTGGAAATGGTTTGAATGGGCGCGTTGGGCAAACTGTTTCAGTTGAAAAGGCCGTCTGAAAGATTGAAAACCGAAGTCTGCCTTCTGTTTTGTCTTTTCAGACGGCCTTTAAGCGATGCGCAGGTCAGATGGTGTGTTTCTGACGTTTTTTCAGTTTGGTTTTGATGCGGCCTTGTTTCAGCTGCGACAGGTGTTCGACAAACACGATGCCCATCAGGTGATCCAATTCGTGCTGCACGCAGATTGCCAGCAGGCCATCTGCTTCCAGCGTGAATTTCTCGCCCTTTTCGTTCAAGGCTTCAACTTTGACGCGCTCGGCACGGGTTACGGTATCGTAAATGCCCGGCACGGACAGACAGCCTTCTTCATAAGTCGTCTCGCCGTCTTTTTCGACAATGACAGGATTGATGAACACGCGCGGCTCGCTGCGGTCTTCGGTCAAATCCATCACGACGATGCGCTCGTGTACGTCGACCTGAGTGGCCGCCAAGCCGATACCGCGTGCTTCGTACATGGTTTCAAACATATCGGCAACCAATGTCTGGATGCGCTCGTCAATTTTTTCAACAGGTTTGGCGACCGTGTGCAAACGCTCGTCAGGGTATTGGAGGATGTTCAGTAAAGCCATAATATTCTCGTTTTATAAAGCTGATGTGTGATTTTCATACAGATTCGGTTTCCGCCGCCACAATCTCCTGTCATGACAGCAACATTCAATGCTAAAATAACGCCGAAAAATGTTAAGATAGCGCGACGGAGGCCGTTCGTTATCGTATTGATGAATGGGCGGCAGTTTCGCAAACTCCAGCCTTCTCTGTTTATCATCTGAAGACAAACCGAATCGATTTCAAGGGGAACGGTTATGCAACAACGTATTATAACCCTGCTTTGCATGGCAGGCATGGCTATTTCTGCCCACACTCAGGCAGCTTCTTTAAAAATCCGCCCCAATGCGCCGCAACGCTACGTCGTTAAAAAAACGGCGATACCTTGTGGGGTATTTCCGGCAAATATCTGTACAGCCCATGGCAATGGAACCGCCTTTGGGGCGCCAACCGCAACACCGTCCGCAATCCGCACCTGATCTATCCGGGTCAGGTGTTGGTTTTACGCTACGTCAACGGCCAGCCGCGACTGGGTTTTGAACACGCCCAAACCCGTTCAGACGGCATTCCCGTGATCAAACTGCATCCGCGCGTACGCGAAACTTCCGGCTACGGCATTCCGACCGTCAACGTCAATCTCTACCGCATGTTCATGAAACATCCGCAGATTATCGCTCCGGAAGAAACCGCCAACGCGCCGCGCCTGATTGCAGGTCCCCGACAACCGCGTCCTCTACACCCAAGGCAACCGCGTGTACGCATACGGCCTGACCGAACCCGGCCGCTATCTGACCTACCGCGTCAATAAAAAAACATTACCGACCCGGAAACCGGCAAATTCCTCGGCCAAGAAGTCGTGTTTAGCGGCATCGCCAACACGTTGCCTTACACCGACTCAGCCTTGAAAACCGTACCCGCGCTTCTGACGAAAAAAACTCAAAAAGCAACGAGTATTACACCCAAGTCAACAAAGTCATGAAGCTGCGCACCCAATCCGCGCAACCTTTGGTTATCGAAGAAGCCGTTTCCGAAATCCGCAAAGACGACTATCTGCTGAAACTGCCCGAAGGCCTCGACAGCTTCAATGTTATGCCTCACGCCCCTGCCCGTCCGATTCAGGCCAAAGTCGTTTCCATCTTCGACGGCGTGGGCGAAGCAGGCCAGTTCCAAACCATTACTTTGGATAAAGGCGAACTCGACGGCTTGGACAAAGGCACTGTGGTCAGCCTCTACAAACGCGGCCGCCAAGTCCGTGTCAATCTGTCCAACAACCTGATTCACAAACCGAAAGACAAAGATACGGTTGAATTGGTTTCCATTCCGGCGGAAGAAATCGGTTTGGCAATGGTGTACCGCACATCCGACCATCTGGCATCCGCCATTATTTTGGAAAGCCTGAACAGCGTTTCCATTGGCGATACTGCCTCCGAACCCGGCCGCGATTTGGACAATATGGCCGATGAAAAAACCATGGACAAACCGGCCGAAGAAGAACAGGAAAGAGAAATCGAACTGGAAGTCCGCAGTTGATTGGGCTTTCTTAGCAGCCATGCGGCAAATAAGGCCGTCTGAAAATCTGTTTTTCAGACGGCCTTTTGATTGCTGCCTATTAGAGAAAATTAGTAGTACAGTGTTTAAAGCGCAAACAACATCTTATTTCTCTAGCCAGTAATCGGCTTCCCCTTTTCTATCGTTTTTTCCGTTCTGCCATTTCAATCAGAAATATGAAAAGCCCAGCACGCCATTTATTGCCTGTGGATTGTTCCATCTGTTCCTGCCAATCAAAAAGGCCGTCTGAAATCTTCAGACGGCCTTTTTATCCACAACTCAAATCCGATTATTTGAATTTGTAAGTGTATTGCAAGCCCAAGATGTCCGCTTTGTTTTTGAAGTGGGCAGAGGAGGTACCGCGGCTGTCTACGTCGTTGCCGCTGGCTTTGCCGGTGCGGTAAACCGTATCATTGATGTGGATATGGCTGTACGCCGCATCGATAACATGGTTTTTACCCAGTTGATATTTAGCACCGACAGAGAACCAGATACGGTTGCCGTCAGGCAGGCTGTTCATGCGGTCTTCGGCGCTTTTAACCGGTGATTTGTCGAAAGCAATACCGGCACGCAGTTGCAGTGGTTCGGTAACTTGGTAAGAGCCGCCGAATGCGACTTTATAAGTGTTGCGCCAGTTAGGCGTGATGACGGTACGGTCAGATTGGCCGTTGACAACTTTTTTGGTATTTTCAAACACCAGCTCGGCTTTATTGAAGCGGCTGTGGCGCGTCCAAGTCACATCACCGAACAGGTTGGTTTTGTCGGTGGCGCGGTACATACCGTGAACAGACAAAGACTCAGGCGTGACGATTTTTACGCTGGCTTTTTCGTTCGGCACATAACCGCGTGCAGCCATTGCACCCAAATCCCAAGCACGTTTTGCATATGCGCCGTCCGCTTCCCAATCGGCAGTGCCTTTCAACGTATGCGATACTTTGGAACGATAGTTCACACCCACGCGTGCGCGGTCGTTGATGTCCCACATCCACGCCAGTTGGTAGCCGAAGCCCCAATCGTGGCCTTTTACATCGGCATGACCGTCAGCTTTGCCGGTCGCATCGACAGCAACGGGACGACTTGCTTGACGGGAAGCCAAGCCGCTGGCCAATTGGCTGATGGCGCCGGAAGCGTCCCAGTCGGAGTATTTGCGCAATTCGGCTTTGGAATATTGGGCAATCAAACCGGCACCGACGGCGTGTTGCTCATTCAGTTTCCACGCGACTACCGGCTCGATGGCGATGGTGGTCAAACCCAGTTTGTTGATGTTGTGGCGCAATATGGAATCTTTTTCGTATTCTGTTGCAGAGCCGAAAGGAACATACACGCCCAAACCCAAAGTCACATCGTCACTGGCTTTGTACGCGCCATAAACGTGCGGAGCAATAGTGGTTTCGGTAATTTTGCCACTGGTCGAGCCGCTGACATCGGCACCCGTGCGGAAGTGTTTCGCAGATTCCGCCTCATAATGAATGCTTGGGAATACGATATTGGCGTTGACGGAAATTTGGCTGCTGTCGATTTTGCTCAAACCGGCCGGATTGTAGAAAATGGTTGAGGCATCGGCGGCTTCGGCGGCGGCGGCGTTGGCCGTGCCTTGTGCGTTAACGGATTGTGTGCCGAAGTGATAGCCGGAAGCTTGGACGGCGGTAGATAAAAGTGCTGTGCTTAAGATAAATGCTGTTTTTTTCAGATTGAAATGAATCATTTTGGTTTACCGTGAAAATGGCGGACAAAGAAAAAGGCCGTCTGAAACGTCCTTTATTGATTTAGTATAGGCACTCAATTCTATACTACATCGTTATTCTTGCCTATTATTTTCGGTTTTTTACATAAAAAATACCCAAAATACAAAAAAAGCAGGCTACGGACAGCCTGCTTTTTCCACTTAGTAAAACATTGATTCGATTATTTGACTTGCAACACTTCCAATGTGTTGGTCGAACCGGATTCGCGCATTTTCGAACCGCTTGTAATGATGTATTGGTCGCCGGAACACAGAATTTGGTGTTCGACCAACACAGCTTCCACTTCGTTCAGCGCAGTATCGTGATCGGTACTGGTCGCCAAAATCATCGGACGCACGCCACGATACATTGCCATGCGGCGTTGGGCGGAAATGCTCGGAGTCAGGGCGAAAATCGGCAAGTGATGTTGTGGCGGCTGATTTCGAAGGCGGTTGAGCCGCTTTCGGTCAGGGCGACAATCGCTTTGGCGTGAACCGCACGCGCTACGCCGACTGCGCCGCCGGCAATTGCCAAGTTGGTACTGACGGCTTCGGGATACTCGACTTGTTCGGCAACGCCGTTGAGCGAGTCCTGCTCTTTTTCGGCTGCCGCGCAGATAATCGCCATTTGACTGACGGTTTCAAACGGGTATGCGCCGACGGCGGTTTCGGCGGAACACATCACCGCATCGGTGCCGTCCAACACCGCATTGGCCACGTCGCTCACTTCGGCGCGGGTCGGTACAGGGTTGGTAATCATGGATTCCATCATTTGGGTCGCGGTAATGCTGAAACGGCGCAACTCGCGGGCGCGGCGGATCATGCGTTTTTGCAAGGCAGGAACGGCGGCATGGCCGACTTCCACTGCCAAGTCGCCGCGGGCAACCATAATACCGTCGCTGGCGAGGATGATTTCGTCCAGATTTTCAATGGCCTCTACGCGCTCGATTTTGGAAACCAAACCGGGTCGTACGGCTGTACTGCCTTTCATTTCTTCTTCGACTTTGGCGCGTGCGATGTGCAAATCTTCGGCAGATTTCACAAAGCTGATGGCCAAGTAGTCGCAACCGATGGCAATCGCCGTTTTCAGGTCGCGGAAGTCTTTTTCGGTCAACGCTCCGGCAGACAGGCCGCCACCGCGTTTGTTAATACCTTTATTACTTTTCAGCACATGGCTGTTTTCGACTCTTGTAATAATCTTACTTCCTTCAACCGCCTCAACGGTCAAAGTCAACAGGCCGTCATCCAGCCACAAAACATCGCCGGCAACGACGTCATTCGGCAAATCGCGGTAGTCCAAACCCACCGCTTCGCGTGTGCCTTCGCCTTCAAGCGCGGCATCCAAAATTAAGGTTTCATCTTTATTCAGCTCGATGCTGCCGCCGGCAATTTTGCCGACACGGATTTTCGGGCCTTGCAAGTCGGCAAGAATAGCCACTTCCTGACCTGCGCGTTTCGCAGCTTCGCGCACGATGCGGGCATTTTCTTCATGGAACTCCGGAGTACCGTGACTGAAATTGAAACGGACGACATTAAGACCGCCGACACGGATCATGTCTTCCAACAATTGCACATTGTTGCTGCCCGGACCCAATGTGGCGACAATTTTGGTATTGTGACTGATACGGGTTAAATCACGTTGCAATTCGCTCATGTAAACGTCCTTTCCTGTTGATTCCACGTTTGATAATGAGGGAGATTGTACGCTTAATGCAATAATGTTGGCGTAAAATTACATTATTTTCTGACTTAAACTAAATTTATTTTTGCATTAACCTACTTTTCTATCGGATACAATACACTCTCACGTCGTCATTTTTGATTTTCAGACGGCCTCCCTCATACTAATAGAATACTCAACTGATCCATGAAACGTTTTTTGACTCCGCTACCCATCGGCATCGTTTTGGCCGACCTGATCTACGGTTTCGTACTTAATGTCATGCAAGGCTTAAATTTGCAACAAACCGCCGCCAACCAGTCCGGTACCATTTCCGTTACGCCCGACATTGCCTTCAACAGCCTGCAAATCGTCGCCAACGGCGGCATGGTCTGCATTATCGGCTTCGGTTTGATTGTTTTGTTCCAACTCAACCGCGCCGTATTGCGCCAACAAATCCTGCCCATCGGCATTTTCCGAACCCTCGGCCTGTTGGCTGTTTTGGCATTCAGCATTTCGTCTTTGTGGGAATGGTTGCATGCCGCTTTGTCGCTACTTTCCGGGCATAATGTTTTAAACTTCAGCAACCCGCGTTATCTGGTTACCGCAGCCTGCATGCCCATCATCGCTTTCTTGTGCATCTTGCGCCTGTACAATTGGTATCGCCTACATCGGACTGTTGCCACTGACGACACCTCCACGCCCCTCTAATCAAGCTACAAAAAGGCCGTCTGAAACAGGAAAACCTATTTCAGACGGCCTTGTCATTGTATGTCTCAACGTTGATGGCTGGTTTCTACACCGGCCTTAATCTCACCATACATTTGCGAGCTGCCTCCGCCGCTGGATGCGCAGGCCGCCAAGCTCAGTGTCAAAACAGCCGCAGTCAAAATCTTCAACATTGATTTCTCTCTTTCCACAAAAATTATTTCGGGTCGCAACGGAAATGGTAAGCGCAGATTTCAAATCCGTTTTTGAAGTAGAGACGATGCGCACCTGCACGGTCATGGTTCACATGGACATTCAAATGGATTTTGGTTGCCCCGGTTTCCGCACCAATTTTGCGTACTTCTTCCAACAAGCGAGAAGCATAGCCTTTTTGGCGGCATTGCGGCATGGTTACGAGATCATCAATATGGATATGGTAACCGCTGGCCAAGTTATGTGCGGCATGGAAGCCGCATACGGCCACGGCATTTTGTTTGCCTTCTTCAAAAATACCCAACAGGCGGTAGCCGGTTTTGCGCTGATGCTCATTGATTTGTTCGACAAAACGGTGAATATCGGTCAAAGAAGAACGCAAAATGCTCAATGCCGCAAAAGCGGTTGCAGTTTCTTCCGGCGGAATTTCACGCAATACGCCGACCACAGGTGCGGCAGCTTGAGGCTCAGGCTGCGCATTGGCCGCTTCCGCACGTTCGGCGGCATGTTTTTTTCTTCAATCGCCTGCGCCAACAAAAACGCGCTCAACCGGCACTTCGCCCCTGCTGTTTACTCTCTTGCTCTTTGAGCAAGGCTTTTGCAGTCAATCACGCGCAAATCATTATCCGCCGCAAAAGTCCATCAAGAAACGGAACATTTGCGGATTGTCTTCTTCCAACTTTTTATCGACCGCCACACAACGGACATTGTCCACCAAAAATCGGGCGCACCCAATTAGAATAGGAAAGGCGGTTGTCTTTAGTAAAGGAGGACAAAAATACCGCACAGGCGCTCCGCCCAGTCGCTTGGTCGGAAAATCTTGCCTTTGCTGGTCGTACCATGGATCACAACTTCATAAGGATTACACACTAACATAAGCAGCTTCCTGAGAGTAAATGGCTGAAGGAATATTTCGCCAGTGCCAACATCAGAAAAAGTTCCGATACATAGCAACAGATTATTGAAAAAATATCAGTAAGGTTTTGAAATACGACAATGATGAGACGGCTTGCCGATCCTGACAATCCGTTTCAAATTCTTTGATTATTATACCCGATACGCTTCTTTTTCTTCAAAAATCATTTGAAAAATAACAACAGGCCGTCTGAAAACAAGTATTTCGGTTTCAGACGGCCTGCATATTTTGAATATCAATACAACAATTTCTTGCGAGGCTTTTGCTCGCCACTGGATTTAATTTCTGACAAATTGAAATTCAGTATGCTCAAATCCAAAATGCTTTCAGAAGTGCATTGATCGCCAAAGGCATTTTCATAAATGGCCTTCAGTTTCAACACACCGCCAAATGTCTGGTCCGGCAATTCGGCAGCCAGCGCCAACATGCTTGCAAACACGCTACCATACAATTCGCCCGATGCCAGCATATCCACACCGCAGGAAAACATCTCCAAGCGCATAACCGCATCGGCGACCAGCTTGCTCGGCAAATGATCCGGCAAAGGCTCTACCTCAAAACGCACATTCTTCGCCAAGCCCTTACCGCTATTGCGGACAACCAAAACCAATAAATCCGTTTGCCCGTCAGAACGCTGCAACGTCGCATGCAAAACAGGATGAATGCTTTCTTTTTGAATCAGCTGCTCACGGTGCAACATCTTGCTTTTTGCTTTGGATCGTGCAGAGACAACAGCCCAAATCAACCAAACCAATGCAACGGCAGAAATGGCTGTGACCAAAAGGGGAAGGTTGGTCAAATAGGCTTGCTGATTAAACCAAACTTGTGCTGCCAAAAATCCGGCAAAGAAAATCAAGACGTATAAAATTGGGGCAAACCGGCTTTGTATGGATGAGTGCATAAGTTTTCCTACATTTCGTATCGTGTTATAAAAAATAATGCCTTTTGAGCAAATGATGTCATTAACTCAGAAGACATTATTTTAACGTAATTTAAACGCAATTTGCTTAATATCTTGCTTTTTATGAAACTGATGTATCAAGCAGACAACTCAAACCGCACAGCCGTGTTTTCAGACGGCCTGAGATTTTTATCAGGCTTCGGCAACCGAATCACGCGAGAAGGTTTTTCGCAATAATGGCATTTCAAACGCGTCTGACCATTATGTGAACGGACATAAAAACGGCTGATGACCGGCTCGCCATGACTGGCACAATTGGTATTCGGGCAGCGGAACACTTCCGAAATTTCGTCCGGCAATGACAAATGCTGTTTGTCGATCACTTTAAACTGATCGATTTTGTTTACCACTGCTTCAGGGGCAAATAAAGCCAAACGGTTGGCCGCGTTGGCATCCAACCATACGCCACTGACTTTGATGATGTCTTTGCTTCCCTGCGTTTTGCTGGGCAAATTAAAACCGACCGTAACTGCGCTGCCATAATGCAGCAGCTTAAACTGCCTTAAAATAGCCAAGCCTTTACCGGCAGGAATATGGTCAATTACCGTACCTTGTTCAATCGCTTCAACGCTGAGTTTTGAGTTTTCCATCTTTTGCTCCTTAAACTTCTTCGTTCAATACCAAAGACAAAATAGCCATCCGTGCATACACACCATTGGTTGCCTGTTCAAAATAATAGGCATGAGGTGTTTTATCCACATCCGGATGAATTTCATCTACCCTCGGTAAAGGATGCAAGACGCGCAAATTAGGTTTGGCGTTTGCCAACATCGATGCATCAAGATTGAACTTACCCTGAATTTTGGCAAATTCCTGCTCATCAAAACGTTCGCGCTGAACGCGGGTCATGTACAAAATATCCGCCCATTCAACCGCTTCTTCCAAGCTAGACAAAACTTGGTAAGGGCAACCGGCCTCCTCCAGCTCTTCAGTAATATAGTCCGGCATCGCCAAGCTGGGAGGGGATACAAATGCAAACTCACACCCCCAACGCTTCAGTGCCTGACACAATGAGTGTACCGTACGGCCATATTTTAAATCACCGGCCATCGCAATCTTCAAATTGCTCAAGCTACCTTGTGTTTCATAAATCGTTACCAAATCCAAAAGTGTCTGGCTCGGATGTTGATTGGTACCATCGCCGGCATTAATCACAGGTACGCTCGAAAACTCAGCCGCTACACGAGCCGCACCGTCTTTCGGGTGTCGCTGAATAATCGCATCCGTATAGCTGGAAATAATCCTTGCAGTATCTGCAAGCGTTTCACCCTTTTTCGCACTGGTATTCGCACCATCGGAAAAACCGATAACTTTCCCACCCAAACGCTGTACCGCCGTTTCAAAAGACAAACGCGTACGGGTGGACGGTTCAAAAAAGCACGAACCAATCAATTTACCCTCAAGCAAATCTTCACGAGGCTGCTTTTTCAACTTCAAGGCCGTCTGAAGCAGCAATTCGAGCTGCTCCGTCGTCAAATCTGAAATTGAAATAATATGTTGCCGATAAAGCGGATTAGGCATGACCATTCCTTCCCATAAAAAAGCCCGCGACAGGCGGGCGTTTCAAGCAAACCGATTCCATCATTGCCCGACATCATCCCCGTCAGACAATCACCACCATGTTTCTACCACACCCATGAAATCTTTCGCATTATCGCATATTTAACAGACGGCTGCTTCTTTCAAGTTTTCAGACGGCCTGATACCTTTGCAAAAAATCCTTCATCCTCAACAGCCAAAACTCAAACACAGGGATTTGACAGTTTCCTTTTATCTTCCCAATACTCGCATCTTGTAGGAGCAAACAAGCGCAAGTAAGCTATTAACCGCTTCAACGATTCAAACATATCGCTTTCGAATAGCGTTGCACACTGTAGTTTAAGTCATTGATGCAGCATTATTCAGACTGCCCGAGATTAATAGTTTTGTCATGGGTAAGGACAATAAAAGATAAGGCTGCAGACAAATTACACCAAGCAAAGATAGCATTGTCTGCAGGGTAAAAGCTGGTTGATACAGCAAACATATATCTGTATCTATTTTGAAAGGCTATATTGAGAAACTACACATCACTCCGTCAATATCGACGAGATAAGGTATAGCAGAATGCACGATCAAAGGCTATGGCAGCAAAACAGATAGCACCTAGAAAAACATCAGCTACAGACCTGCATTATTGAAAAGTCCTTTGCAACAACTCATCGACGGAAACGCAAACCAAACACAACCGAATATTTATTGAAAACCCGTTATGTAGTTGAACAAAGCTTTGTTACGTTTTACTGTAAATCAGGCTGTGAACCTAATTTGCTTTAGGCAACTACAGCTTTCTCTACTTTTAAACTTTTCCGTTCAGTTTACAGTTCAGAGTGTTGCTTCCCGCTGGCTGATTGCAGTGTTAACATAAGGTACTGGATTTGAAATATTCAGTTCGTCAAAATAATAAAACGGGTTAAGACAATAATGCAGTACTCGAGGTTGAGAGCAGCCTACCAAAAGACGTGCCCGAGCACGTCCTTTTTTCTTTCTTATCTCCATTCCACCCGATTGTCACCCCATAAAAGGCTTACACTCCGCATCATTACCCCTAAATATCTCCTCGCCGTCCGTACAACTACCCTTCCCCTTCATCTTCCCGCACACCACCGCCGTCAGCGACTCGTTCAAGCGCAGCACCCTCGGCTCCGCCTCCCTGTCCAGCGCTACCGCCTTCAAGGTAAACTTACCCTCCAGGATACCTTTAGCCTGACCGCTCATCCTGATACAGAAACCGCCCGCCTCCTTCACCGGCAATTCCGGCCACTTCGTCGACGTCAGCTTAAAGCTGCCCTTTTTCGCATAGAACTGCTCCATAAAGCGCGCATTTTCCAGCAACGCGGCATGCGCCGCACGCAGGTTGGCCGAACGGACCGATTCCCGATAGGCTGTAAAGGCTGCCGTTGCCAAGATCGAAACCAGCAGCATCACCACCAACAGCTGTACCAAAGAATACCCCCTCTGCACAGTTGCCCCATTCCGTTTTCCGTCAAATGCTTTTAAGTACATATCCTTATTCCCTTTATCTTTTATATCCCTATCCAACAAGAGGCTATCCGTTTATCCCTTTACCCAATGTAAAGCCCCCACTGGTTCAAGCTTTATTCCCCCCCCAAACAAAGCCGCCCCGGGCCCAACCGGCAAACGGTTCGGCCGCAGGGCGGCATATAGGCAGAGTCCGGCTTATTTTTTCACGGCAGGCTGCGCGGCCTTAGGCGCGGCAGAAGAAACCGTCGCCTCCGCCTTCAACTTGTTCAGCACCGCATCACCGATGCCCTTCACGTTTTTCAGCTCCTCCACCGATTTGAACGCACCGTTCTTTTGACGGTATTCCACAATCGCCTTCGCCTTAGCCGGGCCGATACCTGGTAATGCCTCCAGTTCCGCAGAAGAGGCGGTATTGACGTTCACGGCAGCCAAAGAGAACGCCGTACACACGGCGGCAAATACACCAAATAAAAATTTCTTCATCAGGGTTTTCCTATAACGTGTCAGATTGAATCAACCGGGCCGTCTGCAGGACGGTTTTCCCCACCCCGCCGACACTGTCGCATCGACAGATAGAACACGGCCCATTCCATATAAATGCATACGACATATTAACGCAAATACCGTTTGATTTCAAACATTTCCAAACGGTTAACCGTAACTTTCGGTATTTTTGTGCAAGAATAACAACAGGATAAATATTTCCGATTCCAATACCAAGATGTACAAATACTCCATAAACACCGGTACATCACTATCCCAATGTTTGACCCCAACACCTGTTATCCCAATTCTGCCACCAAACCGACAGAAACGACAGGCATGTAAAAAGCCCCCGACATCAGTCGGGGGCTTCGGAATGGGTGTTTGGCGGTGACCTACTTTCACATGGAAGAACCACACTATCATCGGCGCTGAGTCGTTTCACGGTCCTGTTCGGGATGGGAAGGCGTGGGACCAACTCGCTATGGCCGCCAAACTTAAACTGTTACAAATCGGTAAAGCCTTAATCGGTATAAATGGTGATGACTGAATCAGTCAGTAAGCTTTTATTATTTGAAGTTCTTCAAATGATAGAGTCAAGCCTCACGAGCAATTAGTATGGGTTAGCTTCACGCGTTACCGCGCTTCCACACCCCACCTATCAACGTCCTGGTCTCGAACGACTCTTTAGTGTGGTTAAACCACAAGGGAAGTCTCATCTTCAGGCGAGTTTCGCGCTTAGATGCTTTCAGCGCTTATCTCTTCCGAACTTAGCTACCCGGCTATGCAACTGGCGTTACAACCGGTACACCAGAGGTTCGTCCACTCCGGTCCTCTCGTACTAGGAGCAGCCCCCGTCAAACTTCCAACGCCCACTGCAGATAGGGACCAAACTGTCTCACGACGTTTTAAACCCAGCTCACGTACCACTTTAAATGGCGAACAGCCATACCCTTGGGACCGACTACAGCCCCAGGATGTGATGAGCCGACATCGAGGTGCCAAACTCCGCCGTCGATATGAACTCTTGGGCGGAATCAGCCTGTTATCCCCGGAGTACCTTTTATCCGTTGAGCGATGGCCCTTCCATACAGAACCACCGGATCACTATGTCCTGCTTTCGCACCTGCTCGACTTGTCGGTCTCGCAGTTAAGCTACCTTTTGCCATTGCACTATCAGTCCGATTTCCGACCGGACCTAGGTAACCTTCGAACTCCTCCGTTACTCTTTGGGAGGAGACCGCCCCAGTCAAACTGCCTACCATGCACGGTCCCCGACCCGGATTACGGGTCTGGGTTAGAACCTCAAAGACACCAGGGTGGTATTTCAAGGACGGCTCCACAGAGACTGGCGTCTCTGCTTCAAGCCTCCCACCTATCCTACACAAGTGACTTCAAAGTCCAATGCAAAGCTACAGTAAAGGTTCACGGGGTCTTTCCGTCTAGCAGCGGGTAGATTGCATCTTCACAACCACTTCAACTTCGCTGAGTCTCGGGAGGAGACAGTGTGGCCATCGTTACGCCATTCGTGCGGGTCGGAACTTACCCGACAAGGAATTTCGCTACCTTAGGACCGTTATAGTTACGGCCGCCGTTTACTGGGGCTTCGATCCGATGCTTGCACATCTTCAATTAACCTTCCAGCACCGGGCAGGCGTCACACCCTATACGTCCACTTTCGTGTTAGCAGAGTGCTGTGTTTTTTTAATAAACAGTCGCAGCCACCTATTCTCTGCGACCCTCCAGGGCTTACGGAGCAAGTCCTTAACCTTAGAGGGCATACCTTCTCCCGAAGTTACGGTATCAATTTGCCGAGTTCCTTCTCCCGAGTTCTCTCAAGCGCCTTAGAATTCTCATCCTGCCCACCTGTGTCGGTTTGCGGTACGGTTCGATTCAAACTGAAGCTTAGTGGCTTTTCCTGGAAGCGTGGTATCGGTTACTTCATGTCCGTAGACACTCGTCATCACTTCTCGGTGTTAAGAAGACCCGGATTTGCCTAAGTCTTCCACCTACCGGCTTAAACAAGCTATTCCAACAGCTTGCTAACCTAACCTTCTCCGTCCCCACATCGCATTTGAATCAAGTACAGGAATATTAACCTGTTTCCCATCGACTACGCATTTCTGCCTCGCCTTAGGGGCCGACTCACCCTACGCCGATGAACGTTGCGTAGGAAACCTTGGGCTTTCGGCGAGCGGGCTTTTCACCCGCTTTATCGCTACTCATGTCAACATTCGCACTTCTGATACCTCCAGCACACTTTACAATGCACCTTCATCGGCCTACAGAACGCTCCCCTACCATGCCAGTAAACTGGCATCCGCAGCTTCGGTTATAGATTTGAGCCCCGTTACATCTTCCGCGCAGGACGACTCGACCAGTGAGCTATTACGCTTTCTTTAAATGATGGCTGCTTCTAAGCCAACATCCTGGCTGTCTGGGCCTTCCCACTTCGTTTACCACTTAATCTATCATTTGGGACCTTAGCTGGCGGTCTGGGTTGTTTCCCTCTTGACAACGGACGTTAGCACCCGCTGTCTGTCTCCCGAGGAACCACTTGATGGTATTCTTAGTTTGCCATGGGTTGGTAAGTTGCAATAACCCCCTAGCCATAACAGTGCTTTACCCCCATCAGTGTCTTGCTCGAGGCACTACCTAAATAGTTTTCGGGGAGAACCAGCTATCTCCGAGTTTGTTTAGCCTTTCACCCCTATCCACAGCTCATCCCCGCATTTTGCAACATGCGTGGGTTCGGTCCTCCAGTACCTGTTACGGCACCTTCAACCTGGCCATGGATAGATCACTCGGTTTCGGGTCTACACCCAGCAACTATTCGCCCTATTAAGACTCGGTTTCCCTACGCCTCCCCTATTCGGTTAAGCTCGCTACTGAATGTAAGTCGTTGACCCATTATACAAAAGGTACGCAGTCACACCACAAGGGTGCTCCCACTGTTTGTATGCATCAGGTTTCAGGTTCTATTTCACTCCCCTCCCGGGGTTCTTTTCGCCTTTCCCTCACGGTACTGGTTCACTATCGGTCGATGATGAGTATTTAGCCTTGGAGGATGGTCCCCCCATATTCAGACAGGATTTCACGTGTCCCGCCCTACTTTTCGTACGCTTAGTACCACTGTTGAGATTTCGAATACGGGACTATCACCCACTATGGTCAAGCTTCCCAGCTTGTTCTTCTATCTCGACAGTTATCACGTACAGGCTCCTCCGCGTTCGCTCGCCACTACTTGCGGAATCTCGGTTGATTTCTTTTCCTCCGGGTACTTAGATGGTTCAGTTCTCCGGGTTCACTTCGCTTATCCTATGTATTCAGATAAGGATACCTCCTAAGAGGTGGGTTTCCCCATTCGGACACCGCGGGATCATAGCTTTATTGCCAGCTCCCCCGCGCTTTTCGCAGGCTTATACGTCCTTCGTCGCCTATCATCGCCAAGGCATCCACCTGATGCACTTATTCACTTGACTCTATCATTTCAAGAACCTCTCTGACTTCGTTTACCTACCCGTTGACTAGGGAAGTAAACTTGAAATTCCTACTTTGATAAAGCTTACTGCTTTGTTGTGTCTTAATCCTGCCTTTTGTGTTTCAGGATTAAGTCGATACAATCATCACCCAAATACTGTGTTTGTTTTCTTTTCTCTTGCGAGAGATTCTTTATCCTTTGCAAAGAATAAAAAATCAAAACAAACGCATTGTCTTTGTTTGTTGATTTCGGCTTTCCAATTTGTTAAAGATCGATGCGTCGATATTTCACTTCGCAAATCAAAATAAGCTGCTAAGTATAGCAGGCTTCCTTTGATTTGTAAAGTGCTTGGTGGAGGCAAACGGGATCGAACCGATGACCCCCTGCTTGCAAAGCAGGTGCTCTACCAACTGAGCTATGCCCCCGTTCTTGGTGGGTCTGGGAGGACTTGAACCTCCGACCCCACGCTTATCAAGCGTGTGCTCTAACCAGCTGAGCTACAAACCCGGATTCTCTTCTTAAGCGAATCTTGTCTTCACTCAAGCTTTTCTCTTCCGCATCTTTTACAGTTTACCGATAAGTGTGAATGCATCAGACCTCTTCTTTCTCTAGAAAGGAGGTGATCCAGCCGCAGGTTCCCCTACGGCTACCTTGTTACGACTTCACCCCAGTCATGAAGCATACCGTGGTAAGCGGGCTCCTTGCGGTTACCCTACCTACTTCTGGTATCCCCCACTCCCATGGTGTGACGGGCGGTGTGTACAAGACCCGGGAACGTATTCACCGCAGTATGCTGACCTGCGATTACTAGCGATTCCGACTTCATGCACTCGAGTTGCAGAGTGCAATCCGGACTACGATCGGTTTTGTGAGATTGGCTCCGCCTCGCGGCTTGGCTACCCTCTGTACCGACCATTGTATGACGTGTGAAGCCCTGGTCATAAGGGCCATGAGGACTTGACGTCATCCCCACCTTCCTCCGGCTTGTCACCGGCAGTCTCATTAGAGTGCCCAACTTAATGATGGCAACTAATGACAAGGGTTGCGCTCGTTGCGGGACTTAACCCAACATCTCACGACACGAGCTGACGACAGCCATGCAGCACCTGTGTTACAGCTCCCGAAGGCACTCCTCCGTCTCTGGAGGATTCCGTACATGTCAAGACCAGGTAAGGTTCTTCGCGTTGCATCGAATTAATCCACATCATCCACCGCTTGTGCGGGTCCCCGTCAATTCCTTTGAGTTTTAATCTTGCGACCGTACTCCCCAGGCGGTCAATTTCACGCGTTAGCTACGCTACTAAGCAATCAAGTTGCCCAACAGCTAATTGACATCGTTTAGGGCGTGGACTACCAGGGTATCTAATCCTGTTTGCTACCCACGCTTTCGAGCATGAACGTCAGTGTTATCCCAGGAGGCTGCCTTCGCCATCGGTATTCCTCCACATCTCTACGCATTTCACTGCTACACGTGGAATTCTACCTCCCCTCTGACACACTCTAGTCACCCAGTTCAGAACGCAGTTCCCAGGTTAAGCCCGGGGATTTCACATCCTGCTTAAGTAACCGTCTGCGCTCGCTTTACGCCCAGTAATTCCGATTAACGCTCGCACCCTACGTATTACCGCGGCTGCTGGCACGTAGTTAGCCGGTGCTTATTCTTCAGGTACCGTCATCAACTGTCGGTATTAGCGACAGCCTTTTCTTCCCTGACAAAAGTCCTTTACAACCCGAAGGCCTTCTTCAGACACGCGGCATGGCTGGATCAGGCTTGCGCCCATTGTCCAAAATTCCCCACTGCTGCCTCCCGTAGGAGTCTGGGCCGTGTCTCAGTCCCAGTGTGGCGGATCATCCTCTCAGACCCGCTACTGATCGTCGCCTTGGTAGGCCTTTACCCCACCAACTAGCTAATCAGATATCGGCCGCTCGAATAACGCAAGGCCCGAAGGTCCCCTGCTTTCCTCCTCAGAGAATATGCGGTATTAGCTAATCTTTCGATTAGTTATCCCCCATTACTCGGTACGTTCCGATATGTTACTCACCCGTTCGCCACTCGCCACCCAAGAAGCAAGCTTCTCTGTGCTGCCGTCCGACTTGCATGTGTAAAGCATGCCGCCAGCGTTCAATCTGAGCCAGGATCAAACTCTTATGTTCAATCTCTAACTTATAACTTCTGGTCTGCTTCAAAGAAACCGACAGGACAATGTCTAAAACATCATCTTGTCTGTCTTTCAAACAGTGTGAGGCCTAATGCACTCACACTTATCGGTAATCTGTTTTTTAAAGAGCGAATCGAATTATACAGTACGATTTTCAAAAGTCAACTAAAATTATCGAAAATTTCAACCAACTGTGTTATACTGTCTACTTCGTTTTCTTCACCGCGTCAGCAGCGAAGAACCGAACTATACGCCTCCCAGCAAAACCAGTCAACACCTTTCGCAAAATTATTTTCGAAAATTTAATCACTCCCCTGTTTTAACAGGGTTTTTATTTTATAAAAAAACTCCAACAACCTTTCTACACAATCCATACATACAGAAAATACACAAACTAAAGGCCGTCTGAAATGCTCTTTCAGACGGCCTTTTGAGGTTTCTTTATCTTTATTCTTAGTCAGCGAACTGTTTTTTCATTCGTTCGCGTCGCTCTTGCGCTTCTACGGACAATGTCGCGGTCGGACGTGCCAGCAGGCGTTTGAGGCCGATGGGTTCGCCGGTATCGGCACAGAAACCGTAATCGCCTTTGTCAATGCTGCGGATGGTCGCTTGCACTTTGCTGAGAAGTTTACGCTCGCGGTCGCGGGTGCGCAGTTCTAAAGCGTACTCTTCTTCTTGGGTGGCGCGGTCGGCAGGATCGGGGGCGGATTCGTGCTCTTGGAGATGGCCGGTAGTGGTGTTTGCATTTTCAATCAGCTCTTCTTGCATTTTAACCAGTAGTTCGCGGAAGAAGGCCAATTGGTCGCTGTTCATGTAGTCCTCTTCGGGACCATCCCAGTTTAAAATATCTTGTTCTGTCAGCTTTGCCATGGTGTCTGCTTTCGGTTTATGTTAATGATTTGGATGCTACGGGTTTGCTTTTATTGGGTTTTCTTGAATTTCCGTTTTGGAAATTGGGCGAATCATATCATGTTTTACCTATTCATTTGTTCTTTATATTTCGATTTGCACTTTTTTGCACTAGCTTACGCCTAAATATATTAATGCGCTTTTTAGGACGTTGTATTTTTGGTCGTTAATACCTGTTGCGCTTTCAGACGGCCTATTGGAGCAACCATAAATTCGTTTGCTGGATAAGCTGGGGAAACCATCGTGTCAGCCACAACCATAATAAGAGTGCCAGCAAACTGCCTGAAAAATCGTATCGCCCTGCGCGCAAGAAGGAAAACGGTTTGAGCAATGGCTGCAGGATTCGTTCGATGGCATAGGTCAACGGCGAATAGCGGCCCTGTATGCTGGACACCATTCTGATAATCAGAGCGATAAGTAATGTATAGGCTGCGGCTTTCAGCATATGGAGTATGGCAAACCAGAAGTTTGCCAGAATCAGCTTATTGCTGATGGATAATGCCGGCGAGATGAAAATAATGGCGGTACAGGCAAGGTAGTACACCAGAAAACCTGCGGGCAGGCAGTACCAATCGGTTTTCTCGCCACTTGGAAATGCTTTTTGCCAAGGTTTGGTCAGCCAGCCTGTTGCCTGTATGCTGAATTTGAGCAGGGGGTGTTCTGCTGCCAATCCTGCGTATCGGAGCAAAAAGCGTGTGATACACAGGATGGCAACGGCGTCTGCCAATAATAGGAGCAAGTCGCCGCGCATGTTCAGACGGCCTTGTATTGTTGCGCCATTTCTTGCGAACGTTTAACGCAGGCTTCTACGCCCTGTTCGATGGCTTCGGCAACGTGACGGGATTTGAAGGTTTCGATGGCTTCGTGTGTCGTGCCACCTTTAGAAGTTACGTTTTGCTGTAATTGTGCGAATGCTTCGCCGGTTTGTTTGGCCAAAGCCACTGCGCCTTTAAATGTGGCGAGGCTCAGTTCGCGTGCGTCTTGTTCGTTGAAACCTTGTGCCAAAGCCGCGTTTTGGAGCGCGCCCAACAGATAGAAACATATGCGGGGCCGCTGCCGCTGATGCCGGTAATATTGTGGAGTTGCTCTTCTTCGTTCAGCCAAACGGTTGTGCCGACAGAGCGCATGATGCTGTCTGCGGCTGCGCGGTCGGTTTCTGAAACGCTTGCATCGGCAAACATACCGGATACGCCCAAACCGATTTTGGCCGGCGTATTGGGCATGATACGCACGATACGGCGTGTGCCGCCCAGATAATGGCTGAGGGTATCGATGGACAATCCGGCCGCTACGGACAACACCAGCGCGCCATTCAAACGGATGTTTTGACAGGCTGCCTGCATGTCTTGCGGTTTGACGGCGAGAATAAGGACGTCGTCCGCACTCAATTCGGGCAGGTTTTCAGAAGTGGCTACGCCCAATTCTTGAACCAGTTGCGCCCGTCTTTCGGCGCCGCGTTCGACAATATGAACACGATAACCGTCTTGTTTGACCAAACCGCCTGCAATGGCAGTCGCCATATTGCCGCCGCCGAGAAAATAGATATTCATAATATATGTCACTCCTTTGTGATATCGATCAGGCCGTCTGAAACTACTGTCTGCCCTATTCAGACGGCCATTAATTTTACGCTTGAGGATAATGCCGCTTGCCGAAAATCGCGCTGCCGATGCGGACATGGGTTGCGCCGCATTCTACCGCGATTGGCATATCTCCGGACATCCCCATAGACAAAACATCTGCTTCGACACCTGCCGCGTTCAACTCAGCCAATAGCCGCTGCATGGTATGAAACTGGCTGCGCAACTCATCGTCGCTGCTGTCGGCCTTGGCCACACACATCAATCCGCGCACTTTAATATTCGGCAACTTGGCCACTTCAAGGGCCAGCCCGACCGCTTCATCGGGTACCACGCCGTGTTTCGCCTCTTCCGCGGCAATGTTCACTTCAATGCACACCTGCAACGGCGGCATTTCAGACAGCCTTTGTTCGCTCAAGCGCCGCGCCGTTTTCAGACGGCCTATCGTATGCACCCAATGTGCGCGTTCGGCCACAAATTTGGTTTTATTGGACTGCACATCGCCGATAACGTGCCAAACAATATCCGGCAAATCAGCCAGCGTTTCCGTTTTTTCAAACCATTCCTGAATATAGTTCTCGCCAAAATCGCGCTGACCGGCCGCATACACTTCGCGGATATCGTCTGCCGGAAACGTCTTGCTGACCGCCACCAGCTTTACCGCATCCGCAGTCCGCCCTGCAGCCTCAGCCGCCTGTTCAACCGACCGGCATACGTCCTGATAGTTTTGTTGCAATACCGACATGGTTTTCTCCTTTAACCCGTTCATCACTCGGCATTTTGAAAATTTTACTTGGTCGAACGGATTTATCTATTTAAAATAAAGCGATTTTATTATTCTAAACCAAAACAAGGCCACATTATGCAGATTACCGACTTACTCGCGTTCGGCGTGAAAAACAAAGCCTCCGACCTCCATTTGAGTTCGGGCATTTCCCCTATGATACGCGTACACGGCGACATCCGCCGCATCAACCTGCCCGAGATGAGCTCGGAAGAAGTCGGTACCATGATTACCTCGGTCATGAACGACCACCAGCGCAAGCTCTATCAACAAGATTTTGAAGTCGATTTCTCATTTGAGCTGCCTAATGTTGCCCGTTTCCGTGTCAACGCCTTTATGACCGAACGCGGCCCGGCCGCCGTATTCCGTACCATTCCGAGCACCGTCCTGACGCTGGAAGAATTGCGTGCGCCGCGCATTTTCCAAAAAATTGCCGAAAATCCGCGCGGTTTGGTCTTGGTAACCGGCCCGACCGGTTCGGGTAAATCCACCACGCTGGCGGCGATGGTCAACTACATCAACGAAACCCAACCGGCCCACATTCTGACCATCGAAGACCCGATTGAGTTCGTCCATCAAAGCAAAAAAGCGCTCATCAACCAACGCGAGCTGCATCAGCATACCCACAGCTTCACCAACGCCCTGCGTTCCGCCCTGCGCGAAGACCCCGACGTGATTTTGATCGGCGAGATGCGCGACCCTGAAACCATCTCCCTCGCCCTGACCGCCGCCGAAACCGGCCACTTGGTTTTCGGCACGCTGCACACGACCGGCGCCGCCAAAACCATCGACCGTATTGTCGACGTATTCCCAGCCGGCGAAAAAGAAATCGTGCGCTCCATGTTGTCCGAGTCCTTGCGCGCCATCATTTCCCAAACCCTGCTGAAAACCCGCGACGGCAACGGCCGCGTCGCCGCGCACGAAATCCTGATTTCCACACCGGCCGTGCGCAACCTCATCCGCGAAAACAAAATCGCCCAAATCAACGCCGCCCTTCAAACCGGTCAGGCCCACGGTATGCAAACCCTCGATCAAGCCCTGCAAACCCTTGTCCGCCAAGGCACCATCAGCCCCGAGATGGCACGCAGCAAGGCGCAAAACATCGAAAACCTCTCTATTTTCTAAACCATACTCAGGCCGTCTGAACCCCATCATCCCGTTTTCAGACGGCCTTTGAGCCTGACCGAATACCCGTTTTAAAGAGAATCATCATGAGCGACCTCGCCCCTCTGCACGACCTGTTAAGCGAAATGGTGCAAGCCTACTCACAAAAAAACCAAGCACCGCACATCCCCACCCCGGCCGAAATCGGCACGCATCTTCACCCCCTGCTCGACCGCATGTGTGAAGAGGCTGAAAAACGCAACGCCTCCGACATCTTCATCAGCGCAGGCTTTCCCCCTGCCATCAAAGTCGGCGGCACCCTCACGCCCATGCCCCACAAAGCGCTGACCGGCGCGGACACCGCCGCTATCGCCGAATCCACCATGAACCCCGACCAGCTCGAAGCCTTCAACCGAGACTGGGAAATCAACTATTCCGTCCAATCGCGCAGCAACACGCGCTACCGCGTCAACGCCTACCACGAGCAAGGCCGCGTCGGCATGGTATTGCGCCGCGTCAGCCAAGACATTCCCGAAATGAAGACCCTCGGTTTGCCCGAAAAGCTCCAAGAGCTTGCACTCGCGCCGCGCGGCCTGCTGATCCTCGCCGGCCCGACCGGTTCGGGTAAATCCACCACCATGGCCTCCATGCTCAACTACCGCAACCAAAAGCTGCCCGGCCATATCGTTACCATCGAAGACCCCATCGAATTTATCTACAAACCTTGCCGCAGCATCTTCACCCAGCGCGAAATCGGCATCGATACCGACAACTGGAAAACCGCCGTTCAAAGTGCCATGCGTCAAGCACCCGACGTCGTCTGCATCGGCGAAGTCCGCAGCGAAGAAAGCATGGAATACGCCCTCCAACTGGCTCAAACCGGCCATCTGTGCGTTTTCACCATCCACGCCAGCACAGCCTCCCAAACCATCGAGCGCATCATCAACTTCTATCCGGAAGACCGCCGCCAACAGGTTTTGATGGATTTGGCGTTAAACCTCGTCGGCATCATCGGCCAACGCCTCGTCGTCAAGAAAAACCGCCAACGCACGGCCGTTACCGACCTCCTGCTCAACACTCCAGCCATGCAGGACCTGATTTTCAAAGGCGAATTGCTGGAAATCCGCGACCTGATGGCACGCTCCGGCAGCAACGGCATGCAGACGTTCGACCAAAACCTCTTCAACCTCTACGCACAAGGCCAAATCGAACTCAGCGAAGCCCTGCGCCAAGCGTTTTCCGCCAACGATTTGCGCCTGCGCATTCAAATGCACGACGAGGGCAACAATACCGAGCGTCTCTACGACCGCATCAGCGACCTCAACCTGATGACCTAATGGTGCAAGCCAAACAAGGCCGTCTGAACGGTGTGGAAACGAAATCAAGTATTTCCCCGTATCCGTTCAGACGGCCTTATCTCATTTCAAGCATTCTGAAACCGACTGAAAATCCTGTTAAAATCCAATCATTCACCTCATAACGAATAAAACAACAACATCATGAAAACTCCGCCGCTCAAACCTCTGATCATTGCCTCCCTGCCCGTCTTCGCCAGCGTGTTCATCGCCGCCACTCTCGTTTGGCACTTCGACACGCCCAAGCTCGTCATGCCCTTCGTACTCGGCATTATTGCCGGCGGTTTGGTCGATTTGGACAACCGCCTCACAGGCCGTCTGAAAAACATCGTCATCACCGTTGCCCTGTTTACCCTCTCCTCATTGCTTGCCCAAAGCACCATCGGCACAGGCGTTCCCTTTCATCTTGGCCATGACCCTGATGACTTTCGGCTTCACCATCCTCGGCACCGTCGGCCTCAAATACCGTACCTTCGCTTTCGGTGCGCTTGCCGTCGCCACCTACACCACGCTGACCTACACCCCCGAGACCTACTGGCTGACCAATCCCGTCATGATTCTGTTGGGCACTGTCCTATACAGCGTCAACACCCTGATCTTCCAAATCATCCTGCCCCACCGCCCCGTCCAAGAAACTGTCGCCAACGCCTACGACGCACTCAGCAACTACTTCGATGCCAAAGCCGACTTTTTCGATCCCGACGAAGCCGCATGGTTGGGCAACCGCCAAATCGACTTGGCCATGAGCAATACCGGCGTGATTACTGCCTTCAACCAATGTCGCGGCGCACTTTTCTACCGATTGCGCGGCCAACACCGCCATCCGCGTACTGCCAAAATGCTGCGCTACTATCTCTGCGCGCAAGACATGCACGAACGCATCAGCTCCGCCCACGTTGATTACAGCGAAATGACCGAGCAGCTCAAAAATACCGACCTCATCTTCCGCATCCGCCGCCTGCTCGAAATACAAGGCCAGGCGTGCCGCAACGTTGCCGCCTCCCTGCGCAACAACAAACCCTACGCATACAGCAAACGCCTCGGCCGCGCTATGGAAGGCTGCCGCCAATCCCTCAGCCATTTTGCCGAGACCCATGCCGACAATGCCAACCTCCACAATATCCGCCGCCTGCTCGACAACCTCAGCAGCGTCGATTACCAACTGCGGCAACTGCAAAACGATGCGTCCCTTGCCGAAAACGACAACGCTGACACCCGCATCGCCGCCCTTGAAAACACCAATTTCCGCAATATCGGCGAAACCGTCCTCAGCCAGCTCAATTTCGAATCCGGCGTCTTCCGCCATGCCACCCGCCTCTCCATCGTCGTGGCCGCGGCCTGCATCATTGTCGAAATCCTTCATCTCAATCTCGGCTACTGGATTCTGCTGACCGCCCTCTTCGTCTGCCAACCCAACTACACCGCCACCAAAAGCCGCGTGTACCAACGTATCGCCGGCACGATTCTCGGCGTGATTGTCGGTTCGCTCGTCCCCTACTTCACCCCGTCCGTTGAAACCAAACTCTGGATTGTCATCGCCAGCACCACCCTGTTTTTCATCACCCGAAGCTACAAATACAGCTTCTCCACCTTCTTCATCACCATCCAAGCCCTGACCAGCCTCTCGCTTGCCGGTTTGGACGTGTACCACGCCATGCCCATCCGCATCATCGACACCATTGTCGGTTCCGTTATCGCATGGGCCGCCGCCACCTACCTCTGGCCCGATTGGCGTTACCTCACCCTCAGCCATACCGCCGCCCAAACCATCACTGCCAACGGCCGCTATCTCGACGCCATCCTCGACCAGCTGCAAAACGGCAGCCGCGACGATTTCGACTACCGCCTCACCCGCCGCCAAGCCCACGAAAGCATCGCAGCCCTCAGCAGCACCCTGTCCGACATGAGCAGCAACCCGAAAAATATCAAGACCGCCTGCAAGACGGTTTTACCCTGCTCAAAACCAGCTATGCACTGACCGGCCACATTTCCGCGCTCGGCGCATACCGCGACCAAGTCCGAATCGACGGCAACGACGGCTTTGCTCCCTATGCCAAGCTGACCCACCACATCGCCGAGTTGCTGACCCAAATGCCCCAAACCGACCCCGAGGCTTTTGAAACGGCCATGACCCAAATCCGTCAGGAATTTGCCGAGCTTGAACAAAACACACAAGCGCAGCAAGACCACGTCCTCAAACACCAGCTCGACCTGATCATCCGCCAGCTTACCCCGTGCTATCAGGCATTGCACCGACAAGCCGACGTGGAGGCCGTCTGAAAAGAGCCGGATGCTTTCCAGCCTGTTTAGCAACAAGTCTGCCCATCATCGGCATTGAATCCAGCTAAACACTTCCTCAAATAAAAACCAAAACAAAAGGCCGTCTGAAACCTGATTTCCAGATTTCAGACGGCCTTTATTTTTAACAATCGATTTTAAAACCGATTATGCGCCGCGTTTTTCCAAAGCGGCAACGGCAGGCAACTCTTTGCCTTCCAAGAACTCAAGGAACGCGCCGCCGCCGGTAGAGATGTAGCTGATTTGATCGGTTACGCCGAATTTGGCAATCGCCGCCAAAGTGTCGCCGCCGCCGGCAATCGAGAACGCATCGCTTTGGGCAATCGCTTCGGCCAATACTTTGGTACCGCCGGCAAATTGGTCAAACTCAAACACGCCAACCGGGCCGTTCCATACAACCGTACCGGCAGCTTTGAGCAACTCGGCAAAGCAGCGGCGGATTTCGGGCCGATGTCCAAAAATCATATCGTCTTCGGCAACGTCGGCAATGTCTTTGACAACCGCTTCGGCATCGGCGGCAAAGGCTTTGGCAACGACGACATCGGTTGGCAGCGGTACGGAGCCGCCTTTGGCCGCCATTTTCGCCATGATTTTTTTAGATTCTTCCACCAAATCGTGTTCGGCCAAAGATTTGCCGATGGCTTTGCCCTCCGCCAACAGGAAGGTGTTAGCGATGCCGCCGCCAACGATCAGTTGATCAACTTTGTCGGCCAAAGATTCGAGGATGGTCAGTTTGGTAGACACTTTGCTGCCGGCAACGATGGCGACCATCGGATGAGCCGGTTGTTTCAGGGCTTTGCCCAAAGCGTCGAGTTCGCCCGCCATCAACACGCCGGCGCAGGCAACCGGTGCGGCTTGGGCAACGGCTTCAGTCGAAGCTTGGGCGCGGTGGGCGGTACCGAATGCGTCGTTGACGAACACATCACACAAAGAAGCGTAGGCTTTGCCCAGCTCCAAGTCGTTTTTCTTCTCGCCTTTGTTGATGCGCACGTTTTGCAGCATCACGACATCACCGGCGTTCAAAGTCGGTTTGTTTTCACGCCAGTCGTCCAATACTTTCACGTCTTTGCCCAACAGTTTGCCCAAATGCGCGGCCACAGGCGCTACATCGTCTTCAGGATGGAATTCGCCTTCGGTCGGACGGCCGAGGTGGGTCATCACGATCACAGACGCGCCGTTGTCCAAGCAGTATTTGATGGATGCGAGCGAAGCACGGATACGGGTGTCATCGCTGATGTTGCCGTCTTTGAACGGTACGTTCATATCGGCGCGGATCAGAACGGTTTTGCCTTGAACATTTTGTTCGGTCAGTTTCAAAAATGCCATGATGATTCCTTTGTGATGGTTGGGAACGGGAATGTTTGGGATTATCCGCGAATGAGGCGCGACGGTAAAGATTGGCAACGGCCGCGCTTGATGTGAATCAGCAGATAAGGCTGCAGGCCGTCTGAAACATTCGGCCAATCTTTGCAGATTTTCCGCTATACTTTGGCGATTGATTTTCATTTTACGGATTAAACCATGTTACGCCGAATTGCTTTAATGCTTGCCTTCGCGCTGCCTGCCGCTTCATGGGCGCAGACGCTTTCTGAAACCCTGCCCAACGGTCTGAAAATCATCGTCAAAGAAGACCACCGCGCGCCCTGTGGCCGTTTCGCAGATTTGGTACAAAATCGGCAGCGTGGATGAAAAACCGGGCAAAAGCGGCCTGAGCCACGCTTTGGAACACATGATGTTTAAAGGCACGAAAGACGTTCCCTCCGGCGAGTTCAACCGCCGCGTGTCCGAGCTGGGCGGGCAAAACAACGCCTACACCAGCCGCAATGAAACGGTGTATTACGAAAACGTCGCCGCCGCCAACCTGCCCGAGATTCTGAAGCTCGAGGCAGACCGCATGCACAACCTCAACTTCAGCGACAAAGAATTCCTCAACGAGATGAACGTCATCCGCGAAGAACGCCGCCAGCGCACGGAAGACACGGCCGACGGCAAAATGTGGGAACAAGCCTATCTTGCCGCCTTTACCCAACCGTCCATGCGCGCCTCCGTCATCGGCTACATGAAAGATTTGCACACCCTCAAAGCCGACGACTTGCGCGCGTGGTACAAACAATATTACGCGCCCAACAATGCCGTATTGGTCATTGTCGGCGATGTCGATGCCAAACAAACGCTTCAGACGGCCGCCAAACTCTTCGGCGATATTCCCGCCAAAGCCCAGCCGCCGCGCAACAAACTGAATACCGAACCCTATTTGCGCAAGCCTGTTACGGTCAAAGCCACTTCTCCGGTCACACACCAGCCGCTGATTGCCATCAACTTCCGTGTGCCGAAACTCCAAAAACTCGATGACACGATGCCTTTCGCCCTCGACATCCTCTCCGATATTTTGGCAGGCAACGCGTCCAGCCGTTTTGACAAAAACCTCGTGCGCGGCAAGCAAACCGCATTGAGCGCAGGAACGCATTACGACATCATCAGCCGCGAAATGCCGCTGTTCAGCGTAATGGCCATGCCTGCCGAAGGCGTAAAAACCGATACTCTGATTGCCCAGCTGCGCCAAGAAATCAAAGACATTGCCGACCACGGCGTTTCCGAAGAAGAATTGCAGCGCGTCAAAACCCAAGCAGCGGTCAGCGAAATCTACGCCAAAGACTCCATGTCTTCCCAAGCCTCCATGATGGGCCGCCTCGAAGCGCGCGGTTTCCAATATACCGACGAACAAGAAATCCACCGCCGCCTGCAGGCAGTCAGCGCGCAAGAAGTACAGGCCGCCGCCCGGATGTTGACCGACGAGCGCATGAGCACCGTCATCATCGAGCCGCAAAAACCTGCCGCCGCGCCAAGCAAAAAAGCTGCCAAACGCCGATAAACATCAGGCCGTCTGAAAGCCCATATCCTTTCAGACGGCCCTAACAGAAAGCCACAACATGAAACCCACCCTGCTCGCCCTTGCCCTCCTCCTGCCCTTAAGCATCCAAGCCGCCACCGACATCCAACGCTGGCGCAACCGCGACGGCACCCAAATCCTCCTTGTCGAACGCCACGAAAACCCCATCATCGACCTTGAAGTCAGCTTCAAGGGCGCAGGCAGCATCGCCAATCCGGACGGCAAAAGCCAAGTTGCCGAATTTACCGCCGCCCTCCTGACCGACGGCACCCAAGAGCTGGACGAAGAAGCCTTCAATGCCGAAGCCGACAACATCGGCGCACAAATCAGCAGCGACAGCAATGCCGAAAGCGCGTCCGCAGGCTTCCGCAGCCTCAGCAAAGCCGACATCCGCGACAAAGCCGCCAACTTGCTCAACCACTCGCTGACCCGTCCGCGCTTTGACGAAGCCGTTTTCCGCCGCCGTCAAACCCAATCCATCACCGGCTTGCAACAACAGGAAACTACCCCCGACTACACCGCCACGCGCGAACTGACCAAACTCATCTACCCGAACCACCCCTACGGCAGCGGCGCAAACATAACCGTTGACAGCCTCAAACGCGTCAACCTCGACGACATCCGCGCCTTCCACCGCACCCACTACGGCAAAGACAACGCCATCGTCGCCATCGTCGGCGACCTCAACCGCAAACAGGCAGAGCAACTGGTCGAGCGCGTCCTCAAAGACCTGCCGGCCAAAGCCACCGCAACCCACGCCATCCCGCCCGTTCCCGAAACAAAGCCGCCCAACGCCGCGACATCCCCTTTGCCGGCACACAGGCACAAATCCTGCTCGGCACTTCCCTCTTCAAACGCCATGACCCCGACTATTACGCCCTTGTTGCCGGCAACTACATCCTCGGCGGCGGCGGTTTCGACAGCCGCCTCATGAAAGTTTTGCGCGACCAACACGGTTACACCTACGGCGTATACAGCAGCCTCGCCCCGGCAACAGAAGAAGGCACGTTTACCGTTTCCTACTCCACCCAAAAGAAAAATACCAAAGCCTCACTGGCCGACACCCAAGCCGTCATCGAGCAGTTTATCGCCGAAGGCCCGACCGAAGCCGAGCTGAAACAGGCCAAAGCCAACATCGTCGGCGGCTTCCCCTGCGCTACGACTCTAACGACAAACTGCTCAACTACCTGAGCCTGATCGGCCTCTACGACCTGCCCAACGACTACTTGGAAGTCTATCCCAAAGCCATCAACAGCCTGACCGTCGAACAAGTCCGCGACGCATGGCAACGCCGCGTCAAATTCAAAGACCTCAACACCGTCGTTGTCGGTGCAGAATAAAATGCTTTTAGAAACAACAGGCCGTCTGAAAGATTTTTCAGACGGCCTGTTTTCATTCTGTCGATTTGCTGATCTTGTCATCAGAGACCACTCTAATCAATAAAATATCGGTCACAATCAGCTGTTGTTGTACATTTATAATGACAGCAAAGACATCATAATAAATAGCATCTTTATTACTGAAACCGACAAATAAAAGGCCGTCTGAAACCTCAAAATAGGTTTCAGACGGCCTTTTGTAACCGGTTTATTGCTTATTCAACCGTTACCGATTTCGCCAGATTGCGCGGTTTGTCCACGTCTGTACCGCGTGCGAGGGCGGCGTGGTAAGACAGGAGTTGCACGGGGATGGTGTGCACGATCGGCGAGAGTACGCCGACATGGCGTGGGGCGCGGATGACGTGCACGCCTTCGGTGGCATTGAAGTTGCTGTCGAGGTCGGCGAAGACGAAGAGTTCGCCGCCGCGTGCGCCGACTTCCTGCATGTTGGCTTTCACTTTGTCCAACAAGCTGTCGTTCGGGGCAATCACGACAACGGGCATATTTTCGTCCACCAAGGCCAACGGGCCGTGTTTCAGCTCACCTGCAGGGTAAGCTTCGGCGTGGATATAGGTAATCTCTTTCAGCTTCAACGCGCCTTCGAGGGCAATTGGGAAGTGGATGCCGCGGCCCAGGAAGAGTGCGCTGGTTTTCTTGGCAAATTTTTGCGCCCAAGCGGCGATTTGCGGCTCAAGGTTGAGAACGTGCTGAATACTGCCCGGCAGTTGGCGCAGTTCCTCAACGTATTCACGCGCTTGTTCGTCGGAAACCAAACCGCGCTGTTTGCCCAGCGTTACCGCCAAGCCGAACAATACAACCAGTTGCGTGGTGAACGCTTTGGTAGAGGCAACGCCGATTTCTGCACCGGCGCGGGTGTACAGCACCAATTCGCTTTCGCGCGGCAGGGCGGATTCCATGACGTTGCAGATAGACAGGCTGTGTTTGTGTCCCAAGGATTGCGCGTATTTCAGGGCTTCCATGGTGTCCAGGGTTTCGCCGGATTGGGAAATGGTGATGACCAATTGTTTCGGATCGGCAATCACGTCGCGGTAGCGGTATTCGCTGGCTATTTCCACGTCGGTCGGCACTTTGGCGATGGATTCGAGCCAGTATTTGGCGGTCAGCGCGGCATAGTAGGACGTACCGCAGGCAAGGATTTTGATGCTGTGGATATCGTCGAACACTTCGCGGGCATTCGCGCCGAAGTTTTCAGGTTCAAAACCACCGTCCAAGAAGACTTCGGCGGTATCGGCGATGGCGCGGGGTTGCTCGTGGATTTCTTTTTGCATGAAGTGGCTGTATGGGCCCAACTCCAAAGAAGCCAGAGACAATTCGGATACTTTAACCGCACGTTCGGTTTGCGCACCGGTTTTGTCGAGCAGTTTTTCGATACCGTTTGCGTTCAGCAGGGCGATGTCGCCGTCTTCCAAGTAGGCGATGCGGCGTGTAAAGGCAATCACGGCGGATACGTCGGAAGCGATAAAGGTTTCTTGGTCGCCCAAGGCTACCAACAGTGGGCAGCCCATGCGCGCAACAACCATTTGTTCAGGGTTGTCTTGTGCGATAACGGCAATGGCGTATGCACCGTGGAAACGGGCAGTCGCAGCTTGGACGGCTTCAAACAGTTTGCCACCGTTTTGTGTGTATTCGTGGTTGACGCTGTGGGCGATGACTTCGGTATCGGTTTGCGATTCGAAGGTGTAACCCAAAGCTTGCAGACGTTCGCGTTCGGCTTCAAAGTTTTCGATGATGCCGTTGTGGACAACCGCGATCATGCCGCCGGAAATATGGGGGTGGGCGTTAGGCTCGGTTACACCGCCGTGGGTGGCCCAACGGGTATGACCGATGCCGATATGGCCGAACACGCCTTTTTCGCGTGCCGCATCTTCCATCAGCTGCACACGGCCGACACGGCGGACGCGTTTGATTTTGCCGTCTGTATTCACGGCGATACCCGACGAATCGTAGCCTCGGTATTCAAGGCGTTTGAGACCGTCGGTCAGAAAATCGACTACATTGTGATTGGCGCGAATAGCACCTACGATACCGCACATATAAGTTCCTTAGTATCAAAAGTTTGAGAAAATGACTGCTGCTCCGGCTCCCGAAAGCGGCAGTCGGAAAACGCCGTTTTATATTCATTGAAACGGCAAATCTGGGTTTCAGACGGCCTGTTGTTTCTCAAGGCCGTCTGAAAATAAATAAAAGGCCGGCTTTACTTCTTATCGCCTTTTTCCGGACGCACCCAGCCTTCGATGACGGTTTGGCGTGAACGGGCGAGGACGAGTTTGCCGTCTTCGACGTTTTTGGTAATTGCGCTGCCTGCGCCTGTCGTCACTTTGTTACCCAACGTTACGGGGGCGATTAAGACGCAGTTTGAACCGATGCGCACTTCGTCGCCGATGACGGTTTTGTGTTTGTTCACGCCGTCGTAGTTGGCAATAATCGTGCCGGCGCCGAAGTTGGTTTTGCTGCCGATCTCGGCATCACCGATGTAGGTGAGGTGGTTGGCTTTGGTGCCGTTGCCGATGGTGGCGTTTTTGACTTCGACGAAGTTGCCGATGTGTACGTCGTCGGCCAGTTTGGCTTGCGGACGCAGACGGGCGTATGGGCCGATTTGGTTGTTTTCGCCGACTTCGCAACCTTCAAAATGGGAGAACGGGGCGATTTTGGTGTTGGCACCGATTTTGGCGTTTTTAATCACGCAGTTGGCACCGATTTCGACGTTGTCGCCGAGTTCGACTTCGCCTTCGATGACGACGTTGACGTCAATCACGACATCTTGTCCGTGTTTCAGACGGCCTCGTAAATCGAAACGTGCCGGATCGCGCAGGGTTACGCCTGCTTTGAGCAATTCTTGCGCCTGTTCGATTTGGAAAATGCGCTCGAGTTCGGCCAGTTGGAGTTTGTTGTTCACACCGGCGGCCAGATGGGAGGCGCGCACTTGGACGGGATGAACTTTGATGCCGTCGGCAACGGCTTTGGCGATGAGGTCGGTCAGGTAGTATTCGCCTTGGGCATTGTTGCTGGAGAGGCTGTTCAACCAAGCTTCGAGTTTGGCGTTGGGCAGAACCAAAATGCCGGTGTTGATTTCTTTTACGGCCTTTTGGGCGGCATCGGCGTCTTTTTCTTCGACAATGGCGGTTACGTTGCCGTTGCTGTCGCGGATGATGCGGCCCAAGCCTGTCGGGTCGTTGGGCACGTCGGTCAACAGGCCGACTTCGTTGCCTGCGGCTTCGAGCAGGGTTTCGAGGGTGGCGGCGTCAATCAGGGGGACATCGCCGTACAACACCAGCGTGCGGCCTTCGGCGGAAAGGTGCGGCAGGGCGGTTTTGACTGCGTGGCCGGTACCGAGCTGTTCGGTTTGTTCAACCCAAACGACATCGCGTTTGACGGTGTCCAAGACTTGCTCTTTGCCGTGACCGATGACGACGCAGATGTTTTGGGGATTCAGGGAGGCGGCGGTGTCGATGACGCGCTCAACCATGGGAAGGCCGCCGATGCGGTGCAGCACTTTGGGCATTTTTGGAGTACATGCGCGTGCCTTTGCCGGCGGCGAGGATGACGATATTTAAAGCTGTCTGAGCCATGATACGGTTTCCGTTGTCGTTGTTTGAGGCCGTCTGAAAAATGTGGCAACAAGTGTTGATTGTTTTTCACTCCGTTTCAGACGGCCTTGGGGATATTGTTATTCGGTTGCTGGCTGTTGGTTGGCAAATTGCGGTTTTTGCCAGTGCTGGCCACGTTCGCCGTGTTCAGCATGATTGATTGATTGGACGGCGCGGCGCTCTGGGCGGAACTGGTTGTAATTCATGTTTTTAGAATAAGTACCGTCCTGATAAACAATGGGTGTGCCGGTAGCATATTTTTGGCGTACGGCGGTACGGCCGGATTCGTTGGTGTAGGTTTCCCAAGAGCAACCGGCCAAAACGGCGGCGGCGGTCAGAATTAAAGCGAGTTTACGCATGATGTTGTCCTTGTTTTTAAATGTCGGCAATACCGTGTATTGTACTTGATTTTTAAAAATTTCACGGCAGTTTTGTGCAAAATTCAAGCAAACCCTGCATATCTTTCGCTATGCCGTCGGCAAATGGCAACGGATGGGCTTTTTCGCCGTACCAAACGGTCTTCATACCCAAGGCTTTGGCTTGGTGCAGATTGTCGGCGCTGTCGTCCACCATAATGCACTGTTCGGGTTTGACGCCCAACAGGCGGCAAACGTTGAGATAGGCTTGCTGATTGGGTTTGTAGAGCAGACCGAAGTCGTCCGTGCCGAACAAGCCGTCAAAATGCGCTTCCAAGCCCAACGCGTCAACCAATGCGCGGACATAAAACGAAGGCCCGTTGGAAAATACGGCTTTTCGCCCTTTCAGACGGCCTAAAACGTCATCAGTTCCATCCATACCCTCCACCTTTGCCAAAATTTGCTTAAGCGGGTGACTTTCACGCAAAAATTCATCGATATCGACTTCGGGATGGTGGATTTGCAAACCGGCAAGCGTCGCGCCGTATCGGTGCCAATAATCTTGGCGCAGTTGGGAGGCGGCCTCTTCGGAAAGCTTCAGACGGCCTGCCATGTATTCGGTCATGGCGCGGTTGATGATGTAGAAAATGCCGGCTTCGGCATTGTGCAAAGTATTGTCGAGATCAAACAGCCAAACGGGGTAATGATTCATATCGTGCCTTGATATGCAGATTTTGTTATGATATTTCATATTTTACCCGTACAAAGGAAAGAGAATGAAACTGAAATTGTCCGCAGTGGCTCTATTACTGGCTTCGGCAAACCTGTACGCCCAAACCGAAGTGCGTTTGGCCGTGCACAAATCCTTCAGCCTGCCCCCATCCGTCATCGCTCAATTTGAAAAAGCCAACGATGCCAAAGTGTCCGTCATCAAGGCAGGCAGCGGCAACGAAATGCTCAATAAGCTGATTTTGAGCAAAGCCAACCCGATTGCCGATGCGGTTTACGGTTTGGACAACGCCAACATCGGCAAAGCCAAAGCCGCCGGCATCCTCGCCGCCAGCCAACCCAAATCCGCACCCGTAACCGCTTCCCTGCCCGATGCGCTGGCCGTCGATTACGCCTATGTCACCATCAACTACGACAAAAAATGGTTTGAACAGAAAAAACTGCCCCTGCCGCAAACCCTGCAAGACCTGACCAAGCCGGAATATAAAAACCTTCTAGTAACCCCGTCTCCCGCCACCTCCTCGCCCGGCCTCTCCTTCCTCTTGGCCAACATCGGCGGCATGGGTGAAGAAGGCGCGTTCAAATGGTGGGCGCAAATGCGCCAAAACGGCGTGAAAGTCGCCAAAGGCTGGAGCGAAGCCTACTACACCGACTTCACCCAAAACGGCGGCGCCTATCCCCTCGTGGTCAGCTATGCCACCAGCCCGGCGGCCGAAGTCCACTACTCCAAAGGCAAATACAGCACCCCGCCCACCGGCAACCTCTTCCTCAAAGGCGGCACATTCCGCCAAGTTGAAGGCGCGGCCGTTTTGAAAGGCGCAAAACAGCCCGAGCTGGCGGCCAAACTGGTGAGCTGGCTGCAAAGCGGCGAAGTGCAACAAGCCCTGCCTGCCGAAATGTGGGTCTATCCGGCTGCCAAAAACACGCCGCTGCCCAAAGTATTTGAGTTTGCCCAAACCCCGAAACACAGCGATTCCCCCAACCGCGCCGACATCAACACCAAACAAAAACAATGGGTGAGCCGTTGGAGCAAAACTGTTTTACGTTAAACCGAAAAACTTAAAAACACATCAAGGCCGTCTGAAAAACCAAATCATTAGTTTTTCAGACGGCCTTGTTTTACAATGACCTTTTAAACAACTTCACACGCATACACAATTATGAATTTCGATCTTCAATCCCTCTCCCCCTTCTCCGGTTGGGAACAACTCGCCCAAACCGGCATGTCTTTCGGCACGAACCTGCTGGCCGCCTTAGCCATCTTCTTTATCGGCCGCTGGGTCACCACGCGCGTGGTGACACTGATGAAAGCCGCGCTGACTCGCGCCAAAGTCGATAAAACGCTGGTCAGCTTCCTCGGCAACGTCGCCAACATCGGCCTGCTGATCCTCGTCATCATCGCCGCACTGGGTAAACTCGGCATTCCGACCACTTCCGTGACCGCCTTGATCGGTGGCGCAGGCTTGGCCGTGGCTTTGTCTTTGAAAGACCAACTGTCCAACTTCGCCGCCGGCGTGCTGATTATCCTGTTCCGCCCGTTTAAAGTCGGCGACTTTATCCGCGTCAACGGTTTTGAAGGCATCGTCCGCGAAATCAAAATGGTGCAGACCTCTTTGAGCACACCTGACAACGAAGAGGTCGTCCTGCCCAACAGCGTGGTCATGACCAACAGCATCACCAACCGCTCCTCCCTGCCCCTGTGCCGCGCCCAAGTCGTTGTCGGCGTCGACTACGCCTGCGACTTAAAAGCCGCCAAAGCCGCCGTATTGAGAGCGGCAACCGAGCATCCATTGTGTGTTCAAACCGAAGAACGACCTGCCGTCGTATACATTACCAACCTTGGCGACAGCGCCATCGAAATCACCCTTTGGGCGTGGACGCAAGAAGAAAATCTCGGCCCATTCCGATTCGCCCTGAACGAGCAGATCGTCGAAAATCTGCGCGAAGCCAACATCAACATCCCATTCCCACAATGTGATGTCCACCTCATTCAGCCAAAAGACTGATTTCAGCTTTTTATAGGGTTATCCACAATGAAGAATGGAACGATTTAAAGCACTTGATAGATAACTTTATGAAATAAATAAAGATTAATAAAGGCCATCTGAATATTTCAGACGGCCTTTAAAATTGTTCACAGCCTTATCAACAGGTTTTCCATAGATTAAACCAGATTTTGCGGATTGCCGGCCACGAAGCGGTTAATGTTGTCCAAAAGGATGTCAAACAGACGGTTGGCGGCCTCTTGGCTTGCCCATGCAATGTGTGGCGTGACGATGAGGTTGGGCAGTCGGGCTTTCAGCAGAGGGTTGCCGTCGCGCGGCGGCTCTTGTGTCAACACGTCGAAACCTGCACCGCCGATTTGGCCGTATTTCAACGCCGCAACCAAAGCGGCTTCATCAACCAAGCCGCCGCGTCCGCAGTTGATGAGGATGGCGCCGGGTTTCATTTGCTGCAATTCGGCTTCGCCTATCATATTGGCCGTTTGTGGCGTGAGCGGGCAATTAAGCGATACGACATCTGCGGAGCGGATGGCTTCGTCAAAGGAAACATAACCGTCGCGGACGCTTTGGGCATTTTTTTATGTTCGGCGAACACGACATTCATTTTGAAAGCCTGAGCATAAGTTGCCAGCGTTTTTCCCGATATTGCCGCGACCGAAAAATCGCCAGCGTTTTTACCGTTCAAATCGCGCATCGGTGCGCCGAGGTGGCAGAAAAACGGTGAGTTTTCCCACAAGCCTGCCGCAACGTCACGCTGATAGGCAGGCAGGTTGCGCATCAGGGTAATCATCATCATAAACGCGTGTTCCGCCACGGATTCATTGCCGTAAGCGCGGATATTGCACACTGCCGTACCGTTTTGTTTGGCAGCCTCAACGTCCACATTGTTGACGCCTGTCGCGGTAACGGCAACCAGCTTGAGTTGTGGATTTTCGGCAAAGGCTTGGGCGGAAATCACGACTTTGTTGGTAATCACAATGTCCGCGCCGCGGATACGCTCTAAGGTTTCGTGCGCTTCGGTTGTGCCGTAGCTGCTCAATGTATGTGGAAAATCAAAATCAAACGGGCGGTTGACGAGAGTATCGCGGTCGAGGACGACAATATGGAGCGGGTTCATAAAATTCCTATCAAAAATAAAATATCGATTTATAAAATCTAAATTAGGATAAAGGATTTAAAATATACGCGTTAGTTGATAATAATTATTATGTAGCTATTAAAACATCAATGTATCAGGAAAATCAAATGATTAAAACCATTACATTTGCTATTTTGCATTTCAGCGTCGCATTTAGTGTCGCCTATATTCTGACCGGCAGTATCGGCGTTTCCAGCGCGGTGGCTTTGGTAGAACCCATCGTCAATACCGTCGTCTTTTATTTTCACGAAAAAGCGTGGAACCGCTACGAGAAAAACAAATCCGAGAAGCAAAAATTGTGGGTGCCTCTGCATCAGTGCGGCTAAAGTTTCAGACGGCCTTTTGCTTGGTTAAAACCGATTATGGTTTTTCGGTTTAGCCATCGCCATCAAAATGCCAAACCCTAAAATAGAGTAAGACTTTACGAAGGCTTCATGAAGGTAAAAATGCTAAAATACGCTATTCTTGCAAACCCATTCAGACGGCCTCAATGCTCACCGATTTAGAAAAAAACGCCATCCGCGACCATTACCAAAACATCGGCAAAAACCTGCCCGGTTTCCGTCCGCGCGCTTCGCAGCGGGGAAATGATTGCGGCAATTGCCAACGCTTTTTCGCGGACGTTGACGCGTGAAGAAGGCGAAGAAGCGCCCAAACGCGAGGGTGAGAGCATTGCCGTGATCGAAGGGCCGACCGGCGTGGGTAAATCGTTGGCCTACCTTTTGGCCGGCGGCATCATGGCGCAAACGCGCGGCAAACGGCTGATTGTGAGTAGCGCAACGGTGGCTTTGCAGGAGCAGTTGGTTGACCGCGATTTGCCGTTTCTGGTCGAAAAAAGCGGTTTGGAGCTGACCTTTGCGCTTGCCAAAGGGCGCGGCCGTTATCTTTGCCCTTACAAACTCTATCAACTGACGCAAAACAACGCCCAGCAAAACCTGCTTGGTTTTGAAGCGCCGGAAGTGTTGTGGGACAGCAAACCCAAGCCGGAAGAATTGAACCTGCTGCGCGACATTGCCGATGAATTTTCCGCCCGCCGTTTTAATGGCGACCGCGACGCTTGGCCGGAAAAAATCGATGACGCGATTTGGCTCAAAGTTACCAACGACCGCCACGGCTGTCTGAAATCCGCCTGTCCCAACCGTCCGGAATGCCCGTTCTACCTGGCACGCGATGTCTTGGAAACCGTCGATGTCGTCGTTGCCAACCATGACCTTCTGCTTGCCGACATCAGCATGGGCGGCGGCGTGATTCTGCCTGCGCCCGAAAACAGTTTCTATTGCATAGACGAAGCGCACCACCCTGCCCAAAAAAAGCCCTCAGCCGTTTTGCCGCCGAACATTCATGGAATATTGCCGTTTGGACGCTGGAAAAACTGCCGCAGCTGACCGGCAAAATTGCCGCGCTTACCGATAAAGCCGAACTTACCAACCTTGCCGACGAAGCTGCCACATCCTTGCTCGACAGTCTGCATGAATGGCAGTTCCATTTGGCGGAAGAGCCGTCTTTAAGTCTGGGGTCGTCTGAAAACGACAGGCGGAAACACAACGAACCGACTTGGTTGTGGGAAGACGGCAAAATCCCCGAAGGCCTTGAAACCACAGTTTCCAATACGGCCATTGCTGCACGCAGCCTGCTCAAACATGTTGTCGGCTTGAACGATGCGCTTTCCGCCGCGCGCCGCGAAAAAGAGCAGGACGGCGCGCTCCTCGACCGCCTGACCAGCGAGTTCGGCCTTTTTATCGCCCGTATCGAACAAATCAGCGCGGTTTGGGATTTGCTCTCCACCGTTCCCATTGAAGGCGAAGAGCCGTTGGCGAAATGGATAACCCGCCGTGCCGACGACAAAAACGACTACATTTTCAACGCCAGCCCCATCAGCAGCGCATCCCACCTTGCCAACAGCCTGTGGCGGCGTGCGGCAGGCGCGGTGCTGACTTCGGCCACCCTGCAATCGCTCGGCAGCTTCAACCTGATTTTGCGCCAAACCGGCCTATTATGGCTGCCCGAAACCACCACGCTTGCTTTGGAAAGCCCGTTTAATTTCGATAAGCAAGGCGAGCTGTATATTCCGCCCGTACACGCCAGCCCCAAAGACCCTGATGCGCATACGGCCGCCATTGTCGAATGGTTGCCGAAGCTGGTTTCGCCGGTTGAAGCCATCGGTACGCTGGTGTTGTTTTCCTCGCGCAAGCAAATGCAGGATGTCGCCTTACGACTGCCTGACGAATACTTGCCGCTTCTGCTTGTACAAGGCGAGTTGCCCAAGGCTGTCCTGTTGCAAAGACACCATCAAGCCATTGCCGAAGGCAAAGCCAGCATTATTTTCGGCCTCGACAGTTTTGCCGAAGGCCTCGATCTGCCCGGCACGGCCTGCGTGCAAGTTATCATTGCCAAGCTGCCGTTTGCCATGCCGGACAATCCCATCGAGAAAACCCAAAACCGTTGGATTGAACAACGCGGCGGAAATCCTTTTATCGAAATTACGGTGCCAGAAGCCAGCATCAAATTAATCCAAGCTGTCTGGCCGTCTTATCCGTACCGAACAGGATTACGGACCGCGTGACCATCCTCGACAACCGCGTCAAAAACGCAACGCTACGGCCAACAATTATTGGCCTGTTTGCCGCCGTTTAAACGGATAGGGTAGTTGTGGATTGTTCAAAAGGTAAAGGCCGTCTGAAACCAAATGTTCAGACGGCCTTTTATTCAAGCTATAAATCCAATTTCATGACGGATACGGTTTCCCCGTTGTGCCAAGTCTGCGTGATTTCTTTCCAGCCGAACTTTTCATACACAGCCTGAACATCCGGCGTATAGAGATACAGATGCGGCAAACCCAGTTCGCGCGCTTTATTCAGACAAAACGAAACCAGCTGCCTGCCTACGCCCAAACCACGAAATTGCGGCAAAACGAACACATCGCCCAGCCAATATTCGTATTCAGGAAAACACGCCATATCAAATCGCTTTAATGCCGCCGAACCCATCAGCCGCCCTTCGTTATCCACAGCCACAAACGCCAGCGGCAAATCATCCCCATTAAGACACTGCGCGTAATACGCACGGATTTTATCCAGAGACGACCACGGCGCAAAATCATGCCATTCCTCAAACAGCGCGAGGGCTAAAGGCTCGACAAATTCAGACTTCAGACGGCATATGTTCATATTGGCTCCTCTTGTTGTACCGAGTAGGGATAGTTTTCACAGTATAGGCCGTCTGAAAGGTTAACACATCTTAAAAAATCAGCGTAAAACACGATAAACCCACCGCCAGTCCCATTCAAATCACTTATAATTCTACCCATACCGCACACAAACAAAAGAAGCACACCATGGCCAAGAAATTTCCCATTTTCCCGAAAAATCCCGAGCGTATCTGCTGGGGTTGCGACAAATACTGTAAAGAGGACGATTTGCAATGCGGCAACGGTTGCGAACGCATCCAACATCCCATCGAGTTGGACGGTCGCGACTGGTATAAAAAAGGCGACTGGAGCAATTTGTTGAGCGAAGAGCAGCAAATCGAACTTGGACTGAAGGAAGCGCCCAAGCCGGCCAAACCGCATATCAAGCTGCCTTTAAAAAACAAAACGGCTTAAATGGTATGCCGTAAACAAACGAGATAAAAGGCCGTCTGAAACCCTGTTTTTCAGGTTTCAGACGGCCTTTGCGTTGTCGGATTATGCCTTCACATAATGCACAAACGCGTATTCGATGCCTTTGGCGGAAACATGGTTTTCCCGAGAGGCTTCTTGCCATGTTTCTGTGGAAAACTCAGGAAAAAACGCATCGCCGTCCACATCCAAACCGACTTCGGTCAAACGCAAATCCGTGGCAATCGGCAGGGCTTGTGCATAAATTTGCGCGCCGCCCATGATGATAACTTCTTCAACCCCCTGACACAAAGCCAGCGCATCTTCCAAAGAGGCCGCCGTTTGTGCGCCTTCGGCCTGATAATCTTGGCGGGTAATGACGATATTTTGACGGCCGGGCAGCGGTTTGCGCGGCAGCGATTCCCATGTTTTGCGGCCCATAATGACGGGTTTGCCGGTGGTGTAGGATTTGAAAAAGGCAAAATCCTCGGGCAAATGCCAAGGCATGGTGTTGTTGATGCCGATACAGCGGCGGGCGGCGTAGGCGGCGATGAGGGTGATTTTCGGCATGATGAAGTCCGTTTGTAAAATAAAATGATTATAGCGGAAGGGATGCTAGATTAACGGAATATCCGTTGTTTTAAAAATGTTTCAATATTTATAAAATCAATATTCAAAATGCTTAATTTTGACAAAAATCATTTATTGTTCATTTTTTTAGGTATATGATAAATATCATATCAAATAAAAAAGGAAAGGAAAAAATGATGAGAACCCTCCGCATTTCTACTTTGACAGCTTCCCTGTCTTTGATGTTGGCTGCCTGCGGCGGCGCAACAAGCGGTTTGTCGAATGCCGTGACCGAACCGCTCAATCCGCATCCGAAAGGTGTGTTGTCCATTGAATTGAACGAATCTGTCCCTGAAACGGTACGTTGGAACTGACTGCCAACGGTAAAACGCAAACCCTGCAAAAAGGCGGCAAACTCGATACCGGCTTTTTGAAAACCGATAAAGTATCTTCCTACGACTACGCCCAAAAAATCAAGGTAAACGGTCAAGTCATCACTTTGGAAACGGGCGACTTCCAAGTGTATAAACAAAATTATTCTACTGTTGCCGCGCGTTACGCCAAACAAAAAGCCGATGACGCAGGCAAACTGCACAATCTCGATACATACACATTCACCGTCGGCGAAGTCCAAGGCGATGAAACCGTTTACCGCAATTTGCCCAAACAAGGCAGCTATCAGTATTCAGGTATCGCGTTTAACGGCGACGACCGCAGCGGCCGTCTGAAATACACCGTCGATTTCGATAAAAAACAAGGTTACGGCAAAATCAGCAGCATGGCTTCCCACAATAATGTCGACCTGCTTGCCGCAGGTATTGCCAATAACAATGGCAAAGCCGCCATCAGCGGTAAAACCAGTTTGAACGGTGTCGAAAACGGCCGTTACGATTTGAAACTCTTCGGTCCGCAGGCTGAAGAAATTGCCGGTAAGGCGCAAATCAAAGTTGGCGACTCCACCAAAGAAATTGGTTTGGCCGGTAAAAAAGAATAGGAAACAAGGCCGTCTGAAAGGTTCAGACGGCCTTTTCGTAACAAAAAAAGCAACGGCTCAAACCGTTGCTTTTTTCATGCCAACCTAAATTACAGGCTGCCCAAGATAATGCGCAATACGCGGCGCAACGGCTCTGCAGCACCCCACAAGAGTTGGTCGCCGACAGTGAATGCGCTGATGTATTCGCCGCCCATCTCCAGTTTGCGGATACGGCCGACAGGAACAGACAGCGTGCCGGTAACTTTGGCAGGTGTCAGCTCGTGTATGCTGGCTTCTTTTTCGTTAGGGATGACTTTCACCCAGTCGTTTGCGCCTGCCAAAATCGCTTCGATTTCAGAAACAGGCAGGTCTTTTTTCAGCTTCAGGGTGAGGGCTTGGCTGTGGCAGCGCATAGAGCCGATGCGTACGCACAAGCCGTCGATTACGGTCGGATTGTCGCTGCGGCCGAGAATTTTGTTGGTTTCCACGCCGCCCTTCCATTCTTCTTTGGACTGGCCGTTGCCCAAGTCTACGTCAATCCACGGAATCAGGCTGCCGGCGAGCGGTACGCCGAAGTTGGCTTTCGGATAGTCTTCGCTGCGCAGGAAATCGGACACTTTGCGGTCGATGTCGAGAATCGCGCTGGAAGGATCGGCAAGCTCGTCTGCCACTTTGGCGTGAATCGCGCCCATGCCGCTGATGAGTTCGCGCATGTTTTTTGCGCCTGCGCCGGAAGCGGCTTGGTAGGTCATGCTGGTTGCCCATTCGACCAAATCGTTTTGGAACAAACCGCCCAAAGCCATCAGCATCAGGGAAACGGTACAGTTGCCGCCGATGTAGTTTCACGCCGTTTTTGAGGCCGTTGTCGATGACGTTGCGGTTGACAGGGTCGAGGACGATGATGGCATCATCTTTCATGCGCAGGGAAGAAGCCGCATCAACCCAGTAGCCGTTCCAGCCGCTGTCGCGCAGGGGTTGGAAGACGGATTTGGTGTAATCGCCACCCTGACAGGTAACGATGATGTCCATTTTTGCCAATTCGGCAACATCGTTGGCATCCAACAATGTTTTGGCTGCCTGACCGAAATCAGGGGCAGCGCCGCCGACGTTGGAAGTGGTAAAGAAAAACGCTTCGGGAATGTGGGCGAAGTCGTTTTCTTCTTTCATACGCTGCATCAAAACAGAACCGACCATACCGCGCCAGCCGACGAAACCTACTTTCATGTGCTACTCCTTGAGAAGAAAATCCTGATAAGTTTTATAGTGCATTAACAAAAACCGGAACGGCATGGTTTGTCGCCTCGTTCAGATTTTTGTTAACCCACTATAACAAAGGGGAAAACAAACGTTTTAACGCCGTCTGCGGAAAATGTAAAGGTTTTTATCGAAATTTTTTAGAATGATGGAAAAATAGGTTAAGATGGCAATGAAATTGCATCTCATTAAATAGCACAGAGGAAGATGAAATGAGCGAAATCAATTTGTCGGATTTGCCTAAAACGGAAATAGTAGATGTCCATATTGCTTCGCCGGGGGCGAGGGTTGCGGCATATTTGTTGAATAATCTGTTTATTTTTTTGATATGGTTGCCATTCATCGTGATGGTAGTTTTCACTTTAGATGAAAGCAAAAAATTAGTTTCGGAATCTTCTCTTTTTAATACCCCTGAATATTTTGCCATAACATTTTTTATTTCTTTGGCTGTTTATTTGGTTTTTGGTATTGTCCAACTGTATTACATGAGCCGGGACGGTCAGTCTTTAGGTAAAAAAATTATGGGCATTCGCGTGTTAAAAAGTGACGGGAGCAATCCAGGTTTTGGTGGTACGGTTTTGATACGCGAAGTGGCTTGTCATTTATTGTCGGTATTATAGTCATTGCAGTAATGTTGGCAGTAAATGAAACGGGTGGAGATTTGGTTTCTCTGCTTATGGCTTTCATCAACTTCATCATGCTCTTCTCCGTCAAACGCGACCGCCGCACGCTCTACGATATGATGGCCGATACGGTTGTCGTCCAATTACCGCCGCGCCGATAAATGGCTTTTTTGTGTTAAAATCAGCACTTTCCAACATAGGCCGTCTGAAAAAATAGCTTTCAGACGGCCTTTCGACACGCTATTGATTCCATGAAAAAAACATCTGTACCGCATCACGCTCGTCAGCATTGCCGCAGCCATTCTTGCCGCCTGTCCGAGCAAAAAGTATTAAAAAAATCTTCCCGAGACCGACACCAGCGTTATAAAGGGCCCTGACCGCCCTGCCGGTACGCCTGACCCCATCGGTACGACTGTGAGCGGAGGAGGAGCAAACTACACCGTTGTTTCCTACAACGAACTGCCACACTGGAACACCCAACACTTCGCCCAAAGCCTGCAATCTTTCCGCTTAGGCTGTGAAAAACTCAAAAACCGCCAAGGCTGGCAGGACGTTTGTATCCAAGCCATGCAAACGCCGGCGCACCATTTCCAAGCCAAGCACTTCTTTGAACGCTATTTCACCGCATGGCGCGTCGATAACGGCGGCAATCCTGCCGGCACCATTACCGGCTATTACGAACCGGTCCTGCACGGCGACGACAAATCCACAAGCCAATCCCGTTTCCCTATTTACGGCATTCCGAACGATTTTGTTTCCGTTCCGCTGGCTGCAAACTTGAGGGGCAGCAAAGCCACCGTCCGCATCCGCCAAACCGGCCAAAACAGCGGTGTCATCGACAACAGCGGCGCATACACGGCCGACTTGTCCAGATTCCCGATTACAGCACGCAGCACCGCGCTGAAAGGCCGTTTTGAAGGCAGCCGTTTTGTTCCTTACTACACCCGCAGCCAAATCAACGGTGGCGCGCTTAACGGCAAAGCCCCGATTTTGGGTTACGCAGATGATCCGGTCGAACTTTTCTTTATGCACATTCAAGGTTCAGGCCGTCTGAAAACCCCGTCCGGCAAATACATCCGCGTTGGATTTGCCGATAAAAACGAGCATCCGTATGTTTCCATCGGCCGCTATATGGCGGACAAAGGCTATCTGCCGCTGGGTCAGACCAGCATGCAGGGCATCAAGGCCTATATGAAGCAAAACCCCGGCCGCCTTGCCGAAGTTTTGGGACAAAACCCAAGCTACGTCTTCTTCCGCGAGCTGACCGGCAGCAGTGATTCCGGCCCGGTGGGTGCATTGGGTACGCCGTTGATGGGCGAATACGCCGGTGCCATCGACCGCCACTACATCACGCTTGGCGCACCATTATTTGTCGCCACTGCCCACCCGACCACCCAAAAAGCCCTCAACCGCCTGATTATGGCGCAAGATACCGGCAGCGCGATTAAAGGCGCAGTCCGTGTGGATTATTTCTGGGGCTATGGCGACGAAGCAGGCGAAGTGGCCGGCAAAATGAAAACCACCGGCTATGTATGGCAGCTCCTACCCAACGGCATAAAACCGGAATACCGTCCATAAACAGCGGTTTAAAAAAAGGCCGAGACCTTTGCAATAACATAGGTTACTAAAAATTTTTATGCTCAATCTCATTTTCAAAAATGCAAAACCTTTCTGATTTTTTTCCTACTTTTTTTGCTCAATATTAGGAGGGTTTTAGTCAATTGAAAATTTTTTTGGCGCATTTTTATGCGTCAAATTTCGTTAACAGACTATTTTTGCAAGGTCTCAGGCCGTCTGAAACCAAGATTCAGGGTTTCAGACGGCCTGAGACCTTTGCCTTTTTCTTTACCCAATTTCAATTCATTCTCAATCAAAGCTAAAATAAAAAGCCCTCCTATCACTAGGAGGGCTTTTTATGCTTAATTTATAAATTAAATAAATTCAACACTAACATCAGTCTCAACCAAGAGTTGAGCACCATTTGCTGTTGTTGATGTGTAAACGTTGTAAGTGTGTCCGTTTACATTGGTTGTGGTTGGAGTCTGATTCCAGTTACTACCAACATCTTTGATTGTAACAGTATCACCAGCCTCACCGCTAACCATTAATTGGTGTTTAGCATCAGAAGTATAAGATTTCAAACCTGGGTTCATATCTAATACATCTTTAGCTTCCAACACTAATTTAGTTGCGACACCGTTTGTTAAATCAATGTGGTCGATATTAGCAATACGAGACATACCTACAGCAGTCTTCATAAAGCCCGTACCTACATTGTCGATTTTAGTTAAATCAACTTCGGTTACATCACTGTCAAAGGCTAGCGTATTATGGCCATTACCGCCATCAATGCGAGCAAGGCGACCTTTACCTTCATTGATTAGTGAACCATCAGCATTAGCGGTTTGAAATCCTTTGCTTAAATAGTTCAAGTTATCAGCATTTAATACGATGCGGTCATTACCTGAACCAGCATAGATGATATCCGCGCCGCCTTCGCCATAAATGATGTCATCACCATTACTTCCAGCAATAAAGTTACTGTGTACATTACCTCTTACCACGCCAGAACCTCGAACTGTTGGCTCAGCACCTAAGCTTGAACCACCGTAGAACAATTTACCAGAAGTGTTATAAGAGTTTACGTAAATATCAGCCAAACCATCACCGTTTACATCAACCATACCTACAGAAGATGAACCATCCGCTTGATTGTTAGGCACAATAATACCTTTTTTGCCTAAAGTTGATGGATCCACTGTTTTAGAATCAGTTTTACCGTAAACGATATACGAATCAGTTTGTACTTAGCATACTGCCATGCTGCAGATACACCTGTACCTGTATTACCGTAAGTAGTGATCAACACATCGGCTAAGCCATCACCATTCACATCACCTACCCCTACAGCATTACTATAGTCTGCAGTTTGGAGTGAACCTTGAATTGTGCTGATAGCAAAGCCACCATTTGCCCCAGAAACAAATCCAAAGCCTTTGATGTTTGAGAATGAAACTGAGTCTTTGTTTTTACCACCGAATAATACGTAAGAATTACCGTATTTTCCGTCAACAACAACTACATCAGCATAACCATCACCATTCACATCACCAGCTGCATTTGCAGAAGTTACACCATGGTTAAAACTGATTTTATTTGAATCGCTTAGTCCAGTCGCACTACCGAAGTAAATACCATTAGTAGTCACAACATCATTATAGCCATCACCATTGAAGTCCCCCACGCCGGCAGCGTATTGTTGAGCACCCCAAGAGATACCATTACCTGCACTGTTATAACCAAATGACAAGTTTCCACTCTTAGTATAGCTACCATTGGTGCTACCGTAGTAAACATTAGATGAAGTTGCCCCCATCATGATCATATCTACGATACCATCGCCATTCACATCACCTGCAGCGGCTGCAATACCGTTACCAATATTGGTTTTAGAAGTCAAACCATTTGGACCACCAGTATAGAGTCGAGCCATGCCACCTGTCTCTGCGGCAGTCCCAAACAATACATCATTGTAGCCGTCACCATTCACGTCACCCACACCAGCTTGGTGCCATACAGCACTACCGATATAATTGTTGCCAGCCAACGTCAAGTTTGTTCCGCCTAGGATCGCATCAGCTTTACCTGCATTCCAAGATCCCATACCAATATCGTCATAGCCATCACCATTGATATCACCAACGGTCGTTGCACTCCAATATTCTTTTTGCGCTCCTACTGAAGTTGGAGGTGTTGTTACCCCTTCCACATCGATCACGATAGAAGATTGTGCATCGTCTTTTGATGTAATTTCAGTGCTAGATGCATAAATCTTGTGCTCACGGTTAGTTAACCAAGTCGGCTCATAACTCCAGTTACCTGAAGAATCCGCGGTTGTTGATCCTAATTTCACAAACGCACCATCTAAGTTGATCTCATAGAAATGGACTGTGCTAGATGGAAGCGTTGTTGTACCTTTAATAGTTGGCGTATTGTCATCAGTTTTTGTATTGCTCACAAACGTACCTGTTGTACTGCCGTAATCATCAGTATAGTTAACTATAGTTACTTTAGCTTCAGTCACTGCTGGAACATTTACTTCATTTACATTATCTACGCGAGTTTGTAACGAAGTAGGCGTATTTCCTTCCACATCTTTTGCTGTTGCAGGAAGTGCTTTCACTGCTGCATCTGCTACTGATTTGGTTTCAGCTACTTTAGCATTTAACTTAGTTAAGTTATCTGCTTCTTTTTGGCTGATAATGCCGTCTGCATTTGCATCCGCCAACGCTTTCTCGGCGGCTTTCTCTGCCGCTTCCGCTGCTTTCACTTTATCCAATGCATCTTTGATCGCCGCTTCATCGCTGTCTTTGATGCCGTTGTTGTTCGCATCTGTCACGGTTGGTAGGGCAACTGGATTTACATCGTCTGTACGGGTTTGCAATGATGCTTTGGTGTTGCCTTCCGCATCTTTCGCACCTTCCGGCAATGCTTTCACCGCCGCATCTGCTGCCGCTTTCGTGCTATTTACCGTGTCATTTAATGCCGCAATCGCATCCGCTTCTGCTTGGCTGATAATGCCGTCTGCATTTGCATCCGCCAACGCTTTCTCGGCGGCTTTCTCTGCCGCTTCCGCTGCTTTCACTTTATCCAATGCATCTTTGATCGCCGCTTCATCGCTGTCTTTGATGCCGTTGTTGTTCGCATCTGTCACGGTTGGTAGGGCAACTGGATTTACATCGTCTGTACGGGTTTGCAATGATGCTTTGGTGTTGCCTTCCGCATCTTTCGCACCTTCCGGCAATGCTTTCACCGCCGCATCTGCTGCCGCTTTCGTGCTATTTACCGTGTCATTTAATGCCGCAATCGCATCCGCTTCTGCTTGGCTGATAATGCCGTCTGCATTTGCATCCGCCAACGCTTTCTCGGCGGCTTTCTCTGCCGCTTCCGCTGCTTTCACTTTATCCAATGCATCTTTGATCGCCGCTTCATCGCTGTCTTTGATGCCGTTGTTGTTCGCATCTGTCACGGTTGGTAGGGCAACTGGATTTACATCGTCTGTACGGGTTTGCAATGATGCTTTGGTGTTGCCTTCCGCATCTTTCGCACCTTCCGGCAATGCTTTCACCGCCGCATCTGCTGCCGCTTTCGTGCTATTTACCGTGTCATTTAATGCCGCAATCGCATCCGCTTCTGCTTGGCTGATAATGCCGTCTGCATTTGCATCCGCCAACGCTTTCTCGGCGGCTTTCTCTGCCGCTTCCGCTGCTTTCACTTTATCCAATGCATCATTCAATGCTGAGTTACCAACTGGTGCAGATGAGCTACCACTGCTACCACTTACAGCAGCAATAATGCCACCTACTGCTACCACTCCAGCTGCAACCCACAGCCAATTTGGATTAAATGCCCAAAATGGTGTAGCTACGCTGTTACCACCTAATGCCTGTGGAGCAAATACTTCTTCTGCCAATAAGGTAACTGCATCACTTTCAACACCGCTTTGCGGTACATAGGCGTAGTATCGGCCGTTTTCCGCCTTACCCAAAAAGTAATTCGGTATTGTTGTTTTCGTAATAGCCTTCCAGTACTAAATCGGATTCTTGATTAATGTCGGTGCCTTCAAATGCAATGTGAAGGTCGTTACCGATGCGTTTGGTATCGATAGTTTCTGGGGGCATATTGGGTATTGTCGTCAACCAATTCGTAGTTCACATTCGGTTGTGCTTTGATAATGACTTTTTTTATTCGTTGCGTTCAGTTTGACGGTCTCAACGGTTTCGTTGCCACTATTGATTTTTTTACGCTGATATTCTTTGACATGGATTTTTCCCTTTTTAAATTTGTTTAGTTGGCCGCACAGGCTGTTTCGTTAATGCGTGAAATTGTGTGGGCTTGATGCTTAAGTTTCTTTAATGCTTCTTGTGCTGTTGCTGCATCAACCTCTTTGATTTGAGGCACTGAAACGTTTGTTGCATCAATTTGATAATAGTGCACTGATTGTTCTGTTAGGCTTACGTTGAGTCTTGTTGCAGGCTTGGCTGCTACGTAATGCGCTTCGAAAGTTGTAGGTTTGGCGCAAATTTCTGTTTTTGCAAAACCGCCTACTTGGAGAGACGATAGGTATTCACCATTGACTTTGATATTGACTGCCGTTGGGTTTACGCCCGCATCGGCACGATAGAAGACCAAACCGGTTTGATTTACTTGCGGTTTAATTTGAGATGAGTGGTTGTCAAAGTTTGACCATCTGTTGTTACTTAATGTACAGGCAGACAGCATAGATACTGCCAAAACTGCCGCAGCCGTCATTTTGGAAAGTTGCATCGTTTATATTCCTCGCAATATTACAATATAAATTAAAAAGTGTTTTACTATAACCATAAAAACTATACAGATAACCCTACCTTTATGCAAGTATATTATTTGAATGTATTTGAATAATCTTCCCCTATCTGTCAATCCGAGCCCTTTGCAAAACTCCTTTCCCCGGCAGCCGAAACCTAACAAAGATTGAGACCTTAACAATCACTATTAAAATGTGCGCCGATGTTCTGTCTCCGCCTGTATGAGGCTTGGGCGACGGCGAGGCTGCATTCGAGCAGGTTGCGGTTTTCATATTCGGACGCGGTGTGCGGTTCGGCTTGGTTTTGCTTCCAAAGCCGCAGTTGGGCGATGGCGCGGCGCAGGCCGGTATCGTTGCGGAGGATGCCGAGATGGTGTTGGTTGAACGCTTGCAGGGATCGGGACGGCTGAATGTGTTTTGGAGGTCGTCTGAAAAAGATGCCTGCTTCGGCGGAGGGGTTTTCAGACGACCTTTTGACGGTGCGGTTTGGAATGCTTGTCCGTCCGCGATGGTTTGGGCGGCAAGCCTGGCGGTAACGACGCATTCGAGCAGGGAGTTGCTGGCGAGGCGGTTGGCTCCGTGCAAGCCGGTGCAAGCGGTTTCGCCTAAGGCGTAGAGCTGCGGCAGGGAGGTTCTGCCTCTGGGGTCGGTTTGGATGCCGCCGCAGGTGTAGTGTTGCACGGGGTGGGACGGGGATGGCTTGGCGCGTGATGTCCAAGCCGCATTGGGACAGGCAGTGCCGATGGATGGACGGGAAAATGCTGACGGACGAACGCTGCGGGTTGGCGGCTGATGTCGAGTGAGACGAAGTCTTGCGTTTGTTTGGCGATTTCGGCAGCGATGGCGCGGGCAACGATGTCGCGCGGCGCGAGTTCGGCGCGGCGGTCGTAATGCGGCATAAACCGTTCGCCCGCTTGATTGGTCAGGATGCCGCCTTCGCCGCGCACGGCTTCGGAAATCAGGAAGGTACGGCCGTTTTCAGACGGCCTTGCCAAAGCCTGTGGGGTGAAATTGGATAAATTCGAGGTTTTTCGACTGCGCAACCTGCGCGTATCGCCATGGCGATGGCGTCCCCGTGCATTCGGGCGGCGTGGTGGTGGCGGCGTAAATTTGCCCGAGGCCGCCGCCTGCAAGTACGGTATGGCGGGCACGGATGCGGTAGGTTTCTTGCGTTCGGCGGTCGAGGACGGTCAGTCCGCACGCTGCGCCTGATTCGGTTTGAATGTCCAACGCCATCTGCCGCTCGCAAACGCGGATGTTCGGGCGGCGGCGTATTTTGGGCAATCAGGCTCTGCATAACTGCTTCGCCCGTATAGTCGGCGACGTGGGCGATTCGGCGGCAGGTATGTCCGCCTTCGCGCGTCAGGTGCAGGCCGTTATTATTTTGGTCGAATGCCACGCCCTGCGCCAGCAGCCATTCGATTGCCGGTTTGCCCTGCGACAGGATGGTGCGGACGGCGGCTTCGTTGCACAAACCCGCACCCGCTTCCAAGGTATCGGCAACGTGTTTTTCGATGTCGTCCTCTTCCGACCACGCCGCCGCAATCCCGCCTTGCGCATGACGGCTGGCGGTGTCGTCCAGCCGGTTTTTGCACAAAAATGACGATGCGGAACGATTCAGGCAGCGACAGGGCGAGCGTCAGTGCCGCCAGCCCGTTTCCGGCAATCAATACGTCGCAATCCGTTTGCATGGTGTTGTCCTTGTTTGAGAGGTCGTCTGAAACGGCAATATGGACGGCAAATCAGGCGGGGCCCATGCCGTTGAACACATCTTTTTTCTTCAGCCCTGCCGCGAAGTCGAGCATACGCTGCAAAGGCAGTTTGGCGGCTTCGCCCAGCTTTCTGTCCAACAGGATTTCGTTGCGTCCGCTTGTCAGGGCGTATTTGATGCCGCCCAGCGAATTCATCGCCATCCACGGGCAGAACGCGCAGCTTTTGCAGCTTCCGCCGTTGCCCGCCGTCGGGGCGGCGATAAATTCTTTGTCGGGCGCCTGCTTTTTGCATTTCGTGCAGGATGCCCAAATCGGTCGCCACAATGAATTTTTTTCGGGGCACGATACGGCAGCTTTCAGCAGTTTGCTGGTCGAGCCGACCACGTCGCCCAGTTCGATGACGCTTTGCGGCGATTCGGGATGAACCAGCACCACCGCGTCGGGATGCTCCGCCTTCAATGCCGCCAGCTCCTGCCCTTTGAATTCGTTATGGACGATGCACGAACCCTGCCACAACAGCATATCCGCACCCGTTTCGCGGCGGATGTAGTCGCCGAGGTGGCGGTCAGGCCCCCAAATCAGCTTCTCGCCGCGCGATTTCAAATACGACACGATTTCCAACGCCACCGAAGACGTTACCACCCAGTCGGCACGCGCTTTCACGGCGGCGGAAGTGTTGGCGTACACCACCACCGTGCGGTCGGGGTGTTGGTCGCAAAACGCCGAAAACGCTTCTTCCGGACAGCCCAAATCCAAAGAACATTCCGCCTCCAAATCAGGCATCAGCACCGTTTTTTCAGGGCAGAGGATTTTCGCGCTCTCGCCCATGAATCGCACACCCGCCACCACCAATGTACCGGCTTCGTGTTCCGCGCCGAAGCGTGCCATTTCCAGCGAATCTCCCACGCATCCGCCTGTTTCCAAAGCTAAATCCTGAATCAGCGGATCAACATAATAATGCGCCACCAAGACCGCGTTTTTCTCCTTCAGCAAAGCCTTGATTTCGTCTTTCAGACGACCTGCCGTCTCGCGGTCGGGCGTATCGGCAACCTTCGCCCACGCCTGACGGATTTGGCAGGCAGAAGTCGGCGTTTGGATGAGGGGCATATCGTAATCGAACGAGCGGCGGGCGGCGGTTTGCATGAGACTTCCTTATGGCTGGTTTTTTTCAGACGGCATAAAGATTTGCCGTTTATATTTTGAAATATTTTTATATTATGCTCAATTTGAGTATAATAAGCAAGATCGTCTGAAAACCGCTTTGGTTTACAATAAGGTTTTCTATTGAATGAAAGCCACGCATGGATGCCTATCCTGAAACAGCGGTCAATCCGCAAAGTATCGTCGAGCTTGTTCCTGTACTGATCGCCATTACAAATGGCAGCTTGAGGGTTTTGACAGTTGCCCAAGGAGAGCTATTACCCAATGGCTTGCTTGCACCGCTTCGCCACTCTCTGCAAGCAGGAGTCAGGATGTGGGTTGCCAAACAGACATCGCAGCCTATGGGTTATGTAGAACAGCTTTACACGTTTGTAGATACGAGCCGCCAAAATGAACAAGGCCTGCCTGTCTTATACGTCAGCTATTTGGGACTGGTGCGCGAAGCGGCCGACAGCATCCTTCATCCCGATGCAAAATGGCAGGGACTGCTACTGCTATTTTTCCATGGGAAGATTTGCGCACCGACGGCGGGCAGCGCGCCGCCATCGTCAGCCGCCTGCGCATTTGGGCAAACTCGGCGGATACGGAGGAAGTGCGCCAAAAGCGGCTCAAGCGCATTCATTTGTGCTGGGGGGTAGAACCTGAAAATTGGTCGGAAGAATACGTTTTGCAACGCTATGAAATGCTGTATGAAAGCGGCCTGATAGCGGAAGCCGCCGAGCCGCAGGCAAACTTCAATTTCACGATCACAGGGCAGCCTATGCGCCACGACCACCGCCGCGTACTGGCGACTGCCTTATCCCGCCTACGCGCCAAAAATCAAATACCGCCCCGTGATTTTTGAACTGATGCCGCCCGAATTTACACTGCTGCAACTGCAAAACAGCGTCGAAGCCATCAGCGGCCGATTGTTGCATAAGCAAAACTTCCGCCGCCAGATTCAGCAACAGAACCTTATCGAGCCGTCGGATACCAGCGTATCGGGCAGCAAAGGCCGTCCCGCGCAGCTTTACCGCTTCCGAGATGACGTTCTGCCCGATCAGCTGATTTCTGATATCGGGCTGCCGCTGGGTAGCCGCTAACTGATTTTCAGACGGCCTCAAATGAAGTTTTACCCTCACCGCAACACCAATATTTTTCAACAAAGGAACCTTCATGTCGTCTGAAAAATAATCTTCTTCCTCTCCCCGATACCCTGTTGCGCCCCATGGTCGAACAAGCCCTGAGCGAAGATTTGGGCAGACGCGGCGACATTACGTCCGTCGCCGTCATCGCGCCTGACAAAACCGCCAAACTCTTCCTAGTCAGCCGCGAAGACGGCGTCATCGCCGGCATGGACTTGGCACGCCTCGCCTTTCAGACGATGGATCCGTCCGTCCGCTTCCAAGCCGAAATCCAAGACGGACAAGCCGTCCGCGCAGGTCAGACGCTGGCCGTCGTCGAAGGCAACGCCCGCGCGCTTCTTGCCGCCGAACGCACCGCGCTCAACTACCTTACGCACTTAAGCGGCATCGCCACCGCCACCGCGCGTGCCGTCACCGAAGTCGCCGAATACGGTACAGACATCGTGTGCAGCCGCAAAACCATTCCACTGCTGCGCGTCCTGCAAAAAAATACTCCGTCAGAGCAGGCGGAGGCGTGAACCACCGCATGGGCTTGGACGACGCCATCCTCATCAAAGACAACCATCTTGCCTATTGTGACAGCATCGCCCAAGCCGTTCGGCAGGCAAAGCAGGCAGTCGGACCGTTGACCTGCGTGGAAATCGAAGTGGACACATTGGCACAACTGGACGAAGCCATCGCAGCGGGCGCGGAACGGATTTTTGTTGGACAACATGGACAACGAAACCTGAAAGAAGCGGCAAACCGCTGCCACACACAAACCGCCCACCCCCACACCGTCTATTGCGAAGCATCGGGCGGCATCGGCTTTGACCGCCTGAAACGCGTGGCGCAAACCGGCGTGGACGGCATCGCCCTCGGCTATCTGACCCACAGCAGCCGCTCGTTGGACATAGGTTTGGATTTCGTGGCGTGAATTTCAAAAATACAACGGTTGCCTATAAAGGTACAGGTCTCAAGCTGTGCTATTGGCCAAGCAGAGTAGCTTTGAAAAGGATAAGAAGAGATAGGTAGGACGGCTATAGAGGTCTCTAATGTAACGAGTTCTTTAATGATTCAGGGAGTGCTCGATCAACTGCTAATCAAATATCTACTCCAACTTCAATAAGGGTAAACGGTCGATGTGCTTGATAGGCATGGCTTATGTGAATTTACTGAAAAAAAGGGTGCTAATGCCCCTAAGTGTGCTTTGGTAGTAATTTAGAGGATTTTACAAAGGTCTCAGCCTTTTTTTATTTTTTTATAAAAAAATACGGCAGGTTTTAAAAACCTGCCGCGGTATGGGGACATACAGCTCGGACGGTAAGCCGGGTTCTGTCGCGGACAGTCATTCCTCTAGGCACATCATTGCTGGTGTGCTCAAGCAACCTACCCGAACGCTCGGCGAGCAGCGTCATCGCGTTCTGTTTGGTCTTGCTCCGAATGGGGTTTTAGCCTGCTGCGCTTTGTTACCAAATGCACGGTGCGCTCTTACCGCACCTTTTCACCCTTACCTGTTTTGCCCGAAGGCAATCATCGGCGGTATTGCTTTCTGTTCCACTTTCCGTCGCGTTGCCGCGCCCGGCCGTTAGCCGGCATTCTGCTCTGTGGAGCCCGGACTTTCCTCCCCGTATGCCTTACGCGATACGCGGCGACTGTCTGTCCGACCTGTATGAGGTGCGGATTATAACACAGCCGCCATAGGGTTCAGACGGCCTAAATATTTATTTTTTCTTTTTAAATGCTATTTCGGTCAAACCCAATTCCTGTGCTTTTTTGCGGACTGCGGATTCGGGCATTTCGCGTGCCAGGCGGCTGGTGCAGTATTCGGTCATGGTGGTGGCGCAGGCTTTGAAGTTGCCAGTAAAGTCGCTGGCGGCACTTAAAAAAACAGGGATGAGGCGGTACGGCCATGATTTCTTCGGTACGGGTGCGTCTGTTTGGGCGGATACGCGTCCGGACTCGACCGCCGAGAAAATTTGTTCGGTAAAGCGTCGGGCGAAGTTTTCTTCTGTTTGGCAGTCTTGGAATGCGGTGTTTTCGTGTTGGCAGACAAGGGTAACTTCGCCTTGAGCTTCTTGCAGCGGTTCGGCCAAATCGAGTTTGAGGGTTTGCTTGTCGGTTTGCAGCCAGGCGGTGCGGCCTTGGGTTTTGATGATTTTGCCGTAAACGCCGATGGCATCGTTTTTGGGGATGTTTTTCTGTTCGGCAAGTTGTTGGGCCGAGAATAAGGGGGCTTGTTCGGCAAATGCGCCGCCGGTTTCGTGTTTGAAGTAGGCGGCGAGGTCTTGTTTGATGAGGGCTTGGGTCAGTAGTTTTTCGCCTTCGGTCAGGCGGTGTGCAAAGCCGTGTGTTTTGGGGGCGGATGCGGCATCCGTGGTCTTGGTGTCCGGTGTGCAGGCGCTCAGGAGTAAAAGCAGGGGAAGGATGTATTTCATGGTTGGTCTCTCAACAGGCCGTCTGAACCTATGGTTTCAAACGGTCAGCGTTGTTTATCGATAACGATAAACCCGGCGGGGATAAACGGGATAGGCCGGGTAATTGCGGACGGGTTCGCTGTCTTGATAGATGACGGTCGTTCCTGGCGGGGCGTTGATGGTCACGGTTTTGTTGACGGTGGTTTGCGAGTGGACGGGCAGGTCCAAGACGGCGGTGCGCCCATACGGAGTCTCGGTATAGACGCACGCACTTAGAAAGAGGGTGATGCTCAGGGCCAATGCCTTCATGTTTCAGACGGCCTCTTATTTGAGCAGGTTTTTCAAGGCCAGGCGTACGCCTTCGCCGACTTCCGTGCCTTTGGGAATGCTTTTGGTGGCGGCTTTGGCTTCGCGTTCGTTGTAGCCGAGGGCAAGCAGGGTGTTGATGATGTCTTGGCTTTCGTCGGCAACGGCATCAGGGGCAAACAGGCCGTCTGAAACGGTATGGGATACGAGTTTGCCGCGCAGTTCCAACACCATGCGTTCGGCGGTTTTTTTGCCGATGCCGGGGGCGGAGGAGAGGCGTTTGACGTCTTCCTCGGCGATGGCTTGCGCCAGCTCGTCGGCATTCATGGCCGACAAAATGCCCAATGCGGTTTTGGCACCGATGCCGCTGACTTTGACCAGTTGGCGGAAGGTGGCGCGTTCCTCGGCTGAGGCGAAACCAAACAGTAAATGCGCGTCTTCGCGGACGACAAGCTGGGTGTAGAGATGGACGGTTTCGCCAACGGAAGGCAAGTTGTAGAAAGTCTGCATGGAAACGTCGGCTTCATAACCGACGCCGTTGACGTCGATAACGACCTGCGGCGGATTTTTCTCAATCAATTTGCCTGTGAGCCTGCTGATCATGGTGTTCCCCTGTGATTAAAAAAGGCCGTCTGAAACCTTGCAATCGGGTTTCAGACGGCCTTGTATTGTATCAAACTTCAGCGGTAACGCGGACGAAATCAGATGGCGGATGCCAGGTTCAGATGACGGGCGCGTTCGCCTGCTTCGGCGGCACGTTCTTGGCTGCTGAACGGACCCATTTTGACAACGTATTCGTAGTTGCGTTTTTCAAGCATGATTTTGCTGTCGGATGGCAGGCTTTGTGCGGTTTGGTTCAAATAGGCTTGCGCTTCGCGTTCGGTACCGAAGGATTTCAAATCAACAAAAAATTCTTTGTTGTTTGGGGTAATAATGGTTTGAGCGGCGGTTTGGCCGGGGATGATTTGTTCAACTTTGACGTTGGCTGTGCCTTGGTTGATGAAACCCAATTGTTGGGCGGCGGCTTTGGAAACATCGATGACGCGGTTACCGTGGAAAGGGCCGCGGTCGTTGACGCGGACGATGACGCTTTTGCCGTTTTGCATATTGGTCACGCGTGCGTAGCTGGGAATAGGGAGGGTTTTGTGTGCGGCGGAGAGGGCGTTCATATTGTAACGCTCGCCGCTGGAAGTTTTACGGCCGTGGAATTGGTTGCCGTACCATGAGGCTTTGCCGGTTTGGCTGAAAGAGGAAACTTTGGTCAGCGGCGTGTAGCGTTTGCCGGCAACTTTGTAACTGCGGTTGGCAGAAGGATGCAGTTTTTCGACTCGGACCACGCTGTCGGCGACGGCGGCATTGATGGAGAGGACGCCGATGGTGGCGGCGGCTAAGGAAAGGAGGGTTTTTTTAGTAAAAGTCAAAACGGGTTCCGTTCTTGAGTTGATAACGCAGCGGTTTCAGACGGCCTGTTATACGCCGCCGGCAAAACCGTTTTGTCGCCATGCTTCAAACAGAATAACGGCGACGGTATTGGAAAGATTCATGCTCCTGCTGTCGGGCATCATCGGCAGGCGGATTTTTTGTCCGGCAGGCAGGCTGTCGAGAACTTCGGCAGGCAGGCCGCGTGTTTCGGGACCAAACAGCAATACGTCGCCTTCGCGGAAGGAAACTTCGTCGGGGCGGGTAGAGCCTTTGGTGGTTAGCGCGAAAATGCGGCGGCCTTCGAGTGCCTTGAGGCAATCTTCGAAATTCTCATGTACCGTCAGTTTGGCAAACTCGTGATAATCCAAACCCGCACGCTTCATTTTGGACGAATCCAGCGGAAACCCAAGCGGCTTGACCAAGTGCAAATCAGCACCGGTATTGGCGCACAGGCGGATGATATTGCCCGTATTGGGCGGGATTTCGGGTTGGTACAAAACTATGGTAAACATATAAATCAATCACTTATAGAGTGGCATAATGCCGAAATGTTCCATGGGTGTCAAAAACTTTAAGCTATTTTTTCATTGGCGGCCGTGCCAAGCTCCAGCAAAAAATCTTACCTGCGCCTGATTTTTTCAGCGTTTTCGCCAATTCGTTTAAAGTCGAGCCGGTGGTAAAGACATCATCAATTAACAGAATATTACACGCCTTCGGCAATTCGGCTTTGATTTTAAATGCATTCTTGATATTTCGCCGACGTTCATCACTTTTCAGTGTACTTTGCGGTTCGCCATGCCGTCTGAAAACCGCGTGGCGCGGCAGCAGCGTCCAGCCGTAGCGTTTTACCAAAATATCCGTCAACACCTCGCTTTGGTTGAATCCGCGCTTGAGCCGCCGCTCTTTACTCAAAGGCATGGGCAGGACGAAATCGAAGTGTTCCGTCGCCAGCCAGTCCGGTGCGTTTTGGCACATTAAATCCGCCAACGGTCGGCTCATGCCCAAATCGGCCAAGTGTTTCAGCTCGCGTATCATGCTGCTGACGGGCGGTTCGTAATACAGCGAGGCCCACATTCTATCAAATGCGGGCGGCTTTTTCTGACAACTGCCGCACACTGCCCCGCCCGCGACATGGCGGAAACACAAAGGGCAGCTTTGTGCCGCGTCGATAAAATATTCCGTCAAATCGTTTGCGCAGCCTCGGCAAAGGCCGTCTGAAACGGAATCGTGGCATAATACGCAACGTCGCGCATTGAGCTGTTTCAAACTGCGCCACCAAGAAAGAACATTCATGCCACACTCCGCCAAAAAAGTTTATCTGATACACGGTTGGGCGGCGAACCGCCATGTATTCGACGATTTGATACCGCGCCTGCCTGCCGATTGGGATGTCCGCGCGCTGGATTTGCCCGGACACGGTGATGCGCCTTTTGCCGAACCGTTTGATATTGCCGCCGTTGCCGAAGCTTTCGCCGGACAAATCGACACGCCGGCACACATTCTCGGCTGGTCGCTGGGCGGACTGGTTGCCCTGTATCTGACCGCGCTTTATCCCGACAAATCCAATCGCTCTGCCTGACGGCAAGTTTTGCCCGATTGACTGCCGACACGGATTATCCCGAAGGCTTGGCACAACCTGCCTTGGGCAAGATGGTCGGCGCATTCCAGCAGGATTATGCCAAACATATTAAACAGTTTCTACAACTGCAACTGCTGCACACGCCCCATTCAGGCGAAATCTTAAACCGGGTGTTGCCTGATTTGGCGCGCTGCGGCACGCCTTCCGCCTTACAGGCCGCGCTTGAAGCCGTCAACCATGCCGACGCGCGTCCGCTGTTGCCGCTTATTCAAACGCCGTCATTGCTGGTGTTTGGACGGAAAGACGCCATCACGCCGCCACGCATGGGCGAATATTTACACCGCCATTTGAGCGACAGCGAGCTGGTCCTTATCGACAAAGCCGCCCACGCGCCCTTTTTAAGCCATGCCGACGAATTTGCCGAAATCTACCGCAATTTTGTCGAAAAGGCCGTCTGAAACAGCCTTAAACCATAAAAACATTGTCGGGCAAAGCCCGCTGACACGACCTACCATGACTGAACAAGACAAACGCTGGCAGATTCACCGCCATCTCGCCCAAGACACCGACGAGCGCCTGCAGCTGGTCCGCAATGCACCCAAACGCATCATGCTGATTGGTGCCGATGCCGACATCAGCCGCAGCCTGCTGGCCGCGCGTTATCCCGACGCCGTGTTTGAAGAATACGATCCGAATGCCGATTTTTGAAAACCGCCGCCGCCGCGCGCAAAGGCGGTTTCTGGCAGAAGCTGACCGGCAAAACCATCCCGCAGCATTGCCAAGCCCTGACCGCGCCGCTGCCCGAAGCATCCGCCGATATGTTGTGGGCCAATCTCAGCCTCAGCCGCGCCGACGATATTTTGCCGGTTTTGAAAAACTGGGCCTCAGCCTTGAAAACCGACGGATTATTGTTTTTCACGCACTTTGGCCGCGACAGCCTGAGCGAGCTGACAGGCCGTCTGAACCATGAAGGCATCGAATGCGAAGCGCCCACGCTGATTGATATGCACGACTTGGGCGATATGCTCGCCGACAACGGCTTTTACGATCCGGTGACCGACACGGCCAAGCTTGAGCTGAGCTATAAAAAAGCCGGGACGTTTTGGCAGGACATGGAAACCTTGGGATTGTGGAACGCATTGAAGTTCAGCAATCCGCAAGCGGCAAAGGAATGTGTGGATAAGATTTTTGAAAACGAAGGCCGTCTGAACATCACGCTTGAAACCGTGTACGGCCATGCCGTGAAAAAATTGGTGTTGCCGCAAGGGGAGAATGTGGTGCAGTTTTTCCCGAAACGGCAGGGCTAGTTTGGCGGTGCCGGTAGGGTTTACACCGCGATTGCGGATTGTGGAATGCAGTTTGGCGTTTGTACCGATTGCTAGCGCTGTTTAATATGTATGAAAAAGGCCGTCTGAAAAGTTTTCAGACGGCCTTTTGTTTGATTCCAAATTAAGCCTGTTTGGCAGCCCATTCGGCCGGAGTGGCGGCAACGGAAATCGATAGCGCGTGTAATTCGTTGCTTTCGAGTTGCGGCTTGAGGCCGTCTTTAATCAGGCGGTGGCGGGCGAGGCGGGCTTTGCCTTCAAATGAGGAGGAAACGATGACGGCGAAGAAGTGATGGCCGTCGCCTTCGACTTCGACGTGTTCGCAAGGGGTAACGCCTTCAATCAGGGTTTTGACTTGTTCGGGTAAAAGCATGGGGGTTCCTTAGGAAATGGTTTGCTTGTAAAAGAGGGCATTATACCGAATCTTGATAAAAAACAGGCCGTCTGAAAAACCAAAATTCGGGTTTCAGACGGCCTCGGTCTTTTGAAGTGTCAAATGATTATTCGTACACTTTCAGCAGCTCGACTTCAAAAATTAAGGTCGCGTGCGGAGGAATCACGCCACCGGCACCGTGTGCGCCGTAGCCCATTTCGGAAGGAATGGTCAGCTTGCGTTTGCCGCCTTCTTTCATGCCGCCGAAGCCTTCGTCCCAACCTTTAATCACTTGGCCGATGCCCAGAGTGATGGTCAGCGGTTGACGGCGGTCGAGGCTGGAGTCGAATTTGGTACCGTCTTCCAACCAGCCGGTGTAATGTACGGTAATTTCTTTGCCTTTGACGGCTTCTTTGCCGTGGCCTTCTTGCAAGTCTTCAATAATCAGGCTCATGATGTTCCTTTCGGATGTATGGTGAAAATCGGCTCAAGATTACCATATTGTGTGGAATCGTGAAACAAAGCCGACTATATGCCCGGCAATAAAAAGGCCGTCTGAAACGGATTTTCAGACAGCCTTTGTTTTGCGCTAAACCTTATTTGTTGTCAGGTCGGGATTTGACATCGGTGGATACAGGCAGCTCAGGCATGGTTCGGGCAGACTCAGGAACATTGCCGGAGAGGGCTTTCAAGAAGGCAACGATGTTTTCAGTTTCTTCCGGAGCCAGAGTTTTACCCAATTGGGCTTTCGCCATGATGTTGACGGCTTTATCCAATTCCCAAACGCTGCCGTTGTGGAAGTATGGATAGGTACGTTCAACGTTTCTCAAGCCGGGAACACGGAAGAAGAATTCGTCTTCGGCTTTTTTGGTTACGTCCGCACGGCCTTTGTCGTGTTTAGGATCATCGATGTGTTTCCAATAAGGACCATCCACCAAACCGAATTTTTGGAACATGGTACCGCCCAAGTTGACGCCGCTGTGACAAGCGATACAGCCGTTGTCCATAAATGCGCGTACGCCTTTGCGTTCTTGTTCGCTCAGGGCGGATACGTTGCCTTTCAGGTAGTCGTCCCAACGGGTCGGGGTCAGCAGGGTACGTTCAAACGCGCCCAATGCGGTGGTGATGTTTTTGAAGGAAACCGCGCCGTCTTCAGGGAATGCGGCTTTGAATTTTTCTTGGTATTCAGGGATACCGGCGATTTTGGCGGCGGCATCGGCTTCGGTCGCGTTGGCCATTTCAACAGGGTTGAGCAATGGGCCGCCGGCTTGTTCTTCCACATCGGCTGCACGGCCGTCCCAGAATTGGATGCCCAACAAGGCGGCATTCAGGGCAGTTGGGGAGTTACGGGCGCCGAATTGGCTTTTGTGACCCGCGCTGGTCGGCATGTTGTCTACGCCGGCAGTTGCCAAGTTGTGGCAAGAGTTACAGCTGACGGTGTTGCCTTTGGACAGGCGGTTTTCGTACCAAAGTTGTTGGCCGAGTTTGACCTGTTCTTCGGTAAACGGACGGACTTTTTGCATTTCGGCTGCGTCAGGCAAAGGTTTGAACGTAGCTTGCGCGCGTTCCAACAGGGCTTTGTCTTCGTCAGAAACATTGGCAGAATTTGAGGGGCTGAAACGGCGGCGGTGCTTGCGGCGGCATCGGCAGTGCTCGCGGCAGAAGCTGCTTGAGGGGTTTCGGTTGTTTGAGCCGTTTTCTCGCCGCAGGCGGTCAGCGCGGCAGAAACGGCCAAAGCCAAAGCGATTTGGTGGAGTTTTAAACGTGGCATAGGAGGGTTCCTTTGTTATACGTTTGTTATGTCATGGATTGCTGATTGCACCAGCAATATGCCAACTATAAAAGATAAGGCGGTTTTAATTTTTGTTGTAAATCAACCTTTTAAATTTGATAAATTTTGAAAATATAACTGATAGAGAATTTTATACTATGGAACTTTTTTATTATTTATTTACAATTGCTTAGATAAATTAAGGCCGTCTGAAAAAATAAAATTCAGACGGCCTTTTAGTTTTTATTGATTACGTTCGTTATTTTATTTTAAAAAATCTTAATAATTATAGGGTTATTAAAAAATGAAAATAATTTGCGTTATTAAGCGTAAAGCGTTATAAATGCGTTAACAGATAAACGTTTCACTTTAGAGTTTTTTATGCTGATTGCTTTATTGATTATGCTGCGCGAGGGCATCGAAGCCGCCCTGATCGTCGGCATTGTTGCCAGTTTTTTGAAACAGTCGGGACACAGCGAGCTGATGCCGAAGGTTTGGCTGGGCGTGTTTGGCCGCGGCCATGTGTTTGGGTATCGGTTACGGCATTCATTCCGTTACGGGCGAGATACCGCAAAAAGAACAGGAATTGGTGGTCGGCGTCATCGGCCTGGTGGCCGTGGCGATGCTGACGTACATGATTTTGTGGATGAAGAAGGCCGCGCGTTCGATGAAACAGCATCTTCAGGATTCTGTTCAGACGGCCTTGAACCACGGCAGCGGCCAGGGCTGGGCCTTGGTCGGTATGGCGTTTTTGGCCGTGGCGCGCGAAGGTTTGGAAAGTGTGTTTTTCCTGCTGGCCGTGTTCCAGCAAAGCCCGACGTGGTCTATGCCGATAGGCGCGGTATTGGGGCTGTTGGCGGCGATTGTCATCGGTACGCTGATTTATCAGGGCGGTATGCGCCTGAACTTGGCGAAGTTTTTCCGTTGGACGGGCGCGTTTTTGATTGTAGTGGCGGCCGGTCTGCTGGCCGGTTCATTTCGCGCGCTGCATGAGGCTGGCGTATGGAATGCGATGCAGGACATCGCTTTTGACACATCGAAATATTTGCATGAAGACAGCCCTTTAGGCGTGCTGCTCGGCGGTTTCTTCGGCTATACCGACCATCCGACCGAAGGCGAAGTCCTGATTTGGCTGCTGTATCTGATTCCCGTCATGATTTGGTTTTTGCGCGGCAGCGCGCCGGCAAAAACGTTAACTAAATAAGAAGGAAGTAAAATGAAGAAATTCAATCTGACTGCTTTGTCTGTAATGCTGACCCTGGGTTTGACCGCGTGTCAGCCGCCTGAAGCCGAAAAAGCCGCGCCTGCCGCTTCAGGCGCATCCGCTGCCGCCAATGCCGACGGTTCGGTCAATATCGGTGTGAACGATACTGCCTGCGAACCGATGGAATTGACCGTCCCCAGCGGCCAAGTCGTGTTCAATATTAAAAACGACAGCGGCCGCAAGCTGGAATGGGAAATCCTGAAAGGCGTGATGGTGGTGGACGAGCGTGAAAACATCGCCCCGGGTTTATCCGACAAAATGACCGTTACCCTACTGCCGGGCGAATATGAAATGACTTGCGGCCTGTTGACCAATCCGCGCGGTAAGCTGATTGTTACCGACAGCGGCTTCAAAGACACTGCCAACGAAGCCGATTTGGAAACTGGCGCAACCTTTAGCCGACTATAAAGCTTATGTTCAGGCGGAAGCCAAAGAGTTGGTCGCTAAAACCAAAGCCTTTACCGATGCCGTTAAAGCCGGTGATATTGAAAAAGCGAAATCCCTGTTTGCCGCCACCCGCGTCCACTACGAACGCATCGAGCCGATTGCCGAACTCTTTAACGAACTCGACCCTGCCATTGACGCGCGTGAAGACGACTTCAAAGACGGCGCAAACGACGCGGCCTTTACCGGTTTCCACCGTATCGAACACGCTTTGTGGGTGAAAAAAGACGTTTCCGGTGTGAAAGAAATCGCCGACAAACTCTTTAAAGACGTTGAATCCCTGCAAAAAGAAATCGACGCCCTTTCCTTCCCGCCAAGCAAAGTGGTGGGCGGTGCGGCTGTTTTGATTGAAGAAGTGGCAGGCAGCAAAATCAGCGGCGAAGAAGACCGTTACAGCCATACCGACTTGAGCGACTTCCAAGCCAATGTGGAAGGCTCCAAAAAAATCGTTGATTTGTTCCGTCCGCTGATCGAAGCCAAAGACAAAGCGCTGTTGGAAAAAACCGATGCCAACTTCAAACAGGTTGAAGACATTTTGGCAAAATACAAAAAACAAGACGGCTTCGAGCTGTACGACAAACTGAGCGAAGAAGACCGCAAAGCCCTGCAGGCGCCGATTAATGCCTTGGCAGAAGACTTGGCCAAACTGCGCGGCATTTTGGGTTTGAAATAAGATAACGCGTTTTCAGACGGCCTTTGGATATTGAAAGGCCGTCTGAATCTTATTGTCGCCCCATAAATATGCTTGAAAACCAACCTTACTTCACACGATTGCAATCTTTCCGTTCCCTGCCAAGGAGCAGACCATGAGCCAAAACAAACAACCGGCACAACCCGAAAAACGAACCCTTTTCAAAACTGCCCTTGCCGCCGGCGCCATCGGCGTTGCCGGTTATTTTGCCGGTAAAAAACAAGGCGAAGCCGCCGCCGAGACCCAAAACAACCAACATTCCGAGCTGGCCTATCCGTGTTATGGCGAGCATCAGGCAGGCATCGTTACGCCACACCAGCTCTTCGGCATCATGTGTGCCTTTGACGTTACCGCCAAAGACGCCAAACAACTTGAAAACCTGTTCCGCGCCCTGACCGCCCGCATCGAATTCCTCACCCAAGGCGGTGAATACCAAGACGGCGACGACAAACTCCCGCCTGCGGGCAGCGGTATCCTCGGCAAACAATTCCGCCCCGACGGACTGACGGTTACCGTCGGCGTCGGCAGCAGCCTCTTTGACGACCGCTTCGGCCTCAAAGACAAAAAGCCGAAACACCTGCAGGAAATGCGCGACTTCCCCAACGACAAACTCCAAAAATCGTGGTGCGACGGCGACCTCAGCCTGCAAATTTGCGCGTTTTCCCCCGAAACCTGCCAAGCCGCCCTGCGCGACATCATCAAAAATACCGCCCAGTTTGCCGTGATCCGCTGGAGCATAGACGGTTGGCTCCCTAAGGCCGAACCCGGCGCCATTGCCGCGCGCAATCTTTTAGGTTTCCGCGACGGCTCCGGCAATCCCAAAGTCGAAGATCCCAAAGTCGCTGATCAGGTTCTATGGACAGGCGTTGCCACCAACAGCTTGGACGAACCGGCATGGGCGAAAAACGGCAGCTATCAGGCCGTCCGCCTCATCCGCCACTTTGTCGAGTTTTGGGACCGCACCCCGATGCAGGAACAAACCGATATTTTCGGCCGGCGCAAATACAGCGGCGCGCCCATGGACGGTAAAAAAGAGGGCGACACCGCTGATTTTGCCAAAGACCCCGACGGCAAAATCACGCCCAAAGACAGCCATATGCGCCTTGCCAATCCGCGCGATCCTGAGTTCATGAAAAAACACCTGCTCTACCGCCGCGCCTTCAACTACTCGCGCGGCCTCGCCGCCAACGGCCAACTTGATGTCGGCTTGGTGTTCATCTGCTATCAGGCCAACCTTGCCGACGGCTTCATCTTCGTGCAAAACTTGCTCAACGGCGAGCCGCTGGAGGAATACATCAGCCCGTTTGGCGGCGGCTATTTCTTCGTCCTGCCGGGTGTCGAAAAAGGCAGCTTTCTCGGCAAAGAGCTTTTGGGCGTATAAATCCGCCGATGGTTTGAATATATAAAAAGGCCGTCTGAAACCTGATTTCCAGATTTCAGACGGCCTGTGTTTTTTCTATCAAACCAAATGTTCCGCCAAGAAAGCCAATGCGTATTCGACGGCTTGCGCCCTTACTGCTTCGCGATCGCCTGTGAAAAGCGTGGTTTGCTCAAGCGAACCTTCGGGCGTGGCCAGGCCGAACCAGACTGTGCCGACCGGTTTGGCCGCGCTGCCGCCGCTAGGGCCGGCGATGCCGGAAATACTCAAGGCGTAATCTGCCTGAGCCACGGCTTTGCGCCGCGTGCCATTTCATAGACGGTCTCGCGGCTGACCGCGCCGTGTTTCAGCAAGGTATCGGGCATGACGCCGAGACGCTCCTGTTTGGCTTGGTTGCTGTATGTGACGAAGCTTTGATGAAACCATTGCGAGCTGCCGGAGAGGGAGGTCAGCGCACCGGCAAGCAGGCCGCCGGTGCAGGACTCGGCGCAGGTAACGGTTTGACGGCGGCTGGTCAGGTGTTCGGCGATGGTTTGCAGATGGGACATGGCGGCTCCTTATGGCAATGGTGAGATTTAGGTGAGAGTTTAACCTGCTTATGTTTCAGAGAGGCTTTAGATGTAAGAAACTCTAGTGTTTTTTTTCAGTATGCGAAAAATAATAATACCATGAACATCCACAAAAATACCCGCCCTACACCTCTCCAACGTTAAGCCGTTTGGCGAGCCTATATACAGGATAAAATCACTGTTACTTCTCTGTCCCGATAATACCAAAGCAACGTAACCATTTGAGACCTTTGCAAAATTCCCCAAAATCCCCTAAATTCCCATCAAGACATTTAGGGGATTTCTCATGAGCACCTTTTTCCAGCAAACCGCACAAGCCATGATTGCCAAACACATCGACCGCTTCCCACTATTGAAGTTGGATCAGGTGATTGATTGGCAACCGATCGAACAATACCTGAATCGTCAAAGAACCCGTTACCTTCGAGACCACCGTGGTCGTCCCGCCTATCCCCTGTTATCCATGTTCAAAGCCGTCCTGCTCGGACAATGGCACAGCCTCTCCGATCCCGAACTCGAACACAGCCTCATCACCCGCATCGATTTCAACCTGTTTTGCCGTTTTGACGAACTGAGCATCCCCGATTACAGCACCTTATGCCGCTACCGCAACTGGCTGGCGCAAGACAACACCCTGTCCGAATTGCTGGAACTGATTAACCGCCAACTGACCGAAAAAGGCCTAAAAGCAAAGAAAACATCCGCCGCCGTCATTGACGCCACCATTATTCAGACCGCCGGCAGCAAACAGCGCCAGGCCATAGAAATCGATGAAGAAGGACAAGTCAGCGGCCAAACCACACCGAGTAAAGATAAAGATGCCCGCTGGATCAAGAAAAAAACGGCTTATACAAACTCGGCTACAAACAACATACCCGTACTCGATGCGGAAGGCTATATCGAGAAACTGCACATTACCCCCGCCAATGCCCATGAGTGCAAATACCTGTCGCCTTTATTGGAAGGTTTGACCAAAGGTACGACCGTCTATGCCGACAAAGGCTACGACAGTGAGGAAAACCGGCAACATCTGGAAGAGCGTCGACTGCAGGACGGCATTATGCGCAAAGCCCACCGTAAACATCCGCTGACGGAAGCGCAAACCAAACGCAACCGATATTTGTCGAAGACCCGTTATGTGGTCGAACAAAGCTTCGGTACGTTACACCGTAAATTCCGCTATGCGCGGGCTGCCTATTTCGGGCTGATTAAAGTGAGTGCACAAAGCCATCTGAAGGCGATGTGTTTGAACCTTTTGAAAGCCGCCAACAGGCTAAGTGCGCCTGTTGCTGCCTAAAAGGTGGCAGGATGCCTGATTAATCAGGTATCTAAGGAGGATTAAGGGGGTATTTGAATAGAATCAATGGATATTGGAAATAAAAACAGCCGAAAATCTGTGTTTGGATTTCGGCTGTCGGGGAGGAAAGGAATTTTGCAAAGGTCTCATCTACCGTACCCTAAGATAATGTGTCATGATAATTTTCCGTTTAGGGATTCGGAACACCGACAAAAGGAACAGTACCACTTTGTGAAATTTTATAATATGGTAAAGCTTGAAAGGTGGTACGCCATTTAGAGTCTTATAGTCTTATTTTTTTATTAATCTGCCATATAAATAATGTTTTGTTTTCTTAAACTTATTTCCTTTTTTTGGAAGACCTAATAAAAGTTATGACAATTTATGCCAACAAAGGCTATGACAGTATGGAAAACCAGCAATATTTGAAAGAGGATTGCTTACAAGATAGCATTATACGTAAAGCCCTCTGAAGGTAGGTTTGTTTGAACTTACTGAAAACCGTCCATAAGCTAGTATACCTATTTACGCCTAAAAAACGATCCGAATACCTAATGATTAAGTATTCGAAGAAGGAAAGGATAATTTTGGGAAGATAAAGTAAGATTTTTAGAACGAAAACAGCCGAAATCCTGTATTTGGGATTCGGCTGTCGGATAAAGAGTTTTTTTGCAAAGACTCTGCCTGTTAACGGCTTTCAACAAGTTTAAACACATCTACCTTCAGAGAGTATTTACACATAATGCCTTCTGTAACTGTTGTTCTTCCTAATTCGGCCTTTTGTTTGCTCAAGCAAATTAAATATCGTATGTGGTTGAAGCGGTATCTCCGCCCTTGCCTGTCCAGTTGGTATGGAAGAACTCGCCGCGCGGTTTGTCGGTACGCTCGTAAGTGTGCGCACCGAAGTAGTCGCGTTGTGCTTGCAGCAGGTTTGCCGGCAAACTCTCGGAAGTGTAGCCGTCAAGGAAGGTAATTGCGGAAGCCATGCAAGGCATCGGAATACCGCACTCAATCGCTTTAGCCACCACTTTACGCCATGCAGGCAGACAGGTTTCCAAAACGCCTTTGAAATAAGGATCGGAACCCAAGAAGACCAAATCAGGATTGGCTTCGTATGCGTCGCGGATGTTACCCAAGAACGCGCTGCGGATGATGCAGCCTTCGCGCCACAAGAGGGCAGTATTGCCGTAATTCAATGCCCAATCGTTATTTTCGCTGGCTTCACGGATCAGCATAAAACCTTGTGCATAAGAAATGATTTTGGATGCCAACAGGGCTTGGCGCAAAGCATCCACCCATGCGGCTTTATCGCCTTCAATCGGGGTAATGGTTTTTGCCAAACAGGTTGTTTGCTTGGACGCGTTGGTCTTTAAACGCAGAAACGCAACGTGCAAACACGGCTTCGGAAATCAGGGTCAACGGGATACCCAAATCGAGGGCACTGATGCCGGTCCACTTGCCTGTACCTTTTTGACCTGCGGTATCGAGGATTTTTTCGACCAAAGGTTCGCCGTTTTCATCTCTATAACCCAAAATCGCGGCGGTAATTTCAACCAGATAAGAATCCAGTTCGGTTTTTGTTCCACTCGTTGAAGATTTGGTGCATTTCGTCATAAGACAGGCCCAAACCGTCTTTTCATGAATTGGTACGCTTCGCAAATCAACTGCATGTCGCCGTATTCGATGCCGTTGTGCACCATTTTGACGAAGTGGCCCGCGCCGTCGCGGCCGACCCAGTCGCAGCAAGGCTCGCCTTGAGGCGTTTTGGCGGAGATGGCTTGGAAAATCGGCTTAACGGCAGGCCATGCGGCTTCGTCGCCGCCAGGCATGATAGATGGGCCGTGACGCGCGCCTTCTTCGCCGCCGGATACGCCCGCGCCGATAAAGCGGATGCCTTTTGCGGCTAGCTCATGCGTACGGCGGGTGGAATCAGGGATAGTTGGCATTGCCGCCGTCAATAATGATGTCGCCTTCGTCCAAAAGCGGAACGAGTTGCTCGATAAAATCGTCAACAACAGAACCAGCGCGCACCATCATCATGATTTTGCGTGGTTTTTCTAATTTATCAACCAGATCTTGCAGTGAATATGCGCCGATAATATTGGTATTTTTGGCTGCGCCGTTTAAAAAATCATCTACTTTGCTGGTCGTACGGTTGTATGCGACAACTTTAAAGCCGTTGTCGTTCATGTTGAGAATCAGGTTTTGCCCCATTACGGCAAGGCCGATAACGCCAATGTCGCCTTTCATTTGGTGAAACTCCATTATTGATTAAATTTATCAAGCGTAACTCTAGCTGATTTACAACTTTTTAACAATCCTTAACTTTTTAATTTTTTGAAAAGATGCCTTTACGTTTCAGACGGCCTTTGCCTTTGGGAAAACAAACTATAACTTAGATTTTAAATAATAAATAGAAGATGATATTGAGTGCTGCCACAGCGTGTTGATAACTTTTATTAAAAAAATTTTTCAAATACTTAGCTGATATTTTTTGATGAGGATAAAGTATGGTCGGCCTTGTTTGCAGATGTGGATAAATTTTTCCTGCTGCTTCATTCTGTGGGTAACTTTTTGCCTGTGCACAATCTTAGCTTGTTTTATACTTCTTCAATTGGAACTGATTGACTAGAGAAATAGTCAAATGGTTTTTTTATTTCAAGCTATTTTCATATTTCCTTTTTATTTAAGCTGGGAAAAAGGCCGTCTGAAAAATATTTCAAAAAGGGTGTGCATATGAAGTTTTCCTTTAGTATTAACCTATTATCCGTTTTGATTTTTGGCTGCTTGTGCGCAACAGCTGGTTCAAAAATCTTCAAGTTTCCCTGCCCTCTGTATCTGTGGACAACCATGCGCCGGAGCAAGGAACAGGGCTGACGGAGCAGAAGTTAATCCGCGCCAAGCATTATATGGCGGCGTCTGCCAATCCGCTGGCAACTGAAGCTGGTTATGAAATTTTTGAAGCGAGGCGGCAGCGCGATAGATGCGATGATTGCCATGCAAACAACTTTGGGACTGGTTGAGCCGCAGTCTTCCGGATTGGGCGGCGGTGCGTTTTTTTGGTGTATTGGGATAATAAGGCGAAAAAGCTGACGACGTTTGATGCCCGCGAAACGGCACCAAAAGCGGCAACACCGGAACTTTTCTTGGACGAAAACGGCAAACCGATGGGCTTTATGAAAGCGGTGGTCGGCGGTCGTTCGGTCGGTGTACCGGGGATTCCGAAGCTGCTGGAAGATGTTCATAAGCGTTACGGCAAATTGCCGTGGGCAAGTCTGTTTGAGAAACCGATTACTTTAGCGGAACAAGGTTTTGCCGTTTCTCCGCGTATGGCGAAATCCATCGAGCAAAATATGGAACCCTTTGCAAACGTTATCCGCAAACCGCCGCCTATTTCCTGCCTGATGGCAAGCCTTTGGCTGCGGGAACGGTGTTGAAAAACCCTGAATTTGCGCGTTCCGTACGCCTGTTGGCGGAAAAAAAGGCAGTGCGCCGTTTTATCAGGGAATGCTGGCGCAGAATATTGTCCGTGCCGTTACCGGTGCTGTGGATAATCCCGGCAAAATCAGTATGGCGGATTTGAAAAACTATCAAGTTATTGAGCGTAAGCCGGTTTGTGCGCCGTATCGTGAATATGAAGTTTGCGGCATGGGCGCGCCAAGTTCGGGCGCGATTGCTTTGGGGCGAGATTTTGGGCGTCTTGCAAAATCAGGATATGAAGGCGTTGGGGTGCGGAAAAATATCCACAGTTGGCGCTGGATAGGCGATGCGTCGCGGATTGCGTTTGCCGACCGCGATTATTATGTCGGCGATCCTGCGTTTGTGAATGTTCCGGCCCGAGCCATGATTTCTCAGGCTTATTTGAAACCGCGTGCCGAAGAAATCCGCAAAGCTGATAAGGCGTTGGAAACTATTCAGGCAGGCAAGTTTCGGCAAGGAATACGCGCAAGGTATGGCGGTAGAACTACCATCCACCAGCCATTTGGTGGTTGTGGATAAAGACGGCAACGTCGTGTCGATGACGACTTCGATTGAAAAATGCGTTCGGTTCGGGGCTGATGGCAAACGGCTATCTGCTCAACAACGAATTGACCGATTTTGCCTTTCAATCCCTGTCGGAGAGGACGGTAAAACCGTTGCCAACAGCGTGGCGGGCGGCAAACGGCCGCGTTCTTCGATGGCGCCGACCATTGTGATGAAAGACGGAAAGCCTTATCTGGCAGTCGGTTCGCCCGGCGGCAGCCGCATTATCGGCTTCGTCGCCAAAAACGCTGGTTGCGCATATCGACTGGGGCATGGACATTCAGGCGGCAATCTCTCTGCCGAATATGCTCAATCGCGGCAGCCAGTATGAAATCGAGGATAAAACCGCTGCGGCGGATAAAGCGGCTGCGTTGGAAAAACTGGGCTACAAAGTCCAAATCCGCGATTTGAATTCCGGCGTACAAGGGATTGTGATCGGCAAAGACGGTTTGCTCGGTGGCGCCGACCCGCGCCGTGAAGGCAAGGTCATGGGCGATTGATATTTTCGGTTTGACATGCAAAGGCCGTCTGAAACCTAGTTGTTCAGACGGCCTTTTTAGTTTGGGAAAAAATATGGATAAGATGTGTATAAGAATAACATTAAATTTTTAATATTTTTTTATTTTTTTCAATAAGATAAAAATGGGATGGATATGTGGATAATTACTTGTGGAAAATGACATGATTTAGGCCGTCTGAAAGGTTCAGACGGCCTTTTCATTGGACTGCTTTATCTATTTTCTATCAGGCTGCCGGCAATTCGTGAAAAGCGGTGGGCAAGTCTTCGTCATCGGCAAACTCAACCCATTCGTAAGCGCTTTCATCTGCCAAAACGGCGCGCAACAGCGCATTATTGATGGCATGTCCTGATTTGTAACCTTCAAATGCGCCGATAATCGGATGGCCGACAATGTATAAATCGCCAATCGCATCAAGGATTTTGTGGCGGACAAATTCATCGGGATAGCGCAAACCTTCCGGATTCAAAATATCCATATCGTCAATTACGATGGCGTTGTTCAAATTGCCGCCCAGTCCGAGATTGTGGGCGCGCATCATTTCTACTTCGTGCATAAAGCCGAAGGTACGGGCGCGGGCAATCTCATCGATATAGGATTTTCCTGCAAAATCAATCTCGAAAGTAGGTGCGCTGCGGTTGAATACGGGATGGTCAAATTCGATGGTTAAAGTCACTTTAAAGCCGTCATAAGGCGTAAAGCGCACCCATTTTCCGGTTTCTTTGATTTCAACCGGTTTGAGGATTCTCAAAAAACGTTTTTGGGCTTTTTGATCCACCACGCCTGCATCTTGTAAAAGGTAAATAAACGGCAGGCTGGAGCCGTCCATAATCGGAATTTCAGGCGCGTTCAATTCAATCAAGGCATTGTCGATGCCGTAGGCAGACAGAGCCGACATAATGTGTTCAATCGTGCCGATGCGCACGCCTTTATCGGTAACGATGGTTGAAGAGAGCGGGTATCGTTAATCAAATAAGGATTCAATTTGATTACTTCGCCCATTTCTCCACTTAAATCAGTACGGCGGAACGAAATACCGCTGTTTTCTTCGGCAGGATGCAAAGTCAGAGCGACCCTTTCGCCCGAATGCAGGCCAACGCCGGTAACGCTTACTGATTTGGCTAAAGTCCGTTGCAGCATAATTGCTTCCTTTTAAAAAGTCTGATGGGCAAATGATACGTTAAAAAGGAAAAAACAAGCCATCATTTTTAATAGTATTTGCCAATATGGATGTTTTGCTGGGTGTGAATTTCAAAAATTTTAAATTATCCACAATAGTATGTGAAATTGAAGTGGGTAATTTGGGTTTTATCCACAGAAAAACAGAAAAACTAAGATTCTATCCTTTTTTATTCCGGCATTCAGTTGGGTTTGGCCTCAAAGATAAAAAGGAATTATCAAATTGGTTTTAAAGAAAGTTATTCCGTTATCCACAGATAGTTTGGTTCTTCATCAAAATCATCATCTTAAAAATTAAAATATTATGATTTGAAGAAAATACTGAATTATCAACACAAAAATGGCAAAATATGGAGAAATAGAACTAAGTTTATGATTTCCATAAACTTATGAAACTTTTAAGATTGGAAAATGGTTTTTATGAAATAAAATATCAAAAGTCAGGACGGATTCGATTTACCTGATATTTTCCTACAAACAAGAATTTCATGTTTTCTTTATTTAAATCAAACAACTTAAAAAGTAATTATCTGTAATCCTAGAAAGTAATTTTTATTTCAGGATACAATGGACTTACTGAAAAAAATTTTTTTCCCATTCCATCTAATAGGAGTAGCAAAATGAGTATTAAAGTAGCGATTAATGGTTTTGGCCGCATCGGTCGTCTGGCATTGCGTCAAATTGAAAAAAAGCCCAAAGGTATTGAAGTCGTTGCTGTTAACGACTTGACTCCTGCCGATATGCTGCTGCACCTCTTTAAATACGACAGTACTCAAGGCCGTTTTGAAGGCTCTGCCGAATTGAAAGATGATGCGATTGTTGTTAACGGTAAAGAAATCAAAGTATTTGCCAATCCTAATCCTGAAGAATTGCCTTGGGGCGAGCTGGGTGTGGACGTTGTCCTCAGAATGTACCGGTTTCTTTACCAGCAAAACCAAAGCTGAAGCCCATATCCGTGCCGGTGCACGCAAAGTTGTGATTTCTGCCCCTGGCGTAATGATGTGAAAAACCGTTGTGTACGGCGTAAACCAAGATATTTTGGACGGCAGCGAAACCGTTATTTCCGCCGCTTCTTGTACGACTAACTGTCTGGCCCCTATGGCTGCGGTATTGCAAAAAGAGTTCGGTATTGTTGAAGGCCTGATGACTACCATCCACGCTTATACCGGCGACCAAAAACACCCTTGACGCGCCACACCGTAAAGGCGACTTCCGCCGCGCCCGTGCCGCTGCCTTGAATATCGTACCGAACAGCACCGGTGCCGCTAAAGCCATCGGCTTGGTTATCCCTGAGTTGAACGGCAAACTTGATGGTTCTGCCCAACGCGTTCCTGTTGCTACCGGCTCTTTGACCGAACTGGTTTCTGTTCTCGAACGCCCTGTTACCAAAGAAGAAATCAATGCAGCCATGAAAGCTGCCGCCAACGATGCTTTAGGCTACACTGAAGACCAAATCGTTTCTTCCGATGTTATCGGTATTGAATACGGCTCACTCTTCGATGCGACTCAAACCCGCGTGATGACAGTTGGCGACAAACAATTGGTGAAAACTGTTGCTTGGTACGACAATGAAATGTCTTACACTTGCCAATTGGTTCGTACCTTGGAATTCTTTGCCAGCAAAATCTAAAGGATAACAGGTTGAATCAATAGTCTGTGGATAATTAAAAGGCCGTCTGAACATTTCAGACGGCCTTTTGTGTGTAGAGATTCAATTTGCAATCAGATTGTGGATAGTTTAATCACTGTGGCACATTTGTTTTCTATCCTAAACTGCACTTCATAATCCGCAATATTCATCACATAAATCCGTTCAGGAATATCTTGATAGGCAGGGCGAGGATCTTGGGCGATGCTTTGCTCAATGAGATGTTTTTTTTCTGTGGATAAATGTTCCGCAAGCGTACTTTCTGCCCAGACTACGCTCAATTCTTCAGGTTTGCCGCTGACAAAGCCTGATGATGCGTCAGGTTTGGCTTCGACAAACGGGATGTAGGGTTTGATATCCACTACCGGGGTACCGTCCAATAGGTCTGCACCGCTGCAATAGATGCGGACAGGTTTGCCTGTTTCGATGCGCTCGAGTTTCAGCAGGGATAAACCGAGATGATTGGGGCGGTGTGGGCTGCGCGTGGCAAATACGCCCATTTTTTGTTTGCCTCCAAGTCTCGGCGGACGAACCATTTGTGCCCAACCTTCATCCAATACGCCGTGGAAAATAAAACTTATCCACACATAGTCGAAATCTTCCAAGCCCCGAACGCTGTCTGCGGTAAATTCAGGAGTGAGTTCAATGCAAATTTCTGCCGCAGGAACCAAACCGGGTTGGCGGGCAATGCCGAATTTGTTTGTAGGGGGAATGAACAGTTGCAATAGGCGTAATCGAATAGGACATAATTTGTGGATAAATATTCTGTGCAAACTGTCATCATATCACAGATGTTTTCCCACATTTTGCGGTAGTAATTTGTTATAATACAAAGTATTTATTACAAATGTCCGTACATTGGCAATAAATAAATGATTTAAATTATTTAAAATAAAATCAATAGGTTAAATTAATCCATGATTGTTTCTATCGATGTAGATGCACAAAAAACGTTTACGCCTTTGTGTCCGAAAGAATTGCCTGTTGCCGAAGGTCATCTGATTGCGGATGAACTCAATGCCCAAGCTGCATTGGCGGATTTGCGTGTGATGACGAAAGATGCGCATCATGCAGCGGCAAAATGGCTTGTGGATAATCCTGTTGATATGTTGAAACCGACGGGTTTGCCCGATGCGGATTTGACTTGGGTGTCGCATGCGATGGTTGGGACATATGGCTATGAATTGTTGGATGGCCTGCCTTCAGCCAAAGAATACGATTATTGCGTTTGGAAAGGTGTCGATCCTGAGTTACATCCTTACGGTGCATGTTTTCACGATATTGAAGAAAAAAGCTCAGTACAGGTTTGATCGAATGGTTGCGCTGTCAAAATGCAGATACAGTCATTGTCGGCGGTTTGGCAACGGATTATTGTGTGAAGACAACGGTTTTACAGTTGCTTAAAGGCGGGGCTTGGAAAGTCATCGTCAATCAGGCTGCTTGCCGCGGCATTGCTCCGGAAACGGTTGAATCTGCATGGCAGGAAATGCATTCTGCCGGAGCTATTATTTTAGAAAACGCCAAAGAAATAAAAAAATACATTAATAATCAATAAATTATATTTTAAATTCTGTTGTTTCACGTGAAACATTTTCCAAAATATGAAGATTTTACTTGTCCGCTTGTCCAGTATGGGCGATTTAATTCACACGTTGCCCGCAGTTGAAGATTTGGCGCGACAATGTCCTAAGGTAGAGCTTCATTGGCTGTGTGAGGCAGGGTTTGCAGATATTGCCCGTTTGCATCCTTTTGTCAAAAAAGTTCATGTAATGAAATGGCGGCAGTGGCGCAAACACCTTTTTCAGGCTGAAACTTGGCGTGAAATAGGCCGTCTGAAAACGGATTTACAGGCTGAATCTTTTGATTTTGTTTTAGATAGCCAAGGACTGATTAAAAGCGCATGCTTTGCCAAAATGGCAAAATCCCCTATTTACGGTTTGGATAAATACAGCGCGCGTGAAAGTTTGGCTGCCCTTGCATACAGTAAAACGTTTGCCGTGCCGAAAGGTAAAAATGCGGTTTGGAGAAACCGTGAATTATTCGCCCAAGTATTTGGTTATACAATGCCTGAGACGCAGGTATTTGGTTTATCGGTTCCTGAATCAGGCCGTCTGAAAAAAATTTTGCAATCCCCTATTACGTTGCTTTGCATGCAACCAGTCGCGACAGTAAATTATGGCCGGTAGAACACTGGCGTGCATTATTGAAGAAGTTGAATGAAGAACAACAATGCACTGTATATCTGCCGTGGGGAAATGAAACCGAAAAAATGCGTGCCGAACAGATTGCAAGCGATTTACCGTTTGCTTTGGTTTGCGACAAAATGAATTTATTACAGGCTGCATTTTTATTGAAAAACGCAGAGGGTATTATTGGCGTAGATACCGGATTGCTGCATCTTGCCAATGCGTTAGAAAAGCCTGTTGTAGGAATTTATACAGACACAGATCCGGCCAAGACCGGCGTTCAAGTTTCGGCTTATGCAAAAAATTTAGGCGGTATTGCTCAAATCCCAAATGTTGACGAGGTTTATCAAACCTTGATGGGTTGTGTTGCAGCATACGGTAAATAATTGCTGGGGAGTTGGATTTATTTTCTGAGTAAATGCTTTAGAAATGATATAATTCCGCTCTATTTGCCAAGATTTATACAAATTTGGTTTTATCATGTTGGTGAAAACCGAATTGGATTTTATATAAAGAATGTATCAAAAGCAGTATGCTTGATTTGATGGACATTCTTTTTAGGAGAATTGAATGAAAGCACTGGTCGCAGTAAAGCGCGTAGTGGACTACAACGTCAAAGTTCGTGTGAAAGCCGATGGTTCCGATGTGGACATCGGTAATGTCAAAATGTCGATGAACCCGTTTGATGAAATCGCGGTAGAAGAAGCTGTCCGTTTGAAAGAAGCCGGAAAAGTAAGTGAGATTGTTGCTGTTTCTCTTGGTGAGAAAAAATGCGAAGAGACGTTGCGTACTGCTTTGGCGATGGGTGCCGACCGTGCGGTTCATGTTGAGACTGATGCGAAGTTGGAGCCTTTGGCCGTTGCGAAATTGCTGAAAGCTGTTGCGGATAAAGAAAATCCGCAAATTTTACTGCTCGGTAAACAGGCAATTGACGATGACGCCAACCAAGTTGCCCAAATGTTGGCGGCCTTGTTGAATGCGGCTCAAGGTACTTTTGCATCAAAAGTGCAAATTGAAGGCGAAGAGGCATTGGTAACCCGTGAAATTGATGGCGGCGAAGAGACTGTTGCGTTGAAGCTGCCTGCGGTCATCAGTGCAGATTTGCGTTTGAACGAACCACGCTTTGTCAAACTTCCTAATATCATGGCGGCAAAGAAAAAACCTTTGGAAAAGTTAAGTCCTGCCGATTTGGCTGTGGATATTTCTCCGCGTTTAAATACCGTGAAATTTGCCGAACCTAAAGCACGTCAAGCCGGTGTGAAAGTGGCTGATGTTGCCAAGTTGGTTGAAAAGCTGAAAAACGAAGCCAAAGTGATCTAAGGAGTATGAAATGAGCGTATTGATTATTGCGGAACATAATAACCAACATTTGAATCCTGCCACTTTGCATGCGGTAACGGCTGCCGCCAAATTGGGTAATGTAGATTTATTGGTTGCCGGCAGCAATGCTGCTGCGGTGGTTGAAGAGGCGAAACAGGTTGCAGGCGTAGCGAAAGTTTTAGTAGCCGATGCTCCCTATTACGCTGAAGGCTTGGCAGAAGAATTAGCGCCTTTGGTTGTTAAACTGGCTGCGGATTATCGCTATGTGGCTGCAACTGCAACTGCATTTGGCAAAAAAATCTTCTGCCTCGAGTAGCCGCCCTGTTGGATGTGCCACAAGTTTCGGATTTAACCGAAGTTGTGGATAACTCGACATTTGTCCGTCCGATTTATGCCGGTAATGCATTTGAAACCGTTCAATCCAATTCTGAAAAACTGGTGCTGACTTTCCGTGCAACCGCATTTGATGCTGCCGCACAAGGCGGTAATGCAGAAGTGGTCAATGTTGAGGCAACGCCTGCTCAAAACCTGAGCCGTTTCGTAAACCGTCAACTTTCCCAGTCTGACCGCCCTGAATTGACTCAGGCAAAAGTGATTGTTTCCGGTGGCCGTGCATTGGGCAGTGCTGAAAAATTCAATGAAGTGTTGACTCCTTTGGCGGATGCTTTGGGTGCGGCGATTGGTGCTTCCCGTGCGGCAGTGGATGCTGAGTATGCGCCAAACGATGCTCAAGTTGGACAAACCGGTAAAGTGGTTGCGCCTCAACTGTACTTTGCTATCGGTATTTCCGGAGCCATCCAGCACGTTGCCGGTATGCAGGACAGTAAAGTGATTGTTGCCATCAACAAAGATGCTGACGCTCCGATTTTCAATGTGGCAGATTACGGCTTGGTTGGTGATTTGTTTGAAGTTGTGCCTCAACTGACTGAAGCACTGAAAAACTAATGTTTCACGTGAAACGTTCAGACGGCCTTTGTTATATAAGGCCGTCTGAAAATATTTTGGCATGATTACGACCTATAAAACCATTACCACACCGACACAGGCTGAATTTAAAGATAAAGGCAGCCGCTTCATCGCATACGCCTATCCGATTCGCACTTTGGCCGATGTGAAGAAGTATCTCGATCCATTAAAGGAAGAGCATCACAAGGCGCGACATTGGTGTTACGCCTATCGATTGGGTGTGGATGGAATGCAGTTTCGCGCAAACGATGATGGAGAACCGTCTGGAAGCGCAGGCCGCCCTATTTTGGGACAGATTGATTCTGTCGGCGTAACGGATGTGTTGGTTGTGGTTGTGCGCTATTTTGGCGGTACATTATTGGGTGTTCCCGGTCTGATTCATGCTTATAAGGAATCAACAGCTCAGGCATTGGCGATAGCTGAAGTTGTTGAAAAGAACGTCGAAAAGACAGTTTGGTTGAAGTGTGAATATCCTGTTTTGAATGAGGCTATACGGATTGCCAAACAATATCAGGCCGATATCGTGGAACAGGATTTACAGCTGGATTGTAAGTTGACAGTGAAAATAGCATTGGCCGATTATGAAGCTTGTATTGCTGCTTGGAAAAATACGCGCCAAATTGAAGTAGATACTGAGAAGCCGTTTGAATAAAAGGTCGTCTGAATATATTTGAGAAATCAAAAGTTTCAGACGGCCTTTGATATTTTAACCTTGGTATCTGTCTAAAAGCATTTGCAGCTTGAGCGCAGGTGTTCCCAAAGCCAGTTGATGAAATTCCCCAGTGCGTTCCATAGGGGCATCTTCGCTCATAATGCTGTATTCGCCCTGTGTGCGCAAATCAACATCTGCCCCTTCTTCAATGGCTTGATGGCATGCTTGGTATTCGTTGGTATAGAAGTCATTCATGTCTTGCATGAGGCTTGCAGCATGTTTCCAGCGGGCGATATCTGCTTCCAGTTGCGGCAGTAATTCGCACCATTCGCGGTATTTGCTTTGAATTTCGTCAATACGTTTTTGCATAATTTTTCCTTTCGTTGTTTGAAATTAGAGTATGGTTGTCTTGGTGCGATATTATTCTTAATTTGAAACAGCTAGGCAAGATGGAACAATATTCCATCGATTGAATTTTATTTACAACATCTATTCTTCAAGGAGATGGTATGAAATTGCTCGTTATTGGTAATGGTGGACGTGAACACGCACTGGCTTGGAAATTGGCGCAGTCGTCTAAAGTAGAAACTGTCTTTGTTGCACCTGGTAATGCCGGAACGGCAATTGAGCCTAAACTTCAGAATGTAGCGTTGACGGCGCATCAAGATTTGATTGATTTTTGCCGTAATGAAAATATTGCTTTTACCGTAGTCGGCCCTGAAGCTCCTTTGGCTGCGGGCGTGGTGAATGACTTTCGTGCTGCCGGATTGAAAATTTTCGGTCCGACTCAATACGCGGCTCAGCTGGAGAGTTCAAAAGATTTTGCTAAAGCATTTATGGCAAAATATAAGATTCCAACCGCGCAATACCAAACCTTTGAAAATGCCGATGCGGCACATGATTACGTCAACCAAAAAGGTGCGCCGATTGTTATTAAAGCGGATGGTTTGGCTGCCGGTAAAGGCGTGATTGTCGCCATGACTTTGGATGAAGCCCATGCCGCTATTGACGATATGTTGTTGGGCAACAAAATGGGCAATGCAGGCGCGCGTGTCGTGATTGAAGATTTTCTGCAAGGTGAGGAAGCGAGCTTTATCGTTATGGTGGACGGTAATCATGTTTTGCCGATGGCAACCAGTCAAGACCATAAACGTCTGCTGGATGACGACAAAGGCCCTAATACCGGCGGTATGGGCGCATACAGCCCTGCTCCGGTGGTAACGCCTGATGTGTACGAGCGCGCGATGAATGAAATTATTTTGCCGACTGTGGCTGGTATGAAAGTAGAAGGTCATGAATTTACTGGCTTTTTATACGCGGGCTTGATGATTGATAAAACCGGTGCACCTTATACCATTGAATTTAACTGCCGTTTCGGCGACCCTGAAACCCAGCCGATTATGAGCCGTTTGGATAGTGATTTGGTGGAATTGGTTGAAGCGGCAATCGACGGCAAACTGGATAGTGTTGCTGCCGAATGGAATCCGCAGACTGCAGTAGGCGTGGTGTTGGCCGCGCAAAATTATCCTGACTCTCCGAAAAAAGGCGATGTGATCTTCGGCTTGGATAAGGCCAATCAAATTGGTAAAGTTTTCCATGCCGGTACTGCGACGAATGAAAAAGGCGAAGTGGTAACCAACGGCGGCCGTGTGTTGTGTGTAGTCGGTTTGGGCGATGATGTGGCACAAGCTAAAAGCAAGGCTTATGAGGCATTGGAAACCATCCGTTTTGACGGTATGCAATACCGTAAAGACATTGCCGATAAAGCCATCAAACGTTAATAATGAATAGAAATAGGCCGTCTGAACACAGATTGTCCGTCAATCGCCGTTTCAGACGGCCTTGGTATTATGATGATGTTCCCCAGAATTTTATCGGCTGCAGCCCAACGCAGGCTGCAGGCGCATCTTAAAAAAGGCGGTTTGGTCGCCTATCCTACCGAGTCTTGCTATGGCTTGGGCTGTATCCCTACTTTACCCAAAGCACTCAATCAACTGATTCATCTGAAAAAACGACCGCAACACAAAGGCATGATTGTCATTGGTCATAGCTTGGAACAGTTGCAACCTTTGCTGCAAAGGCCATCTGAAAATATCCAAACCATACTGCATGAAGCATGGCCGGCTCCGAAAACTTTTTTATTGCCGGTCGGCAATAAAGTATTACCCTCATTGCGTGGAAAAGGACGCAGTAAATTGGCTGTCAGGGTTCCTGCGCACGCAGGTGCAAGGCGTTTGTGTCAGGTTTTGAAAATGCCTTTAGTCTCTACTTCATGCAATCGTGCAGGCAAACGGGCGTGCAAAACGGAAAGGGAAGTCAGAAGACAGTTTGGCAGGAAAGTCTGGGTTGTAGGTGGATTGATAGGTAAGCAGAAAACGCCTAGCCAGATTATTGACGGAGAAACAGGGGAAAGGCTGCGTTAAGGGAGGGCTGTATTATCAAAGGAAAGGTATTTCTTTGGAGAAGCAAATTTTTTCTAAAGATTGGAATACCTTTGTAAAAAGCATTTAGCGCAGATCCAGTTTGATGCAAGTAGTCTGTAAATACAGATCGATTAAGCAGATAGTAAGTCAGTGAATAGAGTAGAAAGCAGTATTTTGTGAAACGTTCTTGCAAAGAATAAAGCAAATTTTGAACGTAAATGAATCACTGTAATAAATTATTTTTGAATAAACAAAATTTGTGGATAAATTTGAAGATAAATTTCCATCAAAACATAAAAAGGCCGTCTGAAACTTGATATTCAAAGCATTCAGACGGCCTTTTAAATATTTAAACTGTGGATAACTTTGTGAATAAGTGTAGGTTAAAGCTTATGTCCGCACACAGTTTCGTATTGTTTTTCAGTAATCGTGCCGCTCATGACGCTCATTGGGCGGATGCTGGTCGGCGTATAGCTTTGGTTAGAAATTACCTGGCCGTGTTCGTCTATCAGTTGCAGCGCTGCCAGGCGATAGGTTTTGTTTGAGCAATGGATTTCCCAGCTGCCGATGGCTGTTTTATAGGCCGGCGTATTGACGAAACGCTCCTCTTTCAGTTTGGAAACGGTTTTTTTATCGCGGAAAGTAACCAGTGCGCCATTTCTTTTAATGCTGCTTCTATCAATGGCCACTTTGATATTGCCTTCAGAGATAGTGCCGATATTGGTCCAGCTGCCGCCGCCGCTTGAAGTGGTGGTCGTTTCACAGGCACTCAACATCAAAGCCGCAAATACGGTTGCAGCTAGGGAAAAACGTTTGATATTCATAAAACCTCATTATTTACAAAAAGTCAGCCGATATTATCCGTGAAGATGGCATATATCGTAAATCGATTTTGCAAAGTTGAACCTCTGAAAAGAATTTTATGAAAAATACGCCTAAAAGGCCGTCTGAAACCTGTCTTTCAGACGGCCTTGGAGTGTAAAATCATGTATAATTGCAAACAATTTGGTTTTCATCCCATAGGAAGATCCGACATGATTAACCCTATCGCTGCACTTTCCCCATTAGATGGCCGCTACGCCAAATCCGTTGAAGCATTGCGTCCGATTTTTCCGAATACGGCCTGATGCGTGCGCGTGTCAAAGTTGAATTAAACTGGCTCAAAGCCCTTGCCGCCGAGCCTAAGATTGTAGAAGTTCCTGCTTTCAGCGATTTTACGCTTGCCGAAATCGACAAAGTGATCGAAAACTTCTCTCTTGAAGATGCCGCCGCCGTCAAAGCCATTGAGGCGACCACCAATCACGACGTCAAAGCCATCGAATATTGGCTTAAAGAACGCTTCTCCGGCGTGCCTGAAGTGGCTGCTGCCAGCGAGTTCATCCACTTTGCCTGCACCAGCGAAGACATCAACAACCTGTCCCACGCTTTAATGCTGCAAGAAGCGCGTGAGGCTGTTTTGCTGCCGAAACTGACCGAAATCATCGAGAAGTTGACCGGCATGGCACATGAGTTGGCTGCCGTCCCTATGATGAGCCGCACGCATGGTCAGCCTGCTACGCCAAGCACATTGGGTAAAGAAATCGCCAATGTCGTGTACCGCCTGCAACGTCAGTTTAAAAACCTGCAAGTGCAAGAGTTCCTCGGCAAAATCAATGGCGCAGTCGGCAATTACAACGCCCATATGGTCGCTTATCCCGATGTGGATTGGGAAACCCATTGCCGCAACTTCGTTGAAATCAGCCTCGGCCTGACCTTCAACCCCTACACCATTCAAATTGAGCCGCACGACTATATGGCGGAATTCTTCCAAGCCATCAGCCGTGTCAACACGATTCTGATTGATTTTAACCGCGATGTCTGGGGCTATATTTCTTTGGGTTACTTCAAACAAAAAGTCAAAGCAGGCGAAGTCGGTTCTTCCACCATGCCGCACAAAGTTAATCCGATTGACTTTGAAAACTCCGAAGGCAACCTCGGTATGGCCAATGCCGTATTGGGCTTTTTGTCTGAAAAACTGCCGATTTCCCGTTGGCAGCGCGACCTGACCGACAGCACTGTATTGCGCAATATGGGCGTAGGCGTGGGCTATACCGTATTGGGTTTTGCCGCCCATCTGCGCGGCCTGAACAAGCTTGAGCCGAATCCTGCCGCCCTTGCTGCCGATTTGGACGCTACTTGGGAGCTGCTGGCCGAGCCGATCCAAACCGTAATGCGTCGTTACGGTGTGGCCAATCCTTACGAGAAGCTGAAAGACCTGACACGCGGTAAAGACGGCATTACGCCTGAAGTGTTGAAACTCTTTATCGAATCGTTGGAAATTCCGGCAGAAGCCAAAGCCAAATTGCTTGAGCTGACCCCTGCGTTGTATGTGGGTAAAGCCGAAGAGTTGGCAAAACGAATTTAAAAGGTTTTTGTAGGGCGTACGTTCTTAGTTATTGGGATTTTTTGATAGATAAGAAACCAACCCTCTACATCCGACAAATTAAAAAGGCCGTCTGAAATCTCTTTCAGACGGCCTTTTTCGATCTAATCCATTATTTCACTTTGTCTTTCAATGCGCCGTAGCCGGCTGCGTCCATTTCTTCCAAAGGAATGAATTTCAAACTTGCGCCGTTGATGCAATAGCGCAGGCCGCCTTTGTCTTTCGGGCCGTCGGGAAAAACGTGTCCCAAGTGTGAGTCAGCGGCATGGCTGCGCACTTCGGTGCGGCGCATGTTGTAGCTGAAATCGTCGTGTTCGGTAACGGCGGAGGCATTAATCGGGCGGGTGAAGCTCGGCCAGCCGCAGCCTGAATCGAATTTGTCGGCAGAGCTGAACAGGGGTTCGCCGCTGACAATGTCCACATAAATGCCAGGTTTGAACAGATGGTCGTATTCGTGGCTGAAGGCGTATTCGGTCGCACTGTTTTGGGTAACTTGGTATTGCTCTTCGGTCAGAATGCGTTTGAGTTCGGCAGCGCTGGGTTTTTTATACGTTGCCGCGTCGAAGCCTTTGCCTTGCGGGGCGGCTTTAGTTTTGCCCGGTAGCGGTTCATCGGCTTTGCGGATGTCGATGTGACAGTAGCCGTTGGGGTTTTTAATCAGGTAGTCCTGATGGTATTCCTCGGCGTCGTAGAAGTTTTTCAGCGGCTCGTTTTCGACGACGAGGGGCTGCTTGTATTTTTGCTGTTCGCGTTTGAGCGCGGCGGCAATGACGGCTTTTTCGGCAGGGTCGGTGTAGTACACGCCGCTGCGGTATTGCGTGCCGATGTCGTTGCCTTGTTTATTGAGGCTGGTCGGGTCAACGACGCGGAAATAGTATTGCAGGATGTCGTCTAGGCTGAGTTTGTCGGCATCGTAGGTGACTTTGACGGTTTCGGCATGGCCTGTATCGCGGTAGGAAACGTCTTCGTAGCTTGGGTTTTCCGTTTTGCCGTTGGCATAGCCGGATACTGCGTCAACCACGCCGTCTATGCGTTGGAAATAGGCTTCCAAGCCCCAAAAGCAGCCGCCAGCGAGGTAGATGGTGCGCGTATTCATGATTGCTGAATCCTTTTTCTGTGTGTCGGGTTTGTAGAACGAGTTTTTCAGACGGCCTATATCGGCATTGGGATCGCGGATTAACGCCAATGCCTGCGCTTCGTTGATGCTGCCTTTGACGATACGCTGCACGTCGCCGTCTTTACCGATTAATGCCCACGAAGGATAAACGCTGATATTCAGGCTTTGGGCAATGGTACCGCCGTTGTCGGTAACGACGGGCAGCTTGGGATAGTTCAAACCGGTATACCATTTTTGAAAGTCGCCGTCTTTTTTCTCGTGCAGAAAACCGGGCGAGGCAACGGTAATCAGGTTGGCAGAACCGAATTTTGTATCTTGCGCCCATTTTTCGGTTTGTCCCAATTCGGACAAACACAAAGGACACCAACTTGCCCAAAATTTAATCAGGGTAGGTTTGTCTTTTTTCAGAAAAACACTGGCAGGGCGGTTGTCAGGGGTTTTCAACGAGGACAATGCCTGCGGTACGGTTGCGGCTTCGGTATCCATCATTTTGGATGAGCAGGCGCCAAGCGCAAGCAGGCAGCCGAACTTGGTGCAAAGTGAAAATAATGTGCGGGGATTCATCTCTATGTTTCCTGTATGGATGGTTTGTTTCGTTAGACGTTGGAAATGCCAAAACCTGACAACCTTGATTTTCAGACGACCTTGCCACGTAAAATACGCTACAATACTCCCTATTTCAAGTTTCTAAAATTAAAAGGAAAATTTAATGTTCAGCTTCTTCCGTCGCAAGAAAAACAGGAAACTCCGGCTCCTGAGGAGGCTCAAGTTCAGGAAACTGCAGCAAAAGTAGAATCTGAAGTTGCTCAAGTAGTTGAAAATATTAAAGAAAATACCGAATCTTTAGCAGAAAACGTCAAAGGGCATGTTGAATCAGTTGTCGAATCGGCTGTTGAAACTGTTAGCGAAACCATCGAGCAGGTTCGGGAAGCTTTGACCGAAACGCCGTCTGAAACAGTTGAGAAAGTAGAAGAACACGTTGAAGCGGCAAAAGAAGCGGCCGTTGAAACCGTCAGCGAGGCTGTTGAACAGGTTCAAGAAACCGTTGCCGAGATGCCGTCTGAAGTGGCCGAGGCTGTTGAGGAAGTAGTAGAGCAAGCTGAAGCAGCAAAAGAAGAAGCTGTTGAGGCAGTTAGCGAGACTGTCGAGCAAGTTCAAGAAGCCGTTGCGGAAACATCGGCTGAAGCTCCTGCTCCGGTAGAAGAACAAAAGCTCAGTTGGGCCGCGCGTTTGAAACAAGGCTTGACCAAATCACGCGACAAAATGGCAAAATCGTTGGCCGGCGTGTTCGGCGGCGGACAGATCGACGAGGATTTGTACGAAGAGCTGGAAACCGTGCTGATTACCAGCGATATGGGCATGGAAGCCACCGAATACTTGATGAAAGACGTGCGCGACCGTGTCAGCCTCAAAGGCCTCAAAGATGGCAATGAATTGCGCGGTGCGCTGAAAGATGCGCTGTATGACTTGATTAAGCCTCTGGAAAAACCTCTGGTCTTGCCGGAAACCAAGGAACCTTTCGTGATTATGCTTGCCGGTATCAACGGCGCGGGCAAAACCACGTCTATTGGCAAACTCGCCAAATATTTCCAAGCGCAGGGCAAATCCGTGTTGCTGGCAGCAGGCGATACTTTCCGTGCCGCCGCGCGTGAGCAGCTTCAGGCTTGGGGCGAGCGCAACAATGTGACCGTGATTTCGCAAACTACGGGCGATTCCGCAGCCGTTTGCTTTGATGCCGTCCAAGCCGCCAAAGCGCGCGGGATCGACATCGTGCTGGCCGATACAGCCGGCCGTTTGCCGACGCAGCTTCATCTGATGGAAGAAATTAAAAAAGTGAAGCGCGTGTTGCAAAAAGCCATGCCTGATGCGCCACATGAAATCATCGTCGTGCTTGATGCCAACATCGGTCAAAACGCCGTCAACCAAGTAAAAGCCTTTGACGAAGCGCTGGGTCTGACCGGCCTTATCGTCACCAAGCTAGACGGTACGGCCAAAGGCGGCATCCTTGCTGCCCTTGCCTCCGACCGCCCTGTTCCTGTCCGCTACATCGGCGTAGGCGAAGGTATCGATGATTTGCGTCCGTTTAATGCCAAAGCGTTCGTAGATGCCCTATTGGATTAACAAGGCAGGCTAAGGATTTGTGAACGCTGTTTGCAGGGTGTTTCATGCACTTTGAAGGCTCTGTATTCGGTATGGGATACCTAAGCCAAACAAGCTGTTAAAAAGGCCGTCTGAAACCTAAAATCAGGTTTCAGACGGCCTTTATTTTATTTGCAGGTTTAGTTTTTCCTTGCGGTAACAAACTCTGCCAGTTGGTGTAGGCGCAGGGCTTTGTCGCCGAATGGCTCGATCAGGGCAACGGCTTCTGCAATCAGCGTTTCTGCGTAAGTGCGCGCGGCGTGCAGGCCCATCAGTTTGACGTAGGTCGGTTTGTCGTTGTCCGAGTCTTTGCCGGCGGTTTTGCCCAAAGTGGCAGTATCGGCTTCGCAGTCCAATACATCGTCGATCACTTGGAAAGCCAGGCCCAATTTGGCGGCGTAGTGGTCTAAGGTTTGGATTTGCGCCGGTGTTAAGTCTGGGCAGGAAAGTGCGCCTAAGGCCACGGCCGCGCGGATGAGTGCGCCGGTTTTGAGGCTGTGCATCTGTTCCAATTCGGCCTGATTCATGGCTTTGCCGACATTGGCAAGGTCGATGGCTTGTCCGCCCGCCATGCCGAGGCTGCCCGATGCCTGAGCCAGCGTGGACAACATGGCAAGCTGGCGCTCGGCAGACAGGCCTGTCGGACGGCTCAGTACATCAAAGGCTTGGGTTTGCAGCGCATCGCCGACCAAAAGGGCTGTTGCTTCATCGTATTGCACATGGCAGGTCGGTTTGCCGCGACGCAGGCTGTCGTTGTCCATTGCCGGCATATCGTCGTGAACCAACGAATAGACGTGTACCATTTCGATGGCCGCCATCGCCTGCTCGACGGCATTTTGGTTTGCTTCGCCCAATTCGGACGCGGCAAGCACCAAGAGCGGACGCAGCCGTTTGCCGCCGCCGAGGGTAACGTAACGCATGGCTTCGTGCAGCGTGTGCGGCACTTGGCTTTCAGACGGTAAGAAATGCGCCAGCAGCAATTCGGTTTGCGCTTGGGCTTTTTGCTGCCATGTTTTGAGTTCATTCGCCGGGTTCAAGGTTCAACTCCTTCAGTTCGCCGGCATCCAAGACTTGCAGTTTCTGCTCGACTTCCGCTAATTTGGTTTGGCAGTATCTAACCAATTCGTTGCCTTCCTGATAGGCGGCCAGGGCGTCTTCCAGCGGCATTTCGCTGCTTTGCATGGCCTGGGTCAGGGTTTCGAGGCGGGATAAGGCTTCTTCAAAGGATTGGGGGGCGTTTTTTTTCATGGTTTGAAATGATGGGCAGAAAAGGGGAATTGTAGCATTTTTAGATGATTAAGGCCGTCTGAACAGGGATGAAAACGAAATCAAAGATTTCTGTTTCTTCGTTCAGACGGCCTTTTTTCAAACGGAATAACGTTATCAGCCCGGTAAAACGGCCTTTTGATAGTTGAGCGCGATAAACTGCTTCTCGGCATCCAATTCGGTGATTTGAACAATGCCTGAGATTTGGGCAGCGCGTCAAACGGAATACCGGTCGCACGCGTTACCAGCGGCAGGCCTTCAATGCGGACGAGGTCTTCTTTGAGGATGGTGGCCGTCAGCTCGCTCGTGCCTTGCTGTTGCAGATAGACGAGGCTCCAGTAGGCTTCCATTTGGCGTTGAAAGTCGGCGTAGGCGGTATAGGCGGCATCGAAGTCGCGCAGCGCGGCGAAAAGCTCGGCATCGCTGTTTTGATACAGCGGCTCGGCAGTGTCGTCTATCAGGCTGATCAGCTGCTTTTGGTTGATGTAGTCGGCGGCGCGGCGCAGCGGCGAGGTAAACCAGCCGTAATGCTGCACACCCATGCCGATGTGCGGCTCGGATTTGGTGCTCATGCGCACTTTGCCTGCCGGTTGGACGCGGAAAAGGCCGGGCAGCTCGTTTTCGTCCAGCATTTGCGCCCAAGTACTATTGGCAAGAATCATCATCTCGCTGACCAGCGTATCGATAGGCGAACCGCGTTCGCGGCGGACGACGGATACGTTGCCTTCTTCATCCAATTCGATGCTGTAATCATATTGCGGCGCACGGTCGGGCTCGTATTTGCCGCGTGCTTTTTGCAGGGCGATGGCAAATTGATAGAACCAAATCAGGTCTTGATGGTGGGCGAACATCATTTCGCCCGCTTCGTCCAAGCCGGTTTCGGCGTTGAAATGCGGCTCAATGGTTTGAATGCGCAGATTTTCGGCGATGTTGACCGCTTCGATTTTGCAGGTTGGCGCGCCGACGTTGAACTCGCTGTCCACATCGAAATAAATGCTGATGGAAGGGCGGTATGCGCCTGCATCAAGGCTGAACGCGGCAATCCAGTTTTCGGGCAGCATGGTAATTTTGCCGCCGGGGAAATAAACCGTGCTCAAGCGTTCCATGATGTTTTTTTCTATTTTGTCGCCTTGCTTAATGGCAAGCGACGGCGCGGCGATGTGGATACCGACGCGTTTCATGCCATTGCCCAAGTCGGTCAGGCTTAAAGCGTCGTCCACTTCGGTGGTCGATTCGTCGTCAATGGAAAAGGCGGTAACGTCAGCCTTGGGCAAGTCGGGCATTTCAGGGAGCGGAAGGTCGGGGAAGCCTGTTCCTTTGGGGAAGTATTTGATTTCAAACCCGTCTTGCAGGTATTGGGGAATGGACGTAATGCCGCCCGTTTTTTTCGCCAGTTCGTAGGCGGAGATTTTCAGCTCGTCGGCGGCTTTGGTAAAGGCTTTGTAGGTCAGCGACTGCTTGTCGGGCGCGTGTAAGATGGTTTTCAAATCCGCCGCGATTTCAGACGGCATCTCGCCGCGTTTCAAGGCTTCCGCCCAAGCGTCGATTTGCGCGTCTTGCTGTTTTTTGCGTTCGATGGCGGCAAGTGCTTGTTTTAAGGTTTCTTCCGGTGCGGCTTTGAACACGCCTTTGGCTTTTTTTGTAGAAATACATCGGCGCGGCGTAAAGCGCAATCAAAGTTGCCGCCAGCTCGGTTTTGGTCGGCGCATGGCCGTAATATTCTTCGGCGATGGCTTCGGCGGTAAATTCCTCTTCGCCGCATACTTCCCACAATAAATCGGTGTCGATGTCCGCCGCCTGTGCCTGCGCGTTCTCCAAAAATGCCGCCATATCGCCGTCAAACTCGGCAAAGACATTGTTTGCCTTCACTTTGGTGCGTTTGCCGTGTTGGGTATCGACTTGGTAGGTGGCGTCGTTTTTTTGGACGATGAAGGCAACTTTGAATTGGCCGGACTCTTCGTAAAAGATATTCATTTTTTTAGGATTTTATGATTTGTAGGAAACGCGTGATTTTAGCAGATTTGCACAAGAAAGGCCGTCTGAAAAACATACTTTCAGGCGACCTGGTCAAACGGCGGATGATTAATACTGATATGCCGCCAGTTTGCGTTTGATTTCAGGCAGGGCGGCGCGTGCGGCCTGTTCACCCAGTTGGATGGCGCGTTGTTTGGTCGAAACCGCCAACCGAACCCAGCTCCAAAACCTGCGGTTTGATGACCACATTGGCTTGTCCTAATTCTTGGTGCAACGCAGTTTGACTCATTACGTTGAAGGTTTGGTCAAGATAGGAGAACATGCCTTGGCTGACATTTTTGGCCGGACGGGCGGAAATATCGACGGCAATGATGAAGTTTGCGCCCATTTTTTTCGCCGCGCTGACCGGTACGGGCTGCGACAGGCCGCCATCTACATATTTGCGGTTGCCGATGACGACAGGTTGGAACACGTTCGGAATCGAAGCGGAAGCACGGACGGCCTGTCCGGCATTGCCGACGTTGAACACCACCGGTTTGCCGCTTTCAAAATCGGTCGCAACGGCGGCAAATTTGATGGGGAACTGCTGCATCGGACGGTTGCCGACTTTGCGGTTGATGTAGTTTTGCAGTTTTTCGCCTTTGATGAAGCCACTGGTGGACAAGGTCAAATCCACCAAATCGGTTTTACCCAGAATTTCTGCTTCCAATTCGAGGCGGTCGGGCGACATTCCTGAAGCGTACATACTGCCGACAATCGAGCCGGCGGATGTGCCGGTAACGATTTTGATCGGAATATTGTTTTCTTTCAAAACCTTAATAATTCCGATATGGGCAAAGCCTTTGGACGCGCCGCCGCCCAAAGCCAGCGCAACCGTGGCTTTCGGTTTGGGTGCAGTATGTGAAACCGTATTTTGACCCTGCGTAGAAGGTTTGGATTGAGGCGCGTTGCCGCTCGGACAGGCAGCCAATACCAAGACGGACGAAGCGGCTAAAAACGTTTTGAATGTGGAAAAAAGTTTATTCATGTTCAGACAGCCTTTAATATGTCGAAAGGGTTATTTTACTCCGAAATGAAGTCGAAAGGCCGTCTGAAATCAGGTTTCAGAAGGCCTTTTAAATCAAGCTTAAGCCAATTCGAGCTGTTTTTCCAAGCTTTCGACCAGTTGGTCGTCCAAATTCAAAGCTTGGGACAAACGGCTCAGGAACACGATTTCCTTGCGCGACAAGTCTGCGCAAACCAATCTGGCCGCCAGATAAGTTTCAGCCGCCAAAGCCTCGTCGCTGCCGACCGCAGCCGCAATTTGCTCGATGGAGGCCGGTTGCGCATATTCCGCCTGCAACCATGCCGCCGTTTCCGCATCGCTGCCGCTTTCACGCTCGATGGCCGCGCGTTCCGCATCGTCAATCAGGCCGTCTGAAGCCGCCACCGCAATCATCGTTTGCAAAATCACACGGCTGTGGTTTTCACCAATCAGGCCGGCAGGTTGGAACGCACTTTGCGGCAATTCGTCCTGCTGCTGGTTTTGTTTCCAGTTTTGATAGCCTTTATAAGCCAGGAAACCCAAAGCGGCGACCGAGCCGGCCTTGACCAGCTTCTTTGCGTTTTTCTTTTTCAACAGCATCGATGCCAAAACACCCGTCAGCGCGCCGCCGCCGAAAGAATTGAGCGGGCTGTCCGCCACCGCTTTGCCGCCTTTTTGAGCCGCACCCAAAACCTGATTGAGCAACTGACTGAAATCCATAAAAAATCTCCTGAAAACAAATACATTGCAAATATAGGGCAGAAACACCCAAAAACCAAGCCAAAGAAAGTTAAAAGGTGCAAACAAGTTTTCAGACGGCCATAGCCGACTTTCGGTACAATCACACCATTCCAAACGATAAACCCCATCATGACCGATACCGCCCAAATCATTACCAGCTATGGTCGCCGCTATATTGTCCGCACCCCCGACGGCCAAACATATGACGCCACCACCCGCAAAAAACGCGTCGATTTCGCCTGCGGCGACCAAGTCCGCATCAGCCCCATCAACGGCGAACAAGTCGTGATTGAAGACTACCTCCCGCGCGAAAGCCTGCTCTACCGTCAAGACGCGTGGAAAACCAAACTGATTGCCGCCAACGTTACCCAACTGCTCATCGTAACCGCCGCCAGTCCCTCACCCAGCGAAGCCCTGTTGCAACGCGCCCTCCTTGCGGCAGAAGCGGCCGGCATCGACGCCGTCATCGTCCTCAACAAAGCCGACCTGCCCGAAACCGCCCAATGGCGCGAGAAACTCAAATTCTACGAAACCCTCGGCTACTCCGTGGTCGAAACCAACGCATTGGAAAATGCCGACATCCTGCGTCCCATTTTAGAAGGGCAAACCAACATCCTGCTCGGACAAAGCGGCATGGGCAAGTCCACCCTGACCAACGCCCTACTCGGCAACCAAGCCGCCCGAACCGGCGATATTTCCACCGCGCTCGACTCCGGCAAACACACCACCACCCACGCCCAACTATACGATTTAAATGCAGAAACCCGACTCATCGATTCCCCCGGCCTGCAAGAATTCGGCCTGCACCATCTCCAAGCTGCCGATTTACTGCAATATTTCCCCGACCTGCGCCACCTCATCGGCCAGTGCCGTTTCCACAACTGCACCCACCGCGCCGAACCCGGCTGCGCCGTCAAAGCCGCTGCCGAATTAGGCGAAGCCAAACCCGAGCGCATCGAATTTCTGCAACGCGTTACCGATGAATTGTTGAGATAAAGTTTTAACGGAAATAAGTGTTTGGATAAATAAAAAGGCCGTCTGAAAATTTCAGACGGCCTTTTGTTGAAGCCTAACCAAATTTACCTTTTAACTGGTATCGCTACCTTAACGGGAAAGAGACGGTGCTTTTCGCGGCGGATTGATCATGAGAAGAACGGCTTCTTCAATTTTTTTGTCCTCCCGATCATGGAGCTCTACCGGAAACTTCAGACGCAACACTGCAACAATAGCGCCAACCGATAAGCCTGCATCATTAAGCAACTCAATTTCTTTAAGTATCGGTGCGGAAAGGTTTAACATGGTTTCTCCTTAAGATTTGATACTTAGCCCACTTTATCCCCGGGCTGCGCGCCTGCGTCAACGTCGAGCAGCTTCAGTTTACCCTCTGCTGTGGCGGCAGAGAGGATCATGCCTTCGGATACGCCGAATTTTGCCATTTTGCGCGGGGCGAAGTTGGCGACGGCGATGACCATGCGGCCGTTCAATTCGGCAGGGTTTGGGTAAGATGCGGCGATGCCGGAGAAGATGATGCGTTTTTCAAAACCGAAATCGAGGTCGAATTTCAAAAGTTTGGTGCTGCCTTCGACGGCTTCGCAGTTCAATACTTTGGCGACGCGCATATCGATTTTCATAAAGTCGTCAAAGCTGGCCTGTTCGGCGACTTTTTCGTATTTGCTCTCTTCGGCGGCAGGCGCGGCTGCGGCGGCGATGCTTTGTTTGTTGGCTTCGATTAAATCGTCCACTTGTTTTTGCTCCACTCGTTGCATTAAATGTTCGTATTTGTTGATGGCGTGTTCGCCCAAGGTTTTGCGTGTATTTGCCCAAGTAATGGCTTCCAAATTCAGGAATTTGGCGGCGTTTTCGGCCACTTTCGGCAATACTGGGGCGAGGTAGGCGGTCAACATGGTAAAGGCGTTGATGAGCTCGCTGCATACTTCGTGCAGGCGTGCATCTTGGCCTTCTTGTTTTGCCAGTTCCCACGGCTTGTTGGCATCAACGTATTCGTTCACGGCGTCCGCCAAGGCCATGATGTCGCGCAGGGCGCGGGCGTATTCGCGGTTTTCGTATTGCTCGGCTATGTTGTCGCTTTCGGCGGCGAGTTTGCCAGCAATGCGCTGCCTGAAACGTCTTTCAGACGGCCTTCAAAGCGTTTGGCGATGAAACCTGAAGCACGGGCGGCAATGTTGACGTATTTGCCGACGAGGTCGCTGTTGACGCGGCTGATAAAGTCTTGCAGGTTCAAATCGATGTCTTCGATTTTGCTGTTGAGTTTGGCGGCGATGTAGTAGCGCATCCACTCAGGGTTCAGGCCTTGTTCCAGATAAGATTTGGCGGTGATGAAGGTGCCGCGCGATTTGGACATTTTTTGTCCGTCCACGGTCAAAAAGCCGTGTGCGTACACGCCGGTCGGGGCGCGGTGGCCGGAGAAATGCAGCATGGCAGGCCAGAACAGGGCGTGGAAATAGAGGATGTCTTTGCCGATGAAGTGGTACATCTCGGTTTGGCTGTCGGCTTTGAAGTATTCGTCGAAATCGATGCCGATGCGGTCGCACAGGTTTTTAAACGACGCCATGTAGCCGACGGGCGCGTCCAGCCAGACGTAGAAGTATTTGCCCGGCGCGTCGGGGATTTCGAAACCGAAATACGGCGCGTCGCGGGAGATGTCCCAGTCGGACAGGGTGGTTTCTTCGCCTTCGCCCAGCCATTCTTTCATTTTGTTGAGGGCTTCGGCTTGCAGATGGGGCTTGCCATCGTGCGGGTTGTTGCCGGAAGTCCATGCTTTGAGGAAGTCGGCGCATTCGCCCAGTTTGAAGAAGAAGTGTTCGGATTCGCGCAATTCGGGTTTGGCACCGGATACGGCGGAATACGGATTAATCAGTTCGGTCGGGGAATAGGTCGTGCCGCAGACTTCGCAGTTGTCGCCGTATTGGTCTTGGGCGTGGCATTTCGGGCATTCGCCTTTGACGAAGCGGTCGGGCAGGAACATTTGTTTTTCAGGGTCGAAAAGCTGCTCGATGACGCGGCTTTCGATTTTGCCGTTGGCTTTCAGCGCGCGGTAAATGTCTTGGGAAAACTGTTTGTTTTCAGGGGAATGGGTGCTGTAATAATTGTCGTAGCCGATGTTGAAACCGGTGAAGTCGGCAAGGTGCTCTTCATGTACTTTGGCAATCATGTCTTCGGGCGCGATGCCTTGTTTTTGCGCGGCAAGCATCACGGGTGTGCCGTGGGTGTCGTCGGCGCAGCAGTAGTAGCATTCGTGGCCGCGCAGTTTTTGGAAGCGTACCCAAACGTCGGTTTGGATGTGTTCGACCATGTGGCCGAGGTGGATGCTGCCGTTGGCATACGGCAGCGCGGAAGTGACAAGGATTTTGCGTGTCATGGTTTGTGCTTTTAAAAACAATGGATAAAGATGTCGGGAATTATACCGCAAAACAATACGCAAAGGCCGTCTGAAACCCGATTGCCGGTGTTTCAGACGGCCTTTTATTTATCGGCTGTGTATGGGATTAACCGCGTACGCGTTCGATTTTTGCGCCTACGCCGCCGAGTTTTTTCTCGATGTATTCATAGCCGCGGTCGAGGTGGTAGATGCGTTCGACGATGGTTTCGCCTTCTGCGACCAAGCCGGCCATGACAAGGCTGGCGGAGGCGCGCAGGTCGGTTGCCATCACGACGGCACCGGAGAGTTTTTCCACGCCTTTGATGTAGGCGGTGTTGCCTTCGGTGGTGATGTCTGCGCCCATGCGGTTGAGTTCGGGAACGTGCATGAAGCGGTTTTCAAATGGTTTCCACCACGCGGCTGCTACCTTCGGCAATGGCGTTCATGGCCATAAACTGCGCCTGCATATCGGTTGGGAAGCCTGGGTGGACGACGGTGCGGATGTCCACGGCTTTGGGGCGTTGTTGCATGTCGATGGAAATCCAGTTATCGCCGGCTTCGATGATGGCGCCTGCTTCGGTCAGTTTGTTTAACACGACTTCCATGGTTTTGGGGGCGGCATTGCGCAGGACGACTTTGCCGCCGGTCATGGCGACGGCGCAGAGGAAGGTACCGGCTTCGATACGGTCGGGAACGACGCTGTGTTCGCAGCCGTGCAGCTCTTTTACGCCTTCGATGGTCATGGTTGCTGTACCGATGCCGCTGATTTTTGCGCCCATTTTGACGAGGCATTCGGCCAAATCGACGACTTCGGGCTCGATGGCACAGTTTTCGAGGATGGTGGTGCCTTCGGCAAGTGTGGCCGCCATCAGCAGGTTTTCGGTACCGCCGACGGTTACGACGTCCATGGTGACGCGCGTGCCTTTCAGACGGCCTTTGGCTTTGACGTAACCGTGTTCGATGGTGATTTCCGCGCCCATGGTTTCGAGGCCTTTGAGGTGTTGGTCAACCGGGCGCGAACCGATGGCGCAGCCGCCGGGCAGGCTGACTTGGGCTTCGCCGAAGCGGGCGAGGGTCGGGCCCAAAACCAAGATGGATGCGCGCATGGTTTTCACCAGCTCATAAGGTGCGCAGGTGTTGTTGACGGTACCGCCGTTGATTTCAAATTCGGAGATGTTGTCGGTCAAAACGCGTGCGCCCATGCCTTGCAGCAGTTTTTGGGTGGTTTTGACGTCGGCGAGCATGGGTACGTTTTTCAGGCGTAAAGTGCCGGAAGTCAGCAGGCCGGCACACATCAGCGGCAGGGCGGCGTTTTTCGCGCCGGATACGGTGATTTCGCCGTTGAGGGGGCCGTTGGCAGAGATTTTGAGTTTGTCCACAGGATGTCTTTCGTTATTTGTCTGCACGGTTATGCCGCACAAATGAAATGAGATGGGATAATAAACCATCAATTATAAGGGATTATGCCCTTGCTGTTAGATTTGGCAGTATTAAATTTTCACAAGGTTTGTTTAAGTTGCGAAAGGATAAGATTTCAGGCCGTCTGAAAGGTTCAGACGGCCTGTTTGCCAAGGCTTATTTTTTGGCTTTGAAGCCTAAGAGGTGTTGCGTGGTGGCCAGCCATGCGCCGAATATGCCCAGCGCGATGACGAAGCCGAATACCAGCGACACTTCGCTAAATGTGAAGAAACGCCAGCCGATGTTTAGACCGTAGGGTTTGAAAATCGCGTCCACCAGCGGCCGTACTTCGGCCAGCAGCCAAGCCGACAAGCCCAAGCTGACGGCGGCTGAGAAAATACTCTGCCACATTGCCTGATAAAGGAAAGGACGGCGGATGAAGGAAGCGGGCGCACCCAACAGCTTGGTGATTTCCAACTCTTCCTTGCGGCTGAGGATTTGCAGGCGGATGGTGTTGTGTGCCACCAAGACAAAGGCCATGCCCAAAGTTAGCGAGAGGAACCACAAAATCTTGCGGATAAATTCGTTAATACGATAAAGGGTTTGTACCCATTCTGTATCCATGGTTGCCGATTCGACGCGCGGCAGTTTGGTAATGTCTTTATAGATGGCCTGCATCTGATCCGGAGAAGTGGCAGGGTCGGGCGTAACGATAAAGACGTCTGGCAACGGGTTGCCATCGAGCATGGAAACGAGGTTTTGGTCGAGATTGGTCTGCAATTCTTCCAAACCTTCCTGCTTGCTGATAAAGCGGACTTTATCGATACGGCTGTCGCGCTGGAGCAGGTTTCACCGTATCGGCATCAGAACTTGCTGCATCAGTGTCCATATAAACCGTAATCTGTGGCGATTCGTTGAGTTTACCCAATACGCTTTGCCCGCTTTGGATACCCAAATACATAAACAGCGGCAAGGTCATGGCAACGGCAAGCATGAGCAGGGTCAGCAGCGTGCCGATGGGTTGGCGCAGAAGCTCTTTGAGCGAGGCGCGCGCCGATTCGACGTGTAACGAGATGTAATGAATCATGCTCATGCGAGGCGTCCTTTCTGCAGGCGCAAGACGCGGTGGCCGTAATCCGCCATCAGCGTTTCATCGTGCGCCGCAACAATCACGGTCGTGCCTGCTTCATGGAAGGTTTTAAACAATTCCATAATATCCAGCGCATAGGCGCGGTCGAGGCTGGCAGACGGCTCGTCGGCAATCAGCAGGCTGGGTTGGTGAACCACTGCACGCGCAATGCACAAACGTTGTTGTTCGCCGCCGGACAAAGTGATGGGCATATCGTTTTCGCGGCCTTTCAAGCCGACTTTCTCAATCGCAATACGCGCGCGCTCTTCCGCTTTGCGCGGCTGGTAGCCGCTAATCCGCAAAGGCAGGATAACGTTTTGCAAGACATTGCGGTCGTAGAGGATTTTGTGGTCTTGGAAGACAATGCCGATATGTTGGCGCATAAAGCCGATCTGATTGTCGCTCAAGGTGCCGAGGTCTTGATTGTTGAACCAAACCTTGCCTTTGGTAGGCTTGGTAATGCCTGAAATCAGCTTCAAAATGGTGGATTTGCCCGAGCCCGAATGGCCGGCGATAAAAATCATCTCACCTTTGTTAATCTGGAAACTGACATTTTTCAGGGCTTCGAAACCGCCGGGATAGGTTTTGGAAACTTGTTCGAAACGGATCATGGGTTTTCCTGAAAATAGGGATTCAGACGGCCGGCGTCATCGATAGGGCAACATGCCGTCTGAAAAAATAGGGATATTCACAGATTATAAATATTTCGGCTGCTTTTTGATAGTGAAACCCCGGTTCTGCCGGCGGATACACTGCCGGTTTGCAACACAAAGCAATATGGTTTGAAATAAAGGCCGTCTGAACGGTTGGGTTTCAGACGGCCTCGGTATCAGCAGCGTAGGTTAAGCACCCTATCCGCTGTTTTATTTACATTTGGTTTTGGCCAAATTCACGGCGGCGGTCAGGCTTTTTTCGTTGACTTCGCCGGTGATGGTTTGTTTGTAGCCGCATTTCGGCGCTTCAACGACTGTGAAGGGCAATACGCCGACGTTGTTGCCGTGGGCTTTCATGAAGTTGCGGCTGTTGGCGCCGGTGTAACGCCAAATCGGGTAGCTGACCGGCGTTTGTTTCAGGAACTTGCCGATGTTGTCGGTCGTATCCAGCGCGATGCCGACCATATCGACGCTGCCTTTTTTCTGCGCTTTGTACCATGCGGACATGGCGGGCATTTCTTTACGGCAGGGGCCGCACCAGGTTGCCCAAAGATTGACCACGCGCACGGGGGCTTTGAGCGAGTCCAGGCTTTGTGGTTTGTTGTCCTGCCAACCTGCTGTTTCATCGGCGGCAAAGGCCGGCGCAGCGGTAAAAACGGCGGCGGACAAGAGAAGGGCGGTTAAGGCTTTCATGGTTGTATCCTTGAGGTTGCCAATCGAAATTGGGTTTATTGTAAAACGGTTTGGTGGGTATGCCTACCGATTCATATCAAGATATCAGGTAAAAAGTTTGAGTAAAAATCAGTTGCAGACGATAATAACCGCCATCATTGAATGATTTTGCAATAATACGGAGAATTTCATGCCGTCTGAATTCACACTTTATCACAACCCGCGTTGCAGCAAATCGCGTGCCGCGCTGGCTTTGCTCGAAGAAAAAGGCGTTGCCGCCGACGTGGTCAAATATCTGGATACCGCGCCTGATTTGGCGACTTTGCAGGATATGTTTGCCAAACTCGGCATCGAATCGGTGCGCGGCATGATGCGCACGAAAGACGATTTGTACAAAGAATTGGGTTTGGACAATCCCGATTTGGACAATGCCGCCCTGCTTCAGGCAATCGCCGAACACCCTGCTCTGCTCGAGCGTCCCGTTTTGGTAACGCCTACGCGCGCAGCCATCGGCCGTCCGTTGGAAAACATTGCCGCCCTATTCGGCTGATGGGGGTTGGATAAGGCCGTCTGAACGATGATTTCCCTGCTTAAAAGCCGCAATGGCCTGCGATATTATCTGTTTCGCGGCCTTGCTTTGAGCGTTTTGCTGGTGTGCGGTATTTTTTTGGCCGGCACATGGCAGATTTACCGGACAGGTTTGCAAACCTTGCCGAAGGACGCTCATGCCGATGCGGCGGTGGTGTTGGGTGCAGCGGCGTGGGACAAACGCCCGTCGCCGGTATTCCGTGAGCGCATCAACCACGCCATTACGCTCTACCAAAGCCATCGGGTCGGCAAAATCATTTTCACCGGCGGTACGCCCAAAAAAGGATTTATGACCGAAGCCGAAGTGGGGCGCCGATACGCGCTCAAGCAGGGCATACCGGCGCACAATATCCTGTTTGAAAATACTTCGCGCAACACTTACGAAAACCTGCGCAATATCATCCCCATCATGCACGCCAATGGAGTCGGCAGTATTATCGTTGTCAGCGACCCGTATCATTTGGCGCGCGCCGAAGAAATGGCCGCCGATTTGGGCTTGTCAGACGCGCAGTTCTCCGCCACCCCGACCACGCGCTTTGACGAGCGCAGCAAGAAAGCCAAGTTCCTGATGCAGGAGAGCTATTCATTGTTTCTCTACCGTATCGGCAAATGGAGCGATGCGGTTTGGAATTGGATAGGTGGTTGAGCCTTCGGTAATCCATGTAAAAGGCCGTCTGAATCCTTTTAGGTTTCAGACGGCCTAAATATATGCTTACTTATTGATATTGATTTGCAGCTACGCTGCCAAAAAAGACTACACCCAGTACCAGATAAATTACCATTACGATGGCAAACAGAATCAAGGCAGCCTTGAAATAATTGGCTTTATTCGGATTGGTGTTTGGACCGAATGCCCATACAAATATCATCATTAGATTGACTAGCGGAATCATCAAAATCAAGTTTGTTAGCAACCATTCTTTGACGCTTACAACAGGAGCCTGCTGATGGCCGATTTGGTTTGTCCGTTCATACGTACCCAGTAATTTTGTTGAAAGAACAGTAATTATACTCATTAAATCTTTATCGGCATAGCATGTTCAGGCCGTCTGAATCTTCAGACGGCCTGAGCCTATGATTTTTGCAGCCGCTATTTCAATCGGATGTAAAACGTACCGTCCGGCACGACGGGCAGGTATTTGCGGTAGAAGTCCAGATAGGTCTTGTTTGGGTCTATGTCGGCAAACTGCTGCGGATACAGGGTTTTGGCGATAAATTGCGCGCTGGCCAAATCGGCGAGCGAGCGGGAGGCGGTGTGGTAGATGCCGTAAACGCGTTTGTTTTTGACGGCAGGAATGTCTACCCAGCCTTTGCGTTTGACAAATCCGGCCAGGCGGCGTTGCGCATCGGCCTGGCTGATGCCTATGCCCATCGCCATAATGTCAGGCTTGTCTTTATGGCCGTTTTCCGTCCCCGAAATGACGATGACGTCGGGTTTGGCCGTCAGGAATTTTTCAGGGTTTATCGGTCCCCAGTTTTTAACGTAAGGCGCGGCGATATTGTTGCCGCCTGCTGTGTCGGCAATCGCGCCCCACATATCTTTGCCGAAGGTGTAGCTGTATTCGGACGGGCCTTTGTCGCCGAACTCGATATAGATTTTCGGTTTGGACTGCTTGGCGCGTGCGACGCGTTTTTGGATGTCGGCAATGCCTCGGGCGTATTCGGCGGCAATTTTTTGGGCGCGCGCCTGCGTACCGTTGAGTTCGCCGAAAATTTCCGCACTGCGCGTGTGCCGCGCGACGGTTTCGGCGTTGAAATCGACCACGACGACGGGTATGCCTGCCGCTTTAATGCGCGGCAGATGGGTGGCGATGGCCTTATACTGCCAGTCGGCCAGAATCAATACGTCCGGCTTGAGCGCGAGCGTTTTCTCCAGTGAAAACGTGCCGGTGTTGATGTTGCCGATGTCCGCAATGTTTTGCAGCGTAGGCAGCTTCTGTTTGAACATCGCCCAGCTGCCGGGATTGAATTTCTCCCAAAACTCACGCGAAATGCCGATGACGTTTTTAAATTTGTCCGCGCCCGTTACCGCGATATAGTCGGGATAGTAAAACGCCAAAACCGCGCGTTTGACAGGGACATCGACTTTGACTTCGCGCCCCAATACATCTTTGATAGTTTTGATTTCGGCTTGGGCAAAAAGGGGCAGGAGGGCGAGGGCGGCAAATAAAGCGCGTTTGTTCATGAGCGGATCCTTTAAAAGAAATAATTATCATTATATTTGATTTGTTTTCAGGAGAAAAGTTCCCAGACGGTCCTTCTGCGCCGACATTATTTTCAGACGGCCTTACATTGTTTAAACCTCGCCGAAAAAGTAAAATACCTGTTTTAAAAGATTTTGGAGCCATCATGACCGTCAAAACCCGTTTCGCCCCCAGCCCCACCGGCTACCTGCACATCGGCGGCGTACGCACCGCCCTGTTCTCATGGGCGTTTGCCCGCCATCATAAAGGCGAATTCTTATTGCGTATCGAAGACACCGACTTGGCGCGCTCTACTGCCGAATCCGTCAATATCATCCTCGACGGCATGAAATGGGTCGGCCTGAACTACGACAATGCAGACAACGTCGTTTACCAAACCCGCCGTTTCGACCGCTACAAAGAAGTCATTGCCGAACTTTTAGAAAAAGGCCATGCCTACTACTGCTATTGCAGCAAAGAAGAGCTGGAAGCCATGCGCGAGAAAGCCGAAAAAGAAGGCACGGCGACTTACGACCGCCGCTGGCGTCCGGGAGAAGGCAAAACCCTGCCCGAAATCCCTGCCGACGTGCAACCCGTCGTCCGCTTCAAAACGCCTTTGGACGGCGTTACGAAATGGACGGACTTGGTCAAAGGCGAAATCTCCATCCCCAACGAAGCACTCGACGACCTGATTATTGCCCGCGCCGACGGCACACCGACTTACAACTTCTGCGTTGTCGTGGACGACTACGACATGGGCGTTACCCACGTTATCCGCGGCGACGACCATGTGAACAACACGCCGAAACAAATCAACATCTTAAAAGCCATCGGTGCAAATCTGCCCGAATACGGCCACCTGCCGATGATTCTTAACGAACAAGGCAAAAAAATCTCCAAACGCAGCGGCGATACCGTTGCCATCACTGATTTTGGCGCAATGGGCATCCTGCCCGAAGCCATGCTCAACTATCTGGCACGCTTGGGCTGGGCGCACGGCGACGACGAATTCTTCACGATGGAACAATTCATCGAATGGTTTGATTTGAAAGACGTTTCCCCATCTCCAAGCCGTATGGACTTGAAGAAACTCTACTGGATCAACGGCGAACACATCAAAATCACGCCTAACGACAAACTCGCCGAACTCGTCAAACCCCGCCTCGCCCTGCGCGATATCCATGAAACCAGCAAGCCCGCTTTGGAAGATGTGTTGGCATTGGTCAAAGACCGCGCCCAAGACCTGAACACGCTCGCCGACGAGTGCCTCTACTTCTACGTCAAACAAACGCCTGCCGAAGCAGACGTGCAGAAACACTGGGACGACGAGGCCGCCGCCCGTATGCTGCGCTTCGCCGAACGCCTCGAAGGGCTGGAAGACTGGAACGCCGAAGCCATCCACGACCTCTTTAAACCTTTCTGCGACGAAGAAGGCATCAAAATGGGCAAACTCGGTATGCCCCTGCGCCTCGCGGTCTGCGGCACAGCGAAAACCCCAAGCGTCGATGCCGTATTGGCTTTAATCGGCAAAGAAGAAGTGTTGAAACGGATCCGTTCGTAAGGCATGAATGATAAAAGGCCGTCTGAAAGTTTTTCAGACGGCCTTTTATAATAAAACCAGAAAATAATGGAATAAGGCGGAGAATATGAGAAAATAATAGCTGCCTGTCACAACAGTTGATTGAATTAACTTTTATCGGCAGCCTGAATGTCCGAATTGGATAAAATAAACCATCAAGAACAAAGACCAACAAGCATATTTATGTAAACTTGGCGGCTGGAAAATCGGCTCTGCGCTTTACTTTACAAATCAAACTACGTTAAAGGAAAACCCATGAAAAAAACCTTACTTGCCCTGATGATGTTATCTACCGCCGCTGCGTATGCCGGTGAGGCGGAAGACCGTTTGCTGTCCGTCCAATCGGTTTACCGTGCCGCTTTGCATGAGCAAAACAGCAACGACAGCAAAATCATTTCCCTGCAAAGCGATTTGGAAAGCGCGCAGCGCCGTTTGCAGGCTGCGCAATCCGATATTGACCGTTTGAAAGGCGAAATTCAGACGGCCTTGGCTCAGAAAGAGCAGCAAAATGCCAAGCTGCAACAAGCCGGCCAGATGTTGGACGCGGCGTGGAATGCCGTTTACGGCGTAGGCGGCAGCAAGGCGAATCAATAATTTAGACATTGTATTATTTGCGTTTTACGCTTCTTTTATCATATTTATAAGGAAACCTCATGTCCCTACCTCCCTGCCCGAAATGCCACTCCGAATACACTTACGAAGACGGCGCTCAATACGTTTGCCCTGAGTGCGCCCATGAGTGGAACGAGGCCGATGCTGCGGTCGCCGGCGATGATGCCTTGGAAGTCAAAGATGCCAACGGCGCGGTCTTGCAAGATGGCGATACGGTTGTCTTGATTAAAGATTTGAAAGTCAAAGGCAGCTCTATGGTCATCAAGCAAGGCACCAAAGTCAAAGGCATCCGCCTGCAAGAGGGCGACCACAATATCGGTTGCAAAAATTGATGGCAGCGCGATGAACTTGAAATCTGAGTTTGTCAAAAAGCCTAAAGATTTTATTTTTGAAA